>Ga0210394_10004489_pt1 | contig 16282 bp, 38 predicted proteins | sample IncBWC12MmetaG_FD_160121 | JGI IMG/M metagenome (GOLD analysis project Ga0210394, IMG submission 160121) | Forest soil microbial communities from Barre Woods Harvard Forest LTER site, Petersham, Massachusetts, United States - Inc-BW-C-12-M | ecosystem: Environmental > Terrestrial > Soil >... | reverse complement strand
TCGTCCATCCCAATAATTTAATAGGTCTTTAAGCGCTTGCTTGAGCCCTTCCCGCTGTCTTACCATGTCCTGAATGATGCGGAGCGCGGTTTGCTCATTGCGAATGTGCCGCTTATGTTGTTCGCGGGCGCTAAGTTTTTTTCGTCCGGGCATTTATTCTTTTCCTTTCCACGCGTCTTTGTTGCAAAGTTGGCACGGCAATTCAGCGAACATTCCGGTATCTAAACATTTATTACATTTATATTTTTTATGTTCTGTAACTTCGTTCCTCGTCAAGAGTTTTGCAATCCACTTGTACAGACTGAATCGAGCGCTCTTGCGAAACGCCGCGTTGCACACGGGGCAGAAGGAACAAAAGCCTGTCCCTTCCATGATGTCACGTCCCGTGACAATGACTGTGCCGACATGCTCCCCGCAGATTTCACATTCATTGATGTTGAAAACGTCCACGTTATCGAGTTGTTGCATTTTTAAGATACTCTCCCATCCCCCTCAGGGAAATGCGGGTCAATTCCGACATGGAAAGCCCGGTCCGCTCGGCATAGTATTCCAGGGTATCGCGCTCTTTCCAGGTGAGCGTCACTCCGATGCGGCAGACTTTAAGCTCTTTCGCTCGTTGCATTTTTGATATGCTCCGAAATGATTTTGAGGAGACAGGCTTCCCCGCAAGCGTGCTCTACTCCGCTTTGAAGCGCTATATCTTCATTCCAGGGATGTATGAGGAATCCTCCAGAACGAGGTTCTTGTATGACAAGGAACCAATGATTGACTTCCTTTTTGACGTGTTCACATCCTGGACCGTCACAAGTAAAATTTTTAGCTTTCATTTTTTCCCTTCCAAAATTGCCGCAAGCCGTTTAGCGCGAGCCCTACGATAAGCGCGGCGCAAAACCCGCACATAATGAACGCTGGCTCCCACTCCGGCCAGAATGAATACCACCATTCCAAGCTCAATGATCGTCGCGGTAACTTCATCGTACAGTGTCGCATATCTCCATGCTTGGCTTGGAGTCACGGGAGAGCCCTTCCAAGAGCTTGTATATCATAAACCAAGTGAGCCCGACAACTCCAATTCCCATGAGAACGAGCCACCATTGAAGCGTGGCCGCGAACGCGACCATGCCTGTCCCGCCCGCCGTGAAAAAGAGCGCTTGTGTCGTTTTCCAGGCGATTGTCCGGTTAAAGTTTTTCACGTTTTTTCCTCGGCAATGACTTTTCAACTTCCTTAATCATTTTTTCAAATCGTTCAGTTCCAATGCGTTGTATAGCGGCTTCAAAGGAACCATCTAGTACAACTAATTGTTCGCGGCAGTATTTTTCTGCAATTTCCCGCCGTGTCATTGGCATACTTCCTTTAGTAACTGAATGATAAATGCTACATCGCATTCCAGGCACTCACAGCGCTTCTGGTGCTCGGGATTTCTGGCGCGAATGTTTCGGAGCGTTGCAAGCCGCTCCTCATTGTCCAGGTATCCGAGAATATGCTCGGCACGTCTCTTGCGGTCAATTTCGCTCATTGAGTCTCCTCCGCATGACCATTTTCAGGTAAGTCTTGTCATAATCCATGACAGGACCGTGGAACCAGTTGTAAATCCAAAGTGTCGGAAGCCCGAGTGACACGATGCGTGCCAGAATCCACCTTAGACGCATAACTGGGGCTCCTCAATTACGATCACGGCAATTCGCATGATGCCGATATAGATGGTCGCAAGCCAAAGAGTAATCATTTTTTTATCCTTTCGTTAGTGCTTCGGATACAGGGTCCGAGAAAAGCGAGCAGGATAAAATCGAATACCTTGTAAACTATAAGTGTCCAAAGGGCAATGTGTTCCCAGGGAGCCATCATCGTCCCTCCAGTGCCCAACGCTTGAACGTCCCCCGGATGACGGTTTCATTAATGAGTTGTTGGGCTTCGTCATTCGAGAGTTTGTGGCCGACAAAACGCTCCATGAGAGCGTGTTGTTGCGGGTCCAGTTTCGGGTAAATGTCAGTCTTGATTGTCATTGGGAACCAACTTTCCCTTGCCGATGTAAACGGTTATTGAGTTGTCAAGTTGAAAGTATCTAAATCCAATCGTATGATATCCGTCCGGTATCTGAAAATATGGCGTTATAGGGTCCATCCAGGGCGAAACCAAGTACGTGGTGGTATCCGCCGTGTTAATGGCGATGTCCTGAGAGTAGGGACCGTCCATTTCCCGAACGTTGATAATGAGAATCATTGCGCTTTCCGTCCAGAGACTCCCGCGAGCGCGATAATGATTACGAACACGAACAAGAGCGCCAGGACCGGATTTCCGCCGCCGTATCCCATCCCGCCGTGCATTAGTGCTAGGGTTATCATTTGGTCTTTCCTCCTGCACCTATTCTCTTCCTGGAGCCCTTCCGAGGCAATAGTACTAAAGGCACATTCGAGTAGTACTCTTTGTCGCACTCAATTAAATGGGCTTGTAGCGCCCCCGTCCCGTCCTGGAACTTTTCCATGCAATGACGGCAATAGCTAAACCTTTCTTTTCGTTTCGACATTGAGCACTCGCCTCTCTTGCACTATAAATTCCTCGAAACCACATGGACACTGAATCATTTGCTGGCCGTGATGGTCAAACTTTTCCATGTCCACTTCCAGGTAGAAGTAAAGCTCCCGCGTGATGCACCATACGGGAAGATGCGCCCATTTTATAACTTTTTCAGGAATGGGATGCTCCATGCTATCTCCTCATAACTTGTGAGAAAAAAGTATATTCCAGCGATGTTTCCAGAATGGCGAAATTTTATGCTTGCGGAGGGCAATCGCCCTTCGCAAGTTCATTGTTTCTCTTTGCGGGTCCGAGCCAAGCGCGAACTGCGCCGCGACCGTTTCCGCTTCCGTAAGCGAAGCTCTAATTCCAATCTCCACATGCCATCCATGCCGCGAACGGCTATAGGCGAACCACTTTGCTTTAAGTCCGATAATTCGTAACCGGGAGAGAAGCGGGACAAGACGAGGGCAAGAGCGCGCATCGTCGCAGTCGAAAAGAAGAATTTTCGGGGAAGAGCGAACGTCAATTTCCGCGACCGTGCCCCACTCATAGTTATCCCTCTTCCTCTTCATTCGTTGCGCCCTCTCGATTTCTGAAAAAGAATTTCAGTTGATTCCAGGCTTTTTCGTCCGTTCCGAAAAACTGTCGTCCATAGCGCTCCCAATGAACAATACGGCTACGAAACCCGCGAGAATCCCGGCCAGTATCAAGTCTTCTCTGGACAGCTTCTTCAATTTGTCCGCGAGTGAGCCCGCGTCTTGCCCGCACGCTGATTTGAACTTCGACCTTTGCCGCTTTTTCGGGCTTGTATTTGACATTAATTTGATACTCCGTTGTCGGCGGTTTCTTTTTCTTTTTCTTGATTTTTTCAAATGTGAAAAAGTGTCCATGAGCGCTAAATCTGCCCTGAGCATTTCTGCTGGAGATTATTCGCCATCGCGGTCCTAGAGCCCGCCTGTGGCGTTCGGCCAGCGCTAAACTTCTATGCTGGCCGTACACCACGTTAGGCGAATTGGAACGGGCGGCCATGTCAACTTATGAAAAGGCTCGGCACCATCTTCTTTTGTTTTGGGTCGTTGACCATCACCTTTGAGAGCGTGAGTTTTTTTCCCCGGAGCTTCGCGGCGATGTCGGAAAAGTCATCATCCATGTCAAAGTTAAACTTTTCGACAATCGCCCGCATGTTTGTTTTGTTCACGGCCCATGCTCCCTTGCCGTAGACTTCGCCCTCGAAATCCATGATGGCAATGGAAGCGAAGTTGTCCGGGGCTTCCCGCAAATCTTTCACCTTGACATTGACCGATGAAATCTTCGCGGGCAGGTCCGAGCCGTGCAAGAGCGGGGTAGCGTCTCCGGCTTTCTTTGTGAATTGCTCTTTCAGTGTTCCCATGTGTTTCCTCTCTCGTTTAGATTCTGCCATTATAAGGCAGTTCGCCCGGATTGTCGGGAGAAATGATGGGCTTGATGTCCAGAAAGAAAAGTCCGAATACAGGGATGCACTCCAGACACAGGCCGTAAATTCGTTCGTCACCTAACGCGATGACATTGAATCGCGCTTCTTTTTCGTCGCACATTTCGCATTTCATAATTCCACGATAGCCCCTTCCTTCCCGAACGCGGGAGAAACATCGTCCATAATTTTCTTATAGAGTGTCGGATGGGATGTTCCTGAATATTTCCATTTGAGGGCGCAATGAATTTTTTTTAGGAGCACGTAAGGCGTGCTATTCCCGGACGGTTGCTCTCGAATCATTGCCCTGAGCGAGCGCGATTCTTGCGCGGAGAGCGAGTAGGAGATACTTTTACTTCCTGGAATTCGGTGAGATACTCCATTAAACGGAATGAGTTTCCAGTTGTGAATCGCATCCATAATTTTCTCGGAATCTTTAAGACGTAGGACACACCAAAGGAATCTTCGAAGAAATCCACTTTGATTCCACCGCGTATAGTTTGATTGGTAGAATGAATACGGTATAGCTCCAACAATAAGAGCTCGGGCTTTAATAGCAGCCATTCTCTGATCCTCGAAACTTGCACGACTGTATCCTTCCTCGACTAGAGCCATGAGATAGCCCTCGACGTTCGCGGACGTTGACTTGTGACGTTGATAGAGTTTTTCAAACGCTGGAAATGCGATGGTGGGATAGTGTCCCGCCGCCAAGTCATCCTTGATTTGAGTGAGTGTGTTTACATTAATATCGGAGAGTATAAGGGAGTTGGGATACTCTCCAAATGCTTTTTCAATGAATGTACTTTTCAAGGTATTTGGCGGACCAACGATCATAATTCCCCCGCGTTGGTGGTAAGGGCTCTCTACATATTTGCTTAAATGCGCCGCATCTAAAAATTCGAGGAAGTTTCCAGGTTGCATGATTAGTAATTACTCCTAATTACTTTTTCGATACGGCGAAAGTTTTTCGAAAACGTTTCAAAAAAATTTCAAAAAGAACCCAGGGGGAATCACCGAAATTTTCATAAGGTACTTTGCACGATGACCCCCCACCCTGTCAAGCCCTCTTTTTTGCGTTTTTTTCAACCTTTTTGATTGACATGGGACTCCTAAGAGTAATAGGCTCGTCTCATGCGAACAAAAGCGGGACCGAAACCCGACCCAAAAAGCGCGGAAACGAGCGCTCCTCTTCCGGCTCCCAGTCCCGTCTCCGTCGAAGAAAAAGTCAACCGTATTTCCATTCCCCTCAATAAAGACGGTCAGATTGAATGGGACTCTATGCGCGGGAGTACGCAAGCGAAAGTGCGCGCACTCATGGGGGAGGGCTCCGGTAAGCCGGACCCCTCCTCTGCCCCGGTAGAAGTTTTTGACGCCGCCTGGACCGGAACCATGTTTGACATGGTAGGCAAAATCGAAGCGTTCGCCGCCATGAAGCTCTATAAGTTTTCCCCCGAAGTTGCCGAGAAAGCGTTTACCTACACTCCCGCCGAAAAAGAAAAGCTCGCCGTCCCGACCGCGAGAGTCATTAACAAGTATGCTCCCGTGTGGCTTGAAAAGTTCAAGGATGAAATCGCGCTTGCCGGACTCTTTGTCACGATTACCGCCATGAAATTCCAGATGGCTTCCATGCTGATGAAAGTGGAACTAGCACGTAACGTGACAGGAAAAACGGAAAATGCCGGAAACGGAAATCGTTCCGTTTCCGACCCGGATATCGTCGTGAGTCCGACCGAAATCAAGGAACAAACGAATTGATAGCGCTTTGCATTGGTCGCAAGGAACAAGGAAAGACCACGCTCGCCTACCATCTTGCCTATCCCTTTCCCACTCGAATCATCTTTGACCCGCGAGAACATTTCTTTACAAGCTCCACTCAAATCGAGGAAGGCTCCGAGCTTTACGATCACCTGGACGATAAGGCGGAAATCATCATCAAGCCCGCCGATCACTACCCGGAACAATTTGAAATCGTATGCGACCAACTACGGCATTGGGTGCGGGATAACCATGAAGAAGAATTCGCGCTCCTCATTGACGAAGCGTATGACATCAAAACGCCGGAGTACATGCCCGCTTCCCTCGATTGGCTCATGCGGAAAACGAAGCGCAAGCAAACCCGAATCATCTTTACCGCTCACCGCCCGGTTGACATTTCTACGGACATACGGGCACTCTCCGATAATTGGCTCATTTTCCAATCCACTCAAGAGCACGACTTGCGAATTATCGCGGAGCGTTGTGGCCGCGAAGTTGCGGACGAGGTTCAAAAGCTCAGGCCGCGAGAGTTTATAAATTGGGACGATTCAATTGGAACCTGGACGAAATTCATGGACCCTCGGGCATGGTATATGTCACTCTCAAGAAAGGAAACGGACGATGCCAGAACCGCAAGCGCAAACTAAGAACGTCGGAGTGACTACTGTCACCCCTCCGCCCCCGAAGGAAATGCTGGACATGATTATCATGCAACTTGAGGGAGCGATGGAATCGACGCAAGCTCCAGGCTATGTTAAAGAAGCCTGTGGCGAATTTGTGGAATCTCTAAGAAAATGGGGGAGAGGAGAATAACATGCCAGAAGGAAGCGTAATTGACCCGGCTCCGCCTCCCGCTCCCGCTCTTGAACGCGATACACGGGGAAAAGTTACCTGCGAATTTTGCGAGTGCGAACTTGGACGTTCAGGAGAATATAAATCTCTCTCCGAAAAAGCAAAGAAGCTTCGCAAGCTCGCGGACGATAACGAAAAACTGGAAGGCGAGCTTGCGACCGCTCGGACGGAGCGGGAAGATTGGAAGCGCAAGTACGATGCGCTCACGACGGCTCCGAAAAGTGAAACTCGAAAAGGTGGACTTTTAATCTAAGAAAGGGGGCTCTATGCACCATCTTCACACGCCACAAGGCATTGCGATGGTAGCGGCAGGAATCGTGCTCGCTCTCTTGCTCGCTCCGTTCATTGTCCGTTTCAAGAATACCAGTAACACGCAGATTGGTTTGCTCTAAAAAATCTTCGATGGAAAGGAAAATACGATGGAATCTTTCTGGAGCGTTCTGACACTGGCGGGACTCGTGCTCGTAATCCTGCTAATCAATTCGTATGTGGGATTTAGTTCCTGGCTTTCCGGCATTGCAACTTCGACTGGTCTGTAGACCTTTCGACATTTTCAGCGAGGGAGAAACCATGGCAACGTCCTCAACACCAGCACCGAAGTTTTCCGCGCGGGATTTGGCTTCGATTCTTGGACGCAATCAAGGGCCGGAGCTTTTCTTTCAGCAACCGTTTGCGATTGACACGGCTCCGATCATTCCCAAGAATTTGAACGTCAATCGTCCGCTTGAACGCATTCACCTTGTTTGGCGTGGCCGCGTGGTGATTGCCGGAGCGAACTATACCGCGATTGCGGCGGAAGCTCCTCAGACCATCATTCAGCGTATTCGCTTGACCGGGACGCACCAGCGCTTCGGCTCGCTCACTCCGATTGACATTACGGGAGCGACCGCGTTCACGCTTGGAAGGTTGACGCGGTTTCGCGGAAGCTCGCTCTATATCAACGGAGTCCGGCAAAACGAGCTTGGAGTACCGCTCGCGCAAGCCGGAGCGACGTTCGGAAATGTGGGGACGTATGACTTGGAAATTCATTACGTCATTCCAATGGGACCGATACTCTCGGTTTCTTCCAAGCTCTCCACGATTCCATTTCTCTTTATGAATTCCGATTGGGGCGACACGCTCCAGTTGCAAATTTTCATGGGCGATGGAACGAGCTTCGGGACTCTCGCCGGGGGAACCACCACCACCTTTACGGCATTTGGTTCGGGCGCGGGCTCGCCGCTCATTACCATTTTCACGAACTATGAAATTCTCGGACCTTTGGCGAACAGCATTTCTCCGGCCGTGGTCATTCGTTCCGAGCAATCACAGACGGCTCCGGTTGCCGCCAATGGCAACGCGGTCCGCATCCAACTTTTGCAGAAGCAAAAGACGACGAATATCTTCGTTAAAACGGGAACGATTCTCGCGGGCACGGCGGCGGGCATTTCCGTTTTTGGAGTCATGTCCGACAATGTTCTGGACTTCACTCAACCTGTTGTTGACAATAAACCCATCCGAAACAACTTCAATAACTTCGCCATGAAAGAGTATGTAGGGTATGCCTTCGACACGGTTATGCCCCAGGGATATTTGAATTTCACTTTCCTGGACGCGCAGCAACCGCTCACCTACTATCGCGCGGACTTGCTTGCCGGAGGTTCGACGTTTGAACTTGATTCCAACGTCATCGGCGGCGGCGCGGGAGTAACATGCAACGTTTTGCAGGAGCAAGTGATTGGTGATCCGGGCGCGGTTGCCGGAGCTTAGGGGGCAGAACGTAAAATGCTTTACGTTCTGGAGGAAAAATGGACCTTACAACGGCTCTAGCAACGGCAAGCTCAACGGCGGCGGCTTGGTACAATGGAGTGTCCACCAACACTCCCGTTGTCGTGCCAAGCCCCGCTTCGGTCGCGGCGGCGCAAGCGGCGGCGAATCAGGTTGCGCTCCAGCAAAAGCAACAGGCATTGCTCGCGCAAACGAATCCCGTTCTCGCGGGAATTCTCGCCAATCCTACGGCAATCGTCATCATTGGCGCATTGCTTCTCTTTTTGCTCATTTGGGTGTCAAAGAAATAACGGGAGGGCTCAATGGCGGCGGATATTCTAGCGGGCTCTATCGTTGATGTTCAGTTGACAGCCTCAACAGGGCTTACAAGTACCCCGGATTCCGTACTCCAGCAAGTGTCGGGAGTGCTCGCGTCCGGGGGACAACTTACTTCGGTCGGCCCGTCCATCCTGAACGGCTCAACTTCTGGAATCGCGCTTAGTACGCTTTTAAGTCTCAGTTCCGATCAACCGTTTCAAGCGGACTTTCCCGTTCTCACGCAATGTGAATTCGCGGCGCAAGGCGATGTAGCTTCGATTGTGGCGAACGCTTTCTATCAGGTGACGGGAAATTATCCGACTTCGGTCAACGTGGTTTCCGTGACTCCTCCGAGCGGGGTAACAGTTCCGGCAAGCGCTCCTCCGCTTTCCGCTTCCGGGGTAGGCGGCTCAACTTCCGGGGGAGGGGCGGTTACAACGTCGATTCAAAACGGGCTCGCTTCGCTTGGCTCGGCGGGAACGAGTCTATTAATCGGGCTCGCGGCGATTATCATTCTCGTTCTGGTTCTGGTCGCTTACGGCCCGAATGTGGGAAAGATTGCGAGCGCGGCTCTTTGAACGCGGCAGTCATATCGGCGGTTTTAATTTCTGGCGTTGCCGTGCTTCTGATATACTTGAACGGAGGAAATGTGTTAACCGCTCAAAGTATCGCAACCTACGCGCAGCAAGCGGGATGGGATGGCAACGATCTTGTCACGGCGATTGCCATCGCGCTCGCGGAGAGCGGAGGAAACCCGCGAGCCTATAACCCGGAAACGGCGGCGGGGGCTCCGGCAGGGAAGGGAAGTTACGGGCTCTGGCAGATTTATTTAAACGCGCATCCTGAGTTTGCCGGAGACGATCTTTACGACCCGCAAATGAACGCTAATGATGCGTATGAAATTTATACAAAGGCGGGCAATTCGTTCACGGCCTGGAGCACGTTTAACAGCGGAGTGTACCAAGCGCATGTGAGCACGGCACAAGCGCAAGTATCTTCTTTGGCATAGGGGGAAGCATGAATTCACATTGGTTTCTAGGGGGAATGGTAGTCGCGCTCTTGATTCTACTTTTTGACAAGCCGCTTGCGGCGCAGATTACGCAAGATGCGCCCTTCCTCGGCGGCGGCTTTCAGAATGTCGTGGCACCTACCGTGACAACGAAAATGCTTCCTCCGAATTCAACTGGCGCTATTTTGCAATCGACTAGTTGTTGCGGGAATGGAGAATCCGTTTCTCCGGCAACTCCGATCTTGAATGGCGTCGCAAAGCCCGCGCAACCGTTGCCGCCCGTTAAGATCGTGCAACCTGCACGCTCTCCGGCTCCGATAAGCGCGGTCAACCCGGAAAAACTTTACGTGCTAGGGTAGGGGGAAACATGAGTAAGACAGGCATAGCAATTATCGCGGCGATTGGAGCGGGACTCGCCATCCTGTACTTTGCGAGCGCTTCGTCCATGAATAAGGCGGTTGCCGGAGCGAACAATCCCGTCAACGCGAACAATACTATTTTGGGCTCGCTCACAACCGCTTTTACTTCGCTTGGAAACACTTTTTCAAAGTTGAGTCCGAGTCCAGTAAGCCCAACTCCAGCGGGAGTGACAACCGGGCCTACTCCGGCTCAGGCGGGACTTACTCCCACTTCGCAAGGATACATCAATACTTCGGACCCGACTGGAGCGGGGACGTTGCCGCTCACTCCGGCAACCTTGAGCAACGAGCTTCCCTTAACGGCGGGCTCTCCGTCGCTCGTTACGGTTGACAATCCCGTGAACGTGGCGATTGTTTCTGGAAACGCAACGGGAGTGTCGGCTCCTGGAATTTCAACCGATGACTCAAGCGACATATCGGATTACGTTGGGACGGGAAGCGCTTTTTATAGTTAGGAGAGTGTCATGGAAATTCTTCGCGGGATTTTGATGTTTGCGCTTGGATTCGCGGCGGCTTTCTTGGCTTGGTTCTTGTATCAACAAATTGTTGGACGGCCCGCTGGACCTTCCAACTCTCCGGTAACGACTGGCGGCATTCCCTTGAACCTGAACACGGGAGCTTAAAATGTCTTGCCAAGGTAACGCGACATTCTCAAATCCTCCGACCGTTGCGGCTTTCATGCAACTATACGGGGCTCCAGTCGGACCCGTCGCGCAAGGCATCATGCAAAAGTACGGAAACGGGAAATCGAGTTTTTCAAGCTCGGGCTCCAGTTTCCTTGAAACGGTTGTGCGAAGAAACGCTTCCGCCGCGCAAACCGCGAATTACAACGGCGCAATCGCCATGCTTTGCGCGAGAGGCTTCCTCTATACGACGGGATGTAATTGTTTTACGTGCTTTTGTCCTGGAGCGGGACAACCCGTCCCCGTAAATAGCGGAGGAGCGGCCGGAGTGAAACTGGGAGCGGCGGCGGCGGGCGCGGGCATTGCCGCGACTTCGTTCGTTTCCTCGGTCGGAGGAGCTTCGTCTTTGGGATTCGCGGCGGCGGGCACGGTCGCGGGAACGGCTTTAGGCGCGGCAACTCTTGGACTCGGACTTTTGGTAGGACCGCTTCTAGCCCTTATTCAGCATCACGCGCAAGCGGTTGCCGCGCAGCAAGGCGCGGTTTGTTCCGTGGTCAATGCGGTTAACTCAACAATTCCGCAGATTGATTACGCGGTACAGACGGGCTCGATTACTCCGCAGCAAGGCATCACGGCGATTCAATCTTTTGCAACACAGATGAAACAAGCCCTTGCGCCAACTTCGGGAGTGGGAGATTCGACACACCCATGCAACGGCTCTTGCGTTTGGCAGTCATTCATTCAGATGCAAGCGGACTTCGCGGGGACATACTATATGGACATTTCACCTGTCAATATCAGGGCGGCGAATCCTGGAGCGTTTACTCCGCAAGTAGCAAGCGCGGGAACGACACTCGCGGCGGTTAACACGATGATGCCCCCTCCGGGCTCTCCCACGGCAAACGGCTCGCCAACAGCGGCGGGAGCGAACAATCCGGGCTCCGGCACCTTTACCAGCGTGCAAGTGATTCCAGCGGCGGGAATAGGCGTAGGAACTCCAGCGGGAGGGGTTACAGCCGCTCCTAGCCCGCTTCTCATTCTCGCGCTTGGCGGGCTCGCTCTTTGGGGAGCGATTGCGTTTTTTGGAAAGTAGACTTACACTCTGAGAGGAGAAATACCTTGATTCAGTCACGCGCACCTGAAATTTCATCGGTCCTGAAAAAGATTTATCGCAGTCGAACCGTGCGGCTCTCTACCAAGACGGGCCGATACGTGGACGTTTCCGAGGATGCGTACCTGTATCACGGAGACTTTATGAAAGCGGGCGGATACGATCAAGCTCGCTTGCTCCAGATGGGAGCGGGGCTCGTCGCGTTTCCCGTCATTCCCGTTGTCTCCACTCCGATCACGATTGCATCGCCTTACGGCTTCTATGCGCTCGCAAAAACGGTTGCCGGGGTTATCACGGTCACGGTCCCGGCTCCAATCGTCGGCCCGCCGTCGACCCAGGGCGATGACGGAAAACAAATCATCTGGTACAACAATCAGACGCAAGCCAACATCGTCTCGCATACGGGCGCAACACTTCTTTCTGTTGGCGTTGCCAAGACAACGATCACGTTCACGGCGGCCCTTGTCGGGGAATTTTGCCGCACCATGTCGTTCAACGGTTTCTACGTCTGCCTGGACATCTTGACGACGGGCGGCGGGACGTTGGCATAGTTGTGAACGATTTCACAACTATGTAGAGAGGAGGTAAAATTTCATGTGGTCAACGCTTGAACAGATGTTCATTGCCATTGCGATTACGGTGCTGAAAGCGACCATCAAAAATCCAGCATCGGTTAAGAAAGAGGGCGCGATTATCGCGGCTCTCGCGCAAGCGGCAACGGAAGCGGACATGGCGGTCAATGGCACGGTCTGGACTTCGACACCCGGAACACCCGCGCCCTAGTTTGCCGTGAGCTTCGTCCGGGTATCACGGCAGAGCGGGCCGTAGCTTCGCGGGGGAGAGCGGCCCGCTGCTATTTAGGAACAGAACGTAAACCGTTTTACGTTCTGGAGGGAAAAAATGGATTGTCCAAAGTGCGGCAGTTCGATATTCGTTCCACCTAACCCGGCGAATCCTCCCCTGTCATCCTCGGGGAGCTTCCCGCAGTCGGCCCCTCAAAATCAGGTCGGCCCCTACTATAAGGAAATCGACACGATTCCTCCGGGAGAGGTTCGCGTCCTGTTTATCGGCTTAGTTGCTGGAGCCCTTCCTCAAATCGTCTTTACGAATCCCAAGAGCGTGACGATTGAAGTGGTGGAAATTTTCTTTCAGAGTGTCGGCGGAAACACAGTCACGCTTTTTCAGGGTAACGGAAACATACAGATGACTCCTCCGCTGGAGCTTGCGGACGGCTTCGGATATTCGGACTCCGGCTTTCTCTTGCCCGCTGGACAAACGGTCGCGCTTACAGTTGCCGGAGCGGGCACGGTCGGCGGATTCATGCGCTGGAGATATGCGTGAGTCGGGTTTTTCAATCTCGCATCTTTATCGGTCCCTCGGGAACGATTAAAGGGACCGTCAACGGAACGCTTGCGCTCTCGCAAGTGGCGTTTGGCACGGCTCTCAACACCATTGGAAGCTCCGCGAATTTTACCTATACCCCGGCAACGCTCACTCTCACTCTCACGAATCCAACGCTTGCGACCGCCATTCTGAATCAGAATTCTCCTACGATCACTCTAGTTGGAAATTTTTGGAATGGGGCGGCGAGTGCAACCGACACCTGGACGATTGAGGATGTGATTGGAGCGGGACCGACAAGCGTTTTGACTTTCCTTCAATCGGGCGTCCCCGCGAACATGGTCGCGGTCAGTATTCCGCAATCGCTCATCATTACTCCGAACATTGCGCTCGGAGTCAGTTCCGAAATTTCCTTGAGCGGAGGAGTTAGCGGTACGGCAATTCTTACGGTCCAGTCAATCGCGGGCGCTCCAAATCCTCTCGCGCTTCCTACGACGAATCCCACTAATGTCCAAGCTCTTATTGGCACGGCGGGCGTTCCCACTTCCTTAACATGGGGACAGGCGGGAATAGTGCTCGGCTCCGTCAATTCGCTTGCCAACACGGGCAATCTTGCCGCGACACAACTCATTGCGGCGGCGCAACCGACTGGAATGTATCTTGTCACGCTCTATGTCGAAGTGACAACGGGAGTGGCAACGTCCACGATCATTCCTAACATTGCCTATGCGGACGATACGGGAGCGCAGAACCAGTACGGCCCGCTGATAAATGCCGCCGTGACCGGGACAGTTGCTTCGCTCACGTTTCCCATTTGGTTTGTAACCGGGACCGCGCTTACCTTTTCGATGGCGACTGCGAATAACCCGAAGTACAACGTCTATGCGAGGGCTCAGGCGCTATGAGTGGACCCGTTACCCCGAATGGCGTTTCTCAATTTCCCGGAAATATCGGGCAAGTTGTAGGCGCGAATTTCACAACGACTTCGGCTGTACTGGCGTTGATTACCGGATTGACATTCAATCTCTCTTTGCAGGTAAATACCTGGAGCTTTGATTGTCATTTAATCTGGTCACCAAGCGCAAGCGTGAACGTCATCCTCGGAATTCAGATAGCAACTAACGCTCCCGTAAATTGGATGGCTTCCATTTTTGATGTGGACCAAAATACTGGAGCGCAAACGTCCGGGGTTGCCTTGACGCAAGCGACCGCAGCGGCCACGACACTAGTCACGATTGCCGCAACCGCCGCTCATAATTACATAACAACCATTAGGGGAACGATTGAAGGAACGTCCATTTTGGGGAGCACGCTAAATATGATGGGAGGCATCGCGGGAGCGAATACGCTTACCGTGTTTCGAGGTTCATCCGTCAGGATTTTCTAATGACCATCTGCCCGAAATGTTTTTGGTTCTGGCTTATCGTGGCCGCGCTTGCTATAATCATGTTGGCCGTAAACGCGATTCGTGGGGCGGGCACTTGACACCGAAGCTCACGCTGGAGTTAATCATCGGGCTTGTAGCTCTGGCAAGCTCCATCGTGAATCACTTTCGCATCCCGGACGTAACGGACTTGAAGGCTCAAGTGAAGGCGGAAGCAAGACTCGCGGCGGCAACGGTAGTGGCGGACGCGCTCATAGCGCGGGCTCAAATCGTGGCGGAAGCGGAAAGAATGTCGATGCAAAGAGGGGGGCAAAAATGATTGCAGTCGGACCAATTCTTTCCGCCGTGCTGCCCTACGCGATTCCAGCGGTCGCCTACGTGGTGGGGCATATCGTTGGATGGTTCCATCACAAGCTCACGCATCCCGTTACGACGACCGGGACCGCGAATACACAGGTGAAGCCATGAAAAGCGAAATGTGCAATCTTTGCGGCGCGACAATCACGGCAAGCTCCGATGATATCGTCATCGCGGCCATGACACAGCATAAGTTTCTCGCGCATCAAATTCCCCTTCCCGCTTCCACCACCATTGAGGAAGTGGTAAGCGAAGTGGCCGCGCCTCCGGCTCCGTCCCCGGAAGCGAGCGAAGTTCAGAAAATTATCAGCGAGCTTGAAAGTCTGGAGACACCATGAAACGCTTACCATTTATTTTTTTACTTTTGCTCGTTATCGCATGGCCTGGAGCGGCCCGTCCTCAAGTTGCGACCGCGCATAGTATAAAGTTGACCTGGACCGCTTCCACGACTTCGGGAGTGACGTACACGGTTTATCGAGGGACTTCCGCCGCTGGACCGTTCACGGTAATTGCCAGCGGACTTTCCGTTATCACCTTCACGGACACGACCGCGACCGATGCGGTCCAGTATTTTTATGAAGTGGATGCGATACTCAGCGGAGAGGATAGCGGCCCGTCTAACGAAGTGAGCGCCACGGAGCCCGCGAATCCAAACCCCCCGTCGGGGCTAGCGGCTGTGGCTAACTGACTGGCCCCGGAGAGAAAAGCCATGAACGACTTTCCAAGTTACCCGCGCAATCCGAATCAGGGATATAACTATCCCGACCCCATGCTGGACTTTCTCCTCTCCGGCAAGGCGCATGTTTATTACGGGCTCATGGCTTCCATTGGAATCATTGGGGCGGTTGTGTTGTGGGGAGCGAGCTTCGCATGGCTCTACGCGGTCGCTCTTATTCTCGGATTCATTTTCGCTGATCTTTACTGGCACTGGTATGCACATTAAACCTCAATGTCCACATTGCGGACGCAAGTTTGAATCGTGGCCGCTCGCCAAACGTCACGTCAAATATTGCAAGGCGGGAGCGCATCCCAGGATGACGCTGGAGGAGCGATTGAGGGCCACTCTCGCTCTAACTCTCGCGACAATTGCGACATTAATCGTGAATCCGATCACGATTAATGCACAAGAACTTCCCTTCCGGCCCGTGCCCAATGTCAAAATTCAACTGACTTGCGGAGGGAACCTACTGTGCGCGAACGCTTGGCACGTCAAGCCAAAGGAAAAGTTTTACCAGATGCTTCCGGTTGAGCGCAGAACGGCGGACCGCTCTTACTGGACATCCATCGTGACAAGCCAGTTACTCACGGTCGCGGACGCGGAGAATAGTTTGTACGCGCTCAAGAAACCGGGAGCTTCCGAAGCGAATCCGCTCTTTGGCGCGCATCCTTCACGCTTGCG
>Ga0210394_10004488_pt1 | contig 16286 bp, 12 predicted proteins | sample IncBWC12MmetaG_FD_160121 | JGI IMG/M metagenome (GOLD analysis project Ga0210394, IMG submission 160121) | Forest soil microbial communities from Barre Woods Harvard Forest LTER site, Petersham, Massachusetts, United States - Inc-BW-C-12-M | ecosystem: Environmental > Terrestrial > Soil >... | reverse complement strand
CAGGGCGTTGCGCGACAAGCCCAGCAGGCGCGCGGCCTGGCTCTTGTTTCCGCCGGCGCGGCGGTAGGCTTCACGGATGATGTCATCTTCCCACTGATCAAGGGTCTTACCTTCCGGCAGGAATGCGGATGCGGCTTGTGGCGATGACGGCCGCGCGGAATCGAGATAGATGTCGCCGGCTTCGAGCGTCGGCCCGGCGGCCAGCGCGCAGGCACGCTCGATGATGTTTTCCAGCTGGCGGACGTTTCCCGGCCAGTGATACTCGGTGAGTTTGCGCAGAGCTTCGGCGGAAATGCCGGTGAATTGCTTGCCGGAGTCTTTGCCGTGGCGCGCGAGAAAGATGCGCACGAGGTCGGGAATGTCCTCTTTGTGTTCGCGCAGCGGGGGAATGTCGATGGGCACAACGTTGAGACGATAGTAGAGGTCTTCGCGGAAGGTGCCGTCTTCGAGAGCGGCGCGGAGATCGCGGTTGGTGGCGGCTACCAGGCGGACGTCCACTTTGATGGTGCGCGTGCCGCCGAGACGCTCGAAATCGCGTTCCTGGAGGACGCGCAGGAGCTTGACCTGCGTGGGCGGAGGCACGTCGCCAATCTCGTCGAGGAAGAGCGTGCCCTTGTCGGCCAGTTCGAATTTGCCGGGCTTGGTTGTGGCGGCGCCGGTGAAGGCGCCTTTTTCGTAGCCGAAAAGTTCACTTTCGAGAAGATTTTCGGGGATGGCGGTGCTGTTGATCTTGATGAACGGGCCGGAGGCGCGGCTGGAGCGCTGGTGAATCAGGCGGGCGATGAGGTCTTTGCCGACGCCGCTTTCGCCGCCCAGAAGGATAGTGGAAGGCGTAGGCGCGACGCGTTCGACCAGCGCGAGCACCTCCTGCATTTTGGCGCTGCGCGCGGCGATATTGGGAAAGTCGTAGCGCTGACCGAGGGCTTCGCGCAGTTCGCGGTTTTCCTCGCGCAGGCGGCCGGAGGCCAGCTCTTTTTCTACGACCATGCGAATTTCCGCCAGGGAGAAAGGCTTTAACACGTAATCCGCGGCGCCGGCTTTCATCGCTTCGACCGCGGTCTCGACGCTGCCGTAGGCGGTCATGACGATGATGGGCAGGGCGGCATACTTGCGTTTCGCGGCTTGCAGGAATTCGAGGCCGGACATGCCGGGCAATTTCAAATCGGTGAGGACGAGATTTACGCGCTCTTTATTGAGAAACGTGAGGCCGGTTTCGGCGTCGGGCACAGAGTGCGTATCGAAGCCGGCTTCGCCGAGGTCGAGTTCGAGAAGACGGCGCATGCGGGCTTCGTCTTCGATGATGAGGATGGTGGGCATGGGGGCTAGTTACGACCAGAAACCACGGAGGGATTCCTCGTCGCTTCGCTCCTCGGAATGACGGTCGGGCTCTCGGCAGGCGCTGCATTGTTGTCGGCGAAAGGAAAGAAGAGGATGAAGCGTGCGCCAGTCGTGCCGGCGGCCAACTCGATGGAGCCATGATGTTCGTCGACGATCTTGGAGACGATGGACAGGCCCAGGCCGGTACCGGCTTTTTTCGTGGTGAAAAATGGGTTGAAAATCTGCTCGCGCAGATCCGCGGAGACGCCGGTGCCGGTGTCGGTAATGGAGGCTTCGATGCCGTGGTGGCCGCCGCGGTCGGCTGCGGTCAGGGAGATTTGCAAGTCGCCGCCCGTTTCCGCCATGGCTTCGTAAGCGTTCTGGATGAGATTGACGAAGACCTGTTCGCAGAATCTTTCGTCCAGGGGGACGTCGGGGAGATTTTCCTGGTAGTGGCGGACGACCCGCACGGGCAGCCCGGTCCAAGCAGCGGCGACGGAATGAAGCGCATGGTCGATGAGCGACGCAAGCGAAATCGGCTGGAGCTCGAGGCGCAAAGGGCGGGCAAAATCGAGAAAGCGCGCGACGAGGCTGCTCAGGCGATCGACCTCGCTGGAAATGTAGCCGGCCAGTTCCGCGGCGATCGGCTCGGAACTATTGAGGCGCTGGTTGAGCATTTCGGCGGAGCCTTTGATGATGCCGAGCGGATTGCGAATTTCGTGCGCCAGGCCGGCGGAGAGCTGTCCCAGCGCGGCAAGACGTTCGGAACGGCGCGCTTCGGCCTGGGCGCGTTCGAGAAGGCGATTGGTTTCGGCGAGCTGTTCGGCGAGGAGTTGATAACGCTGCGTCTGGCGGCGATTTTCTACGGCGAAGCGGTTGACGATGATGGCGGCGAGGAAGAAGAACAGATTACGGGTGACAAGTTCGGCAACGCCGTTGGGCGTGAGTTCGTAGTCGAGCAAAACAGGGTAGAGATAAGAACAATATGCGGCCGAGACCAGCGACGTCCAAAACAGCGTGCCCCAGGGACCGAAATAGACCGCGGCGGTGACCACAGGCAAAAACAAGATGGGATAGTAGCTGCTGTTGATGCCTTGGTCGCCGGTATGGTTGAGCAGCAGAGTGGCCAGGCCCAGCTTCAGCAGGACGACGTAGGAGCGGCCGCGTCCCGGCAGCCAGGAGATCATGCGGCCTTCGACGAGTTGTAAGACGCCGATGGCCAGAATGATTAGTTGCTTGTGCACTTCCTCGCGCGGCGGCTGGATGGCCAGGGCGGCGAGGAAGACGAGCCACAGCAGGTCCATCCAGGAAAAGGCGCGGCGCTCGGAAGAATCCATGTTGTCGGCCCCGCCGCATGGGCGGGCCCCCTATCTTAGCCCGATTGGCGTTCTCACGGCTGCTTGAGGATGGGGATTTTGTGGGCTGGGGCCCGGCATCCGGTTTTTGAATGGTCCCGATAGATTCTTTGAGGGCATGGCGCGCGAAGCGGGCTGCTAGAGTGATTCTAAGATGTCGACGGCTAGAGTCATGCTCGAAGGATTATTCAAAGGGTACGAGCCCGGCGGGTTCTACGACGAGATGTTCGCGGCCGGCGGCGTTCCCCGGCCCCATTGCGCCAAGCTGTTTCGCAAGCTGGCAGCGATGGAGGCGGGGCAGTTTGAGGAGCGCCGCAAGCTGGCGGACCTGGCGTTCTTGCTGCAAGGCATTACGTTCACCGTGTACAGCGACGGCCGAGGTACGGAGCGCCTGTTTCCGTTTGACCTTATTCCGCGGATTCTGCCGTACTCGGAGTGGGAGCACATCGAACGAGGGTTGAGCCAGCGCGTGGTGGCGCTGAACCTGTTCCTGAAAGATGTTTACGGCAAGCAGACCATCCTCCGCGACAAACAGATTCCCAGATGGCTGGTGTATTCGTGCCCGCATTTCCGGCGGGAGATGATCGGCGTCGAGGTGCCGTACGGAATCCATACGCACATCTGCGGCATTGACTTAGTCCGGGACTCCAAGAGCGGCGAACTCTGCGTGCTGGAAGACAACGTGCGGACACCGAGCGGAATTTCCTACGTCCTGGAGAACCGGCTGGTGATGACGCGGACGTTTCCGGACGCGTTCGAAGCTTACGAGGTGCTTCCGGTGAACCACTATCCGGCAGTGCTTTCGCGGATCCTGCGCAGCCTTTCGCCGCGCGGGGACGACGATCCCGAGATTGTGCTGCTGACTCCGGGAGTTCACAACAGCGCGTTTTTCGAACACAGCTTCCTGGCGCAGCAGATGGGCATCGAGTTGGTGGAAGGCCGCGATCTGCTGGTGGATGGCGGAATCGTGTACATGAAGACGATCCACGGGTTAAAGCGCGTGGACGTCATTTACCGGCGGGTGGACGATGAGTTTCTGGACCCGTTGACTTTTCGGCCGGACTCGCTGCTGGGAGTGCCCGGGCTGATGGCCGCCTACCGGGCGGGTAATGTTGCCCTGGCGAATGCGGTGGGCAACGGGGTGGCTGACGACAAGGCCATCTATGCCTACGTGCCAACGTTTATTCGCTACTACCTGGGAGAAGAGCCCGTCCTGCGAACCGTCGAGACGTATCTCTGTTCCAGGGAGCAGGAGCGCGCCTACGTCCTCGAGCATCTGCCGGAGCTGGTGGTGAAATCGGTGGGGGAATCGGGCGGATACGGCATGTTGATCGGGCCCGCTTCGGACAAGAAGAAGATTGAGGAGTTTCGCCAGCGGATTCTGGAGAATCCGCGAAATTTTGTGGCGCAGCCGGTGGTGCCTCTTTCGCGGGTGCCGTCCTACGATGCGATGAGTGAACGAATCGCCGGGAGGCACGTGGATCTGCGGCCCTATTGCCTGTACGACGGACAGGAAGTGACCATCGTGCCGGGCGGGCTGACGCGCGTTGCGCTGGAGAACGGTTCGCTGGTAGTGAATTCCTCCCAAGGTGGCGGCAGCAAGGACACCTGGGTGCTGCGCGCAGAGGGGGCGGAGCGCTGAAATGTTGTCGCGAATCGCAGATTCGCTTTTCTGGCTGGGCCGCTATATTGAGCGCGCCGAATACACGGCACGCATTCTGGACGTGAACTACCAGATGCTGCTGGAACAGTCGCAACAGCCGTACCGGCTGCACTGGGAGCCCTTGATCGTGATGGCCGGCGAGCAGGAGCGGTTCGCGGAGTACTACCAGGAAGCGAACGCGCAGACAGTATTCGAGTTCCTGGCGTTTCGCCCGGAAAATCCCAGCTCGATCGTCCAGTGCATCACCAAGGCCCGCGAAAATGCGCGGACCATCCGGGACCGCATCTCCCGGGAGATGTGGGAGGACATCAACGGATTGTTCCATACGGTGAGCCGGTTCGATCCGAAGCAGGAAATTGCGATCGGTCCGCATCGTATGTGCGAACTCATCAAGTTCGGCGGGCACCGGTTCCATGGCGTCTCAGATGCAACGCTTCCGCATGATGAAGGATGGGAATTTCTGCGAATCGGCTGGGCGCTCGAACGAGAGGAGATGACGGCGCGGCTGGTCGACGTGCGCTATCACAACTTGCTGGATTCCTCTCCGGCGCACCTGGGAACGGCGGACAGTCACCAGTGGATGGCCGTGCTGAAATCGGTGGGCGCGTACGAAGCTTACCACCGGCAATACCATTCGCCGATCGAACCGGAGAAAGTGGCGGAAATGCTGATTCTGCATCCGCGGCACCCGCGTTCCATCCTGTTCAGTACGACTGAGGTGCAGGCGGGATTGCGTTCCATCAGCGGAAGCAATCCGGGAACGTATGCCAATGAGGCGGAGCGGCTGACGGGCAAAGCGCTGGAGCGGCTGCGCTACGACAAGATTGACGAGATTTTCAAGCTCGGCTTGCACCAGTACCTCAGCGATCTCCTGCACCTGTTTGACGCCATCGGTTACTCGATCGCGCGCACCTATTTCTACTACGGAGCGGCGGCATGAACCGCTACCACCTCGTGCACATCACGGAATTTTCGTACGACACGGCGGTGTCCGAGAGTTACAACGAAGTGCGGCTGCGTCCGATGGAAGACGACCGTCAGAGCTGCATTTCGTTCCGGCTTGTGACCTCGCCCGTTTCGCGCGGGCTTGTGTATCGCGATGCACTGGGGAATTGGGTGCATCATTTCAATGTGCTGGTCAGCCACCGTCATCTCAAAGTGGAGGCCGAATCGGTGGTGCTCGCTCATGATGCGCCTGCGACTGTATCGTGCGACATGAGCTTGGCCGAGTTCGACGCGCTCGATCCGGAGTGGCGCGAGGACTATATCGATATGTTCGCGCCTAGCGCGTATGTGCCGTTGCTGCCGGAATTGGCGCAACTGGGATTCGAGGCTGAACTAAAGGGCGGTGGCAGCCTCGCCGGATTTGCGAGCGCCGCCTCAGACCTGATTCACGAGAGATTTCGTTACGTCAAAGGAGCCACACACGTTCATTCCTCGATTCTCGATGCATTAACGCTGGGCGCCGGCGTTTGTCAGGATTTTGCCCATCTATTGCTGGGGCTGCTGCGAACGCGAGGACTGCCGGCGCGGTACGTCTCGGGATATTTGGTTCCCGCAAGCGCCGTCGGACCAGGGTCCAAATTGGAGGAGGTCATCGGCGGGCAGGCATCTCATGCCTGGGTGGAGGCATATCTGCCGGGAGGCGGCTGGGCGGCGTTCGATCCAACTCTTGGCAAGCCGGTGGGATTGCGACACGTCCGAATCGCCTACGGCCGGGATTATGGTGACGTGGCGCCGGTGCGAGGCGTGTACAAAGGGCAAACGGGCCAGCGTCTGTCGGTAGATGTGAAGGTGCGCCCAGCCCTGGATGACGACGGGCACGAGCAAATGGGAGAAATCCCGGTACCAGTTCCCGCGTCGGCGGAAGTTTCTCAACGTCCCCAACAACTGCAGCAACAACAGCAACAGCAATAGTCCCCGTCAAAATTGTCCGATGTACGTGCCGCTCAGCAACCGCGGCCGATCGGCCGGGCCACGTTTGCATTTGCGCAAGCCGGGTAGCGCTTGAGAAGATAGCGGCTTCGATTTTCTGATCCCCTCGCTGCGAGGAATAGCGATCATGCCGGAAACGCACGGCCTGTTCGACCCTCTGACCATCCGTGGAATCACGCTGCGCAATCGAATCGCAGTTTCTCCCATGTGTCAGTATTCGTGCGAAGGCGGGATGGCCACGGACTGGCATTTCGTGCATCTGGGCAGCCGAGCCGTGGGCGGGGCAGGCCTGGTGATTGCCGAGGCGACTGCCGTGGAGGCGAGAGGCCGGATCAGCCCGCAAGACCTGGGCTTGTGGACGGATGCGCACATCGAGCCGCTGGCGCGCATTGTGCGATTCATCCATTCGCAAGGGGCAACGGCCGGCATCCAACTGGCGCACGCAGGTCGCAAGGCCAGCACCGCGCGTCCTTGGGACGGCGCCGGGCGGGTAGAAGCAGCGGAGGGCAGCTGGAAGGACGTGGTCGCGCCAAGCGCTGTGCCGTTTTCGCCGGACTATCCGATGCCGGTTGAAATCAGCGCAGGGGGAATCGCGGACGTCGTGCGCGCCTTCGGTGAAACCGCGCGCCGCGCGCAGCTGGCCGGTTATCGCGTGGTCGAAATTCACGCGGCCCACGGTTACTTGCTGCATTCATTTCTTTCGCCGTTGAGCAATCGTCGCAGCGACGGGTATGGCGGTTCGTTCGAAAACCGCACGCGCATTGTGCGCGAAGTGACGGAAGCGGTACGGCGTCACTGGCCCGAGAAGTACCCGCTCTTCCTTCGTATTTCGGCCACGGACTGGACCGAAGGCGGATGGGACATCGAGCAATCCGTGGAGTTGGCGCGCATGTTACGGCCTATGGGTGTGGACCTGGTGGATTGTTCTTCGGGAGGAAATGTGCTTGGCGCGAAGATTCCCATGGCGCCGGGTTACCAAACGCAGTTCGCTGAACGAATCCGGCGCGAAACGGGGATTCTGACGGCCGCGGTAGGCTTAATAACGTCGGCGGTGCAGGCGGAGCAGATTCTGCGAAGTGGGCAGGCTGATTTGGTCGTGCTGGCGCGGCAGATGCTGCGCGATCCCTACTGGCCTCTTCACGCGGCCATCGAATTGGGGTACACGGCGTCGTGGCCGGTGCAATACTTGAGGGCTGCGCCGCCGGGCGCCCCTAAACGAGAGCCGGCGGGAAACGTCTAGGCCACTTAGTTTGAGGGGCTCGTCGCCGGGGCAGCGGAACTCCCAATGGAATCGCCGTTGACCACAATTTCGACGCGGCGATTCCGCTGCCGGCCTTCCGCGGTATCGTTCGACGCGACGGGCACGGTCTTACCGAAGCCCTGTGCGGTAATAGAAGATGGCACCACGCCCTGTTCGAGCAGAAAATCGCGAACCGAGCCCGCGCGCTGTTCCGACAGCCGCTGATTGAATTCGTCGCTTCCCACACTGTCGGTGTGTCCTTCGATCTGCATGGTCAGCCCCGGATGCGCCAGCAGGATCCCCGAAACCTTCGCCAACTTTTCCCTGGCGGCGGGTTTCAAAATGTAACTACCGGTGTCGAACAGCACGTCAGACATGTTCACAATCAGCCCGCGCGCTGAATCATTCGTCTGCATAATCGAGTTCAACTGCGCCAGGAGCTGCGCGCGCAAGTCGCCTTTTTCTGCCTCCGCTTTTGCGGCGGCCTGGCGGGCTTTTTCCGCTTCGGCTTCCGCCGCCTGTTTTTGCTCGAGCGCCGCGTGTTGTTCGGCCACGGCGGCTTGGCGTGCAGCGTCGGCATCTTCCTTGGCCTTGGCCGCATCGGCCGCAGCCTGCACGGCCTCTGCCTTCATGCGCTCCGCTTCCGCCTGGGCGGCTTCGGCCTGCAGCCGGGCCTGTTCGGCTTCCTGCCGGCGAGCCGTTTGCGCCTCCGCTTCGGCACGCGCACTGGCGGTGCGCTCCTCAGCGGCTCGCCTTTCGGCGTCGGCTCGAGCCTGGGCGTCGTCTTCTGCCTTCTGTTTCACCGAGATGACGCGGGCCTCCTCGGCGGTCTGCACTGCGACGCGGGCGCTGGAGATCACAACCTTCGCGTCGCCCTGGTTCCGATAGACGCCCTCTGCAGTTTGCAGCTGCAGGTCGGCTTTGGCGATCGTGGGCGCGGCGTATTTTCCGGCACTCGCATTCTTGGCGATGCGGACGGCGTTGCGCGCCTGGAACAACTCCACCGGCGTCGTACGGTCGACCCCGAAAATCGCATTCTCAATCTTGGTGTTCGGCGAAGAATACACGCCGCGCGGTAGCAACTCGTACGTGGTATCGATGCTCTCGCCGTCGGTGCCAACCGCATTTTCGAGGACCACTTGATCCCCCGGCTCGGAAACCGCGAAATAGGGTTCGGCGGTAACGACCAACCCGAAGGTTTGCAGGTCCGTGATGGCCTTGACCTGGGCGCTGCCGTTCTTGACCTGTACTTCCCCCAGGTTCACGGCGCGGCCTTGTGGAGAAACGGCCCAAAGGACGTACGTCAGGTATTCGAGGCCAAAGTTAGTCGCCTCTTCCATATTGACGAATTTTGCTTGGATTTCGACGCGATTTCCCTTGTTCTCGATTCTGGCTTCGCCGCCGCCGCGTGACATCAAGTCGGTACCCCGGAATGGAACTTTCCAGGCACCCGTGCCGCTCCGGTAGGTGACCGCCCTGGCCGTACGCGACACATCTGAACCGTTGCTCGGAGACGTTTGTCCGGACGCGGTGGCGGCGCCCATACCGAGTGCGCCTAGCAGTGCGACACACAGCAAAGCGGTTGGGGTGCGGGCCACGAATGTGACACAAGACGGCAAATGGCTGGGTTGTGAACGCATGATCTACTCCTTTGATATCCCTAGTTTTATTAAGTTAACAAAGGTTGAGGGCGGCTGATTGGTTTCGGCTCGTGTTCGTAGCGAAATGATTACCCACTACCTAACCCGGACTTCTAGGCTCAGATGTCGCTCAGCCGGCGTATCGGAAACTAGTCCACGAGCAGGTTGCTTTTGCGGGGCGACAAAGCTATAACTCTGAGCATCGAAATTTCGAGAGGGGGACCGCTTATGTCCATGCGACGCCTGTTGATAGTTCCTGCGCTATTGTGTGCGGCTACGGCCTGGGGCCAGAAGATGCCCGTCGCGCACGCGAGCTTCATTAACGCCAAGGGTGATAAAGCCGGGACCGCATCGCTGACCCAGACCAAGAGCGGCGTGCGCATTGTCGTGAACCTGACGCAGCTTCCCCCTGGCGTTCACGCCCTGCACATCCATACCGCTGGAAAGTGCGATGTCCCGGACTTTACGACGGCTGGGGGCCATTTCAACCCCGGCATGAAGCAGCACGGCAAAGATAACCCCATGGGTGCCCACGCAGGGGACCTGCCTAACTTCACTGTGGACGCCAAGGGCCGGGGAAAGGCCACGATCATTGCTGCGGGCGTCACTCTGGGGGATGGGTCCAATTCATTGTTTCACCCGGGTGGAACCGCCTTAATGGTTCACGCATCCCCGGACGACTATAAGACTGACCCAACTGGTAATGCCGGAGCCCGGATCGCTTGCGGCGTCATTCAGAAATAGAATAAGTCTAATGTATTCAATTAAATAGCCTAGACTTCGGCGGTCCCTGTTCAGAAAGGGACCGCCCCTCTCCTCCACGTCTGTCCCGATCTGCGCATGGCTTCCTTTCTCTCGGCCAATTGTCACGTAAGTCATTGTAAATACTTAACTTATTGCGAAGTCTTTTGCAGATAAGGGCGAATCATTGGAGAAAATTCGCAAAAAAGTTCTAGGACGACCTTCCCAGAAAGTTCGGGACCGACAGCCCATGGTTGCGGCCCTGCGTGAACGCTAACCTGTCTCCATACAGAACAGCATCTGCAAAACAGTAAGAGGCCTTACGGAAAGCAGGCCGGAAGGAAACGTTGGTTTGGCTCAGAAAGCGAGGAGAGACATGCAGACGAAACTACGGATGCCTCGGGTTTTTGCCTTTACGTTCGTAGCGGGCCTGTTGTGGACTTCCGCGTTGACTGCCGCAACAGCGCCCAAAGATAAGCACTCAATATTCGGAGGCAAGCCGAAGTATGTTGGGACCGCATCCTGGTATGGGAAAAGAGAACAGGGCCGCAAAATGGCCAACGGCAAGCCGTTTGACCGGCACCAAATGACCGCGGCAGCCTGGAATATTCCGCTGGGAACGATGGTTCACGTGGTGAATCTCAAGAATGGCACCTCGGTGAATGTGATGGTGACCGACCGCGGCCCGAATACGCGCCTGAGGCGCGCCATTGATCTTTCCGAAGCTGCGGCGACCCGCTTGGACTACATCGATGAAGGGCTGACACGGGTCTTCATCATCCCGGTGTCCGGTGGACAGTTTGAGAGCTCCCAAATCACGGCGCAGCTGATCGAGCCGGTGGATGACGCGCCCGCGTATCTGACGCCTCTGGAAGAGGATCGGCGATCCGTTGCCATGGCCATGGCGGTTAATCTGGGACTCGTAGGCCAATGAGCCGATGCAGCGCTTAGTCGAGATAGATGGGCAGGCAGAGAGGAGTCTCGACGTGAAAATCGAGATGTGTGATCTCCTCGAGAGCGCGTTGGAGGACCGCGCTGCTACAAGATTCCAGGGTGATGATGAAAGGCAGAGCCGTATGGGGGTAACCGGGTTTCTGCAATAAAGCGTCAATGCTGATCCCGTGGCGTGAGAGCACGGCGGCTACTTCGGCAACGATGCCCGGGCGATCTCGAACCACCAGACGCAGATAATGGGGCACGTAAATTCGCCGCTCACACTCTGAGGAACTTGGACCGGTCTTTCGGGAGCGGCTGGGGCCGTGCCGTGCGCGCGAGCGATCGAGTACAAATCCGAGACGACCGCAACCGCCGTCGGATCGCCCCCCGCCCCGTACCCCGAAAGCAGGATTTGACCGGCGAACTCGCCCGTGGCCACGACCAGATTCCGGCTACCCTGCACATGCGCAACTAAGGACGAAAGTGGAACCAGCGCCGGCTGAACCGAAGCGGCCAGCCGTACACCGTCGCCCGGCTCGCGTGTCGCCAGAGAGATTTGGCGAATCGTGCAGTTCAGTTCCCGGGCATAGGCGAAATCTACCGCGCCGACCGAATAGACCGGCCGGCAAGGAATCTGCTCGGCGCGCACGCGCAGGCGCAGGCCAACCAGCGTCAGGATGACCAGCTTGGCACGCGCGTCGAATCCCTCAACGTCGTCGCGTGGATCGGCTTCGGCAAAACCGAGGCGCTGTGCTTCCTTGAGCGCCGACTCGAAGGTGGCGCCACTGGCTTCCATCTGCGTGAGGATGTAATTGCACGTGCCGTTGAGGATGCCGGCGATCTTGTGGAGCCGGTCTCCGGCCAGCCCTGATTCAATGGCGATGATGGCGGGAATGCCGCCGGCGACGGAAGCGCCGAATTCGAGCCGTTTGCCTGCCTTCCGCGCAAGCTCCAGTAACTCCGGCCCTTGATCGGCGATCAAGAGTTTGTTTGCAGTCACAACAGATTTGCCGGTTTCCAAGGCCTTGCGAATCCAGGCGCCGGCGGGTTCGACGCCTCCTACCAGTTCTACGAAGACGTCGATATCCGAAGAAAGCAGGTCATCGACGTTGTCGGTCCAGTGGACTTTGGGCAGCCAGTCAACCTTCTTGCGCTGCACGTTGCGGTTGCAGACGTGCGTGAGGACAAAGGACCCGGCGTCATCAAGGCTCAGCAGCTTGGCGACGGAGCGGCCGACGGTGCCGAATCCCACCAGCCCTATTTTTAGTTTTCGGGCAGCATCCGGCTGCTTGCGAGGCGACGACTTGCCGCGCGGCGCTGTCTGCGTGGATTGCGGCACTGGCTTATCTCCCGTGGTCGAACTGCTGTCGAGTTAGGGAGTGTAGGCCAAAGCCGCGCGGCTTGCCAAACGCAAATTCCAGAGGGACGGCGCTCCCTATTTTGCTGGTCCGGTCTGAGAGGCTCGTGTTATTGGCGGTGTTGCGCGCGCGGGGCTTGAGGCAACTGTCGGCGGGTTGAACTGAAGCATGAGATTGCCGGCCTCGGCATTGCTCGGATCCAAGCGCAAGGCAGTCCGCGCATCGGTAAGAGCCGAATTCGTTTCGCCGCGCTGATAACGAATGAGGGCGCGATTCGACCAGGCGCGAGCGTAGCTTGGCGATTCGTCGATTTCGCGATTGAGAAGGTCAAGAGCCGCATCCGCATGACCGGTTTGCATCAATATGGCGGCGAAATTGACGGCCATGAAATCGTAGTTGGGATTATCGCGGGTGCTGGTATTGAGCGCGGTTTCCATCATGCGGCCCGCGGACTGCAAGTTTCCCCGCCGGAATTCGAGAAGCCCGTAGTCGGCCAGGGCGTCCGGAAGGCCGGGATAGATTCGCAACGCTGCTTGCAACTCGGACTCAGCTAAATCGAGCTGCTGCTGAGCCATGTACAAGTCGCCCAATCGGGTGTGGGCCTTGGCGCTGCCGGGCGCGGACTGGGCGGCGGCCGAGAAAAGCGTGAAGTCATTTTGCCAGTCGCTGTTTCGGGCGATGGTGCGAATGCCCAGCGCGGCCACGGCGATTACGATGATTCCGGTCGCGACAGTTTCCTGGCGATTTTTCAGCCACAGCCATCCGAGCGCCAGCAACAGGCAGAATCCCGCCGAGGGCAGGTAGGCAAGCCGTTCGCCCATGATGGTGCCTGTCGGCAGAAGGATGTTGGCCGTAGTCGCGAAGCCTGCGAAGTAGATGCCGCCGGCGAGCGCCCATTCGCGACGCTGGCTGCGGATAGCCCAGATCCAGGCAATCACGACCGCCAGAGCCGCGAATGCCGCGGGCAGCGTGTGCATCCAGTCCCGATAGATGGCGATCTCGTTGAAAGAATAATCAGCCGAAAGCCGCGCCGGATAAAACTGGAGCGCGATGTATTTCCAGGCGACGCGAAGAGCGTTGAGAATTCTCCAGCCGGCAGGAAGTTGGGCCAGCGGATTATCGAGTGGAGAGATGCCGGCCTGCCCGAAGCGGCGTCCCTGCACCGTCCAGAGCAGATCAACGTAGAGCAGGGTGACTCCAGCGAGGCGTAGATAGCGCGAAAGCGGCTTCCAGTGGGCACGGACGTAGTCTCCGGTCAGCACCAAAGGCAGGAAAGCTACGGCCGATTCTTTGGAGAACAAGGCCAAGACGAAGCAGATGATGGCGAGAATCTCGCGATCGCACAGGTGGAAGAGCCACGCGGCGAAGATGAATCCGGCAGCCAGAAGCTCGGCCCGTCCGACGATGCTGGCGACTGCCTCGGTATGGATTGGGTGCACAGCAAATAAAATCGCAGCGGCAAAGGCCAGGCTTTCTCCACCTTGGAGCGACTCAAAAAGCTCTCGCAAAAGCAGATACAGCAGCGAAGTGACGGCTGCGTGAAGGAGCAGACTGACGACGTGAAAGCCGAGCGGTCCGGGATCGGCCGCCCAGTTTAAGGCGAAAGTAATGAATGTCAGAGGACGGAAGGCATTGCTGGCTTTGTGCGGTGCGAAAAGGGTCCCGAGAGACGGCTGCGTAATCTGCGAATTGTTTGTGATGTACAGGCCGTCGTCCATGGTGAATCCGTTGGGCAGGGAATTCTGGTAAACGACCGCTGCGATCACGATGAGAATCAGCAGACGAAGGCCCGGCTTGCTGAGGGGGTTATCCTGGCGCGTCGCCTCGACTTGTTCGGCTGGCGGCATAGGAATACGTACTCACTTCGATTATCTCCTTGCTAGGCGCTGGTCACGCAGCTTCCAACGGCGATTGCTGCGAATGGGTACACGGACAGAGACTGGCTCAGTACGGGAGAAGCGGCCGCCTACTTCGCTGGCGCTGGTGGAGTCGCCGGCGTGGACGGCGCAGGCGCGGAGCCTGGAGTGGACGGAGTTGAGGTTTCGGCTGGGGGCGGAGTGTAGACCTTCATCTCGCCGATATATTTTTCGAGGTCCGTGATGAGCCCGCTATCGACTACGTACATCGCCGGACGGCCGTCGTGACGGGCGATGTAATCCTTGCCGGATTTCGAGAGCTCGGCGTGCTCGACGCGCTTGCCGTCAGTAGCGGTGACGGTGAATTCGATTGCCGGCGTGCCGAAGCCCGTAGCCGCAAAGCTCTTGCCTTCCAGATCGCGAATTCGTGCGATGACCGACTGCATGCTGGTGGAGTCCATTTTGGTACCGTCCAGTTTCCAGGCATCGCCGTCGAAAGTGATGGCGTAGGATTTCTTATCGATCCGCATTTCGACCTTCTGCGGGAAATCGTAGCCGAAGGCGAATATTTTCTTGTCCGCGAAATCGGCTGGAGCTTTATCGAGGTTGGTCTTTACCGTGCTGGAAATGGTGAAGAGACGCGAATCGCCCTCGACCATGGCAAAGGTGCTCGTACCGGTTGGAGTGTTGTCCCCGAGCAGCAGCTTGGCGCTCTTTCCATCCTTGGTGCCGATCTCGGCTTCGACAGGCGGCTTGCCCAGGCCGTAGGGCGTCAGATCGGCTGGCTTGTCCTGCACGATCCGCTCGGAGTTTAGGGCCGAGACCGACGTGATCAGGGAACTGATCGTGCCCGAATCACCCGGGAGGACCGGTGTTTCCGCCACCTGCCAGTCGCCGGAATCCAGTTTTACCAGGCTTATCTTTTCCGTCTGATTGCGCTCAATGTTGATGCGGTTGACGTCAGCTTCCTTGAAATTGATGATGCGAGGCGCATCGGTCGTTCCTCCCGCAGCCTCTTTGGCGGCCTCGCGGCGATTGGACCAATAGAGCGCGGCGGCGAGTATGGCCAGCGCAGCCGCAGCGATAATCAGACCACGGGTTTTCATGGGTTCGATGCGCTACCGTCTCCGCCACCAGACCGATACCCCGGCCAGCACCACAACGAGAGGCAACAGGAACTGGCTGGAGATACGGACCCATTGCAACTGACCGCTGGTCATAGAGATTTCGCGGTCTTCGGGCGGCTTGGGCCGGATCGAAATCAAGTCTTCGTCCGAGGAGAGCCAGTTCATCGCGTTCATAGCCAAGTCGCCGTTACCGTTGAATGCCAGGAACGAATTCGCGGCCCACTCGGAATCGCCGACGACTACGAAGCGGCCTTCCTTGTCCGGCTTGTCCGTCGAGAACGTGCCGGCGGCGGCCAGCGGCAGCGGGCCCTTTTTGTTCTTGGGATCCTTCGGGTCGAAGGAGGATGAACTCAGATTCTCCGTTGCCAGGCTGGTTTCCGAGGAACTGAAGAGTTGCTGGACGGTGGTCTTGTCCATGTTCTTGGTTTGCATGGAACGCGCCAGCGGAAATCCCGTAGCGGTTCCGTTCATGTCGCTGACGATGGGGTGAGAGTCGTACTTGTTGACCAGGGCCACTTGTGGGCCCACGCCGGCGAGTTGCCCGAGAGGGTTAAGGTCCAGGATCAAATTCTTATCGAGCGTGACGCCCCAGGATGCCAGGACCGCGGAAAGCGCATTGTTATCAGCGATGGTCGGCTTGCCCAATTTGAGTGGGGGGTCCAGCATGAACATGGCGCGTCCGCCGCCTTCCACGTATTTCTGAATCGACGCGATGGCGTTGGCCTGGTAGTCGGTGGTGGGGCCGCCGATCACGATCACTGTGCAATCGCTGGGAACGTCCGGCTGTTGCAGCAGGCTGATGGACTTGGACGTGTAATTGTCCTTGGTCAGCATGTCCTTGAAATTGGAGAAGCCGGTGCGGTCGGTGTCATCCATGCGATGCTCGCCGCTGCCGGTGACGAAGCATACGGTGCGGACCGTGTTTTTCAGCGCGGTGATCAGGGCGCCCGTGACCCCTTCCTCCGTCAGTTCCTTGGCCTGCTGTTTCTTGTCACCCATCTCGACAACCGTCGTGCCGTAGTTGGTGATGCCCGCGGCGCGAGCCACCTGAGGATCCCGGTCGGGGTCGATGTATTGCACGTGAACGCGGGAGGAAAGATTGGCGTAACGATCGAGCA
>Ga0210394_10004487_pt1 | contig 16287 bp, 16 predicted proteins | sample IncBWC12MmetaG_FD_160121 | JGI IMG/M metagenome (GOLD analysis project Ga0210394, IMG submission 160121) | Forest soil microbial communities from Barre Woods Harvard Forest LTER site, Petersham, Massachusetts, United States - Inc-BW-C-12-M | ecosystem: Environmental > Terrestrial > Soil >... | reverse complement strand
TCTGTATTTGGCGCGACGATCTCCGGTACTGTGTCCGACGGGTCAGGCAAACCAATCAAGGACGCGCGCATCGATCATGCGGGCAGAGTCGTAGTAGTGCCCCGCCTCGACATGAACGTCCCGCCCTCGCCAGAGGAAATACGCACGGACGCCGACGGCCATTTTCGAGCTACGACGGATAGCCCGGCGATCGTCATCCGTAAAGCCGGTTACATCAGCCAGCGGCTGCTCGTCACAGGCGACGCCCAGGTTGAGGTTTCGTTGCAGCCCATCAAGGACAGGTCTTTGTGCAGGCAGTCATCCCCACTCGATGTCAAGAGAAAAGACGCAAGCGATGTCGACTACACCGCGACCTGGTATTACATCGAGACGAAAGACGGATCGCGGGGCGTCCTCAGCGGAAGCGGCCCGATGTATTCGTGGGGTGCTCCGAGCTTTTCTTACGTTCGGGACTCGACCGAATACGCTGAAGTAATGTATGAGAGCGGAATGATCGACGCCTCGGGTCAATCCAAGGACGGAAAGTACTGGCGCTCGCGGAGCGTCTTCGGCGCGGCGGCCCGATACGCTGGTGTCAATCGCGAGGCGGCTGATCTGCTCGATTGCGTCATGGAGCGCAACAAACTCCCGTAAAGCGAGCAGCTTTCTTAAAGGTCAGAGCGTCTGCTTTTTGCGCCCTGGCACGAAATGTCTCACTCCAGAATCATCCTCGCCGCCTTCTCGGCGATCATAAAGACTGGAGCGTTTGTATTCCCCCGCACGATCCTCGGCATCACCGACGCGTCGACTACACGCAGGCCGGCGACGCCGTGCACTTGCAGCCGCGTGTCCACTACGCTTGATGCGTCTTGCCCCATTTTGCACGTCCCTACCGGGTGATACAGCGACTCCGCATGCGCGCGGATGAAGGACGCGGTGTCTTCGCGCTCGAATACGGGCTCACCGCGATAGGCATCGAACGGCTTCGACTCCAGTAATTTCCAAACCACCTTCAGCCCTTCTTCGAGCGGCGCGAGATCGTCTTCATTCGAGAGATACGCCGGGTCCATCGCTGGAGCCTCCCTGGGATCGGCGGAGCGCAGGTAAATCCGGCCTGAGCTTTTGGGCGTCAGCAGTAGTGCGCCCAGGCTGAACCCGTGGCCGGGCGGATTTTTGAAGCCGTGCTCGACGTAATAGACTGGCGCGAAGTGCAGTTGTAAATCGCACTCGGTCAAATCCGCGCGCGACTTCACGAACGCGCCCGCCTCCGCGATATTCGACGTTAGCGGACCCTTTTTCCGGAAAATGTACTGCAACAAATTCGGAATACTCTCCGCGTTGCTCAGCGAAATCGGCTGCGTCGAACCATAGGACTGGCCGACGTTCAAATGGTCCTGCAAATTGCCGCCGACGCCTTCCAGGTCCGCGATCACAGGAATGTTGAGCGCCTCCAATTCCCTACGCGGCCCGATCCCCGAAAGCAGCAGCAGGTGCGGCGACCCGATCGCTCCCGCACATAGAATCACTTCCTTCGCCGCTCGAACCTGCTGGCGGTCCGGCAACTGCTTCTGGAAAAACTCGACGCCCGACGCTCGGCCCCCTTCTATCAGGATCTTCGCCACATGCGCATTGGTCCATACGGTCAGATTGCCGCGGCGCAGAGCCGGCTTCAGATACGCATCCGCTGCGCTCGCGCGCCCTCCATACTTCTGCGTGACCTGATAAAGCCCCGCGCCGGCCTGCGTTGGGCTGTTGAAATCGGGATTCTTCGCGATGCCCTGTGTGTCGCAGGCGTCGAGGAACGCACGCGTCAGCGGATTCACGCATCGCAAGGCCTCGACATGCAGAGGCCCGCCGGTCGCGTGCTCCGCGGCTTTGAACATCGGCAGAACATCGTCGAAGCCCCAGCCAGTGTTGCCGATGTCGCGCCAGGCGTCGTAATCGGCGCGCGCGCCGCGAACGTAGATCATCGCGTTGATCGAACTGGACCCGCCCAGCGTTTTTCCGCGAGGCCAGTACAAACTGCGTCCGTTCAAATGCGCCTGCGGGTCGGTGGAAAAATTCCAGTCGACCTCGGTTCGAAAAAGCTTGGAAAACGCCGCCGGGATGTGGATCTCGCGCTTGCGATCCGGAGGGCCGGCCTCAATCAACAGCACGCTGGTGTCGGGCCGCTCTGTGAGCCGCGAAGCCAGCACGCAACCCGCACTGCCTGCGCCGATCACGATATAGTCGAACAACTGTTTTTATCCTCGTTCTACAATGTCAGCAAGCCCCCCAGCGTCAAACATGTTGCATTATGCCATAGTTCCATTCCTCTTCCTGGTACTGGCCGCCGATTGGCCGCAGTTCCGCGGACCAAACGGCGCGGGCGTCGCCGACGGCAGCCCTTTGCCGGCTGAATTCTCGCCCAACAAAAACGTCGTATGGAAAACCGCCGTGCCTCCCGGTCATTCTTCGCCCATCCTCACCGAAACGCGCATTTTCATGACTGCGGCCGACCATGAGAAGCTGCTCACCCTTTGCCTCGACCGCGCGACGGGGAGGATTTTGTGGCGTCGCGAAGCCCCGCGCCCTCGCAAGGAAGAGTTTCAGCCGACCAACAGCCCTGCGTCGCCATCGCCCGTTACCGACGGCCAGAACGTCTACGTCTTCTTCGGGGACTTCGGGCTCCTCTCTTATTCGGCTGATGGAACTGAGCGCTGGAACCTCCCTCTGGGGCCTTTCAACAACCAGAACGGCCACGGCTCGTCGCCGATTCTTGCCGGGAAAATGGTGATTCTGATCTGCGATCAGGATACCGATTCCTACCTGCTGGCCGTGGATCAGGTTACCGGCAGGATTCGCTGGAAGACGCCGCGGCCGGATTCGACCAGAGGCTACGCCACGCCCGCGGTCTATCAACCGAACGACGGTCCCGCAGAATTGATCGTTCCCGGCGCGTTTCAAGTGGTCTCCTACTCTCTGTCCACAGGCGAGCGCCTGTGGTGGATTCGCGGCATGGCCTGGCAGCTAAAGTCCGTTCCCGTGATCGACGGCGACACGATCTACGTCAGCGGCTGGGAAACGGGCGGCGATAACGATCCTCCTGAAGTCCTCACCTGGCAGCAGGCTCTCGAAAAATACGACACCAATCATGATGGACGAATTTCGCGCGCCGAAGGGCCGTTTAAAAACGAAGGTTCCTTTCAAGATACGGATCTCGACCGCAACGGCCTTGTGGACGAGCGCGAATGGAACTTCTATCGCGCCCGCAAAACGTCGCAGAATAACATCGTTGCGATTCGAGCCGGAGGCAAGGGCGATGTCACGAACACCCACATCCTGTGGCGTTTTCGCAAATCGATTCCCAATGTTCCCTCGCCTCTTCTCTATCGCGACGTTCTGTTTCTGATGAAGGAGGGTGGAATTCTCACCTCGCTCGATCCAAAAACCGGAGCGGTGTTCAAACAGGCCCGGCTGACCGGTGCGCTGGGGCAATACTGGTCGTCGCCCGTGGCCGGCGACGGGAAAATATACGTCACCAATCAGGAAGGCAAAGTGACGGTGCTCAAAGCCGAGGCGCGGTGGGAGATTCTCGCAATCAACGACCTGGACGAAGAAGTCTTCGCGACTCCGGCCATCGACCGCGGGCGAATCTATCTGCGCACGCGCGGAACGCTGTACTGTTTTGCTGGACTATGATGAGGTATTGGGTGACTTACGATCACGTGTCCTGCTGATCCTGACCTACCTCGCGTCACTCGGGTGCCTGGTCTGGACGCTTCACGACGCAAAACTCGGTCAACTGCGGGACGACCTCGCCACGATGGACTGGTGGTGGCTGGGCTTGGCCGTGGTCGCCGACGTCGCCGTTTATTGCTGGCAGGCGCTGCGCTGGATGCAGGTGCTGCGGCCGGTGGAGCAGGTGAATTTCCGGCAGGCCGTCAGCGCCATTTATATCGGCCTCTTCGCGAATGAAGTGCTGCCGTTTCGCGCCGGCGAAATTCTGCGCTGCTACCTGGTCTCGCGCTGGACCAAACTGCCTTTTTCCGTCGCCGTCTCCAGCGCATTGATCGAACGCATCTTCGACGGCATCTGGCTGTGCCTCTGCCTGATCCTGACCGTCCGGTTCGTGCGGGTTCACCATCATATGCGCTGGCTGGTGGATAGCGGCTATGTTTTGGGAATCGTGGTTTTGTCGGGCGCCGCGCTGCTGGCGCTCGCCGTGTTCCTCCGGCAAAAAACGCGAGCCTTGCTCTCCGGCGATGGCTGGCAGCGGCATCTCCGTGTTCTGATTGACGATCTGAACCTGATCGGCCACTCGCGTTATCTCTATTTCGCGTTTTTGCAGAGCTTGCCGTATTTGCTGTTGATGGTAATTCCGATTTACGCGTCGTTTCGCGCCTATGGATTCGAACTGTCGATCGGGGTCGCGTTCGCGCTGATGGTGGTTCTGCGGTTGGGCAGCGTGGTTCCGCAAGCTCCTGGAAATTTGGGGTTGTTTCAGTTTTTGACGAAGGAAGCGCTGGAACGGATTTTTAACGTGGTGCCGGCCGAGGCGGCTCGATTTTCGCTGGTGTTGTGGGGAACCGTCACGATTCCGCTGCTAATGGCAGGGCTTGTGGCTTTGATGTTCAGCGGATCGAAGCTGTTCGAATTGAAGCGCGCGGCGGAGGATCATGCCAGCGAGATGGCGAAGAGCCGGCGCTGATGGTCTGTCGCCCCGTAGATCCAGGGCGCTTCCTGGTTTTGTGGGGCGGGCTATCAGCCGGCAGCCTGCTTCCAGCAGGCTCTTTCGTCGATCGAGGCAAAGCCGCCCAGGAGGGCGGCTGCCGGCTGATAGCCCGCCCCACTTTTTGAAGTGGTCATGACCCGCTACGCACTCTTTCGCCACTGATCAAGTCACCATAATCCGCCGTCTTTGAGGATTTTCTGTGCTTCCGCGCTGGTCAGGAATTCCAGGAATCGCCGGGCGGCTTCCGGCTGATGGGTCGATTTCACCACCGCGCCGGTTTGACGGATAGGAGAATGCCATTCCGCCGGTAGGAGCATCCCTTTTCCTATCAATAATGTCCAGGATGTAATCACCGCTTCGACGTTGCCGCTCTCGGCGAATTGGAGGGCCTGGCGGACGTTTTCTCCATAAACGATTTTCGGTTCGACATCTTTCCAGACGCCCTGCGATTCCAGAGCCTGCTTCGCCGCGACACCATAAGGCGCGTGCTGTGGATTGGGAATCGACAAGTGCGTGACGGTGTTCTTCCTGAGGTCGGCGAGCGAGGTGACGGAACCGTTGGGGGACCACAGCGCGATGCGGCCGGTGGCGTAAACCGTCGCATCGGTGACGAGGGCGCCCAGGTCCTGCACGTATTTTTCGCTGGCCGAGAGGAAAACGTCGAAGGGCGCGCCGTTTTCGATTTGCTGTTTCAACGAGCCGCTGGAGGCGAGCGTGAAGCGGATTTTCTCTTTATAGGCGCGTTCGAGTTTTGGCGCGATCGGCGCCAGGTCCGATGCGGCGGCGATGAGCAGGTCGTCTGCGCGGAGGGAGCAGCAGAGCAGAAGGGCGGCGAGAAACTTCATCTGATTTCATCGTATACCGCCCAGGTTTTCTGGACGGCCGACTTCCAGGTGAATTGTTCGACGCGCTCGAGGCCGCGTCTCGCCAGATCGTCGCGGAGAGATTCGTCGCAGGCGAGGCGAAGGAGCGCGTCACCGATGTTCATTGGGTCTACGAGCAATGCGGCGTCACCCGCGACTTCGGGCATCGCCGAACAGTTGGACGTGAGCACGGGCACTCCGTGCGCCATGGCGTCGAGAATTGGCATCCCGAAGCCCTCGTCGAGGGACGGGAACGCGAAGATGCCGGCGCGATTGTAGAGCGAGTCGAGTTGCGACGAGGAAACGTAGCCGAGAACATCGATGCGGGCGCGTGCGGGACTCTCTTCGACGGCGCGTAACTCCTCTGCCGCGCCGAAGCCATCGGGTGCGCCGGCCAGAGCTAAGCGCCAGCAATCGGGCAGGCTTTCGAAGGCTTTTACTAATCGCGCGATGTTTTTGCGTCGCTGGATGGCGCCGACAGTAAGGACGAGGTTCTCCTTTTTCGAAGTGGACGCGGCTGGACGCGCGCCATGGTGGATGACGCGGACACGCGAAGGCTCGACGTGGAGCAGGCTTTCGATTTGCGATGCGGTGAAGCGCGATACAGCGATGATGAAGTCGCTGCGGGCTGCGGCGTCGCGGGCTTGCTGGGTGAAGCGGGCGCGAAATTCGGGCGAGGAGTAGTCGCCGGTCATGACGAAGAGGTCGTGAAAAGTTGAGACAGTGCGGCGGGCGCGGACGTCGACTCTTTGGTTGAGAGCGTGGAATAGATCAGCCGATGGCGCTCCTCGCAGCAGGCGGCGGGAGGCGTTTTTCGGGAGGGTATCCTGGAAGGATCGAAGGAAGCGGTGAGGTCGATAGCAGAATCGGAATTTTTCTTCCGGATGGGCAAGGGCGAGGCCGAAGAGGAGTTCGCGCGAGTACACGCCGACGCCCGATAAGTTTTTTCCAAGGCTATAAGTCGCGTCGAGGGCGATCGTCACTCGCTGTTATTGTAGTGGGTCGCGTGCTCGGGGCGTGGACGCGAAAAGCAACCAGGGTGGGGCGGACCCCTGGTCGGCCTTTTGGATGCTACCGCACAGCCGGACAGGGGTCCGGCGCGGACGAGGACGTCCGCCCTACATAATGCGCTGCACCACACCCTAGTGGACCATCCCAGCGATTTGCGCCGGCGACCAAGGGAGTGGTCACGGTTGAGTAATCTAGTACAAATGCAAGTGTTTTCTTCGAATTCCTACCTAACGGACTTTCTGGACGATGTACTAGTCTCATGTCCCCGTTATTCAACGAATAAATTCGCATCGTGGGGCAGACCCCCGGTCTGTGGCTTTGAGCGTCTTGGAAGAGCCGGACCAGGGGGTCCGGCGCAGACGAGGGCGTCTGCCCCACAAGACTTACATCACGAACCACTGGGACGAGACCGTCCCTGGCATTCTGCTACGAAGACTTTCCCGTCTGTCCGCATGCTGACGCATGGCGGTTCCGCGTGGGCGCTTAGCCGCCACCGTCAGCGGACAGGTCCTCATCACCGCAGTCTCCGGTCAAACGCTTACCGATTTCAGGCCGCCGCCGGGTCGATCGTCGACAGGTCTCGCCGCGGTTTCCTTACCGGCTACGCACCGGTACGGCAGGCCGCTCCGAGGGCTGCGTTGATTACGCGCTGGAGGTCGATCACGTCGCACACGCCGTCGCCGTTCAGGTCGCCGAAGATGCAGGGGGCCAGACCGATGGCTGCATTGCTTGCAATTTGAACGTCGGCCGCGTTGACGACGCCGTCTTCATTCAGGTCACAGAAGCCGGCCTGGGCGGAGTTCGCGCCGATCATGAAGGCCGAGTCGTCGACTGCTTCAAAGTCCGAGCCGACGATCTGCCTGAGAGTGCTCAAGTCATCGTTGTTCCAGCGCTCGTCGGGCGCGCCCGAAATGTACCATGCCGATCCATTGTCGGCGACGAACATTCCGTACGTCTTCAGCGCTTGCAAGATCACTTGCACGTCGGCCGCGAAACCGGAAATATCGAAGCTCGCCCGCAGGCGGAAACGCTGACCCATGGCCGGATACGCGGAGCTGGTGAGGCTCGAAGCTTCATGCCGCGCGGGCCAGACGAAGGAGTCGAGCGTCTGAGGAACCGTGAGCCGGATGGCGTGCTTGATCACTCCGGCCGCCACTTCGTCGTATTTCACTAGGCCGGGGAAAATGGGCAGGCCCGCGGCGTCGGCCGAGGTCCAGCCGGAAGGCCTGAGCGTATTCGCGTTGAGGTTGAAAATCGCGCCCGAGCCGGCCTGCCAGCTCGCGGTCTGCGGGTAGGCGCTCCAAAGTTCGTACAGAATGCAGTTATCGGTATCAATCGCGATGGCATGGCGGTCCCCTGTGCTGGCGCTGCCGCCTTCGATGGGAGCGGTCAGCGGGATCGCATAGGGGCCGGGGTCGCTTTCGCTGGCGTACTGGAAAGTCGCGGGATATTTCGTTTGCGTGCCGGGAACGGTCACGAAAGGGATGCCGATCGGTCCGCCATCCCAGAGGCCGGAACCGAAATCGGCGTGCAACGTAACATTAGCGCCGATCGTCGCGACCAGCGTTGCCGAATTTGCGGCCACGGGGAGTCGGTTGATGGGCGCATTCCAGACGTTATTCGCCGGAAAAACGGGGCAGTTTCCGATGGTGGGCTGCGCGCAGGCAACTCCCGCGGCCAGAATCGTCAGTGCGAGGGGAATACGAGTTGTCACAGATCGACCACCTTCTTCCATCTGAAGGCATATACCGAGTCCGGTCAATGAGGCGTTCGCCTGAGAAAGCGAAGCCGGGGTCGTACAGGAGCCAATCCGGCACGGTGGCTCCTGGCTCACAATTTACGCACTCCCTCAACCCTGCCCAGCGCGCGGTCGAACGTACCCAGCGGCAGATGTCCCGCTTTGCGGGCAAGATGCAGAATCAGACAGTCGGAAAAACCCAGCGCCGGATGCGATTTGTAGAGTCCCAATGCCGCGGCAATGTCGGCGTGGCTTTGCTTGTATATTGCGCGAAGAACCCATGTCGCTTCGGCGACCGCCAGGACCGGCACCCACGCGCTATTCTCGATGAATTGATCGGCAACCGCCGTTTGCCTTGGATTGTCTCCAATGATGATCCGGACCAGCACGTTGGTATCAACGGCGAGCATGCTTTTCTCGGATGTACGGCTCGATCCCCTCCTTCATCTGCTTGATCGACGCTCGCTTGGGCGAGTCGCTGGAGGACTCGACGCCCGCCAGTCGCTATCAGCCGTCATCGAGGCCGATGCAGCGCCGCGCGCCGGAGCTGGAGTACGGCGACGCTGTGGAAGTGCATCGCGTGTCGCAACAAGGCAGCGTGAAAATGCGCGGCGCGCGCACGTTTGTGAGCGAGATTTTCGCGTATGAGTGGCTGGGTTGCGGGCGCTCGATGAACGCTATTTCGAAGTGCTGTACGGACCGGTGCGGCTGGGATTTCTGGACGCGCGGGAGCATACCTTTCAGCGCGCCCTGCACCTCGCGCTGCGGCGCCGGCTGGGGCTGGAGGAAGCCTGAAAGCCCGTGGAAATGCCGGTCGGTGGAAAGCCTGGAAATCCAAAAACAGGATTTCCACCCTTCCCACCGTCCTTGGAAATCGCCGAGCGATTTCCATATTCCCACCGGCTCGACGATTCCCTTATAATCAAACCGGAACGCAAAACCCTTCTCCGAAAAGTGTTACCTATGTTCCCGGTCGGACATAAGGGCGGCTGATATTAGGTACCGCCCATTCTGAGCCGCGGACGCAGGAAGCGACCTGCTCCAGTTTTCAGCACCTTGCTAGCGTAGCTTCTTCAGTGCGGCTTGAACTACCGCGTCGCGCTGCATTTCGAGTTCGTCGCCCTTGGCTACGCCGAACTTCAGGCTGACAATTTCCTGTTTCAGGCGGCTCTGAATCCAGGCGCGGTCCTTTAAAAAATCGCTGACTGGCGGCTGGATGCGATTGGCGGAGAGGAAGACTCGCAGTTCGTCGAGAAGCTCGGGCGTGACGTCGAAACCAGCGGCGATTTCGTGTTTTTGCACGTATTCGCTGGCGAAGGTGGTGATGACGCCGCTGGCGTCGAGGACCATTTCGAGGCGAGATAATTGCGCGGGCTCGACTGCCTGGTCGGGCTGAATACCGCCGCCGCCGCGCACTTCACGACCGGCGTCGGTGTGAAAGGATCCTGGCAATGCGATGGCCTTCGAATCGAGCTGGCCGAAGGCGAGAGGCTTCTGGATCGACCGGCCGCTGGGGGTGTAATAAAATGCCGTGGTCAGCGCGAGCCCGGTATTGGCCGTCAGAGTAAAGACGCGCTGGACAAGGCCTTTGCCGAAACTGGGCTCGCCGAGGATGGTCGCGCGGTCGTGATCCTGCAAGGCGCCCGACAGAATTTCCGAGGCGCTGGCGCTTTTTCCGTTGATGAGGATCGCGACGGGGAATTTGTAAGGGCGGGTGAGCTTGGGGACGCGAACCTCTTCGGTTTTCGCGCTGCGGCCTTTCACGCTGAAGACCAGCTGATCGGGGTTGAGGAATAGCGACGCAGTTTCGAGCGCCGCTTGTACGGCTCCTCCGGGGTTGTTGCGCAGGTCGATGACGAGGCCTTGGAGATTTTCTCCGCCCAGCGATTCGATTTTCTCGCGGGCCAGCTTGCCAGTGGCTTCGTCGAAACTGGCGATGCGCACGTAGCCGATTCCGGGCGTCAGCAGGAAGGCGCGATCGATGCTGGGCGTGTCTACCAGCTCGGGCTTCAACGTAAACCGCAAGACGCGCGCGTTGCCGGGGCGCCGTACGTAGAGTTGCGCTTCCTTCTGGCGGGCAACGGTAAGCAGTTCGACCAACTGTTCGAATTCCAGGCGCGCGAGCTCATATCCGTTGATGGCCAGGATTTCGTCACCGGCAGCGAGGCCGGATTTGGCGGAGGGCGTTCCTTCCATCGCTTGCAGAACGATCACGCGGCCGGGCAAAACGCTGACGATGGAGCCGAAACCTTTGCTTTCGCTGTTCTGCATCTGCTTCAACTGTTCAAACTGGCCTGGGTCGAAGAAGACGGAATGGGGGTCGAGCGTCTTCAGCATGCCGGGGATCGCGCCCTGATAAAAGGCCTGGTCGGAGGAGATGGGATCGGCCGCTTCGCGGTCGGCGATGTTGAAGACGTCGATCATTTTTTTCAGATCGCGCGCGAGTTGTTCGGCGGGATCGTCCTGAGGGGGCGCGGCGAGGAAAAGGAGAAGTGCGAAGAGTGGCATGATTTCAGCGGCTGTAACGCAGCGAGCGCCGGCGAGCGTGGCGCTCCAGAGCGAGTTCAATGAGACGGTCGATTAACGCGGAATAGGGAAGGCCGCTTGCTTCCCACATTTTCGGATACATGCTGATGGAGGTGAATCCGGGGATGGTATTGATCTCGTTGATAAGGAATTTCTGGGTGGCAGCTTCCAAAAGAAAATCGACGCGGGCCATCCCTTCGCAGCCGACGGTTTCATAGCAAGCAACCGCGAGGCGCTGAATTTCGCGGGTTTGTTCAGGTGTCAGGTCGGCGGGGACGACGGTTTGCGCTTTGTTAAGAAGATACTTGTCCTCGTAATCGTAGAACTCGAGCGACGGCAGAATTTCGCAGGGCACGGAGGCCTTCGGATCGTCGTTGCCGAGCACCGAGCATTCGAATTCCCGGCCCGTGATGCCGCGCTCAACGATCACTTTACGATCGAATTGGGAGGCGAACTTGATGGCGGGGCAGAGCTCGGCGGCCGATTTTACTTTGGAGATTCCGACGGAGGAGCCGAGGTTCGCCGGCTTCACGAACATCGGATAGCCGAAGGGCGGACCGACGGTTTCTCCGACCACGAAATAATCGACCACCGGCAGGCCGCTGGCGGCGCAGAGCTTTTTCTGCACTTCCTTATCCATCGATACGGACGACGCGAGAACGCCCGCGCCAACGTAGGGCAGGTCAGCCAGTTCGAGCAGACCTTGCACCGTCCCATCCTCGCCGAAAGTGCCGTGCAGGACGGGGAACACGACGTCGATATCGGGATTGCCGCCGGGCTCCGGCGATATCGCGCGCGGCTGCCAGCGGCCGGCTTTTGATATAAAAATCCGCTGGATGTCGTATTTGGCCGGGTCCATCGCTTTCATAATCGATTCGGCGGAATTGAGAGAAACCTCGTGTTCGCCGCTTCGCCCGCCATAAAGAACCGCTACTCGCAATTTGGTCACAATATTCTCTGTCCCATCGCCGACATCACTAATTCGACGCCTAACAGCGCCGTTCGGTTCACTTCATCGATCACCGGATTCACTTCCACAATTTCCATGGACGTCATGAGGCCGCTATCGCAGATGGTTTCCATGACCAGATGGGCCTCGCGATAGGTCATGCCTCCGCGGACGGGCGTGCCGACGCCGGGAGCTTCGCTGGGATCGACCGCGTCCATATCGAAGGAAAGGTGGAAGCCGGCGGTGCCTTCGGAGACGCGGTCGATCGCTTCGCGGATGACGCTCGGCAGGCCCCGTTCGTCGAGATCGCGCATGGTGTAGGCATGCACGCCTGCCTGGCGAACGTGCCGGCGCTCGGCTTCATCCACGCTGCGCAGGCCGATGATGGCGACGTTCGAAGGGTCGATTTTCGGGGCGTAGCCACCGAGACAGATCAAGTCGCGAGGACCGATGCCGATCGAGCAGGCCAGAGGCATGCCGTGGATGTTGCCGCTGGGGCTTGATTCGGGAGTGTTCATGTCGGCATGGGCGTCGATCCAGATCAGGCCAAGTTTCCGGCCCGATTTCCGGAAGTGATTCGACATGCCGGCGATGGTTCCGATGGCCACCGAATGGTCGCCTCCCAGGACCAGCGGCACCTTCGTTTGATCGGCGGCGTGCTCCACCATTTCCATAAGGCGCGTGCAGGTGCGGGCGATCTGTTGGAGATAGCGTGCGCTTTCATGACCGACGGGGGACGCCTCGGGCTGATCGACTACAACATTTCCCAGATCCTCGATCTCATAGCCGAGAGAAGTGAGCTTCTCGTTGAGGTTCGCGAGTCGCAGCGCGGAGGGTCCCATATCGACGCCGCGGCGGCCTGCGCCGAGGTCCATGGGTGCACCGATGATCGCGATGTGAGATTGTTTCATTCGGGGAATTCCGCGAGCAGGATGGCGGCGATCCGGTCACGCAAAAGCGGCGCATCCACGATCGCGACCTCCCACACCATCGGACGATCGACGCCGAAGTACTCATGGACAAGCACGTTGCGAAGAGCAATCGCTTTTCGCCACTCGATTTGAGGATGTCGATCTTTTATCTCGTCGCTCATTCGCGCCGCGGCCTCGCCGACGATAGTCAGCTTATGCGCGCTGGCGTCACACAGCAAATCGTTCGATAAAAAATCTGCTTCTTTGCAATCGACCAGGCTCCGTGCGAGGGAATCGAGCGCCTCCCTGATATCGAGCATGATATCGAGTATCCGTTCACGGTCACGCCGCATAGATAACGTGCGCTTCGGCGAGAATGTGGTCCTTATATCTGGGTTTCAGGGCTCGTTTCACGCCCACGTCAACCTTCCGGCCCAGTAGGTCCGACAACTCGTCTGTCATCCCGATGAGATCGAATAAGCTGGGGCGCGCGGTTGGAAAATAGTCAACGAGAAGATCAATGTCGCTGTCCGGACGCATCTCTCCCCGGACCGCGGACCCAAAGAGGGAAAGTTCTCGAACCTGATGTCGGCGGCAAATCGCGGCGATCTCCGCCTCTGGAAGAACTATGCCGGGCGCGGTCGTCATATCTCTATTATCGCGTCTCAGGCCGCACTACGGTCTGGTTCGATACAGCATGCGCGGGAAAGCGATGGTTTCACGGATGTGCTCCAGGCCGCACATCCAGGCTACGAAGCGCTCCACTCCCATGCCGAACCCGGCGTGCGGGACGCTGCCGTAGCGGCGCAGGTCGAGATACCAGTTGAACGCTTCTTCGGGAAGATCGTGCTCGCGCAGACGCTGTTTTAAAAGTTCCAGCGAATGGATGCGCTGGCCTCCGCCGATGATTTCGCCGAATCCTTCGGGAGCGATAAAGTCGACGCCCAGGGCGACCTCGGGACGGTCGTCGGCGGGCTGGAAGTAAAACGCTTTCACGGCGGTGGGATAGCGATCCACCATCACCGGACGGTCGAGGTCTTCGGTCAACAGCGTTTCGTCGGTGTTGCCGAAATCGCCTCCCCATACGATTTCACTGCCTTTGCCCTGGAGCTTCACAACCGCTTCGTCGTAGCTCATGCGATGGAACGGAGTTTTTATTGCTTCCAGCTTGGTCACGTCGCGTTCCAGCACTTTTAGTTCCTCGCGGCGATGTTCCAGCACCCGCGCGACGATGAACGTCACCAGTTCCTCACCCACGCGCTTCACGTCTTCGAGCGTGGCGTAGGACATCTCAGGCTCCACCATCCAGAACTCGGTCAGATGGCGGCGGGTTTTAGATTTTTCGGCGCGAAACGTGGGGCCAAAGCAGTAGGTCTTGCCGAACGCGGCGCTGGTGGCTTCGTTATAAAGCTGGCCTGACTGGGTGAGATAAACTTTCTCGTCTTCGAAGTAGTCGACTTCGAAGAGAGTCGACGTGCCTTCGCAGGCGGCGGGCGTGAAGATCGGCGTATCCACCAATACGAAGCCGTGCGAATCGAAATAATCGCGAATGCCTTTGATCACTTCATGGCGCACGCGAATCGCCGCGTTCTGGCGGCGGCTGCGCAGCCACAGATGGCGGTGATCCATCAGAAAATCGATGCCGTGGTCTTTCGGCGTGATGGGATACGGAGTCTCTTCCGGTACGCGCTGGACAATATCGGCGCCTTCCACGTCGAGCTCATAGCCGCCGGGGGCTCGCGACTCCTCGCGGACTTTTCCGCGAACGACCAGTGACGATTCCTGGGTCAGGTTCTTCAGCGATTCGAACAGATCCTCGGGCAGCGCGCTTTTTACCGCGACGCATTGGATGATGCCGGTACCGTCGCGCAACTGCGGGAAACAAATTTTTCCGCCGCGGCGCAGGTTGTACAGCCAGCCTGCGATTTCCACCGTTTCGCCGGTGTGCCGGCCCGCGTCCACGACGGCGACTCGCGGCGGTATCGAATTTTCAAGACTCATTTGATCTAAGGCTCTCCAGGCGCTCAAACACCTGCTTGACGGCGTCGAACGGATGCTCCATATCCGGTACTTCCTTCAACTCCAGAAGCAGCGGATATTGATCTGCATTCGATCGCAAGGTGTCCATGCTCTTGCGCCAGTCAATGGTGCCGCCTTCCGCCAGAAGCGGAAACAGGTGCGAGTCGTCTTTCCCATTATTGTCATGAACGTGAGTCGAGCGGATGCGGCTTTTCAGCAGACGGTAGGCCGTCTCAACTCCCTCCCGCATGTTGGCGTGGCCGGTATCCAGGCAGACGTTCAGATTCAGATGCGTCTGCTCGAAGAACATCAGCAGGCGCTCCGCACTGGACAGTCCGTTGGGCGTGTTTTCGAGCAGGACCTCGACGCCGCGCTGGCGCGCGAACACACTGATTTCTTCGAGCGCGGAGAAGGCCGCATCCACTTTGCGGTCCTCATACTCCTCGCCGCTCACGCCGACGTGCTGAATGAGATAGCGATAGGGGACGATCTCGGCGATGTCGAGCGCGCGTTTGATTTCGTCCACCACGAGAAGGCGCTTCGACTTCACCGGTTCGGTGATGCTGAGCACCGAATGCGGACCGGAGCGGCCCCACACATCGTCGTTGTACATAGGCGAGTGGAGCGAATGAAGCTTCAGAGGCGAATCGCGGAACCAGTGCCCCAGTTCGCGGATCTGCGCGTGATCGTGATAATCGAGGTGCTGCTTGGCGCAGAAAATCTCGACCAGGGGAATGCCCGCATCCCAGATCCGGTCGAGCCAGACGGTGGTGAGGCGGTGCCCGACAAAAAGATGTGTGGAGAGTGCGTGAAGCATCCGGTTCTTATGATCGCGCACCACGCGGCTTCACCGCAGAGCAGAAAGCTCACATATGCGCCTGAGGAACTGTGGCTAATAACCGGCGGCTTTGCCCACCGCCCGGCCGTCGGAGCCTCCTTGCAGCCAGCCTCCGTCGATCACGATGGCTTCGACGCGGGCGATCACAACGCCCGGCGAGTAATCCACTTTGAAACCGCGAGCCTTCAGCAAATCTACGGTGTCGGGTGAAAAACCTTTTTCCAGATAGAGAGTGTCGGGCTGCCATTGATGATGGAAACGGGGCGCGTCGACGGCGTCCTGCGCGTTCATCCCGAAGTCGGCGACGTTCAAAAATACTTCGGTCACCGCGGTGATGATACGGGAGCCGCCGGGCGCGCCGACGGTCATGAACAGTTTTCCGTCGCGCAGAACGATGGTCGGCGTCATGGCGGAGAGAGGACGCTTGCCGGGACGAATGGTATTGCCTTCGCCCTGCACCAGTCCGAACATGTTCGCGGCGCCGGCCTTGGCGGCGAAATCGTCCATTTCGTTGTTGATCAGGAAGCCGAGGCCGGGCACGGTGATGCCGTTGCCATAGCCTCCGTTCAACGTGTAAGTGACGGCGACAGCGTTGCCTTCGGCGTCGACCACGGAGAAATGCGTGGTCTCGGTGCCCTCGCTTCCGGAGGGCTTGCCGGGCTTCACCTGCTCACTGGGAGTGGCGTGGTCGAGATCTATAGTGGCGCGGCGTTTCGCGATGTACGCCGGATCGAGCAGG
>Ga0210394_10004486_pt1 | contig 16291 bp, 15 predicted proteins | sample IncBWC12MmetaG_FD_160121 | JGI IMG/M metagenome (GOLD analysis project Ga0210394, IMG submission 160121) | Forest soil microbial communities from Barre Woods Harvard Forest LTER site, Petersham, Massachusetts, United States - Inc-BW-C-12-M | ecosystem: Environmental > Terrestrial > Soil >... | reverse complement strand
AGATGATTGCGAGAGTGAGCCTTTTCATAGCGTGATGGATTCTATCGCGAACCGAGGCTCGCTGGATTTAAAGTTCATCAGAACTAAAGTTGATCCAGAAACTGCCTCAGCAACTTTCCGGCTTCCTGAGGCTGCTCCCACGCGGAGTAATGGCCAGCTTTCGGGATGATGCGCAACTGGCTGTCAGAGACATGCTGGCGCATGAGTTCAGCTTCGTTGACGCCCGTAAGGATGTCTTCGCCTCCGGTTATCAGCAGTGTGGGTACATTGATGGTCTTCAATGTTCCCACCGAGTCCGGACGCTCGGCCATGCCGCGCTGCACTTTGGCAACGTCCTCGGGAGACATCTTGCGCATCATGCGTAGCGCACCTTCGACCAGATCAGGACGTGTTTCTCGCGTGCTCTTGCCCAGCAGGCGTGGAATCATACTTTCAAAAAACGGTTCCGCGCCACGGTCCAGAACGTCGTTCGCTGCTTTTAGGCGTCCGGCGCGGGCTTCGGCTGAGTCGGCCTGCGCCTTTGTGTTGCAGAAACCGAGAGCCGCGACTCTGCCCCGATGCCTTCGCCAAAACTCGAACAGCAAATATCCGCCGATGGAGACACCAACGAGCGGAGCGCGGCCAATATCGGCATCATCCATCACGAGCGAGAGATCGGCGGCGTGCTTCTCCATTGTGGCCGGGCCTTCCCCGACGCCGGAGTCTCCGTGGCCGCGAAGATCCGGCAGAATCACGCGGTAGCGTGTGGTTAAAAACTGCGCCGCTGGAATCCAAAATTCGTGATTTGCCGGAAAAGGATGGAGTAGAACTACCGGAGAGCCTTCGCCCAGCACCCAGTACGCGATCTCCGCATCCGCGCTGGTGATGTGGTGAGATACGATCTGCTGCATAGAGATGATTTGATCATAAATTCGGAGCCCCCACGCGTACGCCCGAGATGAGAAGCTACGGGTTGGTCACTCGCTGCGCGTCCGCGGGAGCCGCCAGCAGCAACGGTTCTTCAGGCATCACGATCCATGCAATGGGATAAGAAATCAAGCCAATCCCCGTCATGAACGATGTGATCAGCCAGACCAGCCGGACCACCGTTACGTCAACGTCGAAGTACTCAGCAACGCCTAGGCAGACGCCCGCGATCTTGCGTCCTTGCCGGGGGCGCACCAGTCGCTTTCGAGCCACCGACGCTCCCACGCGGACCCCGCAGTAGGCGCAAACCGCCGCATCATCCTGAATCACTTTGCCGCAATAGTTGCAGTACATGGCTGTACCCCAGATACCCCTGCAAGACAATACGCAATTGTAGCTGGAAAGGTTCCGGGGCAGACTGTTAGACCCACAGTGGGGACTTGTTCTATACACATAAATATGCAATACTTACACATACGAGGCTCGTTTATCATGCGCACAAATATAGACATCGATGACCGTCTGATGCGCCAAGCGATGCGGTACAGCGGCGCCCGCACTAAGAAAGCTGCCGTCGAAGCTGGGCTCAGATTGCTCGCGGAAACGTACTCCCAAGGCGCGATTCGAAGCCTCCGTGGAAAAATCGACTGGGAGGGCGACCTCAACCAGTCGCGCCTGACAAGAGTTCCGGAGTAGCTCGTCCAGTGGTGATTGTCGACACGACCGTGTGGATCGATTATCTGCGGGGCACAGAGAACCCGGAAACGCACTGGCTGGATCGTGAACTACAGCGCCAGCGGCTAGGGCTAACGGATCTCATCCTTTGTGAAGTGCTGCAAGGCATCGGGGACAAGAATGCCTTCGCGCGCGCGCAGGATCAACTCTTGAACTTTGAGGTTTTTCAAACTGGTGGTCAGGCTCTTGCCATCGCTGCCGCCCATAATTATCGCGACCTGCGAGAACGGGGTTATACGGTTCGGAAGGCGATTGATTGTCTGATTGCCACTTTCTGTTTGCAGTCGAAACACAAACTCTTGCACCGCGATCGCGATTTCGATTCCTTCGAGAAGGTACTGGGCCTTCAGGTCGTACATGCATCCTGATCGCTCTTGGCACCCTTCACTCCCGGTACGCTTCCCTGATATGTTTGCGTGCCTGCTCTGCTGGAGGGGTGCTGCCATTTTGCGCGAGCACTGTCTGATATTTCTTCATTGCCAAGTCGCGCTTCTGCAGCAAATCATACATTTCGCCAGCCGCGAGGTTGGCTTTCTGCAGAGTCTCTGGATCAGAATCTGGAACTTGGCTGACCTGTTCGTAGGCGGCTGCGGCTCCGGCATAGTCTTTCTGAGTGCGCAGGAGTTCGCCTAATCCCCACGCCGCTATTTCGTAGTGCAGGTTGCCGTATTTCCCTTCGCGACCACTTTGCCATACTTTGCGATAAGCTGCGGCAGCCTCGGTCGCATGGCCGCCAGCGCGCAGCAAATTCGCTTCTTCGAGTGGGAAGAGATAGTTTCTCGGAAAGCGAATTCCCAGATCGTGCATGAAGACGCGCGCTTCATCGTAACGGTGCTCGCGGCGCAGGAACAAGCTGAGCACAACCTTGGCGTCGACGCTGTTTTCTCCGCTGCTGTCGCCCACCTCGCGCAGATATTGCAGCCCTTTTTCTTTGGTCCCGCTCAACCCCACCAGAGCCACGGCGGCTTTCACGCTCCAGGGCAGGCTGCCCAAAACATAATTGTGGGTACCCACGACCAACTTCGCATCTACGTAGTTGGGGTCAAGTTCCAGCACCCTTTCATGGTCCTTGCGCGCGCCCACTGCATTGCGCAGCGACGAGAACCAGGCGCGTTCCACCAGCGCCGTATAGAGTGCGAACTGGGCGCGAGTCACGCCGCGCGCGTAAAGCGCATCCACGCTGTTTGGGCTGGCCTTGAGTTGCTCGTCTTCATAGCTCTCGGCGCGCTCCACCAACTGTTTGATTTGCTCCTTCACTTTCGGATCGGCAGTTCGATGGGACTGGCCGATGAAGCTGTCGTTCGAGTATTCCCCAGTGTTCATCGCTCCCATGCGATAAAGCTCGCGCATCAGAACTGCGCTCAGCAGGTGGTTCACCGCGGAGGGGTCGTTGGGTTTCCGGTCCAGCAACTTTTCAAATTCCTGGATCGCATGGTCATAATCCATGTTGTAGAAGTGCTCGAACGCGGCATCCGCCAGTGGATCGTGAGCGGGCGACGCGGCGGTAATCGCAAGGCTCTCGGGCACGGCCCGAGCTTGCCCATCCGCCGCCGGCAACACCAGGCATAGCAGGATAAGACAAAACAAAACAACATTCCTTGGCATGGATATGTGAGATTTCAGATCCAACTGCATCGCCATTCTTAAGTTTTATCTCTTAAATTCTGGCCTGTGGCCTTGAGTCTTAGTCTATCCGATGTCTACCGAAGCACGGGACGAACCAAAGACGTTATCGGGAGACACCCCACATTTTCCAAGTGGATTCAACACTTGACTCTATAATGCGCGCAGTTACCTACAGTCAACGCACCTCCGTAACTGGGCCATCTTTACCTGAGCCGACGAGTAATAATTGCGCGGAAGCCGCTGATTGTTGGATGCATGGAAGCTGCAAGTCTTTGAGTTGAAAATGCCTTACTGAGTGCAGAGCTTTGGCTGTCGGCTTGCGTTGCTGAGATCAGAATCCCACCGTATGGCTGATGTTATTCAAGATGCGCAGCGGGAGTTTTGGCGGTCTCCGACCGTAGTCGAATCCGTGGGAGAGATTCCGCTTCCGAGCGCGGCGCCGGTCATGGCTGACGCCTGTTCCGAGTGCGGGGCAGAGTTCATGATCCAAGCCCGTTTTTGCCATACCTGCGGGCGAAGGCGTCCCCAGCGGGCAGCGGCTGAGGCGGATTCTCCGGTAATCGGCGGGGTGTGGACTCGGAACCTAACTTGGTTTGGCATGGCCGCAGATTCCGTCACTGCTGCGTGGCGGAAGATTTCTTTCCCTGACTGGCTGCACTATCTCCATTTCCATGAGATTAAGCGCTGGGTCGGTCTGCCAACGGCGGCGCTTGTCGCCTTTATAATCGGCATTGGCTGTGTCGCTGGGGCGCTCGGCGTAAGTTTCTTCTACAAAGCCTCAAACTTGGCCGAGTTCCAGGCGATCCAGATGTGGCGGATCGAATGGCTGTTGGCTGCCACAGCGTCTTTTGTAGCCGGGATTTTACTGAAAAAACCTTCGGGTTCAACCCACGACTAAGACTGTCCTGTCCTGCTCCACCCACCATGCGGACTTGCTGCTAGGCCCGGTCCCATCTTCATTTGCACTCATCGGTATGGTTCAAGATTCGCCACCCGAGCTTGCCCCTCGCCGCTGCTGGTTCATTCGATAGAGATGATGGACCGGCCCGGTTCCACGCCCCAATGGATGGCCAGCGGCAATCGCCGCAGTCACGTAAGTCTTGGCCAGCAAAGCAGCTTCTGCGATCCCTCGATCCAGCGCCAGGTGGCAAGCCATCGCCGTGGCGAATGCGCAACCCGTACCGTGGGTAGAATTCGAACGTTGCTTCTCGGCTCTAAAAACTTCCTGCTGCACACCATGTTTCGACGTGAAACTCAACAAGTCGATCGCTTTATCCAGATGCCCTCCGGTTATTACTACCGCCTTCGAACCCATCTCATGCAGCTTCTCCGCCGCCGCCCGCATTTCTTCCAGATCCCGAACCTTTAACCCGGTAAGAACAGCAGCCTCATCGACATTCGGCGTAACCACATCAGCCAGTGGGAGGAGTTTCTCGACAAGCATCTTGGTTCCCGGTGCATCCAGCAGTTCCACGCCAGAAGACGACCGCAGGATGGGGTCGAGAACTACGTTCAGCACGTTCGCTCTGCCTTGCTGGCCAAGGAACTCTGCCACCGCTTTGACCACTTTCGCCGTGCCCAGCATTCCGATATGGACTGCCGCGATAGGCATATCGGATGCAAGTTCTTGCAGGGTCTCGCCCACCAAGTTAGGATCAACCGTCTCGACCCGGCGCACGCCGGAGGTCGACTGCACGGTCAGGGCGGTTACGCAGGCAACCCCATAGCAGCCATGAGCGGCGATGGTCTTAATATCGGCCGTCACCCCAGCCCCCGAGGACGGATCAAAACCGGCGATAGTTAAGACGACGGGCGGTCTCTCAGCCATAGTTTTCTCGACCTTACCATGAACCATGCCACATCCGAGCAGTCTTGGTCAGTGACAAAGAACGGCGCTTTTATGAATTCTCCGAAGCCGACTGGGGTCTCCAACGACCCACACGAAAGGACGCTCTCGTCCCGAAAAACCGCCACTTTTTCGGGCAACCATCTATGCAACATGCTAGCAATAAACAACTTACCCAGCTATTCTCCGTAAGTTATTGAATCAATTGATGATGAAAATACTTCCCGGCCTACATTGCATTGGGTATTTACCATAGTGTAAACAGTCAAGCTCATTGTTTTAAGCAAGATACCGTATATTACTCATCATTAACAACAAGTTACGTAAGATATCGATTACTACCACGTCACCATAGACCATTCACTTTCGGGTTGACAAGCCCCCGGCTGGCCTCTAGCATTTACAGAACGTTAACCCAATTTCTGGCCAGGAAGACTTTTGAGATGCGAGGAGAACTGAATGCATCGACGTATCGCTCATGGACTGATGATCGCTTTGCTGGTCATCGGGCTGGGAGCTGCACAGGGACCAAACAGCTCGGAGGCCACACCAAGCCCTGGTAGCCTAGCTCAAAACACGCCAAAAATTCGCATGCAACCCGGCAAGAATCCGGCGTATCAAGTTGGGACAGCCTCTTGGTATGGCGAGGATTTTGTCGGAAAACCGACCGCCAGCGGTGAAGATTACGACATGTACGACATGACCGCCGCGCACCCCACGCTTCCCCTAGGAAGCTATGTCCGGGTCACCAATCTGCGCAATGGACGAGTAGTCGTCGTCAAAGTAAATGATCGTGGACCGGTGGTGCCTGGTCGCATCATCGACCTGTCGTTTGGCGCCGCCCGAGCCCTGCAGTTCGAACAGCGGGGATTGCAGAAAGTGCGGCTCGATCTGGTAAAGCCTCGGACCGAACACCGGCCCGTCTACCAGACCGTGGCCTATAACCACCCACTGGTGGAACTTCCTTAAAAGCCCTATACTGTGAGGGATGCAGGCCACTCTGCCCAAACGCATCCCTCACAATAACCCCTTAGAAAAACATTTCCCTGGCGACGCTCTCGGTGGCAGCGATCTCCATAGTAACGATCTCCATGCTAGCGACCCGCGCGAGAGGCTAATTGTTGCTCTGGACGTCTCCACTGCGTCCGCCGCGCAGAAGATTGTCGCGGCCGTCGGGGACTCTGCGCTGACGTACAAAGTCGGCATGCAGCTTTATACCGCCGAAGGCCCGCAGGTAGTGAGGGATCTCATAACTTCCGGCCGGCGGGTATTTCTCGACCTTAAATATCACGACATTCCGAACACTGTCGCCGCTGCGGTGCGCGAAGCTGCTCGACTCGGCGTGAGCATGTTAACCGTACATGCGACTGGCAGCAGTAAAATGCTGCGCGCTGCGGTCGACGCTGCCCGCGTCGTGAATCCTTCCTTGCTGGTTCTGGGCGTCACTGTGCTCACCAGCCTCGACCAGAATGATTTAGAGCAAGTCGGAGTTCAAGGAACCGTTCAGGATGAAGTCCTCCGATTGACGAAGATGGCTTTGGCGAGTGGATGCCAAGGAATCGTAACTTCAGCCCGTGAGTCCTCGCGGCTTCGCAGCGAACTTGGAGACGGTTTCGCCATCGTGACCCCCGGCGTGCGCCCCGTCGGCAGCGACCACGCAGACCAGGCCCGAGTTGTCACTCCCGCCGAGGCGATTGCCGCCGGAGCGAGCCACATTGTCGTCGGCCGTCCCATCACTGAAGCGAAAGATCCGGCTGCTGAAGCCCGATCAATTCTGCAACAAATCAGTTAAGCCTCTACGGCGCGGCCACTGCTCCCGCAGTAGTGGTCTTCCGTAAATCCTCTGCCGAACCCTGGAGCAGATTCCTCAGCACCGCAACTTCTGCCGCGATGCCAGTGCGAAGCGCCGGATCTACGTCCGGAGCAAACAGCGAAGAGTGATTCGACGGCAACATCGTTCCTGAAACCTTGGCTTGCGCGAACTTCTCGGGATCCGCGCCTCCAAGACTGAAATAAAATCCAGGAATTCCCTGCTCTACATAAAAAGAAAAATCCTCCGAAGGTGTAATCGGCTCCTGGATTAACACATTCTTCTTCCCCAGCGCCGACTCGAGCACTCCACGCATTCGCTGCGCAAGTGCAGGGTCGTTGTAGACCAGGTCTGCGCCTTCATAAGCATCGATCAACGGAGGCCGCACTGCACCCGCCGCTTCGGCTTCCGCCTTCGTGATCCGCGTGATCGCCGCGAGCACTTGTTTGCGCACCTCTGTTTTATTTGTGCGGACCGTCAGTCCCATCTCAGCTTCATCCGGAATAATATTGTTCTTGGTCCCGGCGCGGATATAACCCACCGTGACCACGGCCATATCTCCCGGCTTCACCTCGCGCGAAGCGATCGTTTGCAAAGCCAAAATCGTTCGCGCCGCGATCACAATAGGGTCGATCGTAGTCTGCGGTGCTGAACCGTGCCCGCCTTTCCCGTAGATCGTGATGCGAATGGAGTCCGCATTCGTGTTGTAAACCCCCGGCGTAATTCCGACCTCGCCCGCGGGGAGCGTGTTGCCCACGTGCAGCGCCACCGCCACATCGGGTCTGGGAAAGCGCGTGAACAAGCCGTCGGCAATCATCGCTTTCGCGCCACCGATAGCCTCCTCGGCAGGCTGGCCAATCAGAATCAGCGTTCCATGCCAAGTCTCTTTGCCGTGCGCCATGATCGCCGCTGTCCCCACAATCGACGCCATGTGCAAGTCGTGCCCGCAAGCATGCATCACCGGGACCTCGTGGCCGCCATCATCCTTGGTGCGGACTTTGCTCGCATAAGGAAGGCCAGTCTTTTCCTCTACAGGAAGCGCGTCGAGTTCAGTTCGCAGCATCACGGTCGGTCCGGCGCCATTCTTCAGAACGGCAACGACTCCGGTGCCACCGACATGTTCCGTGACTTCATACCCGAGCGCGCGTAATCGACCAGCCACCTTCGCTGCAGTCTGCGTTTCGTGAGCGGAGAGTTCCGGATTCTGATGGAGATCGAGGTACAGTGCCCGTGCGTCGGGATAAACTGCATCAACTTCTTTTGCGCTCGGAGCCTGAGCGCTCGCCAAAGCACTCAAAGAAACGCATAGCAAAAAATGAGGCCAAGTCATGTCCCGCATCATAACGGGCTTCCGGAACCGGCCGCAAATTCACACTCACCCGTAGAAGCAAGATATCTGTCACTATCTGCTTGAACAATACTTCTTTCCAATTATTGACCCCGCCGCAAAGCGTCTCTATATTCGCCGCACTTCAATCTGTGGGCGAATTCTCGCGCGTGTTTACTAAAGCGCCGACGAGAAACTGTTTTGCGAAATCAATCTTGATTATTGAGGACGAATGGGGAAAAGCATGCGGAGTGCGAGAACGCTGGCGTTGTTCCTGATGGCCCTGCTTGCGAGTTTGAATGTTGCCGGACAGCAAATCACAGGAAGCATTCGCGGAACTGTGAGCGATCCGAGCAGCGCGATTGTGCAGGCCGCTACTGTCACTGCAAAGCAGATCGAAACCGGCTTGACCCGGGTTGCGACGACAGACCGTCAGGGAGAGTACCTGCTGGTCGAACTCCCGATCGGGCACTACCTGCTAGAGACGCAGGCAAAAGGCTTCCAGACCTACTTACAGCAAGGAATCTCGCTGGACGTGAACCAGACTGCGACAGTCGTCATTCGCCTCAAACTCGAGGCAGAGGAGCAAATCCAGAGAAGAGCATAGGCCACCCCAGGTCGGATTTCAGTCGAAATTTCTAGCCGCGACTTTGGTAGATGCTTTGGCTACTGGACTAGCACTTGTGCAACGCGACAATCTGCGCCGTTTTTGGTGTAGTCGGCGAAGGCCTTCAGAGCTGCTCTAAGTTTTTCGAATTTGACGACTGGATCGCCATCGGCATTCCGTTGTTTGCTTCGTTCGGATTGCAATTGCAATTCTGAAATCAGAATGCCAATCTGATTAGCCGAGAGCGCCACCAGTGCACCCATCTTGCTTACATCGGAGATGCGCAGCGAGCCTTCCAGACCTTTCGCCTGCTCGAAGTCATTCTGGGCTAACTTGTAGGACGGTTTCTCGTCAAATTGCGGATCTTTGGACGGCCATTTTGCTTTAACTCCGTTGAGAGCTTCCGTGAAAGGGTTTGTAGTGTTCACCTCGTCCGCTTTCGTCGCTGCGGCATGATGGAGTGTGCCGGCGGAGAATTTGTAATCTTGGTCATCTGAATCGCTGTCGAAACACGGATGGTCGCTGGCACTTGTTTCGAAGATCCCTTTGTCGTTAAGATCGTTAGGATCTACTTCTTTCGCCGGCTCAATGTACCTGTAAGCCGTATAGTACTTGTAATTTGGATCGAGCAGCGTAAGCATCTGATGGAAGCCGTATCGAACGTGGTGATCGCAATCACTGGTAGTATCCGGCGCGCGCATCTGCAATCGTAGCGTCCCAGTGTTGGTTACCTCGATCAAATGCTGTTTGTCGTCTTGTGCCTCGACTTTGCAGTCAGTGATCACTGATTGCGCAGGTAACGCACAGGTATAGAGTCGAAGTCTGGTTCCCTGAACCTTGTTGTAGTGCAGAACGAGCCCGATAGTGTCGGTTTCGGGACCGTAGCTGACGCCTGCGTCGTGCTTGGGACCATGGAATTGAATGGGCCAAACACCATCAGCGTGATAATAATTCGGCATGGGCAAGATGACGACGTCGTTCTTCGCTCCATAAGAGCGCCATTGCTTGTTAGTGTTGTTACCCGTCAATGTCAAAATGCGTTCGGGCGTGTAGTTTGGATCTGGTGTGGGAAAGGTTCCCTTCGTATCAGGAGCGCAACGGTCAAAGGCCAGACAGAATATGGCGGGAGAAGAGGAGCTAGGCCTAGGGAGATAGAAGCCGTTGCCGCTGCTCAGCTGCGGAGAATGATGGAAATGATCTTCCTCGTCGATAGATTCGGTGTCCGTGGCGCCGAGCGGAGCTACGGCTACGAGGACAGGTATGCCTTTTTCGGTGTCATTCGCATCCATAGTGCCGGTAAAAAGAATCCAGGGGCCTTCCAGTGTGATATCGAGCTGCTTTTGCCCCGCGGCCAGCACTGATAGACCAAGAACGCCAGCGAGTAATATAGCCACGAAAACGTGCTTTTTCATGTCGTTTGCCTCCAAGAAGTCCTTCTGTCTTGTTGTCAATTCCTTCCCGTCAATGCAAATGCGGCCCAATAGTAGGGATGCGCATAAGGTGACTGAGAAGCCAGCGTCAGTCGAGCTTTGTGTATGGAATTGGAAACGCTGTTCCCAGTCCACAATTCTGCATAAAAGTTCTTCATGAATTCTGCCGTCTCGCGTGAATCGACATTCCATCGGCTCGCGACCACATGTGGGACTCCAGCATGGAGAAGAGACTGCGCCAAATTCTCGGTGCCGGAACTACCTGACTCAGCCTTTTTTTCGGTCTCGCACGCGGACAATACAGCTAATTGAAGATTTCCGGTTTCTCTCGCCTTGAAACTGTCCGCACCTAGCAGACGGGAGAGCTGGGTATCTGGATCGATTTCCGCTAGTAAAAGGCCGCTTCGCTGCGGTGATGAAATTGCGTGTCCCGCAAAGTGGAAGACAACACTGCCGCGAATTTCGTTGCGAATGGCCGAAAGAGTCGCATTGGTACCTTGAAGCCAATGAGCGGACTGAAATCCATTTGCTACGGCTTGAGCCTCAATGTCGGCATCGACGAGCGGCGTCAGACCTTCTTCCTTCGCTGCCGGAACACTCACGATCAGGGCTTGCACATCCTTGGCAATGGACGATGCTGGCCGGAGATGCATGGTTCGGTAAAGGGCAGGTTCCAAGAATATGGGTGAGCGTTCTAAAAGGTAGTGGGTGCTAGGGTCCACTAGGGCTTCCCATGGAATGTCTTCCAGGAAGTCATCCGGTTCGAAAACAATTGTTCTGCCAGGCGCAAGTCGTTCTTCGACGGGTCCAATAAGAAGGTCATATAGCGCACGCCCACTTATACGCAGGGTGGCGATGTCCGAGTTTCGATCTGAGCAGAGTCGTTGGAAACGGATTACCATATCCTGCACGGGCGGCAAGGAAGTTGGAATCCATCGGGATGAAACGCCACGATCGTCATAGGCCCAGACAGCAATCCCATCTGGAAAAGTGCCATAAGCAATGACTGTTTCGTCTCGGAGCAGAGGCAGTTGCGCTGTCACGACGTTAGGCGAAGGAAGCGGCGGAGCATCGCGGGGATCAGGGGGCACATTCGTGCCGAGGGATCCTCCCAGGTGCGGGAATGTGCTGTCAGATGCTCTCAATTCGGCCCCCCGATACCATTCCCATAACTCAAGGGCTGAGGTGGCGTCGCCCTGCCGAAGCTTCCATTCCACAAGGTTTCTGTACGCATTCCGAGTTTGTTCGGCCCATTCGCGCCGACCGGTCTCGGAAGGAAAAGAGTTGAGAGCCCACTCTGCTAGAAAAATGGCGCACCGAAGCGCGGCTTCCGCAGAGACCGAATCGGAGCGCCGCATTGCGATGCCTGCTTGTGCCGTGTAGAACACAATTTCAGGGTCAAAGCTGGGTGCTCCGTCGATATCCGCCTTGACGGATTGGAGCCGCGTAGCAGCCTGATCCAGGTCACCTTGGCGGGTTTCGGTCTGAGCCAGCCAGACTTCAGCATCCATATGATCGCGGGCGGTGGCGGCAGTTTTGGGCGAAGCAGCGAATAATGCACTAGCTTTAGAAAACTCAGCCGCCGCGAGAGTGGGCTCGTTTGCAACATAAGCTGCACTTCCATACCAACGGTGAGCCATTGCTCGAAGCAAGACATCTGGATGCCGATCGATCAATGCGCAGGCTTCTCGCCATACAATGACTTGGAAGTTAGGAAGCCGGAGACCGTCGGCGGCTGAATCCAAGTCGTAATAGAGGTTGTATCCCTTCATCAGATCAACACGGGTGGACCAGAACAGCTCTAGTCCTTTCGACACGTTAGAGAAGGCAGCCTGAGTTTCTCCGAGCGAAGCATGGGATAGAGCTTGAAATCCCCAAGCGCGCAAACTGAGGCTGGGGTATTTGTGCCGTTCTGCTTCCTCTAGTCCCTTGCCGATTGCGGTTTCGTACGTTCCGAGGTCACCGATAGCATTTGCGCAGTTGGACCGCTCCAAACTCATCTGAGCATCTATCCATCTGTAGTTGTCGTGTCTAAGCCGCATGACCATTTGATTCAACAGCGTTAAACATTGCGGCCCCTCCCAGAGCAGGTGATCTGAATAAACCTCTTCCGCTTGGGCCCGCAATTCACCCGCAGCATTCGCCGCTGCCCTGAACATGAGAGCCGCACTGCGCGCGGACCGTTGGCCCTCCGAGTAGTCGCCTCTCTCATTGGCTCGCAGTGATGCTGCCAAAACCTTAAGGCCAGCGGAAAATTGGCCCAACGTTTGCCCGTTGAGCAAATCGGGCAACCACGCGTCACCGTGGTTCTTGCGGTCAATGTCGGCCAACTCAGAGAGAGCAGTGCGAGCTTCAAGGGAAGGTTGTTCAGAAGCCGCAGGAAATGCTCGCGGTAGCCAGTCAGTTATTGCAACGCGAAGATAGTCCTCAATGCGCTCATCCATTTTCTCCCGTACAGCCGAATCGTTTGTCCCAGCCTTCGCAATCTGCGCTGGACTTAGCAGTGGTTCGGATTGGCTTTTTTCGTGTTGCTGCAGTTTTTCCTTGAGAGCAGCGAGTCTTCGACGGGCGTCGTTCGACCAATCGCCCTGCGGATCGATGCGCAGATAGTGTTGCCAATCATCGACGGCTTGCGTATAGAGAAACATGCGTTCGCAGGCCAGGGCGCGGTTGAACAGCGCGATAGGATCGTCCGGCGACTTGGCCAGGGCTTTGCCAAACGATTCAATGGCGTTGCCATAGTCAATAGGCCTATCGGCCGATTCGGCGCGCACGAAATATGCCGAGCCTAGGTCTGTGAGCAAGCCAGGCGAATCCGGCTGGGCCTCAAGCGCTTGCTGCAGCGACGTAATGGCGGATTCGTAGTTGCCATCGAGCAGTTCGGCGCGGGCCCGCGCTTGCAGCCAGATTGGGTCATTCGGGTTCTTTCTCAGGTTTTCGCCAATCAGATCCTCGGCCTTTAACAACGATTGTGGCTTGTCGAAATCCGATCGCTCAGTGCCACGCTGCGCTTGCACCGGTGCATATTTTGCACCGGGGATTCTCACTTCTAAAGTCCGATGCTCGCTATAGGCCTGCGCGAGCAATTGCTCAACAGACGGAGAATGCAAGGCCCGCACTCCGACCCAGGCAATTACAGCAACGGCAACGATCCCCGCAAATGCGTATGCTGGCGCCGGCCAAGCGAAGGACGCCCTCCACCACGAAGGCTTCTGTTGCCGATCTCGCGCACTGTCTCGCAATGTTGCGACCATATTTTCCCGCCACTCAGGTCGCGCACTTTGCAATGACGCTAGCAGTGCCTCCTCGCCCGGTGTTGCTTCGTCCACGAGCACTTCCGCGGCTTTCTTTAGCAGTGGCCCGCAGTGCCCGCATTGTGCCGCATGTTTCATCAGTTCTCTTGTCTTCGCTTCCGGCAGAAGCCCGGCCGCCACTTCCAGCCACCCGGCATCTCCCATGCACTTGGGAGTCGGCGGCGATGGACTAGGCACTCGCATACGTAAAATCTCGCTTTGCACGGACTGGTGCATCCGCAGCTTTCGGCTGCAGTCCTGGCAAGACTCAACGTGGCGTTGAACTTCTCTCAGAGCTGGCTCCGAGAGTTGCTCCGAACCGGACACATTCGTCTCCAGCAACGAAACCAGCCTATCCAGTTCGTCGCTGTCGAGATGTTTGTCGAATGGCCGTGTCAAATCTGTTACTCCTTCTAGTACGACATTCGCTGGCAGAATCCTTTTCCTTTTTCTTTCCGTAGGCTACGGTTCCGCCGAATTTGGCATTCCCGTGCTCCCCAAGCGTTCCCTCAGGCAGCGAGTGAGCCGGAAAATGACGGCCTCCACGCCCTTTGCCGTAAGTTTGATGGTCGCCAAAGCAGCAATTGCTTTCGCGCTCATACCTTGCAGGTAGTAGAACCAGAAGATAAGGCAGTCCCGCTCTTGGTTGGAGCCGGCGGCACAATCCTGCAGTTGGGCGTCTACCTGCTTTAGAAACACCTCGCGGTCCATCGCGTCTGGGCCCCCAAAGCTACCGCCTTGCGCTACGGGGTCGAAGTCCTCATGCAACTGATCGGTCTCTCCAGCGCCGCGTTTCTGAGAATGGAGTGATTTGAAGTGATCGTGAGCGACATTGATCGCAATTGTTTTTATGTATCCCAGCACGGCCTCGTCGGAGTGTTGCTGAGCAAATTCGAGCAACAAACGGCACTTATCCGCACAGAGTTTCAAGTATGTTTCTTGCAGTAAATCGTTGACAAACTGTGCTGGGTCCTTCCCCCATTGGCAAGCCGTACGCTTGATCGAAAGGCTCATTGGGATACGGAAACGAGAGACGAACTCCTCCCACGCCTCGGCGTCACCCAACTCGGCGCAAGCGTGGATCAACTCTTCCGAAGTCATGGACGAATGGCGTGCCACCCAAACCACATATCCCCAATGTGCGTCGAATTGTATATCAAGAAAACTAAATCCATCTGTCTAGCGCGACTACAAATGGGCGACGTCTGATCGGAAAGTATTGTGCAAGGAAGTCAAAAGGAGTTTGTACGGCTTTCTCGTTTCTTTGGTATGACGGTACGATCCCGCGTCGGACAGAAAGTTAAGACCACTAAGACCACTCGGTGCGTGAGATTGCGATACGGCGCATGAAAATGGAGCGACACTGACAGTGATTCCTACTTTGGCCGTCTTATGTGGTGGTCCTGGATCGTAAGTAGAAGGGGCAGAGGTGTCCGCAAATCTTACAGCAAACGTTTCCTGTATCTGCCAGCGCAGAACGAAGTAGAATGCGATCCCCCCTCGCAGCACCACAACTACGAACTGAATACAAGCCTGGTGCTGAGACGTTCTACCGCCCTGGCCCCGGCCGGAGGACTCCCCACGACGCCACTCAAGGCGAATCGGGTTAGCAAGTCACGTAAGATCGCTTGCCGGGTTTGCACTAGCGAACTCTGGCCCGCATTCTGGCTTTTCACTCTCTGGGGCTTGGGAAAGGACTCACGCCGCGAGGAAAAAGCGGAGTTGCAATTCCTCAGGCGGGGGAATACTCTAGATTTCATTTATTTTAAGTAAACGATTACTGCGCTATAGAATATGCGATGTGGGGGCGCCGACGTAGCTGATACTTCCGGAGAAGTGGTACAACCAGAACCATGCTAGAGCGTCTACGGGAAGAAGTCCTAGAGGCCAACCTGGAATTGGTGCGTCAAGGTCTCGTGTTATACACCTTTGGCAATGTCAGTGGCATTGCGCGCGAGAAAGGTCTCGTGGTGATTAAGCCCAGCGGCGTGCCTTACGCGCAAATGAAACCCGAACACCTAGTGATAACGGATTTGAGTGGAAATATCGTGGAAGGAAAACTGCGGCCCTCCTCCGATCTGCCTACCCATCTGGTGTTGTATAACCATTTCGCTGAAATCGGTGGGGTTGCCCACTCGCACTCGGCATATGCGACTGCTTGGGCGCAGGCGCGCAAGCCCATCCCGTGTTTCGGCACGACTCACGCGGACTATTTCCATGGTCCGGTGCCCGTGACTTCTGAGATGAGCGATCCCGACATTGCCGAAGAGTACGAGAAAAATACCGGCCACGCGATCGTTCGTAGCCTGCGACAAACGAATTCGTTTTCGACTCCAGGTGTTCTGGTGGCTAATCATGGCCCGTTTGCCTGGGGAGTGGATGCCGCCACCGCCACTCACAACGCGGTGATTCTTGAAGCCATCGCGCGAATGGCCTATTTCACACTCGGCATCGACTCAGCGGCCCAAGCGGTGGGCAGAGCGCTGCACGACAAGCATTACCTTCGCAAACACGGCGCGAACGCATACTATGGGCAGACCAAGAGCACCGACAAGGACCAGCAATGACTCGTTTGCCCGTACTCGCTGTGCCTGCGCGGCTGGTGCATTTAGCTGCGATCGACGTGGTGATCGTGGTTTTTTATTTTGCTCTGGTGCTGTCGATCGGGTGGTATCTGCGGGGGCGCGCCAACACTGGCGAAGACTTCTTTA
>Ga0210394_10004485_pt1 | contig 16294 bp, 14 predicted proteins | sample IncBWC12MmetaG_FD_160121 | JGI IMG/M metagenome (GOLD analysis project Ga0210394, IMG submission 160121) | Forest soil microbial communities from Barre Woods Harvard Forest LTER site, Petersham, Massachusetts, United States - Inc-BW-C-12-M | ecosystem: Environmental > Terrestrial > Soil >... | reverse complement strand
GGCTGATTGGGGCATTTTACTTCTGCGGAAATATTAACGAAATTTAGCGCCGATTTTACTTCTGGCAACCGGGTTTCAGCCGATGATTAACTTGGGGCGCGACAGCTAAATTCGTAAGACGGATGCTGCGGCGTTCATAAATGTCAGGGCATCGGTTTGAGCGCCGCCATCAAGAGAAGGCTATGACAGCTAAGTCGATTCGACTTTGTATCGTGGCACTGGCTTTGTTGATCTCGGCGGTGCCCGGCTTGGCCCACCATGGAACCGCGGCTTATCAGGAGGATAAGCAGATAACTGTGACCGGCACAGTTACCGAATTTAGTTTTGCGAACCCGCATACTCTCGTCTATCTGGACGTGAAACAAAGCGATGGCACGATCGCGAAATGGCAAGGCGAAATGACCAGCCCCAACCACCTGGTGCGAGCCGGCTGGACCAAGAATACTCTGGAGCCCGGAGAAGTGATTACCATCAGCGGCCTGCCTGCGAAGAAGGGTATGAGTTCGCTGTGGATTCGCAAGATCGTCAAAGCCAACGGAACCGAACTGCCGCTCGTGATGGAATAAATCCTTACTGACATATACTGTGCTGCGGAACGTGTCCCTAGTGTTTGTGACACGGAATGAATATGTTTGCCTTCTGTCAGTGGCTGGAGAATTCAAGCTTTGCGACGGCCATCCACCAGTCGTTATGGCTATTTCCCATGCTCGAGACGGCCCATCTATTTGGCATCGTCTCGCTGGTTGGAGCAACTTCGGCACTCGACCTGCGGCTTATAGGCCTGACGATGAAGGGAGAGCCGGTTTCTAGGATTGCCAGGCGGCTGCTGCCTTGGGCGTGGGCAGGACTGACGATACAAGTCGTGACGGGATTTTGCCTGTTTGCTTCCGAAGCCACGCGCTGCTTCGAGAACAAGGCTTTTCGCATAAAGATGGTAATGCTTGTGCTGGCGGGGCTGAATGCGTTGATTTTCCACCAGACTGTCTATCGGCGTGTGGCAAGCTGGGACGAGGCGCCTGCAACCCCTCTCGGCGCTAAGTTGGCCGGCTGTTGCTCGATTCTGCTGTGGTTTGGCATCGTTGCTGCCGGCCGATGGATCGCATTTCTCTAAACCGCGCATTGCAAAATCGTCTTTTCCGCCGTTGCGAAATGCGTATCACGCCTACTGCTTCTCAGCGCCGGGATATGGTACGCTTCGGGGGGGATATGCTGCGCCGAAGCGCCTTGGAGGTTTCCAAGTGAAAGCCAAGGTTCTCATTCTCGCCCCGGTAGTAGTCGCTGGCCTCTTCGTGTTTTCCAGTGCCTTGTGGGCGCACCATGCCTCGCGGCAGGTGTACGAAGGCAAAAGCATCATGCTCATGGGCGTCGTGACCGATTACGAATGGGCCAATCCGCATTCAGTGCTTTCCATAGCCGTGAAAGACAACAAGGGCAAAGTTGAAGAGTGGCATGCTGAAATCCTTCCTCCGTCGGAGATGCTTCGAGCCGGGTGGACGAAGGAAAGTCTTAAGCCGGGAGACGAAGTGACATTGACGGGCCGACCCGGCAGATATGAACAGCACATTATGTGGCTCGAGTTTCTCGTGACTTCTGACGGCAAAAAACTGGGCAGAAAGCCGTAAGAACCGCGCTGTCCTGCGAGTATTCGTCCCCAGCAATCCTCCTTGTGCCCCGCGCCCAAAAATCCGCGGGGAAGTTTTACCCCGATTTTACCGATTCATCGTGGCGCCGTGCCGCATGATGCCTAGACTGTTCCAACGGTGGAGCAACTTGTTGAGATGAGACGCAGCTTCGAAATCGGCCGCCAGCTTCTGATTATTTCCCTTCTCTTTCTCATTTGCGCGCCTGCCAAAGCCCAAACTACCGGTAGCATTTCCGGAACGGTAAAAGATTCCACCGGATCGGTGATCCCGGATATCGCCGTCATCGCGCGCAACGTCGACACGGGCCTTCAGCAGAATGCCACCTCAAATGCGGACGGCTTCTACGCCTTCACAACATTGCCCGTGGGCCGCTACGAAATCGAAACTTTTCGCCCCGGATTTAAACCTTATAAGCACGCCGGTGTGGCCGTCGACGTGGGAACCAAGCTTCAGTTGGATATAGCCCTCGAGGTTGGCGAGCAGTCCGATCAGATTACGGTCTCCGACACAGGCGTCCATGTGGAAGCTGAAAGTACGCAGATGGGCGACGTCGTCGCCGGATCGGTGATGACTGCGGTCGGGCTCAACGGCCGAAGTTTTACCGACCTCTTGCCTCTTCAGCCCGGCATCGTGCCCATGTCTACCCAGACGCCCGATTCGGTTGTGATGGCGGGGGCCACGGTGGCGATCAACCCTTCCGGCGCCTTGAATCCCGGGAACCAGTCGATCAGTGGGCAGCGTGAAGATGCCAACGGCTTCCTCGTCAACGGAGCGGATGCCAAGGAAGAAATGAACGGCGGCACCAGTATCATTCCGAATCTTGATTCCATCGCGGAATTTCGCGTTCTGACCAACAACTTCGACGCGGAATATGGCAATTATGCCGGGGGTATCGTCACTGTAGTGACGAAAGGCGGGACGAACGCGCTTCACGGCGACGTCTTCGAATTTTTGCGGAATACGGCACTCGATGCGCGCAATTTCTTCTCGCCCGAGCGCGAGGCGTTCCAGCAGAATCAGTTCGGTGGCACGCTCGGCGGGCCGGTCAAGAAAGATAAGCTTTTCTTTTTCGGCGATTACCAGGGAACGAGAACTATTGAAGGTCTGGATACCGGCGTGCTTCCGGTGCCATCGCTTGCCGATCGGACCGGCAATCTTTCCGACCTCGCCAATTCATTTCTAACAAAGGATGCGAACGGAAATGCAGTCCCGTCAACTGTGAGTACGTGTACTGCTGTGCCGTGTCTTGCCAGCGAGCTGTCGCAGACTCTGGGATATACGGTTTCGCCGGGCGAGCCTTATTTCTTCCCTGGCTGCAGTTCGACTGGCGCGAATCCTTGCGTGTTCCCCAATGCCGTCATTCCACAACGCGCCTGGACGGCTCCCTCCACATTCCTGTTGAAGTACCCTGCGATTCCTCTGCCGAACTTGCAGACCGCATCCGGCCCGGCGTTCTCGGGTACGGAAAACGAAAGAATTCGCGACGATAAGACCAGTCTGCGCCTGGATGCCGTCAGCGCCCGCTGGGGAAATCTCTCGGCCTACTACTTCTTCGACGATTACCGCGTGAATAATCCATTTCCCACCGGGCAGGGCGGGGCAAGCGTTCCCGGCTTCAGCGCCCTCAACTTGGGCCGCGCGCAGCTCATCAGTCTGGGCGATACGAAAACGTTTGGCAGCTCCAGCGTGAACGAACTGAATTTCAGTTTCATACGCTCTGTGAATAATGTTGGCCAGCCTCAGGGCGGCTTAGGGATCAGCCTGGCCACACAGGGTTTCCAGACCGGTGCGGGCACGCCCGGCATTTTCCCTCTGGCGGCCAAGATCGAGGGAATTGAAAACATCGTTTTCCAGAATGCCTTCGTGATGGGCGAGCCCATCACGAATCTGGCCCAGGCGAACAACACGTTTTCGGTGAACGATAGCCTTTCGAAAGTCGTGCACAACCACACGCTCAAAGCTGGTGTCGAGCTGAGCTTCGAGCAGGTGAATGTCAATCCGGACGCGACGTTTAATGGCACTTTTCTTTTCAACGGATCGGCAACCGGTTCAACTTTCGCGGACTTCCTTATCGGAGCACCGAACCTGTATACGCAAGCTGATTCGCAAACCTACTATCCGCGCCACAAATATGTGGGCTGGTTTGCCCAGGATTCCTGGCGCGTCAAGCCAAGTTTGGTCTTGAACTTTGGCCTGCGCGTGGAGCTGATGCAGTACTGGTCGGAAAAATACAATCAGGTTCCGACCTTGAAGCCGGGCCAGCAATCGGTTGTGTATACAAACGCGTTCCCTGGCCTGGTCTATGTGACCGATCCCGGCATTCCCAATACGCTGGTGCCTGAGCGCTTCCGGTATGCCCCCCGGCTGGGCTTGGCTTACTCGCCCAATAAGACGGGAGGTCTGCTGGGAAAGATTCTGGGCGGCGCGGGAAAGACCAGCATTCGCGCCAGCTACGGGATTTTCAACACACTGATCCAGGGCAATACTCTCGCCTTCGACGAACCCCAGCCTCCCTATGGGTTGAGCTACACCAGTGGCGTGCCGCCGCTCTTTGCCACTCCCTTTATCGGAACAGACGGCTCAGTCCACGTTAATCCATACCCGATCGCTTTCCCTCCGCTGAATGGCGCATCGGCGAGCCACCCGAATTCGAGCATCATCTACAACAACATATTCAATCCTCAGGCAGGGATGACCGCGCCTCCGCCGTGGGATACCTATCCGTATACCGAGAATTATTTCTTATCCATCGAGCGCCAGTTGGCAGGGAATACCGTTTTCAGTCTGAGTTATGTCGGCTCCGAGGCTCATCACCTGATCTCGGTCTATTCCGCCAACCCCGGGAATCCGGCCCTTTGCCTGGCCCTGAATCAACCAGGCATTCTCACAGCCGGAGAATCATGTGGCCCCGGCGGCGAGAACACCACCTATAACTTGGCTGCGCCACTCAGATTTAATGGGGTTACCTACGCGGCAGGCACGGCTCTTCAGGGCACCCGTCTCGGATTGAATCCAAGCCTCGTCAACAATAACGCGGCCGGCAATTTCTTCGGCAATGACGCGTACGTCTCAACCATCGGCAACTCCAGCTACAATTCACTCCAAGTGAGCGTCAAGCATTCGGGCAAACGCCTCAGCCTCTCTCTGGGATATACGTACAGCAAGTCCATAGACCAAGCCTCATCGATGGCAGATCCACTGGACCCCTTTAATTTCGAGGCGACACGGGGGCTTTCCGCCTGGGACCTGACGCACAATTTTGTTGCTACTTATGACTATCAGCTTCCGCTCGAACGTCTCTCCCGGCGCGCTCGTCGTTTCACGGAGGGATGGGCGCTCTCCGGCATCACTCGCGCCAGCACGGGTTTTCCCGTTACGTTGAGTACCAGCGGGGATAATTCGTTGCAGGGCAGTAACCCGAACGGCGTGAACAATCGTTTCCTGGACCTGCCGGATTACAATGGCGCTCCTCTGGCGATCAATTCGAATCCGCGGAATGGATTATCTTATTTCAATGCAGCTGCATTCAGCCCGGATGTGATCGGCACGCTCGGAACCGCGGGTCGCCGGTCGTTCCACGGGCCCGGCATGTTCAATACCGATCTGGCGCTGCTGCGGAATTTGCAGATAAGCGAATCCAAGGTGCTGCAATTCCGTCTCGAAACATTCAACCTTTTCAATAAGGCGCAGTTCTTCGGTCCCGCAGCTGTGAACGGCAACGTCGACAGCCCTTTGTTTGGGAGCGTGGTGAACGCGGCTCCGCCGCGGTTGATGCAGCTAGCACTCAAGTTCACATTTTGAAAAGTTGGATGTGGCCATACTTCGGCGGAACTTCACGCGCAGAGCGCCGAGCCACAGCATTAACACAACTTCATAATGGAGGAACATCGTGCGAATACGCAGTTTCGTCTTCGGGCTGCTAATCTTCGCTTCGGCTGGGTTGCTCCGTGAAGAATTGGCGATTGCGTAGGCGCCTCGACCTGGATCGACGGCGGCGCCGCGGACGACTGTCCAAGTTCAGGCAAACCTTGCTCAGCTGATGCGAGGCATCCTGCTTCCCAATTCCAATGTCGTCTTTTTCGCTCAAAGCAACAATCCGGCCGATGTGAAGCCTGGTGCTGATCCCTCTTCGGCAACCGATCCCCTGGCCAGTACCTATGGAGGATGGACCGCTGTTGAGAACAGCGCTCTGGCCCTCTCCGAAGCGGCTCGTCTGCTTACGGTTCCGGGACGTGTGTGTTCAAACGGCCGCCCCGTTCCCGTGATGAATGCGGATTGGGGGAAGTTCGTTCAGGGACTCCGGCAGGCAGGAATAACTGCCTTCAAGGCGGCGCAAACAAAAAACCAAGACAAGATGCTCGATGCAGCCGATGTGGTTACCACTGCTTGTACAAACTGCCACAACGTCTATCGTGAGAAGACTGAACAGCAGGGAGGACTCGCAAGCCGATGCACGAAATGAATGCGACGTCTGGTAACGAATTGCACTGTGATTCGCCGTTCGACATAGGTCTCGGCACCCGCAGGAAAACGAACCACAAGCTTGGGCGCTCGGGGATCTTCCTTACTTAACTCCGCGCCTTCGACTGAAATAATCTCGCCCGCGTCCGAGAGGCTGAATTCGTAAGCGTTTCCGGGGACACCGGCAACTTCGAGGTTCAGGCGATCCCGCTCTGGCGTCCACGCCGTTGAGAGAATCCTTAACCCCTGGCTCGTGCTTCCCAGCGGCGGCAGATGCGACGCGATGCCCAATTCGAAATCATTGTTGAAGCGTAATCGTAGCGTGCTTCTGCCAGCGGGCACTTCGAAGTGCACCAAAACATGTTGATCGGCGTCGCTCAGATCGACACGATAGGGAATTGCGCGCCCATTCAGGGTGGCGGCGCCTACATTCGCGCGCAGGCTCAGCACTGGACCGAAATCCAGTGTGCATTTTCCGGCGCCCGTGCGTGTGATTTCCAGCCAAATATTATTGGCGTCCTTACGAAATCGAAGCGCCAATGTTGTCGAGCCGACATCAAGATTGGTGATCGTAAAGGATGGCCAATCGGCGGGCACGTGCGGCTTTAGAGTGATTTCGCCGGCGGCTGCATTCGTTTCCAGGCCAAACAGGCCGCGTAAGATCGGACTCACAACCATGGCTGCCGACCAAATCTGTTGTGGCGTGCTGGTCGCGAGCGGCTCGTAGTAACTACCGTTCATCACTTCCGTGAAGTGCCCTGGGGATCCATCCAACGCCAGTAAAACATTTGCGCGCAAATTCAAATAGGCGTCAAGGTCGCGGTGAGAGCGATATTCGCCGACGCTGGCCCAGCCCGTGAAGAGCGGCCACACGGAGCCGAAGTGATATCCATCGCCCGCATACTTATCGGACGAAGAAGAAAGAATGCGCATGCCCCAGTCGGCTTGCATGTCCGGCCCCGCGAGATGCGCGATCTCGTCTCCCGCCCTGGCTGGATCGACAAGCCCGAACCACAGCGGCACACTCGGTAGTACGGTCGCTTCGTCCACTCGGCGATCATTCGGATCTATGGCGAACGCGAAAAACTTCTTTTCCGGCGACCAGAAGACCTCGTTCAGACGAATTTTCTCGTGCTCAAATGTTTGGTCGAATCCAGATGCGATTTCATCTTTCCCAACCAACCGAGCGAGTATAGCCATCGAGCGCAAGGCTTCGATTCCCAAGGAGGCCTGGTAGATCTCCGTCCGCACTGGCACCAGAGGCCCGCTCTCAACCCAGCCATGGCCTACGCCGAGATTTTTGGCGAATCCGTCTGAATCGATCGTGGAATTGAGAAATTGGTAAGCTTGCCAAATCCTTTCCCATTCTTGCCGCGCAAACGACGCGTCCCCGCTGCTCCGCACGTAGTCGCACATCGCAATCAGAAACAAAGGCGTGGCATCGGCAGCCGCGTAGCCGTAAGGGTAATTCTCGAACCACGGAACGAGGCTCGCCGATTGCGGAACTTCGTGTGGAATTTCGCCGTCAGCGCGTTGGTATTTCGCGAGAAATTCAAGTGCGGTCCGTGCGTCGGCGAAATCGCCTTCCGAATCGAGCGCCAAGGAACTCCACAGCGCGTCGCGTCCAAAAAACCAGGCAAAGCCGGGGCGTCGTCTTTCGTCGGACACGCCGTAACCCGCGATCAAGCTTGTGCCCACGAGCGGGTTCTCTACCATTCCTTGCAGCAGATTGATCCGCGCCCAATCGTAGGCCTGGCGAATGTCCGCGTCCGGCACATCAATATTCAAAGTGTGGCGAAGATAGCCGCTGTAATAGTTCGCGGCCTCGACCATAAGCGAGCTTGTGGTCTGGATGAGGCGATTGTAAGTTCCCGCAGCGTCATCGCGGCCTGTGAGTGATGCGGCGATCGCAACGAGTTTCTTATCCGCTCCTCGTTCCGTCACCCCCAAAAGAAAAGAGCTTTCATTGCGGCCGGGCTCGTCCCCGTCCTTTCCAACCGTGGAATCACTTGCGGTCGGTGATCCCACCAGGGCCACATAGGGATAATTCTGCGCGTCGAACAGGAACGCCCGATGATCGGCATCCCAGTTCAAATGGCTGGGGCCCACATCCGCCGGCCATTCCAGTTGAAAGTCGGCTTTGAAGGCGACTTCAATCTCGAGGGGCCGCTCGGTTTGAATATCGAAAGTGATGATTGCGCCCGGGTCATGAATCGGAACAAAAAGCGTCTCGCGAACCTGGAACGGGCCATCGCTATAGACGATCGTGGTCGATTGGGGCCGGGTAATCACCGTCCGCGCAAGTGGTTCGGCCGGCAGAATTCGCCCGTCAACATTAAATTGCAGGTGAAGATCGCGCAAAATCTTCAGCGGATAGACCCAGCCCTCGAACTCGCCGTTATCGGTGCCCAGCAGGGCCGCGCGTCTCCCAACCGCGGAGACGAATGCGCCATGGAGTTCGCTGCGCGATATTTCAGGCAGGGCTGATGCGCTTTGCGCCGCAGCCGGAGAAGCACACAGCAAGCACGAGAGCGCCAGCGCCAACGCCGTGCCGCAAATTCTGTGCTGTCCGCTCACGCAAAACCCATAACGGGCGATAATCCAACGCCTGATATTCCGACCTAACTCGCCGACCCTTAGCGCATCGGATACCCAAACATTTGATATCGGCAAGAGCCCTTAGAGCTTCCGCGATTTTAAGAGCGCTAGAATGGCTTCTGGGCAGAGGATCAGGCCGTCAAAGATCGACCTGCACAATCGAGAAGGCGATGAAAGCCTGCTTACTGCAAGCTCCGGCACCGGTTGAAACCAACCCCCTCCAGTTTACTGATGTTGCCGTTCCGCGGCCGGGGCGCGGCGAGATTCTGGTTCGCATGCGCGCTTGCGCTGTCTGCCGTACGGATTTACACGTAGTCGAAGGGGAACTGCCGCCTCGGAAATCGCCCATCATACCGGGGCACCAGATTGTGGGCACTGTGGAGGAACTCGGCCCGGATGTCCAGCGTTTCAGCAAGGGCACTCGCGTCGGCATCGCTTGGCTGCATCGTACCGACGGGACCTGCGAATATTGCCGCACCGGCAAGGAAAATCTGTGTGACCATCCTTCCTTCACGGGCTATACGGTTGACGGTGGTTATGCTGAATACGTCGTCGCCCCGCAGGATTTCGTCTATCCCATTCCCGAAGGATTTTCGGACGATCAGGCCGCACCGCTGCTTTGTGCAGGCATCATTGGGTTCCGGTCGCTGCGTCTCTCGGGAATCGAGAAGGGCGGGCGCTTAGGCCTGTATGGCTTTGGCGCGGCGGCGCACGTGGCCATACAGGTCGCGCGTCACTGGGGCGCCGAAGTTTACGCCTCCACGCGCGACGCGCGTCACCAGCAATTGGCGCTCGAGCTCGGCGCTAAATGGGCGGGCAGCACGTTGGCCGAGCCTCCCCTGAAACTCGACGCGGCGATTATCTTTGCGCCGGCCGGTGAAATTGTTCCCGCCGCGCTCAAGGCCCTGAAAAAGGGTGGAACGCTGGCCCTTGGCGGAATCCATATGAGTCCGATTCCCTCGCTCGACTACAATCTGCTCTACGGTGAACGCGTGATTCGCAGCGTCGCCAATAACACCCGCCAGGATGGCGAAGATTTTCTCCGCATCGCTGCGGAAATTCCGATCCGGACTCAGGTGCAGCGGTTTCCCCTACGCGAGGCCAACGAGGCATTGAACAAGCTGAAGAACGACGCAATCAAAGGCGCCGCGGTCTTGGATTGCGTTGAGGCGCGCTAAAACTCCGGATTCGTGGCTGGATCGAAGCACAGCCGCCATCATATAGTTGGTCTCTAAATCGGCTTTGGAAAGAGAACCCTCGTGAGCCTCAAGGAATACCGCAAGAAAAGAAGTTTTAACGTCACGCCTGAACCTGCGGGCGGCAGCGAAACGCGGCCGTCATCAGGCAAGCCACTCACCTACGTCATCCAAAAGCATCAGGCTTCGCAACTGCATTACGATTTTCGCCTGGAATGGAATGGTGTCCTGCTCTCTTGGGCCGTGCCCAAAGGACCGTCGCTCGATCCCTCAGTCAAGCGGCTGGCCATGCAGGTGGAGGATCACCCCGTCGAATATGGCAGTTTCGAAGGAATCATTCCGGAAGGCGAATACGGCGGCGGCACGGTCATGGTGTGGGACCGCGGCACCTGGACGCCTGAAGTGCCCGACGTGGATGCCGCGCTCCAAAAGGGCGATTTGAAGTTCACGCTGCACGGCGTCAAGTTGAAGGGTTCCTGGGTGCTGGTGCGGACGCGCGGATTCGGCGGCAAGCCTTCGTGGCTCCTGATCAAGCACCGCGATCAGTTTGCCGCCAAGCGAGACATCACACTGGAAGAACCGCGCTCCGCCTTGTCAGGCCGCACGCTTGCGGAGATTGCGCGTGACGCCGGAGGAAACGTTGAGAAAGCGGCTGCGGGCGATCCTGCCGATTTGTCAAAGGCAAAGCCGTCAACGCGACGCGCTGCCCCTGCCGGGCGGCCATCCCGCAAGCGAGCGCGCGCCAAATGATCGCCGCCGCGAACGCACTCCCTTGAAGGTGTGCGATGCCTTCCGACAAGGATAGAATTCCATTCCGCGTCAAGCCGATGCTCGCTACGCTCGTCCGTAAGCCATTTCATAAGCCGGGTTGGATTTACGAAGAGAAATACGACGGCTACAGAATCCTGGCCTACAAAGAAGGCGATCGCGTCACGCTGCTTTCACGCAACGGCAACGACCGCACCGCGACGTACGCGTCGGTGGCCCGCGCCGTTCAGAAGCTTCGCGTGCGCACGCTTCTTCTCGATGGCGAGGTTGTGGCGTTCGACAAAAAGCATATCTCCCGCTTCCAGCTTCTGCAGGAAGGAAGCGCGCCGACGGCATACGCCGTCTTCGATTGTCTTTACCGCGAAGGTCGTGACCTGCGGCACGACTCCCTGGAAACGCGCCGTCCTATAGCGGAATCGGCGATCGGCAAGGCGGATATCTTGATCATCTCGCATCGGCTGGCCGACAACGGGATCGAGGCGTTCAAATTTGCAAAAAAGAAGGGCTACGAAGGAATAGTGGCTAAAGATTTGTCCTCGCCGTACATCGAAGGGCGCTCATCGAAGTGGCTGAAAGTCAAAGTGCATCAGGAAGACGAGATGGTCATAGGAGGATTCACCAAGCCTGAAGGTTCGCGCACTTATTTCGGTGCCCTTCTGCTGGGAGCCTACGAGAACGGCAATCTGCGTTATGTCGGCAAAGTGGGAACCGGATTCAACGAAAATACCCTTGCGGCGCTCTATCAAAAATTCAAGCCGCTCGTGCAGTCTAAGCCGCCTTTTGTGGATCCCCCACGGGAAAAAGACGTGACCTACCTCAAGCCCAAGCTCGTGGCGCAAATTTCTTTCCAGGAATGGACCGCGGATCGCAAATTGCGCCAGCCGGTCTTTCTCGGGTTGCGCGACGACAAACGTCCCGAGGAAGTTCGCTTGCCTTCGAAAGACATGGTCTGAACATGGCTTCTCGTGCTCGCGCTGCCAAATCCACCGACCGAAATACGCAGAAAGGGATCACGCATCCAGACAAGGTTTTTTGGCCCGACGAAGGCTACACGAAACTCGATCTGGCGAAGTTTTACGAGTCCGTCTTCCCGAAACTTCGCCCGTATGTGCAGGGCCACTTGCTCACGCTTGAGCGCTGTCCGGATGGAATGGGTGGCGATTGCTTTTACCAGAAGGAGATGCCCAAAGGCATGCCTTCCGGTACCCCGACTAAAGCAATCCGTCACAAGTCCGGCATCACGCATTACGTGGTGGGCGGCTCGCTCGAAACGCAGCTCGCGCTCGTCAATTTCGGCTGCATCGCCGTGCACGAAATGGCAACCACCGCGGCCTCGCCGCGCGAGCCAGAGTGGATTTGCTTCGATCTCGATCCGCAGTCGGGCGAATTCCGGGATGCGGCACAGGCGGCTTTGCGGGTCAAGGAAGCTCTCGACGGCTTGCGTCTGACTTCCTTCGCGAAAACTTCGGGCAGCAGGGGCATGCACGTGTTCGTTCCCATTCGCAGAGGTCCGGATGCCGATGATGTTCTGGCTTTCGCGAGGAAATTCTGCGAGCGTCTCGCTGCGGCCCATCCGCGCGAGCTCACTGTGGAGCATTCCATCGAAGCTCGCGGCGAGCGCGTCTATCTCGATCCGTTCCGAAATGCGTTTGGGCAAACCGTAGTCACGCCGTTTTGCGTACGCCGCCGGCCAAAGGCGCCGGTGTCGACTCCGCTGCAGTGGTCCGAGGTTACCCCCGGCCTCGATCCCACCAAATTCAATCTGGGGAATTTCAGCCGGAAGCTGCAGCAATCGGACCCGTGGGCTGATTTCTTCCGGGCCCGGCAGTCGATGAGCGCGGCCGTAAAATCGTTAGGCAAGCTTTAACGGCGTGCGGCCATTCTTAGCGCGTTTCGACCTTTTCGGGAGTCTGCTCTGCCAGTTGCGCAGCCGCCTGCACAGCTTGCTCCTCCACGAAGTCCGCCAGCGAGAGCCGCAGATTCCCAGCATTGCTCGCGTAACTCAGGCCTATCTCCAAATCCACGGTTCCGGCGCGAATGAGCTTTTCGAGCTCGCCATCGAAGTTCTGCATGCCTTCCTGGGCGCCATCGTTCATAGCGTCGATCAGGCTCTTGCCCTCACCTTCACCCTTTTCGATATATTCGCGAGTACGCATAGTGGATTTCAGGATTTCGAGAACGGCCACGCGTCCTTTATCCTCGCGGCGAGGCAGCAGGCGCTGCGAGATGATAAAACGAAAAGTTTTCGAGAAGCGGTTGCGAATCGATTGCTGATCGGAAAGAGGGAACACGCCTACGATGCGCTCGATGGTTTTCGAAGCATCAATGGTGTGCAGCGTGGAAAGAACCAGGTGGCCCGTTTCCGCCGCTTCCAGCGCGATTTCGATCGTTTCGCGATCGCGCATTTCGCCGACCAAAATGATCTTGGGCGCCTGTCGTAGAGCGGCCCGCAAAGCCAAGGCGAACGTCGGCGTATCGCTGTGGAGTTCGCGCTGATGTACGGTAGCCTTTTTGTGGTTATGGCAAAACTCAATCGGATCTTCGATGCTCAAGATGTGAATCGCCCGTTCGGAGTTGGCGCGATCGATTATGGCCGCCAAAGTCGATGATTTCCCCGAGCCGGTCGGCCCCGTCACGAGCACGATGCCATTGCGCAGATGCACGATTTCCGCCAGTTGCATCGGAAGCTTGAGATCTTCGAAGGTTGGCACGCTATTGGGAATCACGCGCATCACGATCGCGTGAGTTCCACGCTGCCGGAAAATGTTCACGCGGAACCTGGACACCGCAGGGATCGAGTAAGAGAGATCGGTGGCGCCCTCCTTTTCCAGCTTTTCCCGGGCGTAACTGTGCGATCCCATCAGCTCATTGGCGATCTGGCGCGTGTGTTCCGGAGTCAGGCGCTCCAGTCCTTGAAACTTAAGCTCCACGAGCTGGCCGCTGCTCTCGATCTGTGGAGCATGCCCGGGAGAAAAAATCAGATCGCTCACGTTCTCGCGGCCTTTTAGCATTGCGGCGATCAACTGCGCCGTGGGTACTGTGGTCACGGCGGGTTTGGCATCCGTTTGGGTGGTCATGGCTCCTTAGGAAACTGGGGTCGTAACTAACAAAGAATCGCGACACCTAGTTTACGGGTTTCGAACTAAGCCAGGCGGTCAGGAGTGAGAACTCTGTGCTGATCCGGTTCATAGCGCTGTAGGAAATTCGTAAAGGCAGTGCGGCAGGCCGGCGTGGACAAAATCGTGCAGATAGCGAAATCCGAGTTGATTGAGAATCCTGACGGAGGCCTTATTTTGCGGAAGCACAAATGCCATGATTCGGGCTAGCTTCAGGTCGCCAAAGCCGTAGCTAAGCATGGCCGTCGCAGCTTCTTTGGCATAGCCTTTCCCCCAGAAATTCAAGCACAGCCGATAACCCAGCTCGACTTCAGGCTGCCCCTCGAGATCGAAAGGTTCCATCCCGCAGGTGCCGATGAATTCGCCCGTGGCTCGCAGAAAAATCGGAAATTTCCCTAGCCTGCGCTCATCGAAAAGACGCATTCGCTCACGGACCTTCTCGTGCGCCTCCTCAGGGGAGTGAACCAGAAAACGGCCCGGCAGAGAGAAGCAGTTGTAACCCACGTCGTGGGCAAGCACCAGATAATGGTTTACATCCGACTCCTGCCAACTTCTTACTACCAGCCGTTCGGTCTCCAGAACCATTTCAGAAGTTCTCTACTCTGCTCGCGTGAAGACCTGTACATCTTGAAGTTCCGGATTGGTGGGAACCCAACTGACAGAGGTAAAGACCTTGCCGTCCGATGAAACGGTATAGATCACCCATTCTGAAGCTTTGCCATTCGTTTTTTGCAATCTCACGATCAAATCCGGCGCGAGCCGCCAGTGGGCCAGCGTCTGATCCTTGCCAGGAGTACGTGGATCCGGGTGATCCTTGCCATCGAATTTCGCGGAGTAGGAGTAGCTCGGCGACGATGTGGGATTGTTATATAGGCTGTTTCGAAGGCCACCGTCTTCCGGTGCCAATGTTCGCATGTGCTGAGTGGGGTAAGCTGCATGGTCGCCGCCGCGATTATTCACGGATTTGGCCTGGTCCATATTCCATCTCCCAAAAATGGGATCAGTGGAATCCGCCGCGCTTCCGAAGGCCCCAAAGTGCACGAACAACAGCGCCGTCGCCAATGTCACCAGAACGAGCCCGGCACGCAAATATTTGCGCATACGTCTCTCCTCTCCGATCAATTCTTTGGCGAAAGCATTATACGACTACGACAGGTGAGCTTCAGAAAGACGGAATTGTCGGTAACTGGTCGGCACGTCGAAATGCAGTTGCCGGAAAGAAGAGGATCTCGTCCCCACGCAGAGCAAAAAGCAAGTTGCTGGGAACACACCCGATCTGGCTTTGACTCGGAGAAGTGCTTTAGCTTTGTGACTTGCGCAAACGTTTCAACAGGCGTTGTCGCAACTCGCCCAGTCTCCGGTTCACTAAATTGTCACGCTCAAGAAACGGCAGGACAGGAGAGAGCCGTCTTCCGAGTTTGCCACGCATGCGTCCTATGAGGGGATCGGTTCCACAGTATTTCACAGCGGTATCAAGTGTCTCGACGGCACGGTCTCGCCGTCCGGCGGACACATAAACCTCGGCCAGGTTCACATATAGCTGGGGTTCATTGCGTCTCATGCTGAGGGCCGTCTTGCAGAGTTCCACTGCGGCCGTCCACTTTGCTTGGGCACGACCCATCGATACGCCCAGAAATGAGAGGTAATAGGGATTCTGTTGCTTCAACTCGGCAGCCCGCTGCAAGTATTCGAGCGCTTCGGCGGAGTGCCCCTTGCGCAAAAGCGAGACTCCTTGTTTGAATTCGGCAAGACCAGCATTGTCCGGCATTGTTCCTCTTCCGTTTTTGTTCTCTGTGGGGTCGTCCACCAATCACGAACGAATTCCCCAAAGTTACGGCCTTCGTTACAGTAAATCTACTGACCTGGCGTACAGTTCAGAGACACTGAACGTCGAAGAAACGGGATATTCGGATGTGGGGCCCACTTTCCGAACTCCCGACTTATCAATAAGCTGGACTGAGCAGCCCAGTGTCTAGGATGAATGCGACTCTACGGAGTCGCATGCCCATCGGCACGATTTTCGCTGGAGTCGTGCCGTTCGGTTGCACGAAATTGTCGCGGACTGGACTTGTGCCACTTCCGCAGCAGTGCGCCTCAAAATGCAGACGCGGATCAGACTTTCATTGATCCTTTCCGCCCAACTGTATTCGGTAGCCGTCTGGATCCTTGATATCAAGACTGTTCGCGCTCGACTGCACTTCCAGACCGCGACGCTTTAGCTCGGCTGCCACAGCGCCTCTTACGTTCTTATCTTTGTCCCAGTCGGCAACCGTAAAGCAAATGTGGTCGATGATTGGCGTACTTGGCGACTGCCGGTTGTGAAAAATCAACAGCGATTCGCCTACTGCGAGATTTGCTTTTTTCCCGTCGTCTAGCACGACCTTCATCCCGAATAGGTCTGCATACCAGTCACGGCTCTTGGCATAATCGGCCACCTGATAACCAACGTGGTTGAGGTACGTGGTTTTGACCACGTATTTGTCGGCTGCGGCTGCGGGCGCCGCGCCCGTAG
>Ga0210394_10004484_pt1 | contig 16297 bp, 9 predicted proteins | sample IncBWC12MmetaG_FD_160121 | JGI IMG/M metagenome (GOLD analysis project Ga0210394, IMG submission 160121) | Forest soil microbial communities from Barre Woods Harvard Forest LTER site, Petersham, Massachusetts, United States - Inc-BW-C-12-M | ecosystem: Environmental > Terrestrial > Soil >... | reverse complement strand
GACCGCTGTTCTGCCGCGGCGTCGGACCGTTCCGCTGGGTGGCGCTCTCGGGCGATCCCGAGGACATCTATAAAACGGATGCCAAGGTGAAAGAACTGATTCCTGACGATCCGCATCTGCATCATTGGCTGGACATGGCGCGTTCGCGAATTCATTTTCAAGGCTTGCCGGCGCGCATCTGCTGGGTCGGCTTGGGTCAGCGTCATCGCCTGGGATTGGCGTTCAATGACATGGTCAGGAGCGGTGAAATCTCCGCACCCATTGTGATCGGCCGCGACCATCTGGACTCAGGATCCGTCGCGAGCCCAAACCGCGAAACCGAAGCGATGAAGGATGGCTCCGACGCGGTCTCCGACTGGCCCTTGCTCAATGCATTGCTGAATACTGCCTCCGGCGCAACCTGGGTATCGATTCATCACGGCGGCGGCGTCGGCATGGGCTACTCGCAGCACGCCGGCCTCGTCATCGTCTGCGACGGCAGCGAAGCTGCGGGCAAGCGCATCGGCCGCGTGCTGTGGAATGACCCGGCTACCGGAGTCATGCGCCACGCGGATGCCGGCTATGACATCGCGATCGAATGCGCGCGCGAGCAGGGACTGAAGCTGCCCATGATGGAACGCTCTTGATCAACAACTTGGAACTGCGCGCCGGCACCCTGTCGCTGGCCGGCTTACGGCGCATCTACGAGCAGCCGACGGTTGTTCGACTGTCGGCGCACGATCGCGCACGAATAGCGCAGGCGACTGCGTTAGTGGACAGGATCGTTGCGACCGGGGAGGCCGCCTACGGCATCAACACGGGTTTCGGCCTGCTTGCCCAGACCCGCATTCCCGCCGAACAGCTCGAGCTGCTGCAGCGGAATTTGCTGCTCTCGCACGCCGCCGGTGTGGGCGATGCGCTGCCGGACGGCGTGGTTCGCTTGATTCTTGCTCTGAAAATCAATGCGCTGGCACGCGGCCACTCCGGCATCACTTTGGGACTCATGGATGCCTTGCTCGCGCTGCTCGAGCATGAGGTCTACCCGGTGATTCCTGCGCAAGGATCGGTGGGCGCGTCCGGAGATCTCGCGCCCCTGGCGCACTTGAGCGCAACTCTGCTCGGTTTAGGCGAAGTGCGCGTGCACGGCAAGGTGTTGCCCGCGGCCGACGGACTGCCTGCGGCGGGACTCAAACCCATCAGACTGCACGCCAAGGAAGGTCTGGCGCTGATCAACGGCACGCAGGTTTCCACGGCACTTGCCTTGGCGGGATTGTTCGGCGCCGAAGATGTGTTTGCCGCCGCGGTGGTTGCCGGCGCCATGTCGGTCGATGCCTTGAAGGGCAGCGACTCGCCCTTCGATGAACGCATTCAACAAGTGCGCGGGCAGCCGGGTCAGATTGGCGTCGCGCGCGAGTATCGTGAATTGATAGCCGGCAGCGCAATTCGAGCCTCGCATCTGCACTGCACGCGAGTACAGGATCCGTATTCGTTCCGCTGTCAGCCGCAGGTGATGGGCGCCTGTTTGGATCTGATTCGAAACTGCGCCGCAACTCTTGGCATCGAAGCCAATGCCGTTACGGACAACCCGCTGCTGTTTACCGAGGGGGGCGATGTGCTGTCCGGCGGAAATTTTCACGCCGAGCCCGTGGCATTTGCCGCCGATACGCTGGCGCTCGCGATTGCGGAGATCGGCAGCCTGTCGGAGCGCCGCACGGCGGTATTGGTGGATCCCAAGATGAGCGGGCTGCCCCCGTTCTTGGTCGAGAACAGCGGTCTCAATTCCGGGTTCATGATTGCGCAGGTGACCGCTGCCGCTCTCGTATCGGAAAACAAAACCCTTGCGGCGCCCGCCAGCGTCGATTCGATTCCGACCTCCGCCAATCAGGAAGACCATGTCAGCATGGCGACCCATGCGGCGCGACGCCTGCGTTGCATGGTGGACAACGCGGCGGCGGTGGTCGGCATTGAATTGTTGGCTGCGGCTCAGGGCATCGATTTTCACCGCCCTGCCAGATCGTCGCCGGCGCTCGAGCAAGTTCACGCCGCCATCCGCAAAGAGGTGCCTTTTTACGCTGTCGATCGCTATTTTGCGCCGGATATCGAAGCAGCGAGTTCTTGGGTAATATCCGCCCGGTTCGCGCCGCTGGTCGCGCGGCTGCTGCCTTCCCGGACTTGAAGTAATCACGTGCTTGACGAGGTCAATCGATGAAAATGATCGGCGGCTGTCTTTTAGTCATCTGCCTTTGGCCCGCCATGTGCCGCGCCGCCCAGGTCAATCTCGCCACGACCACCTGCGCGAAGTACCAAAACGAAATGATCGGGCCCGCCGCCCCGCAGCCGACCGCGGACCCGATCAACATGGTGATGTGGTTGTTCGGGTACTCGGTCGCCAAGTCCGGCTCGCACTACATGTACGGAGAGGCGCTGGCAGGATTCGGATTTGCACTGGATGCGGAGTGCAAGAACAACCCGAACGAAAGTTTGCTGGATGCGCTTGCGGTGGTGAAGCCGGACAGCAAAAACCCGATGGATCTCTCGACGCTGGATTGCGCGACATTTTCGGCCCGGCATGTGGACCTTGCGCGCACGGATGCCGAGAGCGCGAATACCATCATGATGTGGTTGTTTGGTTTTGCGGTCGCAACCTCCGGCAGCCATGTCTTCGACGCCGGCGCATTCAGCGCATTTGGACCCGCGCTGCTGGCAGAATGCGCACTGCGTCCGCAGCGCAGTCTTTTCGATGCGCTGGGCAGCGTCAAATTCTCAAAACCGAAGGATTAGTCGGACGCCCGCCCCTCGATCCAGGTGCGCCGCACCTTGAGATCATCGTCCAGCTGCACCAGATTCGCCCGCAGCCCCGGCGCGATTCGACCGAGCTCGTGACTCAAGCCCAAGAACTCCGCCGGATATTCGCTGGCCATGCGAGCGGCTTCGGCAATGCTGAGGTCCAATAGCGAAACGGCATTGCGTACCGCAGTTGCCATATCGAGTGCGGTACCGGCAAGAGTCCCATTCTCGTCTCTGCATATGCCATCGACGACTGTTATCGTCTTACCCTGCAGCACAAAGGTGGGCTTGGGGGATCCAACCGGAGGCATCGCATCGGTAACCAGCATGAAGCGGTCGTGGCGCTTGCAGCGCAGCGCCAGCTTGAGCATGACCGGATCGACATGATGCCCGTCGACGATGATTCCACACCACGTGTCTGTATCGTATAACGCGGCGCCGACAATTCCCGGCTGGCGCGGTTCGAGACGCGCCATTGCGTTGAACAGATGCGTGAAGCCGCGCACTCCGTGCGCGATCGCGGCCATGGTCTCCGCGTAAGTCGCATTGCTGTGCCCCGCCGATATCAATACGCCCCCCGCCGCGAGCTTTGCGATGATGTCCGTGGTGGTCATCTCCGGCGCCAAGGTCAGCAGTGTTCGCCCCGAGCGTAGCCCGCACAGCGAGGAGACCAAGCTGCCCTCGAGCAGGCGCAGATGTTTCGGATCATGCACGCCGCGGCGCGCCCAATTGAGGAATGGCCCCTCGATGTGTATTCCGAGGACGCCGGGGACGCCGGCATCGAGCGCGCTTTGCACGGCGCCGATTGCCTGGCCAATCGTGTCCACGTCGTCGCTGATGAGGGTTGGCATGAAACCCGTGGTACCGAACCGCCGATGCGCGGCCCCGATTGCCTGTATCGATGCGATGCCGGGATCATCGTTGAACAGCACGCCGCCGCCGCCGTTGACTTGCACGTCGATGAATCCCGGCAACAAGAGTTGCCCCTCGAGGTCCAGCTCAACGGCGCCGCTGCAGCGCGCATCCGTGGCATCCACCAGCGCTTCGATTCGCGCCCCCGACAGCAGCACTGCCTGTCCGCTCACGATGCGATCGCCGGCGAGAATCCGGCCATTCATCAGTGCAGTCCGCACTATACGGTCTCCGTAATTTTGCGCAGGTGCGGCGGGTGATCCGGATCGAGACCGCGGCGTGCCGCCAGCGAGTCGATCATTCGGTAGGCGCTCTGCACCAGCAGGATCGGACCCAGCTCTGCCGGGGCATCGATCGTGGGCAGCACGGCAGCACCGCCGGCGCGAGCGCCTGCGAGCAACACGGGGACGCCGCGCTGCACCAGGTCGCCCGCGAGGGCCTCGACGCCCGGCAGCGAGGCATCGCGTTGCGCGAGCAGGAGCGCAGGAAATTCCCGCCCCAGCAGTGTGTAAGGGCCGTGGCGCAATTCGGCGCTGCTGAACGCTTCTGCATGCAGGCCGCAGGTCTCTTTGCACTTCAATGCGATCTCCTGCGCAGAGCCTAAACCCAGCCCGCGACCGATGACGTACAGGTTTCCCGCCGGCTCGAGCACCGGCAAAGCGCTCGACCAATCGAGCGCCCAGCTTGCATCCATCAGCGCAGGCAGGGATTGCAGCGCGGACTCGAACGCTGCGTCGCGCGTCCACGACGCCACCAGGCGGGCGAGTGCGGCCAGAGTTGCGAGGAAGGATTTGGTGGCCGCTACGCTGGCTTCGGTGCCCGCGCGCAGCTCAATGACCAGGTCGGCGGCAGCCGTGAGCGGCGCGCCGGGGCTATTGCACAATGCGAGAATGGCGGCGCCCGAAGCTTTCGCCGCCGCTACCGACGCGAGCAGATCGGGACTGCGGCCGGACTGAGAGATTGCGATGAACAAACAGCCGCGAAGATCCTGGGCCACGCCATACACCGAGCTCACGGATGGAGCGGCGGATGCGGTCAGGACCCGCGCGCGCGTTTCGATCAAGTACTTCGCATACGTCGCGGCATGATCGGAGCTGCCGCGTGCGCAGGTGACGACCGCGCGCGGCGCAAGCCGGCGCACTTCGGCGCCGATGGCGGATATCGCGGCGCCGTCATGCTCGAGCTGCGCGCGCACGGCGCCCGAAGCGCTCGCGGCTTCTTGGAACATCATGCTCATGCGGACAGTTCGGCGACGAAGTCGTAGGTGTCGCCGCGGTAGAACGATTGCGAAAACTCGACCGCGCGGCCGTCGGGCAATGAACCCAATCGTTCGACCAGCAGGCCTGCATCGCCGGGCTTGGCCTTCAACAGCTCGGCTTGATCGCCCGTCAAGAGTACTGCGCGCAAGCGCTGCAGCGCGCGCACCGGACGTTGACCCGTAGTTTCGAGCGCCTCGTATATCGAAGTTTCGACCGACTCGAGAGACGGCAAAGCGGTCGCGACGATGGTGACGTATTCCAGTGCCATGGGCGCATCGTCGGCATAACGAATTCGATGGAAGCGAAATACCGGTGTGCCGGGACTCAAGCGCAGTGCCAGCGCCTCTTCGGGCGTCACCGTGCCTGCGGCTCTCTTCAACCACACACTGCGCGGTGTGCGGCCGCGCGCGCGCATGTCCTCGGAGAACGAGGTGAGCATGGCGAAATTTTTATCGACACGTGCGGAAACAAAATTGCCCGACCCCTGGCGTCGCACCAAGAGTCCGTCGGCCACCAGCCCGTCGAGCGCCTTTCTCACGGTGATGCGCGAGACCCCAAAATCGGTTGCCAGATCTCGCTCCGAGGGCAACGCATCGTCCGGGCCCAAAATGCGGCTATCGATGGCTTTTCGCAGTGCCCGCTGCAATTCCTGGTACAGCGGCAAATTGCCGTGACCATCGAGCGGACCGACTGCTTTAGCAAGTGATGTCATAGGGCCAACGTCGGATCGATTGATTTTTGCTCATCGAATAATACCAAATAAATACCACTCATAGAACAACAACTATTTCAGATATATCTTAAGTCATTGTATTTATTAAATAAATATAGAACTTGAATGTCTCTGTTACACAGCACTAGCAGATTTCTCAAATTGGTACTATATTGGGCCTTAATTGGTGTGGCACCAGCTAACCACACTTGCGGATGCAGCAACTCTTAACACCGAGTGATGACAGGACAGGGGGCATTGATATGAATCGGACAGGGGATATCTATATGAATCGGATCGCCTTAGCGGTCAAGTCGGCTCTGGGACTCGCAATCCTGTTGCCGCCGGCACTGGTCTTGGCGGATAACGCGACGGACACTCCGCTCGAAGAAATCGTGGTTACCGGCATCCGGCAGTCGGTCGAAGAGTCGCTGAAAATACAGCGCGCCTCGACCAACATCATTGATGTCATCACCGCCGAGGATATCGGCAAGATGCCCGACAAGAATGTCGCTGACTCGCTGGCGCGCGTGCCCGGCATCACCACCAGCTCGGCCGGCGCCAATGAAGGCGGCTTCGATGAGAACGACCGCATCAGCATGCGCGGCACCAACCCCAGCCTCACGCAAACCCTGCTCAATGGTCACAACATCGCGGCTGGAGACTGGTTCGTGCTCGACCAAGTTACGCAAGTAGGACGCAGCGTCAGCTATACGCTGTTGCCCTCCGAAATCGTCAGCCAGGTGGTGGTGCACAAGAGTTCCAGCGCCTCGCTGGTCGAGGGCGGCGTCGCGGGCTCTGTGGACATCATTACCCGCAAGCCGCTCGACTTCTCGCAGCCGTTGACCATCTCAGCGTCCGCCGGCGACGTCTATTCGACCCTGCCGTCGCGGGGCGCCGGGCAGTTCAGCGCGCTTGGCAACTGGAAGAACGACGCCAATAACTTCGGCGTGATGGTGCAGCTGTTCTCCGAGACGCGCTACCTGCGCCGCGACGGCACCGAAGTATTGGGCTACGACACGATTGCGCCGCTCAGCAAGATTGCCACCTCGAATCCAGACCTCTCCGGCGTGCAGTATCCGCACCTCCTCGGCGCGGCGTATTTCACGCAAAAGCGTGAACGCAACGGCGGCATGGCCGACATCGAGTTCAAGCCCATCGATTCACTCACCCTGGACCTGTCGGGATTTTCCTCCAAATTGACGGCGAGCAACTTCAACCGCAACTACCTGCTGTTCTCGACGAATATCCTCGCGGCGGGCGCGGGTCAGGCGCCGCTTCCCGGCTACACGATTTCGGGGAACACCCTGACGTCGGCAAGTTTCGCGCCGGTGGCAGGCACCGCCTACGGCGTCTACGACCAGATTTCCAGGCCGGACGAAGTCGCCACCGCGAACTTCGTCAATTTGGATTCCACGTGGGATGCCAGCGATCGGCTCTCCTTCTTCGGTCAAGTGGGTTACTCGTGGGGCGACGGCAAGACGCCCTATCAAAATGTCTCCGAAACCAACCCCGGCGTGGGATCCGGCGCCGCGTACACCTTGAGCGGCCTCGGCACGGGACCCGGCTACAATCTGGGTGCCACCAACAATACGACACCGACGCCCGGCGGCGTACCGGTGGCGTTCGGCTGGATCTTCGGCGACCAGAACGTCGATGTGCAGGACACGGAGGCATGGGCCAAGATCGACGGCGCCTTCAAGATCGACAACGACTTCTGGAAGGACCTGAAATTCGGCGTGCGCTACGAACACCACGACCGCGTCTCTGCCGACGTGATCGGCCAGGGGCCGACCGCTGCCGGTCACAGCACCGCCGCCTACCCGGTGGGATTCTCGAACTACCCGTCGAACTTCAATACTTTCTACGGCGCCATGCCGACCGGCATCTGGTATTGGACTCCGGATCAACTCGCGGCCTACAACAATCCCGCAATTGTCAATCGCAACCCCGCGACGCGCATCGATTGGAACTCCATGTTCGAGGTGCATGAGATCGACACGGCGGCGTACGTGCAGGCCGATTTCAAGGGCGACAATTGGGCGGCGAACGCCGGCGTGCGTTTCGTCCGAACGGTCGAAGACGTCGTGACCTACGCGGGCGTGAGCCCGCTGACTCCCGGTTCACGGTACTCGGACTTCGGGACCTACATCGGCGTCCCCACTGATCATACCTACAACGATGTGCTGCCGAGCGCCAACCTGAAGATCGACGTGACGCATGATCTCGTGGCGCGTTTTGCCGTCGCCGAGACCATGACCCGCGCCGACTACTCGTCGCTGGCGGGGTTCGTGAGCTTGTCGCCTCCGGCTACGGCAAACCAGGTCGGTACCGGTTCCGGCGGCAATCCGGACCTGAAGCCGATTATGTCCACCAATTTCGATGCGGGACTCGATTGGTACTTCGCGCCGCGCTCGCTGCTTTCGGCAACCGCGTTCTACATGGACTTGCGCAACTACGTCAGCTACGGATCGGTCACCAAGAGCTACTTCAGCTACAGCTCGGCGTTCCCCAATGGCGCCTACCTGCCCTACTTGCTGACCGTCCCGGTCAACGCGCAGGGCCGCGTCTACGGCAGCGAATTCTCCTATCAACAGGCGTTCACCGAAAACATCGGCTTCATCGGCAATTACACCTACGCCGACGGCAAGCAGACCTCGCTGATTACGATCAATGGGGATGACCGGCTGGTGGGTACCTCGAAGGACACGTACAACCTGCAGGCCTACTACGAAAACAAGCACTTCAGTGCGCGGGTCGCGTATACCTACCGGTCGTCGTTCTACAGCGGTCTCGACCGCAACACGGCGTTCACGCAGTACAATATCGGTACCTTGTCGGCATCGTTGAACTACATCATCAACGATAACTTCGCGGTCTCCTTGGAAGGCCAGAATCTCAACAACCCGACGCTCAAGTACTATGCCTTGAACGAGCAGCAGCCGCGCGCGTTCTACGTGAACGGCACGCAGTACTACTTGAGCGTTCGCTTCAAGATGTAAGCCCTCGAATCGGCCGCCGCGCGTGGCAATGGGGTACAGTGTTGAACGTGCGGTATGGGCCGATGATAGTGACGAAGACAAGGGTGGCGCGCGCCGCCCTTGTCTTCGGCCTGGCCCTGACCCCGGCAGCGCATGGCGGTGTCATTCCGCTTCCAGACCGGATCGTGCCGGGCGATGGCGCCTTCGAGATCGGTGCTGCGACGGTGCTCAAGGTGTCCAAGGGCGACAGCGAAGCCGAAAACGCCGCCCGCTACCTGGCCGAATTATGGCAACGTAGCAATGCGCTGGTGCTGCCGGTTTCAGTCGGGGCGCCGGCTGCGCGGACGTCGGCTGCGCGGACGCCCGCCGCGGCGGACTCTTCGATCACATTCCGGCGCGAGCGGGGATTCGGTCCGGAGGGCTACAAGCTTACAGTCCAGCCGCATCGAATCACCGTGTCCGCAGCCACCGGCGCGGGCCTTTTTTACGGCGCCATGACCCTTTGGCAACTCCTGCCGCCCGACCCCGCCGCCCGCAAGATTCCGTCGCAAGCCATAAGCGATGCACCCCGATACGCGTGGCGCGGTCTCATGCTGGATTCCGCCCGGCATTTTCAGTCGCCGGCGTTCATACATTCCATGATCGACTGGATGGCCTGGCACAAGCTCAACGTGCTGCACTGGCATTTGACCGACGACCAAGGCTGGCGCCTGCAGATTCGCAAGTATCCGCGGCTGACGGCGATAGGTGCGTGGCGCGGAAGCTACGGCGGCTTCTATTCTCAAGCCGAGGTGCGCAAGATCGTTGCGCATGCGGCGCGGCGCCATGTGCAAATCGTTCCCGAAATCGAAATGCCGGGACATGCACAAGCCGCGGTAGCCGCATACCCGGCGCTGGGCGCCGGGAGCCAGCCGCTCGCCGTGTCCGGCAACTGGGGCGTGCACACGCATCTGTTCAATCTCGAACCGCAAACCTTCAGTTTTCTCGAGGACGTGCTCGCCGAAGTCATGCAGATGTTTCCCTCTCGCTACGTGCACGTCGGCGGCGACGAGGCGGTCAAGGACGAATGGAATGCATCGTCGCAAGTGCAGGCGCGCGCGCATCAGCTCGGCATTCACGATGCCGAGGCGCTGCAGGCTTATTTCACGCAAAGGATCGGCCGCTACCTCGCTGCGCATGGCCGGCGGCTGGTCGGCTGGGACGAGATATTGACTCCGGGCCTGCCAACCGATGCCATTGTCATGTCGTGGCGCGGCGTGTCCGGCGCCCATAACGCGGCCGTAGCCGGCAACGACGCCATTCTCGCGCCGCAACCGACGCTGTATTTCGACCGGCGCCAAAGCACTCTCGCCACTGAACCCCCCGGCCGGCTCGAACTCGTGTCGCTCCAAGATGTGTACCGATTCGACCCCAGCGACCCGAACCTCAGTGCGACACAGCAGCAGCATGTGCTCGGGATAGAGGCCAGTATCTGGACTGAACACATCCAAACCGACCAGCGAGTGGAATGGATGGCGCTGCCGCGGGCGGCAGCGCTTGCTGAAGTCGGCTGGTCGACGCCAAACCATAGCTGGCCGGACTTTCTCACTCGCTTGATGCCAATGTTCGCGCGCTATCGGGCGCATCGGCTCTCCTATGCCGACAGCGTGTTCGGCATTGACGCGAAGGCGGCCAGCGGCCCGCTCGGCCCCACCCTCACGCTCGCGAATGAAGCCGAGCTCAAGGACGCCGCACGTGGGGTGATCCGCTATACGCTCGACGGCGGCGACCCCACGGCCAATTCGACCGCATATACTTCACCGCTCACGGTTCCAGCTGGAGCTGAGGTTCGGGCGGCAACCTTTGTCGGCACCGAACAAGCTTCGAGGACCTGGGTCCGGCGTCTCGAGGCGAACGCTTCGCGCAGGCGCGACAGCCATGACCTGGAGCTTTGCAGCAATCGGCTTGGACTTCTACTCGAACCTTCCGGCGCCGCAGGCAATGCGGGCAACCCGCTGGCCGTCGATATCATGAATCCTTGTTGGATCGATCGCGGAGTCGACCTCTCGCGCGGCGCAAGTATCGTTGTCTCCGTGGCTCCATTACCCTTCAATTATGAACTTGGCGCCGATGCCGCGACCATTCCCTTGGGCAAACCGCAAACGGCGCAGGGAGAACTGGAGGTCCACGTCGACACTTGCGATACACCCGCGTTTGCAACGCTGCCCCTCGCACCGGCGGCCGCCAACAGCGGAGTAACGACGTTGCCGACCCAGCAACTGCCATCGCTCCCGGGCCGGCACGATCTCTGCCTGCGGTTCGCGCGTCCCCGCCTCGATCCCATGTGGGCGCTCGACTGGGTCGAGATCCGGGAGTAGATCGTGTCGACCCTGAAGATCATGGCACCCTTGACCGGTTGGTGCGCAAATCTCGACGAGGTGCCCGACCCCGTGTTCTCGGCCCGCATGCTGGGCGATGGCCTCGCCATCGATCCGACGACGGGGATATTGATCGCGCCCTGCGATGGTGAAGTCACCACGCTGCCGCAGAGCGGCCATGCGGTATCGATCCGCACCTCGCAAGGCATCGACGTTCTCATGCACATCGGCATAGACACCGTCGAGCTGCAGGGTCGCGGATTCCAGGCATGCGTTCGGCCCGGCACTGCGGTACGCGCCGGCGATGAACTCATACGATTCGATCTGGATGTCGTGGCGCGCGGCGCCAAAAGTCTGCTGACGCCCATTGTCATTGCCCCCCTCGATGGTGTGACCATCAGCCACCGCCGCCAGGAGGGCCCGGTGTCGGCGGGTGATGTGCTGTTCGAAATCGGCGGTGCGCCCATAAGATCCTCGGGCTCGGCGGCGGATAACACGATAAGTCAGACGCTCACGATATCGTTGCGGCAGGGCTTGCACGCGCGGCCGGCCGCGTTACTTGCGCACCGCGCCAAACCTTTCGACGCAACGGTTACGCTCGCGGCGCACGGCCGCAGTGCCAATGCCCGCAGCGTAGTCGAAGTCATGGCACTCGGCGTTCGCCGCGGCGATGAGGTGACTGTCCGTGCCAGCGGCAAGGATGCGCCGCAGGCTGTCGCAGGCGTGATCGCCGGCATCGAAGAAGCGATGAAAACCGAGTCCGCGGCGGCTCACGGCCCCACCCAGCAGGCGGCGGCAAGCCCCCCGCCCGCGCCCGGCCGCAGCGGCGTACTCACCGGAGTTTCGGCGGTCGCCGGGTTCCAGGTCGGACGAGCAACGCGGATCGAACGCCGCAAGATCGAAGTTGCCGAACCTGGTGCGAGCAGCTCTCACGAAACCGCCGAACTCGCGCGCGCGCTGGCCAACGTCCGGTTGCGCCTGCAGCGCGTGGCCGCAACCGGTGGCGCGACGCGCCGCGATATCATCGAAGCACATCTCGAATTCTTGAGCGATCCATCGCTGCTGGATGCAGCGCATGAATTCATTGCCGCGGGCAAGAGCGCCGGTTTTGCATGGCGCGGCGCCATTCAACGCTCGATTGCAGCGCTCGAGGCTCTCGGCGACGCGCACCTGCGCCAGCGCGCCGACGATCTGCTCGACGTTGAAGGGCATGTGCTGCTGGCGCTTGCCGGCGAGGCCCGGCCGATGACCATGCCGTTGCCGGAGAACGCCGTGTTGATGGCCGATGACTTGTTGCCGTCCGAGCTCACCGCGCTTGATGGGACAAAGCTGGCCGCCATCTGCCTGGGCGGCGGCGGGGCGACCTCGCACGTCGCGATTCTGGCGGCGGCGATGGAAGTGCCCATGCTGATCGGCCTCGGGGCGGGGCTTCGGGAAATCGCCGACGGCACGCTCGTGATCGTCGATGCCGACGGCGGCCAGCTGCGAACCGCGCCGACGGCCGCGGAGATCGAGCTGGCGCGCGCCGCGCTCGAATCGCGGCGCCTTAAGAGGGCCGCGCTGCGCGCAGCCGCACAAACCGCATGCCGCGCGCTCGATGGCACCCGCGTCGAGGTGTTTGCGAATTTGGGCAACATCACCGACGCCGCGGCTGCTGCCGCGAACGGCGCCGAGGGTTGCGGGCTGCTGCGAACCGAATTCCTGTTCATCGACCGGGAAACAGCGCCCAGCGAGGAAGAACAGCTCGATGCGTACCAGGGCATTGCCAATGCGCTGGGCGATGTCCCCGTGATCTTAAGGTTGATGGACGTCGGCGGCGATAAACCACTGCCCTATCTGCCGCTTGCCGCCGAGGAGAACCCGGCGCTCGGCATGCGCGGGGTGCGCACCGCCCTTGCGCGGCCCGATCTGATGCGTACCCAGCTGCGCGCGGCGCTGCGCGTCGTACCGTTCGGCAAGGTGCGGCTGCTGATACCCATGGTGACCGATGCCGCGGAAATCCGCGCCGTGCGCAACATCGTCGATGATGTTACTCGTGAACTTCGCCGGCCCGGCCGCATCGAGCTCGGTGCGATGATCGAAACCCCGGCCGCCGCGTTGATGGCTGCGGAGCTCGCTCGAGAAATTGATTTTCTATCGATCGGCAGCAATGATCTGACGCAATATACGCTGGCCATGGATCGCGGCCACCCGGAGCTGGCGCGCCGTACCGATGCGCTGCATCCCGCTGTACTGAAACTCGTTGCGGCGGCTGCAAATGCCGGGGTCGCTGCCGGCAAGCTGGTCGCCATCTGCGGCGGAGTGGCCGCCGACTCACAAGCCGTGCCCATTCTACTGGGGCTCGGATTGCGCGAACTTTCGGTGGTGCCGGCGGCCATACCTGGAATCAAACGTCAGATCCGCGGATTGCGGATCCTCGAGTGCCGCGAACTCGCTCTGCGCTGCGTCGAGCTTGCCTCGGCGGGCGAGGTGCGCGCCTTGGTTGAGAAGACGATCACCACTGTCGGAGATCCACCATGAATTTACGGTTCGGCGGATTTCAGCAACTGGGGCGGGCATTGATGCTGCCCATTGCCGTTTTGCCCATTGCCGGTCTTTTATTGCGCGTCGGCCAACCGGATCTTCTGAATTGGGCGGCGATGGCTGCCGCGGGCGATGCGATATTCTCAAATCTTGGGCTGCTATTTGCCGTAGGCGTCGGCGTTGGACTGGCGCGCGAGAACCATGGAGCGGCCGGCCTCGCCGCCCTGGTCGGATTTTTAGTGACCACGCGCGCCGTCGAGACGATACTGCATGCGGCTCCCGGCTCTCTCGCCAAGCTCAGCATTCCGGTCGGCTTGTTGTCCGGCGTGATTGCCGGCGTCGCCTACAACCGTTTTAGCAACATCACCTTGCCGAGCTACCTGAGCTTTTTCGGCGGCCGGCGCTTCGTGCCGATAGTCAGCGGACTCGCGGGACTGGTTTTGGCCGCGGTGGTGGGCTATGCGTGGCCGTTCCTGGAGCGGGGCATGGACGCCACCAGTCAAGCCATCCTGGGCGCCGGATCGATCGGCCTTTTTGCCTATGGTGTTTTGAATCGCATACTGATCGTCACCGGACTGCATCACATACTCAATAATTTTGCGTGGTTCATCGTCGGCGATTACCACGGCGCCACCGGCGATTTGAAGCGCTTCTTTGCGGGCGACCCGACCGCGGGGGCATTCATGTCGGGTTTCTTTCCGGTCATGATGTTCGGACTGCCGGGCGCCTGCCTCGCCATGTATCACACCGCAAGACCTGAGCGGCGCGCGGGCGTGGCGGGTCTGCTGCTGTCCTTGGCATTGACTTCGTTTCTGACGGGCGTTACCGAGCCGGTGGAATTCACCTTCATGTTTCTCGCCCCCGTGCTGTATGCGCTGCACGCCATCGCGACGGGCCTGGCCATGGTGGTCATGAACCTGTTCGGCGTGCGCCTTGGCTTTAGTTTCTCCGCCGGACTGTTCGACTATGTACTGAATTTCAGCCGTGCGCAGCGCCCGCTTCTGCTGCTGCCCATCGGCGCGGCGTACTTCGGGCTGTACTACGCGGTGTTTCGCGTTTGCATCGTGCGCTTGAACCTCGCGACGCCGGGGCGCGATATCGACGATTCGGCTGCATCACCGATCGTACCCTTGACCGCCGCCGCGCGGGCGAAGTCCTTCGTGACCGCACTGGGCGGCGCCGGCAACCTCCAAGAAGTGGCGGCGTGTACGACGCGGCTGCGTCTGGTACTCGTCGATAACAAGGCAATAGACGAGGCTGCGCTCAAGCGCTTGGGCGCACGCGGCCTCCTGCGCTCGTCAACTCAAGGTCTGCAGGTTGTGTTGGGCCCCATCGCGGACCAGGTTGCCGGAGAGATGCGCGAAACGCTGCGCGCCGGCCCCGGCAGCCAAGCGAAGCCGGCAGCCGTTGTCCCAGATGCGTCGAAGATCCTGGCGGCGCTCGGCGGCCGCGGCAATGTACGCGGAGTCGATGCGTTTGCGGGTCGCCTGCTGGTTCGCACGGACCGGCCTGAGATCGTCGATGAGCGCGCGCTCACAGCCCTCGGTATCCGCGGAATCGCGCGCACCACCGGCGCTCCGCTGCAGTTGCTGGTCGCGGGCAGCGCTGCGGAATGGCTGGAGCCGCTGCGCCGGATGCTGGCCGCCACTTAGGGGATTAGTCATGAGCGATACCGACGCCGCTACCGTTACCGCCACCCTTTACAACCGCTCGGCTGCAGAAACCGCGCGAACGACTTTGCAAGTATCTGCCTTGCCGTCCACGGTGCGCCGCATCGTTGTGGTGGGTGGCGGATCGGCGGGATGGATGACGGCCATGACTCTTGCGCGCTCGCTCATTGAGCGGGGCGTCGAGATCACGGTGGTCGAATCCCCTGCAGTCGGCATCATCGGCGTCGGCGAAGGATCGACCCCGTGGCTGCGCGGGTTTTTCGACAGCTTAGGGATCGAGGAAGCGGAATGGATGCCCGAATGCCATGCCACTTACAAATGCGGCATCACCTTCGATGGCTGGTCGACGAAACCGGGCTTCGAAAGTTATTTTCATCCGTTTGCGTCCATGCTCGACAACCTGACCATGACTCAATTCGTCCATAACGCCGACGCCCGGGTCAACGGCGCCGATGTGTGCGCGCATCCGGATCGGTTCTTCATCGCGGCGCGACTGTCGCGGAAGAATCTCGCCCCGAAGCCCGCCGAACACTTCCCATTCGACATTTGGCATGGCTATCACTTCGATGCTGTTCTGCTGGGGCAATTCCTGCAGAAGAAGGCGCTGCAGCGCGGGGTCCGCTACCAGACCGCGCACGTGACGCATGCCAATCTCGATGCACATGGCGACATCGCATCGATCAGCACACAAGAAGGACTCGAGATCGCCGCGGACATATTCGTCGATTGCACGGGCTTCGCGGGATTGCTGATCAGCCAGGCATTGAAGACTCCCTATGTCAGCTTCGCTGAAAATCTCTTCAACGACGCCGCGGTCGCGATGCCGACGCCGATCGGCGACACGGTGCCGTCGCAGACCGTGTCAACTGCCATGAAGCACGGTTGGGCTTGGAGGATTCCGCTTACACACCGCTTCGGCAACGGCTATGTGTACAGCTCGCAGTTCTGCACGGCGGATCAGGCGGAGCACGAGCTACGCGAGCGTCTGGGGCTGCTCGAATCGGACACTGCGGCGCGGCACCTTAAGATGAAGATCGGACGCGTGACCAAGCACTGGAATAGAAACTGCGTCGCGGTGGGATTATCGCAGGGGTTCATTGAACCCTTGGAAGCGACT
>Ga0210394_10004483_pt1 | contig 16299 bp, 16 predicted proteins | sample IncBWC12MmetaG_FD_160121 | JGI IMG/M metagenome (GOLD analysis project Ga0210394, IMG submission 160121) | Forest soil microbial communities from Barre Woods Harvard Forest LTER site, Petersham, Massachusetts, United States - Inc-BW-C-12-M | ecosystem: Environmental > Terrestrial > Soil >... | reverse complement strand
AGCGGATTGAGGTTCTCGTGAAACTCACCAGCCAGATTAAAAAAGCAATAGCATCCCAAAGCGGAATTAGCGGCATCTTTTTCCAAAGTCCTGCCTGTTTCAATCCTTGGATTCCGATGAGCCATGTTATCGCTACGCGAAAGATCAGATACAGACCCCAATAAGTCGCAGCAACGCCCAAGGTTGGCCGTACAAAGAAGGCAAGGACTGTCCATGGGAGCCCCCACGTAAACAGCAGGCCAAAGTGCCCCCAGGGTCGCATGGCTCTCATCACGGTCATCCACCGCACGCGCTTGGAGAGAAGTTCACCCAATCCTTGGAAATCAGGCACTGTTTCCACAGCATACGGCAATAGTCTTACTTCAACTCCTTGCTCAGCAATCAGTCGCCCAAAGAGCAGGTCATCTGCTGGCCGGTTTTCTAGCACCTGAAAACCCCCAAAGGCCCGGATTCGCTGTTTCGTCGAAACCATGGTTGGCCCAAGGGCGAACTGTATGCCGTCAAGCTGCCATGCAACTAGTACGCCCGCATAAAAGTCGGAAATCATCCCAATGGTCTGGAGTTTCTCGACAAATGATCCTTCGCGCGATGAAACGTAGAAGCAAGTCACCCCTCCGATTTTGGGATCGCGTAACGGCTCCACCACTCTCCGTAGATAGTCGGCCTCTACCCGCACGTCGGAGTCGTTGATGACAAGGTATTCGTATCGGGCTTCGCGCTCCATTAGTCGCAACTTGGCGACCTTATCGTTGATGGCGGTGTGGCCAGTGCTATAAAGCAGCCGGATTTGTCGCCCGGGGAAGTCTCGCATCAATTTCTGGATTACCGGCACGGAGGGATCGCCTTGATCAGTCACGCAGAAAATGAGCTCGTACTCGGGATAGTCCTGGCGGCAGAAACTGGCAAAGTTTTCATAAGCATCAGGATCCAACCCTCGCACTGGTTTGAGATTGCTGACCGGGGGGGTGAAATCGAGATTTTTCCCCGACTGATTTCTCGATTGCCAGAAATAGCGGCTGGAACTGTAGACCGCCAGAGAGTAAAAAATAAACGGAATTGCTGCCGTGAAAAGGACAACGTACTCTAAGACCTTAGAGGACACGGCAACTCATCTCCGATTCGAGCGCGGCCAGCAGCGGTTGACTCTGAATTCCGCCAGGCGGCAGAACGGCAGTTACGTTCGCACGGACCCCACAAACCGCCATGAGATTCTATCCTGTTCAGTATTCTTTCAATGTCGTGGACTTCTTTATCAGGATTACCCCATTTTGGATGCTGGCACAAGCGATGACGATGCCTTGTGGCGGGTTCCGTTCGGTTGCAAGAGGCCTGCAGTTCGCCGATTGAGAATGTTCATGAATTTCTGAATCCCTTTTCAATCCATGGGGGCGTTTTGTTCAACTGATTTTGCTATTCTGAACTGCTGGCAGACGCAAACACGTGATCCATACTCGCAGGCTCCAACTGAAAACGATTCCCATGATCTTGATCAGCATCACATTGGGGCCCCTTGGAAACGTATTCCTCGGCAAGGCCATGAAGAGCGTGGGGGCGGTCAGTTCGGGAAGAATTGTCGACCTGACGCCAATCGCTACTCGAATACTAACCTCCGGCTATATCTGGTTGGGCGTCGCCTGTTTGTTGGGATTTTTTGTTGTGCACATGTTGTTGTTGACCTGGGCGGACTATAGTTACGTGCAGCCTGCTACCTCGCTGTCTTATCTCTCCATCTCCATCCTGAGTTACCTTCTTCTCGGGGAGATCATTTCCCCGTTACGGTGGCTTGGCGTCACGGTGATCTGTCTTGGCGTTTTTATCGTGGGCCGGACCCCACCTAGCACAACAGAGGCACCTGATCGTGCGTGACGCTGTCCTTTTCTTTTTCATCGTAGTTGCGGGGACAGGAGGAGAATTATGCGTAAGCCGGGCCATGAAGAGTATCGGGGAAGTCCACGACTTTAGCCCCAAATCCCTTCTCTGTTTCGTTCGGCAATCGTTGCGCTTGCCGTGGATGTGGATGGGCATCGCGCTCATGAGCTTGGGATTTTTCTCGCTTCTTGCGATTCTGTCATTTCAGGAAGTCAGTTTCGTGGTGCCGGTGAGCGCCTTGAGCTACGCCGCGGGAGCGTTTGGAGCAAGAGCCTTCCTGGGCGAACGCATCGGCCGAAATCGGTGGTTTGGAATCGCGGTCGTCTGCCTCGGCGTCACCATCGTCTGGTGGAGCAGAAAGTAGCTGTTCCCTCCGTCTGATCTTCCAGTATTCGAACCTCTGCCCGACAGGAAACGGCTGTCGTATTTCAATGGAATCGGCCGGCACGAAGGACGTCACTTAAGTCCCGATACGGACATGGGCGGTACTAGCACTCCACATGTCCGGTTTGCGCGTTTATGCAGCGTACCCTGGCCCTTATCGTGTTCGGATGGATTCACATCTAAGAGATTTCCGCGATAGATTGACGGAGGCCGCCCCCGCGAAATACGCTTTCAGGTATGGCACACCCAATTTCTCGAAGAAGACTCCTCGTCACCGCACCGGCGGCATTATTATTGACTCGCATTCCAACATGGGCGGCGGACGTGAATCAGTTCAAACTCGGCATTATCACCGACGAAGTTACGCAAGACTTCGAGCGGGCCCTGGTCTGGGCTAGAGGATTCGGTCTCCACTGGGTCGAACTGCGATTCCTCTGGAATAAATATGTTGTCGATTTGTCATCTGATGACGTAAAGCGCGCCAAAGACCTGCTGGCAAAATATCAAATGAAGGTTTCGGTGGTGGATTCGCCCTATTTCAAGACGCTTCTTCCCGGCACGCAATCTAGCTTCGCGGATAGCAAGGCAGATCCACTGCAAAGTGAGTTCGCCAAGCAGGACGCCATTCTGGAGCGAGCCATCGCGCGAGCGAAAGACTTTGCCGCCGACAAGGTTCGTATCTTCGCGTTTTTGCGGGTGGCCGACCCGCATTCCGTTTTCGAGCGCGTCGCCAAGGAATTGGACCGCAGCGCAGCGGTCGCCCAGCGCGAAGGGATTCGCCTCGTCCTGGAGAACGAGTTCTCGTGCAACGTCGCAACCGGACGCGAAAGCGCGGAAATTCTGCGAATGGTGGGCCCCCTGTCGTTAGGCTTGAACTGGGATCCCGGCAACGCTTATGTGGCGGGCGAACTGAAACCGTATCCCGACGGCTACGATGTACTCGACAAGAAACGAATCTGGCATTTACATCTGAAGGATGCCGCTCCGGCCCCGAAGGGGCAGGAGGCCAACTGGCGCCCGGTTGGCGGAGGGGTGATCGATTACGCCGGACAATTCCGGGCCCTGCTCAAAGATGGCTACACCGGAACGATGTCCTTGGAGACGCACTATCTGAACGCGGCGAAAGACAAGGAAGCTTCCAGCACCGAGTCCATGGAAGGACTGTTAGCACAAATTCGAAAAGCGTAACAGGCTCCCGCCGGCTCAGCGATCGATGTTCGGCATATTCGCAGACATAACTGCCCCCTGCTACCGCGTGCAGATCCTGCAAGGAGTCTCACGAGCCGGTTTCAAGAACGAAGATGTGGTTATCACCAATAATGGATTCGCCGGGTAGCACCGAGGCCGCGAGACCCAAGGACCAGGCAACTGATTTGCGACTAAGTTTGAATCCGTTGGGTGGAAAAAGAAGATGTTGACGGAGTCGAAGTCCGGCCAAAGGAAGGAATTGGCGCTGGAGCAGATCGAAAAAGATCGGGGAAATATGGGATGGCTCCCCGAATTCGTCCATGGTGCGAATTTTCCCCGCCAACAGAAACTTCAGCCGCGAGGGAAGAGAATCGACATTGGGTGTGGTCACGACGGCCACGCCGCCGGGCGCAAGCATGCGTCCAATATTGCGGAGAAAACCAATGGGACTCTCAACATGCTCGATTACTTCGATGGCAGTGATCACAAGAAAAGCTTGGAGCCCCAATTGTGAAGCGAAGTCAAATTGATTGAAGTCGATGGTTACGTGGGGTAGGCCAGCCTCAAAATCAGTGGCGCTGCGATCAGCAGCTGTTACGTCGTAACCCAGAGACCGAAGGCGCTCCGCCATAGCGCCCGGACCGGAGCCAAGATCGGCGGCCTTCTTGCCGACACGCGCGTACTTTGAAAGAACGTGCTGCTCGACATATTCGTGGAGCCCGCTATTCGTCGTCGTGTGAAGCATTACCTTCCCATCTGGGCGGAGACACGCCGCTAGGTGGCAGCATGTGCTTCTATCATACGTCGCAAAGAGAGAAAATCGACTACTCGACGTCGCAAGCGAATAACCACTCGCTCTCCGGCACTGGTAAATCCCCGTCCGAGGCGTCACCCGCAGGAAAACTGGTGAGTCGTTCTTGTCTAAGAGGCTGGATTCAAAGACCTTGTGCGAGTTCGTTTTGTAATTTCTTCCGTACTATCCGTCGACGGTGTTTTACTCTACGAGCGCCGGTCAAGTGTACGGAAGGTTCGAGTCGGCTGAGAATCGCATCCGTCACCCTGTCAGAAGCCATTCCAGGTGACAAATAGCCCTGTATCGGGCTAGCAACGCTCATTCGATTTAGACATTCGCATGGCACCTCTCGTTACATGGAGGTTTCCGGGCTGGTAAGGGCACAGAAAGATTGCAAGGAAGCGACACGCTGGTGACAAGCACCAATATGCAGTTTTCTAGTATCCAGACTTGTGAATTCGCACGCGCGGTGAGCATTGCGAAGTTGCCGAACGCGACATGCACCTGTTTAATTTCGAGAAGAAAATGTTAGTCCGCAAGTCTTCAGGCAGTGAATGAGATCCTCGTCGCTAAAGAAGAACAAAATGGGTGTGGTCCCTCGCTTTCTCGTGGATGCGCTGCGGTTTCAAGATCCGCGCAAAGAAGGCCTGCGAAATGTATCGGATGCGGAATGGAATCGCGTCGTGTCCGACTGGCACGTGGTGCGCCTCACACTACCGCTACGGCAGTTACACGGCGACGAGATACCCGCATGGGTTCGAGAGCGCATCGACATTTTCCTCGCGGACAATGCATTGCGATTCGAGCGAATTAAAGAGGCTTATTCACGAGCCGCCAAGGCACTCGACCAGGCCGGCGTCGATCATTGTGTAATCAAAGGATTCTCTTTGTGGCCCGGCTACACCGAGCATCCGAAATATCGTCCTCAATCGGATATCGACCTCTATTGCCGTCCGGAGACAGTGGTTCATGCGCGTGAGGCGCTGCTGGCCCTTGGGTATACGACGAAGTCCGAGTGGGGTCGTTTGTCCCCGGAGCATTTGTCTCCCCTGATTCCTCCACAGTCGTGGACCTGGCGTGGAAATTATTTCGATCCAGAGATTCCCGCCCCGTTCGAACTTCACTTTGCCTGGTGGGATGGGGTTACCACTCGGCTGCACCCGCAAGGACCGCACGATTTCTGGAAACGGCGGGTTCGAACAGGAATAGATGATTTGTGCTTCCCGGCACTCGATCCCGTCGACAATCTTGGCTATACCGCCATCAACCTTCTGCGGAATCTTCTGGGTGGCTTCGCTGCTGTTGAACAGATGTATAGTCTGGCCCGCTTCTTGCATACCTTTGCGGACGATCGTCCTTTTTGGCAAAGATGGCGTACCCTTCATCACGATTCACTCAGGCCGCTGGAAGCGGTTTCCTTTCTCGCGGCTTCCGAATGGTTTGCCTGCCGCTTGTCCGAGGAAGCACAGGAGGAAGTGGATCGTCTGTCCCCTGGTGTTCATCGGTTTTTCCGGCACTTTTCAAAAGCGGCGCTTTCCACCGCGTTCGGCAGAACCAAGGACGGGCTCTGGCTACATCTGGAGCTTCTAGAATCCAAATCTCAAAAAGCCGCCGTTCTCTTTGAACGGGTCGTTCCTGTTTGCAAATCGAAGGTCCGACCCTTGGCCGCCGATGACTCTACTGAAGAGGTAAAAGGCAAAACCTATTCCCGGCCAGACCACCTTACGCGCAAATCGGTAACATTCGCGAAATGGTTTATTGCCCGCAGTTTCCACCACTTGCTGCTTCTGGGCACCACGCTCCTCCGCGGATTGGCTTTTCGTCTGGCTCCTAAAGACCACAGCAGAAACTCTTGAAGGGCTCGCGATGAGGGGCTAACCACTAGGCTCTGCGGAATATTTTTCGTTGCGAACGGATGTACGGACTCCTTCATATCATCGGCCACCTATAGTGACCACCGTCTGATAAGCCGGATTGCCGTCCGTAACAAGGTCGGGATCACAGCCGCGGCATTCCCTCAAAAGATCGACACCTCGACGGACGTGATTTATTCGAGGAAAGGAAATCCCTGTCAGAGGGCTCCGCGCAGGCAAATTGATTTGCCGTTCTTAGCTAAGAGTCTCCATTCAAAGACCTTGTGCGAGTTCGTTTTGCAGTTTCTTCCTTGCATCGTTCGTTGACGGTGCTTTACAAAAACGAGCTACATACGCGTCAGCCCTCTGGAACGCTGACTGAGAATCGGGTAGGGCTGGCCCAAACTAGCTCGAGACATTCACGTTGAGGGTCGGCGCTACAGGCTGCCCTTTGCGAGTTCGCTGTGGCCGGTCGAGCTCGTTCAGGGTACGTTCAAAGCTTTTCTCGAGAAATGTTTCGTACCCCAAAAACGATCTAACTGCTGCGGAGCTTCGGAGAAGTTGCCCCGAGGCGATTCGATTTCCATCCTCTCGGACTCGAAGGACGAGTTAGCTTCACGGAAAAGCCCCTTTAGCTTGCAACTATTCTCCGCCCGTGAGTGGCCATCCGAGTTATTGAATTCCCGACCGATAGCAAGTAGGACTTCCCTCCAATTTCCACGCGCTACCGCCCACTTCAACCGTGTACGCTCCTCGCCAGGATTAAAGAGGAACGACATCACGTCGCGCAAACAATGGTGTCCTTGATCTTTCTTTAACCTTGTCGCGTACCCTCCGTCCGCTGCGATCGGACCAAAGCGTAGCCTCATAGGGGAAATGATTGTTATATTGATCGATAACGACGACCGTCGCAGGAAAGGAGGCGCCGTGCACAAAGGCATCTGGGATAGACTCTGAACCAACCCAAAGCAAAAGACCTTCAATGGTTTTGCCCTTAGGCAGCAGCCGCTGCATATTTACGAAATGATTGATTACCACTTCTCTACCGAATGCCAGGGTATCATTGCCAGGAAACTGATAGCTTTCGTTTTGTGCCCCGCTCTCGAGCGGATCCTTGATCAATGAAAGTGCACGGTCCGTCCAAGGCAGCTCGAGAAGGATATCGGCGACCGCGAATGTACTTTCCTTAATAGTTATTCCCATGTTAACTATAAATCCGGCTATTCCGGATTTCAGATCGAACGCGCAATTCTCGAGTAGCCCACCGGTCTGCCACATCAAGGGTCCGGCATCTTCATCATCTCGCTCAACCGTGAGCGGGACTCCGTTATTGGCCAAGCGGCGAGCTAGCATCTCTCTTTGCTGTCGCATCTTCTTCGTCATGGTTACCCCCTGTCGCCATCAGATCGCCCTGTCATAAGCATCAATTCCAATACACAACATACATTTCATACAGCTCATACACGCACCTTAGGTGGTGCGTTTCCACAAAGTGGACATCGTCTTGCACCATTTTGAATGGAGGGCACGGAAAAATCACGTGCGAGCTGATGCACGCGGCGGGAGACGTCGCTTGTTAAAACAAGCCGGATTCCCTTTGAGTTTCTTTCTTCAGTGATTAGGCCTAGTGAGTGAAGCCTCGGCCCAACCTCTCTGGGCTCAACTTTCCGACTTTCACCGCGTCCCGCCAAAATTGCCTCGGCAGCGTTTGCGATCTCCCGAACATAAATGCAATCTTGTTTGGCCTCGTGCAGATACGCCAAAATCGCTTCGATGATGACGGTCCTAAGTTCGAGCCATGCCGCCGACCGTAACTCCTTGTTCTGTATGCGCAGGAATTCGGGGACCTGCGCTTGCAGATCGGGGTCGTCGGGCGTACACGCACCCAAATTTTTTGCGAGTTCTCGTATCGAGGGCACCAGTGTCGGCGCATCGAACACCGAATTGACAACTTTGGAAAAATTCTCAAGCCTGTACCTCAATAACTTCGGCTGGAAATCGTCGGCGATTTTTTGACGCATAGCATTATCTATAACGGGCAATCCTTGGCAGGAATGAGGCACAGAGATTTCAAAGCTGGGAATTAAACCGGAACCGTGAACGCCGCCGAGCTCGGTGTAAGTTGCGACACCGCAGTGAAATTCCAGTACACGACCACCACGTGGGATTGAGCCGATGCCTCTTCGTGCGCTGCTCAAAATGCGCTGTATCTCGAAACTCAACTCTGGCTGCTGAATTAAGAGGGTGAGTTGCCACCCCATCGGCAACGTCAGCAGGCCGGCAACACTGACTTCGGTCAGCATCAACCCGTGTCGACACAAAAGGTGCAACAACTGGAACTGCTGCCTACCGGCACTTGTGTCAGGCCCGACCAAGGATAGACCCGGGGCAGGCTGAACCTCGGGAAACCACGTCGACAGTGCCCAGCGGCTCATCGCCGTGATGGAATTTTCGGGAAAGCATCCGTACGCCGTCATGATACTACCGAGTTCGGCCAACAATTTGCGTGGAGACCCATACGAAGCGACACCCGTCGGAAGCGTTAGTGCTTTGAGAATCGTAGGATCGATCGGAGCAGGCACATACGACTGACCGTCGCAGATCATTTCTGAGCCACTAATGGCCCTCGCGCCGTTCCAGCACAGAAGGGATAATTGTTCTGGGTTCGCCTCGTCCTGAACTGGCTCAATCGCGTTTCCGTTCGCAAATATTTTGCCCGTAGTCGGCACAGAAACTGGATCCGCGGTGCTGCAAGATTTTCTCTGTTTCTGTCGCACGGCGTTCGCCCTCCGAGATGCCTGGGGCGCTTTGCGACCCATTTTGTCCATTGGGGATCGCCTCAAAAAAAAAGACGCCACTCATTGAAATACGAGTCGGCGTCCTAGTTTCATCTGACTAGGGGTCCAGGAGACACCCAGCCCAAAGCTGTAACGACACAAAGATATTCCCCGTTGGCGGTTTTGTCAAACCGATTCAACGCGCCAACGAACCAAGCTGTACACGGCGGACGTCGTGCTTCCCTACTCTTTTCACTGTCCACATTTCACTCAAAAGAAAAAGGGCAAACGCGTATGCGCCTGCCCCGATATTTTCGAGCGCCACAGGAACTGTGATACTCATATTAATCTTCTTGTTGACGCCGGTGCCAGTCGCTCTGGATCAGAGACCTTCCAGAAGCGCATCTGGGACTCCTTCATTGTGATTCCCTGGCGGAGTCGAATTCTTGAGCCACGACGACCTATTCAGGTCTTGCTGGCCCGGCCTGACTTCCCTTCGTGCCGAGCAACCTCATTCTTCAGGAGCATTTCAATAAAATTTGAAAGAGTTCGATTCTCATTTCTTGCAAGCACTAGCAACTTAGCTTTCAACTCACGCTCTATTTTCAGGGAAATGGTCGTGTCTTTCATAACTCAGGGCGGATATTACACCGTAAGACCTCTCATCATCAAGGAACACCAACACTTACCTTTTCGCTTGACAACGACGTATTACAAAGTAATACTTCGACGTACCACTCATATCGGAGGCCTTGTGGATAAAGAAAACACAACATGTTCGAGGAAGGAAAGCACTCGCAGTTCAGGGCGAGACAGGCTTCGTCACTCAAATTCAAAGCTCGCTCGCTCAACTTGGGGTCTTTTATCGTCTGCTGCGCGAAGAGGCCTGGAAAAATTGACAGAATCGCATGGTCTGTCCGTAGCAGCTGGAGATCTTCAACTGCTCGATGGCAGATGGTATGTGACCCACTCAGGGTTGCTGAGGATTGCTCAACGTCGACATTGCTCAGGGATCAGCACTGACTTGCTAAAGGACTTCTCTGATTCTTCGCTAAGCCACTGGGTTTTCAAAGCTACGGTTTACAAAACACGTCGGTCGAGAGGGTTTGTGGGCTATGGCGACGCCGATCCCTCCAATGTTTCCTCGCGAGTCCAGGGGGCCGAGATGCGCGTCGCCGAAACGAGGGCGATCGATCGCGCTCTCAGAGTGGCATACGGGATCGGCCTCTGTTCTGTTGAGGAGCTGGGGGCATTTTCGAACTCGGCGAAGCCGCCTTCCGGGCCGTCGCATGCTAACGGTTCTCACGGTTCAAACGGAACCAGCAGCGGTCAACCTCGACTTCGTGATCAGCTCTGCCTTTTGATCCGCCAGCACAACCTCAATGCAAATCTCGTCAAGGCCTACGCGGCGGACTTCTGCGGTACCGAGGCTCTCAACGGTGCTAGCCGCGAATTGGTTGAGTCCTTCATCTCCCATCTTGCTACGGCTGCGAAAGAGAACAGAGATGCCCTGGTCTGCAAGCTGAACTCCTACTCTCCGCCACTGGAGGCGAGACCATGAGGCGCCACATTTCCGGTCTTCATTCGCACCAGCAAAACTTCCCATCTCCTCTCGACGGACTCTTCTTGGTTCGCGTTGAGTCCGTTTCCTATAGGTGGCATCTCCAGAAGCCTTTTTATGCTCTTCGCCTCGGGATTCTCGAACCTAAGACTCTCGCAGGCCAATCCTTCTCTGGACGCCTGTACTGCACCGAACGTGCTCTTTGGAAGCTGAATTGGTTCTTGCGAGATTTCGGTTACGACACCGAACTGCTGAACCGGGACCAGATTGATGAGAAGGCCCTCCTCAATCTCCGTGGGATTGTTCGGACTACCTACACGAATCTGAATGGGCGCTCGTATCAAAACCTGGATGCATTTGCCGGTGCTTCGGAATGGGAAGCATTCTCTATCACCCCAAGTAGTGACCGCACTGCGCAAGGTGATCAAAGTGATCTTTAGCTATACCCAGATCGCTAGCTATCTTCGGTGCCCCCGCAGCTACCGGTATCGCTATCTCGATGGGTGGCGTGAGAAAGAAACTCGGGCGGCCATGGCGTTTGGCCGGTGCTTCGAGAAAGCGCTCGCGGCATATTTCAGCGGAGAGGATTGTGGCGCCGCTTTCTTCAAGGAATGGAGCGAATTTCGTGATGCCCCATTCGCATACAAAAAGGCCGAAACTTGGGATCGGCTGGTGCATCAAGGTGTGCATTTGCTCCAGCGATTTGTGCAGGACAATCGCGTCCGTATTCCCCGCCCGAAACAGGATCTTCAAATCAAGGTGATTCGGGAGCTTCCGAACGGGAACGAGTTTGTTGCATATATCGACGCAATTGGAGAACTGGATGGGACCCGCTGCCTGATGGACTGGAAGACCACGGGCAGTCGCTATTCAGATAGCCCGGCAGGACTCTTGGCGCTCGATCCGCAACTGATCTGCTATTCCTGGATAACCGGGATTTCTGACGTCGCACTCATCGTCTTTGTGCGCAAGCATCAGCCTGAAATTCAATATCTCAAAGCATCCATCTCTGAAAAACAGCGCCAGGAATTTGCTCGATTGCTCGAAAACTCCGTCGGTCAGATCGAGGCTGCCCAGTTCCCTTCCCACAGCGGAATCCGCTTCCCACAAAACGGATGCATGAGCTGCTCTCATTTGGGCCTCTGCATCGAAAATCAACCCCTTATTGATGCGAATCTCATTCGAACCTCCGGAGTGAACGACCTTGCCTGGCTTGACGAGCTTGTGGATTAACAGAGGAGCGATGGAAACTCCGGAAATCGATCGTCCACGGGCGGTGTTCGTACTCGGGCGAATCGACGAAATATTGTCGTGGGAGCGAACCAAGGAACAAGAAAAAGACGTGCGTTTCGTCGAGTTGGGGGAGTATCTGTGCGAGGTTCGTGCCAAGCAGTTTTGGAGATTGGAAGATTTGAAGTCGTTTGACGAGTTTCTGGAGAAGCGCTTTGCCGACTCGCGCCGCAAGGCCTACTACCTCATGACCATCCATGAACATCTCACGCGGGTTCCGAAGTTGCAGCTTCGAGAGATGGGTTGGACAAAGGCGAGAGAGCTTGTAAAAGTGGCTCGAAAAGACGGACCCGAGTTCGCCTCGTGCACCTGGGTGCACAAAGCTAAAGAGCTACCGAGAGAGGAATTCAAGCGGGAGGTCGAGCGGCACCTGACGGGGAAGGAAACGGAAGCGTGGGAAATTATCTACTTCAAGCTGTACAAGAGTCAGCTCCCTGTAGTCGAAAAAGCCCTCGAAACCGCTGGCCTGATGCTCGGAACAGATAAGTCGAGAGGTTATTGCCTCGAGATGATCTGTGCTGACTTTCTCGCAGGGGCTGACGTGGCTGGAAACCAAACTTAGGCCGGATGACTCGATGCGTCTCCGGCAAAGGCAACCTGGAAATAAATTAGACGCGGAAGCGTACTCCTCGGTCCGAAGCTTGTTTTGGAACGAGATGGTTGGCGATGCCAAGAGTGCGGATCCCTCCAGAATTTACAAGTACACCATTTGAGACCTAGGGGCCAGCTGGGGAGCGATCTGGTGGAGAACTTGATTACACTTTGTGCTGCGTGTCACGGCAGAGCGCATGGAAGGTAGCTTTCGGTAGCGCTCGGCCGAACCACTAGAAGATAAACCCAAGTAGCGAGCAGGCCCAATGCGTTGGTACGCTTTGGTGGTGAGGGAGCAGCTTTCTGTTCGGAATAGAAATACGACCGGTGTAAATGAGCAGCCCTTACGTGGCTGGGAGGATTTCATGAGAAGCATCGAGTTCTCGATCATGGCGTTCCTTATGGCGGCCGGATTGGTGGCAGTGACGGGTCAGTCTTCTGGCCCGAACACCATCACCACATTAACTACCGCGATTCAACCAGATCCGTTGGACTCGTATCTTGATTTGCGGAAGTTTGGAGCTTACGCAAAGTATTCAAGTACGACAGCCAGTACGACCGCGGGATCTGCCGCGGTGACGCTGGCAGCAGCAGCAGATTTTAGAAACAATGAGTTCATAACGATCTACCAGGCGGGCAGGGCAAACACCGCTGACCTGCCGACTGGGCTCACGGTTACGCCCAGCGTTAATGCGGGTGGTTACACGCAGGCCGTTGCGCTTAAGAGCGGCTCGACCACCTACGGATACAGGATTGTTGCCGAGGACGCATATCGAGGCAGGACGGCATCAACAGAAGTCGCTGTCACCAGATCAGCGCAGGCGTCCCTCGGAATGCAGGGCGCAAACATTCGGACATTGACTCGGTCCGGCAACGTCGTGACCGTTGTCTGCAATTCGGCATGCGATGTGCCAGTCGGAGGGATGGTCTACATACCGTACTTCAATACAAACGATCCATCGTTCGAGGGATTCTTCAAGGTGTCATCAGTAAAAAACTCCACGACTTTTCAAGCCAATCAGAACTTCGACACGCGGTTAGGCGCCACCTCGGAAGCTTCTGCAGCAATGTCCACCAGAAATATTCCCGGCTGCTCAGCGAACAACATATGCCTAGCATGGTTCAACGTCAACCGACTGACTTGGACAAAGTCGACGAACGCACTTCGATACTACATCTATGGCTCGGACTGCCCGAGAACATGCACTCTCATAGGGCAGACTGTGATGACATTTTGGGACGACTACGGCCCCATCATGGAACAAAACCAGTTCTTTCCGCCATTCGTTCCAAAAACTGCCCCCAGCTCAAGCGCTAACCAGCATCTCATCGCACGGATTTTGGCCGGAGCAGGTACGACGTCTATAAAACTCAACGTCGCCGCCGGAACTTCTCTATCTAATTCGACTGCGTTGTCAGACGACGGGCCTGCCTTGGTAGCGGTGGCCCAAGCACATTACAACGGTCAAAACGGAGTCGCTCCATTGTATATCGGCCCGCAGATGTACTATCCGATCGTCAACTCCTACGTGGATCTCATCAGATGTACTAACCCCGCCCTTCCGGCTCCGCCTCAATATTCTTGTGGTTTTCTTGACATTCAGATGAACGGAAATTCCCTCGACCTAAACGATACCGTGGCTCTGGCCGGATCTCGAATCACGGGATTGACTGGCAACACCGCTCCGAGCTTCACCTGGTCGGCACAATCCCACATTCTTGGCACGGCCTATCCGCTACTCTATGGAGGCTTTTCGCTCAATCGCGTGGCACTAAGCTCAGTTAACGGAAATGGGGGATTAAATGCGTACATTACGGCAGGATCGAATTATACGTATGACTTTAGCTCATTCCTAACTGGGAACGGCAGTTCCACTGACTACACGGGCATGAACATTATTTTTCAAACCGGTGGCTTCTCATACCGGTTTAGAAACAGCCTCATTTCGACTGGCGCTCCCGGGGGGATCACAGAGAACTTTGTGGGGTTCAGCCCGGTGACCTCGATCTCATTCATCACGTCTGGAGTGGGCGTAGCAACAGGCAATTTCGGAGCCGAATCCGTCTGGTTCGTGAACAGGGGTTCGATGGAGCAATCCTGTCTGCCGAACGGCGGAAATTGGGTAATATTCCACGACATTCAAACACAAAATTCAAACCTGCCGGTTCTGCAATTCACCTGCACCGAGAATAGCCTAACCGGGGGCGTAGATATCGAAAATGTCACTCCGGCGGATTTCCCAACGGCGCTCGTCGCGAACTACACACCAGGAGTTTTTGCCGGTGTTTCGATCAAGAACACCACGAATCAACAAGGATCACACTCCTTCTTGGCCGGAAATCCATTTTTCGGTGTTGACGCAAGCCTATATTCCGATCCGGGATCTGCGAGGGAGACTTCCTTCTCGGAGACAATAGCCGGACTTGATGGCGTCTTCTACACAGGTGCGACTGGAGGTGGCGGGTTGGCTCGCCAAACGTTCAACAAGAGCGTGCGCATTGGGAACTACTACACTCTGTTTGCTGGGGGACCGCGGGCTCCGACCCCGACCTGCTCGGTCTCCGGGCCTGGTTCTGTTCCTCGAGGAAGCTATGATGTGGTTCTCATTCCAGTTTGGTGGTCGGGCGGCGAGGGGAAAGCATCCTTTGTCTTGAAGTGCAAGGTAGCCTCGGACCAGTCGAAAGTGATCATAAACTGGGCGGCAATGCCCGGGGTTATGGGTTACGACGTCTCCGTCAACGGCAAGATACTTTCGTGCAGCGTGCCCAACTTCGGTGCGACGGCCACAAGCGCTAATTATTCGGGTGTTGCATGCGAGGGAAGCGGCAACGAAGACGTTGCCGGACCGGTCGTTATGAATTCCAACGGCTTGCACACCACGAGATTAGGATTTGACACTGTTTCTACCCACGCGAATTGTGCTTCCACTGCCTCAACGGCACCTTGTGGCAGCGCAGCGGCGGGTAGCATTACCATAGCTGCGGGTCAGACCAGAGTTACGGTTCAGACTTCCGCTGTAACGAGTAACTCTGAGGTGATCTTGACAGAGGACAGCTCGCTGGGCGATAGATTGGGGGTAGCGTGCAACACCCATCTAGGACGTACGTACGCCGTAAGGACGCGTACGGCAGGAAAGAGTTTTGTGATCGAGTCCAGCGCGGCACCGGAGGGAACCCCAGCCTGTTTATCGTTCTACATAATCAATTAGCTAGCTGCGTTAGCTCACTGCCGAGCCTGCCGAGTAGATTACATTGACTTGCACCAACCCACATCCTAGAATCGGCCCTCAGGCGTTCCGTCCAAGGGAATGGATAAGTGATCGACCCTAGGCGCATTCTTGTCGAGCTGGCCCTCGCAATCGGGCTTTTGGCACCCAGTGCCTTGGCACAGAAGCCGCATCCTGCCCCCTCGCCGCCGTCGTCGTCCCCACCGCCTAACTCCTCCGGCACCACGGTTCCCTCCAGTCCACAGCCCGTTCAACCAGACCTGAATTACGTGATGTTTCTCTACGGCCGGGTTGCAACGGACGACGGCACACCTGTTCCCCAGGATGCGTCCGTGGAGGTGGTTTGCAACGAGAAAGTTCGTCAAAAGGCGTATGCCACATCGAACGGTGGATTCAGCATGCAAATGGGGTCGCGATCCGACTCTGTCCTCGACGCTAGCGACGACCCGGCTTCACAAAAGGCCGACCCTACCAAGCCTTCCTCTGTAAGAATTCCATCGCCTGAGTTCGCGATGTGTGAGCTGCGCGCGCAGGCTGCTGGTTTTCGCTCCACTAGCCGAAGTCTCGTGGACCTCACTTCCTCCGCTCACAGCGTAGACGTGGGCTCGATTGTGATGGAAAGGGTGACAAAGATGAAGGGTGCCACGATTAGCGCCGCCCCCTACAATGCACCATCAAATGCCAGAAAAGCTTATGCGAAAGGCCTCCACGCGGAGAGGATCGGCAAATTTGCCGATGCGCGTAAATACTTTGAACAAGCCGTGGG
>Ga0210394_10004477_pt1 | contig 16306 bp, 16 predicted proteins | sample IncBWC12MmetaG_FD_160121 | JGI IMG/M metagenome (GOLD analysis project Ga0210394, IMG submission 160121) | Forest soil microbial communities from Barre Woods Harvard Forest LTER site, Petersham, Massachusetts, United States - Inc-BW-C-12-M | ecosystem: Environmental > Terrestrial > Soil >... | reverse complement strand
GTTGCCAGGGCAGCGGCGCCCGCTGTCATCGCCAGGCTCGGGCGGTCGAGCCCCAGCGAGCAAGTCAATTCTCCGCAGCGTGGGCCTTTCGGCGACCCCGGTGCTCGCTCATCACGCTTGTGCTACACCCCTCGTAGTCGCTGTACGTGAGACGCGCCGGGGCATGAATGATCCCTGGTAGTTGCTCGCTCGAGACCCCTCGAACGACAAGTCTTTCACGCTATTCTAGACGATTGTTGATGTTCTGGCTAAACGATCCGAACCGGGAGCGGCAGGACTGGCGATCCCTAGTATTGGCGGCTCCTTGTCATAAATCCTATCCCTTGAAGAAACCTCGTGGCATGATCGATGCGGCGCGCAGCGCGCGGCCGGCTACAGCGATTAAAACAAGGGGGAGCGATGCAATTTAGAAGTTTGCTGTCAACAGTTTCGTTGGCATTGATCATGGTTGCGGGCCAGGTCGGCGCAGAGACCTCGAAGCCTACGGCGCGCACGGCGCCTGCGAGCGGCGAAATCACCGCGACGAAGCCCGAGCTGGTGGGCTTCTCCTCCGAACGTCTCGCCAAGCTTGACGGTAACCTGAAATCGCTCGTTGATGCCAAGCAACTGGCTGGCGTGGTGTGGGTTGTTGCGCGTCATGGAAAAATCGTCGATGAAAATTCGTACGGCAATGCCGATCTGGCCAGCGGCAAGCCGATGCAGAAGGATGCGATTGTCCGCATTTATTCGATGACCAAGCCGATTACCGGCATCGCCATGATGATGCTGTACGAAGAGGGCAAATGGAAACCGAGCGATCCTATCGCGCGCTATATACCGGAGTTTCGCGATCTCAAGGTATTTTCCGGAGTCGACAAGGACGGCAAGCCGACCTACGATCAGCCCGGCCATGCGCCGACGATGGGCGAGTTGATGTCCCACACCGCCGGCTTTACCTATGGTGTGTTTGGTGCAACTCCGGTCGATAAGATGTACCAGGAATCGCAGCTGCTCGCTGCGCCGTCATTGAAGGATTTCATCGATCGAGTGTCCAAACTGCCGCTGCTGTATCAACCGGGCGAAGGATGGGTGTACAGCATCTCGGTCGACATTCAAGGCTACCTGGTCGAGAAACTTTCCGGAAAATCGTTCCCGGATTTTCTGCGTGAGCGAATATTCGAGCCGCTCGGCATGAATGATACGGCTTTTTACGTTCCCGAGGCCAAACTCGGACGTGTCGCGACAATTTATCAGGGCAGCCCCACCGGCCTCAGTCCCATGCCGCGCGATCCGGAGATCTCGAAGCCGCCGGGTTTGCCGTCCGGCGGCGGCGGGCTTTACTCAACGGCGCGCGATTATCTGCGCTTCAGTCAAATGGTATTGAACGGCGGCGAATTGAACGGCGTACGACTGGTGGCGCCGAGCTCCGTCGAGCTAATGCGCAGCAATCACGTACCGGAGGCGGTGAAAAATGCCAACAAGTTCGGCATCGGCTACTACCGCATGCAGCCGGGACTTGGATTCGGCTATGACTTCGCGATTCTGGAGGAGCCGGCCAGGCTGGGCAGCACCGCGGGAAAGGGCACATTCCTGTGGGATGGAGTTGCGGGGACTTGGTTCTGGATCGATCCGGCGAACGACGTGATCTTTGTCGGCATCATTCAGCGCTGGCTGTTGAGCGGCGGCCCGGATGTTGAGAATTTGACGCGCGCTTTGACCTATCAGGCGCTGGTCGATCCAAAGAAATGATGCTCCCTGGCAAAATTAAAACGGTGGAAACAATGACGACACGAATTCTCGCTATCGCGGCCGCAGCAGCCATGCTGGTCGGTACATCCTGGGCGGCCGATACGCTGACCGCGCAGGATTATTTTGAGATTCAACAGCTTTATTCGCGCTACAACATCGCCATCGATAGCGGCGATGCGGAGGGCTGGGCCTCGACATTCACGGCGGACGGCGTTTTCAACACATTCAGTGGACACGATGCGTTGGTCGGTTTCATAAAAACATGGCGTGAAAAACTGAACGGTGCGACGCGCAAGCATTGGAACAACAATCTGCAAGTCACGGGAACTTCGAAACAAGCCAGCGCCACCGTTTATCTGATGCTCGTCGATTTCAGCACCAAGCCCACCAGCATTCTTATGACGGGCGCTTACAGCGACAGCCTCATCAAGACCAAGGACGGATGGCGATTCACCAAGCGCACGACCAAGAGTGATGTCGCGCCGCCGGCCGCGCCTGCTGCGCCCGCCGCACCGCCAAAGTAGCAGTCGAAGGCGGGGTCCCGCCGGAGGACTCGCGGGAGGCGAAAATGGCGATCATGGCCATTCGATTCACGCTCTTGCCAATGGTGTTGGTCGCCTGTGCGACTTCATCACGGATGCTCACCGGCACGCCGAGAGCGCCAATTTTGCCGGCCGAAGTGCGGGTCTATACGGAAGCGCCTGCGAGGTTCGAAGAAATCGCCGTGCTCATAGCTTCGAGAAACAGCGTTTCCAGCGGCGGGGGCGAGCGCGCCATCCAGAAAATGATTGAGAGTCTCAAGGCTCAGGCCGCGACGTTGGGGGCCAACGGGCTCCTCTTGGAGGACTTTTCAGATCGGCAAGCCGTGTCGGTGGGCACCGGCGTCGGCTCCGATACGTACACCCACAATGCATCGATCAGTCTCGGGGTCGGCGGTTCGCTGGGGATAGTCAAGAAGACAGCGCAGGGGAGAGCGATATTCGTTTCTCCCTAGCCGTGATGACCGAGCGCGTAAACTTCAGGCCATGGACGTAATCCTGACTCCGGCTCTGCGCGCACAAGAGCCCATCATTCAAAACCTCGTGCAGTTATATACGCATGATTTCTCTGAATTTTGGGCGGGAACGCCTAAAGGCGATCTGCGGCCCGACGGCCGCTTCGATCCCTACCCCTTGGAGGACTACTGGGCGCAGCCGGGCTGGTCTGCCACCCTTATCTTCAGTGACGGCGTGCTCGCCGGCTTTGTCCTGATAAATGATCGGACGCACTCGGGCCTGTCCGTCGATCACAACGTCGGTGAGTTTTTTGTCTTAAGAAAACATCGCGGCCGTGGAGTAGGGCGCCGCGCGGCACAATCGATTTTCACTCAACAGCCGGGCTCATGGGAAATCGCCGTGGCGCGCAAAAACATTCGCGCCTGTGATTTTTGGCGCAAGGTCATCGACGCACCTCAAGCGTCGAACGTCCAAGAGCTCGAGGTCGCGACCGAGGTGTGGAACGGGCCAGTCTTTCGTTTCGAATGGCGTAGGTGAAGTAATTCGGCGCTGATTTTTTGACCGCCCGCGCCGCCGGGCGCAAACTGCGCCGTCAATTCGGAGGACCAATGACGCGCCGTTCGATCCCCGCACTCCTCGCGTGCCTGTTGACAATGAGTTTCTGGGTCCACGGCGCACCAGCGGGGGCGCCCGAGCGCAGCGTCGCCGCCAGGCCAACCAAGCAGACGATCGTGGGTGCCTGGCGGCTGGTCAGTATCGATTACTCCGGTCCGAATGGCGCGCTTGCGGACCCGGTGTTCGGCCCAAATCCGCAAGGCATCATTATGTACGATCAATCCGGATGGATGAGCGTGCAAATCGTCACGGCGAACCGTCCGGTGATCAAAAGACCGGCGACGCGAACATCGGGTGTCCTGACAGCCGATGACGCCAAGCTCGCCGCCGCAGCTTTCGATACGTATTACGCGTATTTTGGAACCTGGGACTACAACGTGGATACGTCGGTGGTCACCCATCACTTGAAGTCGTCCTTGCTGCCGTACGAGACGGGACTGGACTTCAGTCGCGAGGTGGTGTTCGAGGGCGCACATTTGACGTTGATTGCTCGCTCACAAGAGCAGGGCGAGGCGCGCCAGCGTACGCTGGTGTGGGCCAAAATCACTGACTCCGGGCGCGTCGCGGCGCCCCCGCCGCCAACGGTAAACGTCCAGGCTGCGTTGCCGCCCGCAGCTTCGGCCGCGCCATCCGCGCCTTTGGCGCCGGCAACGCCATTATTGCCAGCAGCACCAGCGGCCGCTGCGGAGTCCGGGCCGCCGACGCCATCCCACGCGGCGCCCAGCAAATACGGTGAGATGCCAAACGACTACAAGACCGCGATCAGAAAGTTCTTTCTCGAGCACCTGAGATCTCCGGATTCCGTGCAATATCAGGAGATCACCAACCCGGAGCAGGGGTATACAACGTCGATCAGCGGCTCCATTTTGATGAGCGAGAAGCGTCAATACGGTTGGAAAGTCAGAGCGACCATCAACGCGAAGAACTCTCATGATAGCTACGTCGGATTCAAGACCTACACGTTCCTGTTCCGTGGCGAGAAGATCGTCGATGCCCGCTTGCCCTTGCCCGGGGATGAAATGATCGAGCCGACACCCTAGCGGGCCTAGTGTTAGGATTGCCACGTTTGTCATGCACTCGGCTTATCACGCGCGAGGGTACGATTTGAACTCGACTCTTCCTGGCTCGCTACGAATCGTGATGTGCGCGGTGGTGGTGTTCTCCTCGCCAATCGCCGCGGCTCAAGCGCCCAGTCAGACCGCCCAGTGGGCCCAGTTCACGCAGCTGTTCGACGCTGCGACGGACGCCGACCGCATTGTCGGAGCTGGAGTCGTGCTGGTGGGGGATGGACACATCATCGCGCATCACGAGCACGGCTATGCCGATCGTGAGCGCGGTGTCCGCATCACTCAGCAGACCATCTATCACTACGGGTCAATCACCAAGACCCTGACCGCGATTGCAGTGATGCAGCTGCGCGATCGAGGCCGGCTTTCGCTCGACGATCGCATAACGGGCTATATCCCTGATTTACGGCAAGTCCACAATCCGTTTGGATCGATGGACAAGATCACCATCCGCATGCTGCTGTCGCATTCGGCTGGTTTTCAGGATCCGACTTGGCCGTACAAGCAAGGCAAGCCCTGGGAGCCGTTCGAACCGACGACCTGGAATCAGCTCGTTGCGATGATGCCGTACCAGGAAGTGGCCTTCGAACCGGGATCGCGATTCAGCTATTCGAATCCGGCTTTCATCTATCTCGCGCGGGTGATCGAGCAGCTTACCGGAGACCCGTGGGAGACCTATGTCCAGAAGAACATCTTCAATCCGCTCGGACTCACGAGCAGTTATTTCGGCCTGACTCCGTACTATCTGGCCGCCGATCGCTCGCACAACTACACGCGGCTCAAAGATGCCAGCGGTGTGGAAGTGGTGCGGGACAACGGCGCTGACTTCGACCCGGGCATCACGATCCCAAACGGCGGCTGGAACGCGCCGCTCGGCGACCTTGCGACCTATCTCGCTTTCCTCACCAATGCGACACACGGCAACCCTCAAACCCAACGTCTGTACGATACGGTGCTCAAACACGCCACATTGACGGAAATGTGGCAGCCTTTGTACCCGGTAAAAGGCGATGATTCGATAGGGATGTCCTTTTTTAGTTTGCGGCGCGGCAAGTCTACGATTATCGGCCATACCGGCAGCCAGGCGGGATTTCTGGCCTTTCTCTACCTCAACCCCGCGACAGGCGCGGGAATTGTGGCAGCCTTCAATACCGCCAGCGATCTTTCGGAGGACGAGCAGAGTTCTGCGTTTACGCGAATACGCGATCGGGCAGTGGAGCTAATACGTTAAATGAGTTGATCAAAGAAGGCGGACGTTGGCGGCTGAGCGCCTGGACCGCCGCGGATAACCCGAAAAAATGACGGCCGTCATGATGCGCAGGTTATTGGGGATTGGTCTGGCAGCGGCACTCGCGGCGACGGCGGGTCGGCCGTCAGCGCTTGCCACGGCCAGCGACGTGGTGATCGGCGACATCGATGACCTGTCCGGAGTGTATTCGGACAATGGGGGCGCAGGCGCCATTGAGGCCATCAAGATGGCGATCGCAGACTTCGGCGGCAGCGTGCTAAACAGGAAAATTGTGCTGCTGTACGCCGACCACCAGAACAAAGCCGATGTTGGCGCCTCGAAGGCCAGAGAATGGGCGGACCAGCGCGGCCTCAATATGCTGTTGGCGGGAGCTAACACCGCCACCGCCATCGCGATGGCAAAAGTTGTTGCTGCAAAGAAAGTCCCATACTTTGTAATTGGTTCGGCCGGTGCATCGCTGGTGAATGAGGACTGCACCGCATACAGCATTCAATACGTTTACAACACGACCGCGTTGGCAAACGGCACAGCCTCCGCGGTCGTTAATAACGGGGGCAAGACCTGGTTCTACTTGACCGCCGACTACGCCTTCGGGACTCAGTTGCAGGCTGCCGCATCAAAAGTTGTCGAGGCGAACGGCGGCAAGAACCTCGGCTCAGTGCGCGTGCCACTGTCGGCGGCGGACTTCTCGTCATTTCTGCTCCAGGCACAAAGTTCGGGCGCGCAAGTTCTCGGTCTGGCGAACGCGGGCGACGACTTCATCAACTCTTTGAAGTCCGCCAACGAGTTCGGGATCACAAAGACCATGAAACCAGCAGGTCTGCTGGTCTTCGTCAACAACATCGACAGCCTCGGCTTGAAGATTGCACAAGGGCTGTATTTGACCACCGGTTGGTACTGGGACCTCAATGACGAAACCCGTGCCTTTGGCAAGCGCTATTTCGACAAGATGAAAAAAGAGCCGTCGATGGTCCAGTCGGGGTCTTACTCAGCAACGCTGACTTACCTCAAGGCGGTTGCAGCGGCTGGAACGACCAGCCCCGACGAGGTCATGGCCACGTTGAAGAAGATGAAGATCAACGACATGTTCGCCCACGGCGGCTACATTCGTGCGGACGGCGTGATGATTCATGACATGTACGTGATGCAGGTCAAGTCCCCGCAAGAATCCAAGCACCCCTGGGACTACTACAAGGTCGTCAAGGTAATGAATGGGGAGGAGGCCTTCGGCCCGATCACCGGCCGTTGCCCGCTCGCGCCGAAGTAGCGTGATCGGGCATGTAAGCCCTACTTTCGAGAAACAGGGGCGTAGAATCAATATCACTTATGTGTGGTAACACATTGGTTAGTAAATGATTATATGGGACATGGAATGGCTAGCGGAGACGGGGCGATGCTTGCGTCCAATCGAATCGTCAGCGCAGCACTTAAGACGTAACCGTCCGCCGAGGGCCGCATTGACGGGCTGATCAGGCTGCGATGCGTAGCTCGGGCATCTTCGCGAGCAGGTTCCAGGGCAGGAGATCTTCGATTTGATTGATGGGATGATCGGCGATGCGCTCGAGGACGTAACGCAGGTAGCTTTCGGGGTTGAGATCGTTGAGTTTTGCGGTACCAAGCAGCGTGTAGATTGCCGCGGCGCGCTCCCCGCCGTCGTCGGACCCAGCGAACAGCCAGTTCTTGCGTCCCAGGGCGACGGCCCGTAACGCCCGCTCCGCAGCGTTATTATCGACCTCGAGCCGCCCATCCTCGCAATAGCGAGTGAGGGCGACCCAGTTCGAGAGCGCATAGCGGATCGCTTTGGCGAGTTCGCTCTTCTTCGATAGCGCGGTCGCTGTCTTGTGTAGCCATTCGTAGAGGGACTTGAGCTCGGGTCCTGCACGTGCTTGGCGCACTGCGTGGCGTTCAGGCGGCTGCCGACCGCGGATCTCCTCTTCGACTTTGTACAGTTGCCCGATCCGCTCGAGGGCCTCAAGGGCGATCGGCGAGGAAAGCGCGACATGGATGGCGTAGAACTTGCGCCGCACGTGCGCCCAGCAGGCTACTTCCTTGATCTTCTCGCCGTAGAGCTGATCGAAGCCGGCATAGGCGTCTGCCTGCAGCGCACCGGTGAAGTTCGCTAAATGCGCTCGAGGTCGCTCGCCCTTGCGATCGGGGCTGTAGCGGAAGAACACCGCTGGTGGATCGGCACTTCCCGCCGGCCGATCATCACGCACGTACGTCCATAACCGTCCCTGCTTGGTGGTGCCGCGGCCGGGGAACAGCACCGGCACCGGGGTGTCATCGCCGTGGAGCTTGTAAGCGCGGAGCGCGTAGCGGCCGATCGCGCCCACCAAGGGCTCGAGCAATGCACTCGCCCCACCCACCCAGTCGGCAAGGGTCGAGCGATCAAGATCGATCCCTTCGCGAGCGTAAATCTGGCTCTGCCGATACAGGGGAAGGTGATCGCAATATTTAGACGCAAGGACATGTGCGAGGAGCCCGGGGCCTGCGAGCCCGCGCTCAATCGGACGGCTCGGCGCCAAAGGTTGCACGATCCTCTGGCAGCTTGCGCAAGAGAGCTTCGGACGCACGTGCTTTATTACTTTGAAGTGGCTCGGCACGTACTCGAGCATCTCGGAGACGTCCTCGCCTAAGGGACGCAGCTTGCCTCCGCAATCCGGGCACGCGCAGGGGTTCTCGTGCACGATCTCCTCGCGGGGAAGCTCGGCCGGCAGTGGCCGACGAACCGGCTTCTCGGACGGCTCCTTCGGCGTGGGTCGGACCTCAAAGGGCTTCTCGGCAAGGCTTGCCTCGAGATCCTCGATGCAGAGCTGCATCTGCACGAGCTCCCGGTCGAGCTGCTCGGAGGAGCGGCCGTACTTCATGCGCTTCAAGTACGCGATCTCGAAGCGCAGCTTCTCGAGCTCAAGTTTTTGGGAAATTAGCAGCGCTTCGGCGACCTCGAGCTTGGTGCTGCGCTCGAGAATGATGCCCTTGAGGGCTTCGACATCGTTCGGCAGGTCTGCCGCTTGTGGCATGCGCCATTATATCAAGGACGAGAGTCCAAGGCGAGAGAAAAAGCCTATAAATAAAGCACTTTTACGCCGCAACGTGCGGCTCATGCGTGCGCTCGACGCGTCTCCAGTCGATCCCTTCCAACAACATCGAGAGCTGCGCGGCGCTCAAGCTCACTGTCCCATGCGTCGCCTGCGGCCACACGAAACGCCCGCGCTCCAGACGCTTGGCGAAGAGGCACAACCCATCGCCGCTCCACCACAAAATCTTCACCCGATCACCCGCTTTGCCACGAAACACAAAAAGCTGTCCGGAGAAAGGATCCTCCGCGAGATGGGTCTGCACGAGTGCAGCGAGTCCATCGAAGCCGTTGCGCAGGTCGGTCGCGCCCGCGGCGAGCCACACCTTCACTCCCGCAGGCAGTGCAATCATCGCTCCACCAGAAGATCGATGACACGCGCGAGCGCTTGCGTATCTACAGGCCCGCGCACCACAATGCAGTGACCGTTACGGAGCCGGATCTCGATGAGCCGCGAGGCCTGCTTAGGCTCCGACGGGCTCGGCGTCGTGGGCGTCGCTCGCTCGGTCGGCAACACAGTCGGCGTGCTGACCGTGACCGGCAGCAGCTTCGCATCGTCCTTCGCAGCTTGTGGGTTCAGTAATCCGCGCCAATGCTGCCGCCTCCAAGCGAATACTTGGTTGGCGTTGACGTTATGACGACGGGCCACCATCGCCACCGAGGCGCCCTTCGCACGCGCCTCCTCAACGATGCGCAGCTTCTCTTCGATCGTGTGCCGCATCCGCGGCCCAGTCCGCCGGCCCAGCGTATCAGTCGTGACGATCTCTTCAGCGAAGATGCCCACCAATCCCCTACGTGGACACCTACGATGTGCCCACTTAGACCATCATGGGGACTACGCGCTCCACCGGCCATGCGGCCCAAGCCGGACGCTTACCTTAAGACTCGGGCCAGCGGTGCAGGAAACACCTCGGCGCCCTCGACACCACTGCTGTTACAGCCCACGCCTGAAGCCAAAAAAAGCAGGACGATCAGTAGAACAAACGTCAGCGCACACGGCAACCCGCTCTATGGTGGATCGAGGATGTATACCCAAACAGACGATCGGTGCTAGAGACCCCATTACAAGTGGGATAGGGCAGGGGCTGCATGCAAGCGGCATGCAAAGGATGCTCTATTAAGTAAAAAGGCCTCAAGTCGCAGGTGTTGCTGGACGGAGACATCTCGCACGGCGGTGACGGCTGCGCGAATATCGCGGGCATCACCCTGAAGAGGCCGCACCATGTCGTTCATTACGCATCTCATCGACGGTCTCTTTGGGCTTGCCGCCCTTTCTTCGCTTGCCGGTTTCGTTTTTCATCTACTAACCGGGAATGCCGATATGGCACTCATTTGTTTTGTGGGTGTCGGCGGAAGCGCAGCGATCGGCTGGATGTTCAGCACTTGGCGGCGCGTAGACTCGCATCGATAGTCTTGGGATTTCTCTGAGATCGAAAAGCTTCGCTCGGTCGCCGATATCCGGGTTCATCGGCCAATACTTCAAACAAGTTGTGTAGTTCTCAATCGCCAGCGGTTCGGCCCGCTTTCTCATAGGCTCGTGCATAGATCATTCGTCGCGAACCTAGCGCCAAACTTGGCAGCATTTTAAGACCGTTCGCCGCCCCTCCGGGTCGCAATTCAACTTCGGCGCTTGCGCCGAGAGTGTGACCTCCCTGATTGGACGGTGGCGTGAAGGGCAGATTCCGCGGAATCAAGATTGCGCCGCAATATCAATACCTTCTAGGCAGCGGCCGCTTATAGCGAGAAGATAGTCAAGCTACGGGTGGGATTGCACGACTCCTATCGGCGCAGTCTCACGACGGTCGCCGGAAATAATGGCAAAAAACTTAAGGAGTCTCTCAATGCGACGAAGACTACTCATGATTGTGGGAGGAGTTGTGCTGGCAGGGTCGCTCATCGGTCAGGCGATGGCGAAGCCATCCGCTGCAATGATTGCGGCGCGGCAGAAAGTATTCGGAGTTGAGAACGTTAATGCGAGGAACGGCAAGGTTCGCGATGATCGAGTGGTGTTTTCCTGGCTAACCAATGCCACGTTCGCCGCGGCGATGAAGGGACACGTGGTGCTGCTCGACAGCTTCGTTACGCGACTGGAGATTATGCCGGGGCGCACGCCGATCGTCATCCAGGACCTCTTGGATCTTAAGCCGGAAGCGATTTTCCTGGGTCATGGGCATTTCGATCACGCGGACAATGCGGCCTACATAGCCCAGGAGACGGGCGCCGTCATTTACGCCACACCCGAAACCTGTGACAACATGGCGATCGATGCGAGCAATAATTTTAACAACGGCTACACGCTGGTGAAGACTGTGACTTGCAAGCCCCTGACCGATCGCGGGTCACTGCCGGGCGCCGAAATCGTCGCGGTCAATGATTTCGAACCTGATGTTCGTATCAGCGTATTCAAACACTTGCATTCGACGAATACCGGGGTGAGCGATCCAGATGCAGTGCCAATCGCAGCGGCGGTCGCCGGCGTTTGCGTACCCACGGCAACCAAAGGCAACACATTTCCCTGTAATTTGCAGGATCCCCGCGACCCGGAGCTTTTCCCGGCGGGTACACCGCTCGAGCCCGCTGTATTGAATATTGCTACCTCCCGCCAGGGTCCCGGTGGCCCGATCGCGTTGTTCTACGTCTTCACCGTAAACAGCGAGAACAAGTTCAAATTTGTCTGGCATAACTCAACCGGCGATATCATCGACAGCTGCGCGCTGCCCAACAACGTCGCAGGGACCAATCCGCCGGTCCCGGCGGAGCCGCCTCAGGATATCCATGGCTGTTTTCCCGGCGTCACCGTCAAAGGGCAGACGGTTGGAGCGAATCTTGCGTCAATCATGGAGGGTCTGGCTCCGGTGGATGTCGAAATCGGATCGGTGGTGAGTCTCGGTTACAACCAAAACGGAGAACGAGACGTTGTCAGCTATATTCAGCACGTCAAGCCGCGCTATTTCATTCCGAACCATTTGACCGCGGTCGCCGCGGAGGGTTCGTCGTTGGAATGGAAGGTTGGATTCTACGATGCGCTTCACGCGGCCAATGTCTCGCAAGCAGCCTGGCCGATAGTCTGGTGGCTGGTTGATCCCAACGATTACTTGCGTCCGTTGGTGTTTGATCTCAATCAGAGTGCGGATCGCTGAGATTGGTCGGTAGATCTCGAGGCGATGGAGGGCCGGCGTCAGTCTCGACGCCGGCCCTCACGCAAACGCCTCGACGTTATAACGTTCTGTAGTTATAGGTCCAATGGAAACGTCGTCGCTACTTTGGGGTTTAGTGTTCGGCTCGATCGGGATTGGCTTTCTCATCTACGGCCGAAAACAGAGGGCGGCTGTACCCTTGGTCTGTGGCTTAGGATTAATGGTCTTTCCCTATTTCGTGTCCAACACTATTTTGCTGATCGCAATAGGGGTTGTGCTCATTGTTATTCCCTATTTCGTCAGGCTTTGAACCTTTCGAAATTTAGTCGCAGGGATGAATTCACTGGGAAGTCTGCCGCTGAACTGACGTTCGTACCTCAAAATGATTGGTTGGAGCGAGCGCGGAAGGGGCAAAAGATGATGTGCGAGAATGCTGGTTGAGTACGGCCATTTAAATGTTCCGGCAGCTGAGGAATCGTCATGCCACTCGTCACCCTCACCGTCCGTAAACCAAAGTCGAGCGCGTTCAAAACCACGATGCTGAACGCCGTGCACGCTGCGCTGGTGTCATCTGGTGTGCCTGCGACAGACAGGTTTCAACGGGTCATCGAGCTAGAGGCGGAGGACTTCCGCTTCGATCCGACGTACCCTGACGTCAAGACCGAGCGAAACGAGGAATTTGCCCTCATCGAGATCCTGTGGTCGGTGGGGCGAAGCGTCAAGGTCAAGAAGAAACTACTCGAAGAACTGATGAGTACACTCGCTCACGCCGGCATCGACACCGAGAACGTCATGGTCTGTTTCAAGGAAACGTCGTGGGAGAACTGGGCGTTCGCTGGTGGACGGCTTATCCACACGTGAGCCGTGAGCCCGAAGACTCGGGCGCAGAGCAGGATCCCCGTCACGAATGGAATTTCACGCCCACCGGAGCCCCTACCTTGGGACGAGTGCGTCGATGCGGGGGACGAGTGCGACGGGCAGGGGTGTTATTCACGCTCTTAATCATGTTGTACTACTGTGCGGTGATGCAATTTGCCGATAATTGCACGCCAGCTCGTTCGGCCAATTAGTAGTTGGACAATATGAGGACGCCATCGCGCTCGCCGGGATTGTGGCTAGTCGGACGTCTCCAGTGGCGGCATTTCATGTACGCCTGGCTGGCGCCGATCTTCCTGTATTTGTCGATGGTGGTCGAATCGCAGTTCGGGACCATTCAAGCTGGCTATTTGGTGTGGATCTTAATGTTTGAGATCGCCGTGCTGGTAATGTTCGGGGTTCTCGCCAGTGCACCTTACAGGCATCGGCATATAACGCGAGGTCAGGCACTCTTCTGGATTCTTTTGGTCCCGGTGTTCATTTTAGTCGTACTGTCGTTGTTACCGTTTAGATTCCCCTTATCCGTTGTTACCGTCGAGAGCCGGGCAGATGTGACAATCGGTTCGAGCGATCAGCCATTGGCGAACGAGAAGGGGGAGAAGGAGATCACAAATGATCTGCGAGAACGTCTGGATAGTTGCACCGGCTCCGTGGGTTGGTTGATAGTTAATGCACCATGCAGACCGACTTTATACCTAAATCACCAGCGACCTCTCGTACGTCCTCGGGGATAGCCTTCGTTGGTGTCTTTTCGCTTCAACGCGAGTCGCCATCATTTGTCTGCAGGATTGCCGTCAGATTTCGCTTTGGCACCTGGCCGACCGGAATCCGCGAAACCTCTTTGAACGTCTTCGTGTCGACCGCGAACGTCGCGTTGTCGCCCGCGGCGGCAACATAGACCAACCGTCCATCCTGCGAGAAGGTGACCCACTCCGGATGATGACCTACGTAAACACGAGCAAGCTCCTTCATATCCGGGAGAGAGTACACGTAGGCGTATCCGTAGACCTTGCTCGTCGACCAGAGCTGCTTGCCGTCCGGCGTGATGCCAAGGCCGTGTGCCGGCGCGCCTTGCAACCCGTCCCAGTTGGCCTCTACGCCGGCTATCGCCGGATGGTCGTAACGCGCCAGTTCTCTTCCGGTCGCGAAATCGACGGCGACGACACCGTGGTAGTCCGTCAGCTGAACGAATACGCGATCGGTCGATCCATCGGGTTTCGATTCGAACGCCATCGGCCGTACACCTGCAGGCATTTTGATGGTGCGCACCAAGCTGTCGGTGACGACATCGGCGATGGAAATCGACTTTTGAGTCAACGACCCCGCCACGACAAATTTACCGTCGGGCGTGACATACACGTTGTGAATGCCGCCGCCGGTTTGAATGAAATTCACGTTTCTGAGAAGCGCTGTGTCGATGACGTTGAGCCCGCCCGGTTCTTCCCGGATGCCGACATACACTTTGCTCCCATCCTGTGTGATCGCCACGTTGTTGGGCCGGCCGGTCAGCTGCACCCTGGCGACGACGGACAAGCTGCGCGCGTCCACCACATCGAGTGTGCGCAGAGCCTCGTCGGTGATGTAGAGGCGACTGCCGTCGGGAGCAGCCGCTGCGCCGTGCGGAATGCGAATGTCGTGGATGATCCCGACGACTTTGTTGGTTGCAGGATCGATGACATGAACGTTGTCACCGGCCGAATTGGTCTGGATGACGCGGACAACTCTCTTCGACGAGGGTAGCGTCTCGCCCTTGACCCACGCGGCCAGCGTCAGATATTCCGGATCCTCCTCGGACCAGTGTTTACCGCCGCCGTGAAACGGATCCCCTCCGTCCTTACGAGCGAGCGGATGCTGCAGCAATCGGCTGGATTTGGGTTTGCCTGGCACAACAAACGCCGAGACCAACGTGAAGTTTTTGCGCGACGCGTCCTCCGTCCAACCGCCGTCGGTGCGCGGCTGAAGCTTCAGTGCCCCTTCCCCGCGCTCGTGGCACTCGACGCACGGAACGTTGCCTGGGCGTTTCACCAGGAACATCGGCTCGATCCGCGCACGGTAATAGCCGAAGTCGAGCATAGGGAGGCTTGCTGAGGCGGGCACCTGTGCTTCGACGATCGAGACCACCAGGATTGCTGCTAAGAGGGTAAGAAGTGGCCGCGGCATAGTGTCTTCCAGCGCCGCTGTGGATAGTGGCGGTCTTTTCAATTTCAACTATGCGTAGTGGAACACAATGGACGTCCGGGGTCCAAGACCCTACGACGCCCGAACGGCCCGCCCAGACGCAGAATACGCAATGGATTAAGATGCCGCCGAGCATTGTCGCGGAGGCAAGTGCACATTCCACCAGGCGAGGTCGGCATCGCGTGGGCGTGCCACGCCTCTGAAATGCGCGTGAGGACGGACGATGAAACGACCGGTCAATGATACCGAGCGGGACTGGCTGGGCCTCGATACACCCATCAGCCGGCGCGACTTTTTGAACGGCAGCCTTGCCGTCGCCGGCAGCGCACTAGCGCTGCCCGCAGACTCAGCCATTGCGGATACCTTCACGGGATATGGCGGTGTGGGCGACTACTCCTTAGCCAACGGAGACACATGGCCAGTGGTGCAGGCGGCGCATCGCCTGCGCGATGGCGGCTACAGCGAGGCCGTCATTGCCGCCGCGCGGGACGCCGGGCAGTTCGATCTGGTGGTGGTAGGCGGCGGCATCGCCGGCCTGAGCGCCGCACACCGCTTCCGCCAGCTGCGCGGCGCAACCGCCCGCATCCTGATTCTCGAGAATCATGCCATGCCAGGTGGCGAGGCCAAGCAGAACGAATTCGACGTCGAGGGAATACGCCTGCTCGGTCCGCAAGGCTCGAACGACTTCGGCCTGCCGGGGCAGCGCAGCGATTCGCTCACCGATTCCTTCTTCGAGGAGTTTGCGCTGCCGACCGAGTACCAGTGGCAACGCTGGGACAGCGCGCTCAAGCCGCTGCGTTTCGCGCGCGACAATTATTCGAACATGGATGGATTTCAGGAAACGCAGGTTGACGTCGGCTACTTCTTCGACCGGGCGCAGGGTGCCGACAAACCGTGCTGGCGCCGCAACATCTGGTCGTCCGCGCTCAAGAACACGCCCTACTCGGACGCCGCGCGCCGCGATCTGTTGCGCTGGCGGGCCAATTACGGCACGGTGAGCGAGGCGGAGAATCGCTACCTCGACACGCTCACCTACCGCGAGTATCTGGAGAATGTGCGCGGCTACGACGCCGCAGTCACGCGCATGGTCGAGCCCATCGTCGGACTGCTGGCGGGCGTCAGCACCGATGCGGCCTGCGCGCGGCTGGGTCGGCAGTTGGTGGAAGATCCCAACCGGCCAATGGCGCTGTCGTTCCCAGGCGGCAATTCGCCTTTCCCGCGCGCGCTGCTGCGAGCACTGTTGCCCGCGGCGCTGCCGGGCCGAGATTTCGACAGTCTGCTGTACGGGAACGTGGACTTCCGTGCCCTCGACAGCCCCATCCAGAGCGTGCGCATGCGGCTCGATGCCACCGCCGTGCGCGTACGGCATCCGGATGGTAGTGCCG
>Ga0210394_10004476_pt1 | contig 16311 bp, 16 predicted proteins | sample IncBWC12MmetaG_FD_160121 | JGI IMG/M metagenome (GOLD analysis project Ga0210394, IMG submission 160121) | Forest soil microbial communities from Barre Woods Harvard Forest LTER site, Petersham, Massachusetts, United States - Inc-BW-C-12-M | ecosystem: Environmental > Terrestrial > Soil >... | reverse complement strand
GCTGACGAGGGCCATGGCCGCCGACTATGCGCGCTACGCGATCCGCGTAAATGCGGTATGTCCCGCCGGGATTTGGACGCCGATGTTGGAGAAATGGTGCGCGGAACAAGCGGACCCGGAAGGTATCCGCCAGTATCTCGATGACATTCACTTGCTCGGGCCCTGCCCGCGCGGGGATGTGATCGCGGATGCTGCAGTTTTCCTTCTTTCATTCAAGGCCCGGTTCATCACCGGCTGCATTCTGCCGGTTAGTGGTGGCGCCGAGTTAGGTTACCGAAGATAGCCGAAGGTGGAACGATGCCGAATTACCTGATCCAATCCATCTCCGCCGTCGATGCGCGCTTTGCATTGCCTGCCGGTGCAGGCACGGATTCTGTTCACACCAACTCGCAGTACTGCATGGCCATCACCCGGTTGGCTACCGACAAGCAGATTTGCGGAAGCGGGATTGCACTCACACTTGGGGATGGAAACCGGCTAGTATGCAATGCAATTGACCTGCTGGCAAGGCCGCTTGCCGGTAGGGAGATCAATGAGGTGATGTCGAACTTTGGAAGTTTCTCTCGCCAGCTCGCCGACAACCCGTCTCTGCGATGGCTCGGGCCGCACAAAGGCGTCGTTCACCTTGCGCTCGCTTCCATCACCAATGCGTGCTTCGATCTCTGGGCCAAGAGCCGCGAAGTCCCGCTATGGAAATTACTGCTCGATCTAACGCCGGAGGAGGTGGTCAGCACCCTGGACCGCAGCTATGTTGAGGAAGCTCTGAGCGAGGAGGAAGCACTCGCGATTCTAAGAGGCAACGCAACCACGCGCTGCATGCGGGAACCCATCCTGAAAAGTGGTTATCCAGGCTATGACACCTCCGTAGGGTGGATGGCGTATGAAGACCAGAAAGTGCGTGAACTCACGGAGCACGCGATCGACAGTGGCTTCCGCGCCTTCAAGCTCAAGGTCGGATCAGCAGACGAATCGCGCGACCTGCGGCGAGCGGCGATGTTGCGCGAAATAATCGGCGAGAATGGAATTCTGATGTTTGATGCAAACCAGCATTGGAACTTGCCGGATGCGAGCCGCATGTGCGGCGAACTCGTCCACTTCAAGCCCCTCTGGATCGAAGAGCCGACGCATCCGGACGATTTATATGCGCACGTAGAGCTCTCGCGTGCCATCGCCCCGGTGAAAATAGCAGCGGGCGAACACATTCCAAACCGAGTCCTGTTCAAGAACTTCTTCCACTATGGTGGCGTGCATTTCGTCCAGGCGGATTGCACCCGGCTCGCGGGTGTGAGCGAGTTTCTCACCGTCAGTTTGATGGCCAAGAAGTTTGGCTTGCCGATCGTTCCTCACGTTGGCGACATGGGCCAACTGCACCAACATCTCGTACTCTTCAATCACATTGCGCTCGGCCATGAGGTAGTGTTCTTAGAACACATCCCGCATCTGAAGGAACATTTTGTCTTTCCCGCACAAGTGAGCGGCGGCTTCTACAAAACGCCCCAGGAACCGGGAGCATCCTCAGACATGATTCTGGCCGGCAACGAGGGTCGCTGAATGGCATCATCGTTGTCTATCGGGATCGCCCTTACTCTTCTTGCCGGCCTGATGGCGGGCAATTGCATGTTGCCGATTAAGTTTAATCGAACCTGGAAATGGGAGAATTCCTGGCTCGTCTTCAGCGTGGTCTCGCTTGTCATCCTGCCTTGGATGTTGGCGCTGGGTCTTGTCGACCACCTTTTCGATGCATATCGTGGCTTATCCTTACTCCAGCTCGGTGTACCTTTTCTTTTCGGCGCCGGATGGGGGGTCGCACAAGTGCTGTTCGGATTGTCGGTCCAGCGCCTGGGTCTCGGCCTCGCTTACGCCATCATTGTCGGTCTCGGCGCACTGCTGGGTACGCTGGTGCCGCTGTTCGCTCAGCACAGGTCACAGGTCGGCAGGCCTCAGCTCGCTGAGATTCTTGCCGGAGTTGCCGTAATGGTGATCGGCGTGAGCCTGTCCACCTGGGGCGGGCAAATCAGGGAACGGCATCATCAATCGGCTCCGCAGTCCGGGCCTTCGAATGGATACTTCGGAGCGGTCCTGCTAGCGATCTTGTGCGGCGTAATGGCGCCAATGCTCAACTACTCCTTTGCATTTGGCCAGGACATTGCGCAGCGGGCGGCGAACCTTGGAAACACTCCGTTGCACTCTGCGTATGCTGTGTGGCCTATCGGACTGGCAGGCGGCTTTCTGCCTAACATTGCATACAGTCTTTATCTGCTCCGAAAGAGGGCCAGCTGGAATTTGTTTCAAGCACCATCTCCAGACTTATTCTGGTCGGCCCTCATGGGCGGGTTGTGGATGGGGGCCTTTGCACTGTACGGGATGAGCGCCACCTACCTGGGATCTTTTGGAACATCTATCGGCTGGGGGCTGTTTCAGATCTTCATGATCATGACCGCAACGCTCTCCGGGGTATTGACCGGCGAGTGGAAGGGCGCTCCACGCATGGCCACGCTGCTTTTGGTGCTGGGACTTGGGTCTTTGACCGGTGCCACGGCGTTGCTTGCAATGGGGAACCAATGAGTGTCAAATGCCGGCCTTGGCCAGACGTTCGTCCGACAAGGATCGACAAGAATTGGAGCGGGCGAGCCGATGCCATCGCAGGAACTGCACAAGAATTGAACCTGGAGATTCGCCGAACCACCGGAACCAGAAGCGCACTGCCTGTCAAGCTGGCATTTGCGGCGGCCCTGTGCGGAATCGCTTTTATCCGCAGTACGCCCGCCCAGTCCAAGCCCCAGACTTCGCCGTCAACACTCTTGACGACTCCTGCTCTGGTGCCGGGCCGGTTCGTTGATATTACCGAGAAGGCAGGGGTTCATTTTTTGCATCAGGCTCCGCGCACGAGCCGCAAATACCTGATTGAAACCATGGGTTCGGGTGTCGCGCTCTTCGATTGTGACAACGACGGAAGGCTCGATCTCTATCTGATCAACGGAGCACTCTATTCTGACCCGGAACCCAAGGGGTCGATTCCGCAAAAGATCGGTCCGGAATATTGGAATCGGATGTATCGACAAAAACCGGACGGCACTTTTGAAGACATCGCGGAAAACTCCGGTCTTAAAGGGGTCGGATACGGCATGGGAGTAGCCTTTGCCGACTATGACAACGACGGCTACGAGAACGTTTTTGTTACAGAGTACGGCGGCAATCGCTTGTATCACAACAACGGCGATTGCACTTTCACTGACGTTACAGAAAAGGCAGCTGTCGCTGGCAGTGGCTGGTCAACCTCCGCCGCGTGGGTCGATCTGGATAACGACGGGCTGCTGGATCTTGTTGTCTTGCGCTATGTGAAATGGGACTGGGACGATGTGTGGTGAGGCGAACATCGCGAAGGCTATCGCAATTACTGTCACCCCGATATATTCGAAGCCCTACCCATGCTGGTTTACCACAACGATGGCGACGGGCTTTTCACCGAAATCTCTCATAGGTTGGGGCTCGATAAGCCGGCAAAGGCCCTGGGGATCACCGTCGCCGACTATGATCGCGACGGACGAATCGATCTCTACATCGCCAATGACTCCACGCTCGAGTTCCTTTTCCATCAGATGCCGGACGGAAAATTCGAAGATGCAGGACTGGAACCAGGAGTTGCAGCCAATGGAGAAGGGCAGACGTATGCCGGCATGGGCGTAGATTTTGCCGACTACGATAACGACGGATGGCCCGATATCGCGGTAACCGACCTCGCCAACCAGAGGTGCGCCGTCTACCACAACAGCGGCGACGGAACGTTCGACTACGCGTCCAATGTCAATGGCATTGGAGCCATCACACTCCTGCGCTCAGGTTGGAGCCTCAGGTTTATCGACTACGACAACGACGGATGGAAGGATCTCTTGACTGCCCCGGGGCCACGATCTGGACAACATCGAAAAGACCTTTCCTTAACCTCGCTACCGCGAGCCCATGATGCTGGTGCGCAATACCGGAGCCAAATTCATAGAAGTTTCCCAGATCTCAGGCGAAGTCTTCAAGGAAGCTTGGGTGGGCCGAGGCATGGCAATCGGTGATTTCGACAACGATGGCAGAATCGATGCCGTAGTCACAACCAACGGCGGCCCGGCCCACATCCTGCACAACGAAACCGTCTCCAACAATCATTGGATTACTCTGCGTTTGACCGGCCATAAGAGCAATCGAGACGGCATCGGAGCGGTGGTGAAACTGACTACGAGTCAGGGATCGCAATGGGTTACTGTCACAACGTCCGGCGGGTATCTATCCGCAAGCGACCCTCGCGTCCACTTAAGTTTTGGAGCAGCGCAATGGCCCCTAGCACCGAGATTCGCTGGCCTAGCGGGATTGTGCAGACGTTAACAGATGTCAAAGGCGACCAGCAGATTCAGGTCGATGAGCCGGCCATCGCGCGGAATTCGGTGGCGGGAGAAAAGTAAGTGAGCCCCAAAGATGGTGACTTTCCAAAGTCAATTTCATTTCACTTTTGCGGCGGCGCAATGTGGAGCGCGAAACGGATGAGCGAAGCAGCCTGATCTCCCTGGATCTTCGCTCCCTCTGGACTGAAGTGGACAGCGTCTTCATAGAGGCCGCGATGCTGTTCCATCAGAGCGTGCTGATCATCGAGTTGGACACCGGCAGCCGTCACCAGCCCGAGTGCGATCGCGTTCCGTTCCTCGACGCGGGCATTCGTTGCCCCGTCGATCACATCCTCCCGGACCGGTGTGGTGCTGGCCCAAATCAGACCTCCGTCCTTTTCGACCAGAGAACGAATCGCGAGGAGAAACTGAGGGAACGCTGCCTTGTATTGCGCTTCGCTGTAGCCCCACCCGTGCATGCCGTTATTGAAGTGCACTACCCGGAACTGCACTTTCTCCATCGCGGCAAATTCCATAATCAGATGCGGCAGGCGAGGATCACCGACCGAGGTGGAAGAAGCCATCAAGTAGACGTTGGCAACTCCAGTCAGGTCCTTGGTGACCTGCGTGAAATAGTTGCGGGAGATTGAGTCGCCCAGAAGCAGAACATTGGGCAGTTGGGGATTTGGATGCGGCGGCCGCACCTCCCATGTCCATTCGATCTCTTCCGTAATGGACCCCGGTATCTGGGCGAGCAATGGGGAGGCGCCGGCCGCAAAGAGCAACAGCGCAATCAACTTCCCTAGAACGTTCCCGCGGACGGGGCCTGTCAGCAAAAGAATTAGCCGGCTCTGCAATTCGGATCTAATCATGATGAATTCTCTACCCCGGCATACTCAAATCACGGTCCGGCAACCGGCTATCCATACGCTCTCTCAAGAGCGCAATGTTGACCAAGACCCGCTACCAACCCCGATTCCTCGTTCCCCACCAGGCGCTCGGCGCCTTGGCATGCTGCTTGAGAACCAAGCTGCGGATTTTGGCTGGCCGCATCTAAGCACTCAAACTGTCATCGCACATCGTTTTCAAAGATGCCACATCAATTCGCTTGACGCAACCGCGAGCCGGCCCCTGAAGCCCACAACTGCCGCGGACGACCGGAATATTTCCCTGCCAAAAAAGCTGGACACACGGAGCAGTTGCGAGATAAATTAGGTTCGTTTGGCTTACGGATGTACCATCCGTTCGATCTCACAAGGAGGCGGTACCCCCTGATATCGACTTCTGTCTGCATGATTCGTCAATGAAATATTGAGCGCTCAAATGAGAAGCGCGAGAGGCGCCCATTTCCTATCGGGCGAGGTGCGTTCGATACTGATTGAGCCGCCAAAAGTGATTGCCGGACATTTGTTCATCCGATGCGGCGAGTTCCCGCGGCACTTCGGTGCGCCCAGTGACCATCAAGAGAATGAGAGGACTCATGAACTTATCAAGGCGGGAATTTTCCAAAGGCTGTGTTCTGGCTGCATCCAACGTAGCAATTGGCGACGCGGTGCGGGTGTTTGCGCAGATTCAGGGCGAGCACATTCAGACGGCCACCGCTCATCCTGTGCGCTCAATCCAAGACACCGAGACGTCCGAACAAAAGAGCGAAAGAATGCAGTGGTTCCGCGAAGCGCGGTTCGGCATGTTTATCCACTGGGGGCTTTACTCGATTCCAGCAGGACGCTGGGATGGCAAAGACGTGCCAGGAATCGGCGAATGGATCATGAATTCAGCGACGATTCCAGTAGCCGAATACAAGGCGCTTGCTTCGAAATTCAACCCAACTCAATTCAGCGCCACTGAGATTGTTAGTCTGGCCAAGTCGGCGGGTATGAAGTACATCGTAATTACATCGAAGCATCATGACGGATTTGCGATGTTCGACTCGCAGGCGAACCCGTTCAATATTCTGCAAGCTACTCCATTCAAGCGCGACCCGCTGAAGGAGTTAGCAGCGGAGTGCCGCATTCAGGGTCTGAAGCTCGGCTTCTACTATTCGCAGGACCAGGACTGGACGGCACCGGGCGGAGCGGCTTACAAGACAGACGATCACAAGCCGCCATCGTATCACTGGGATCCGGCACAGGATGGGAACTTCTCCGAATATCTACAGAAAAAGGCACTCCCGCAGATTCGAGAGCTGCTCACGAGCTATGGCGAGTTTCCGGCAATTGTGTGGTTCGACACGCCGTCGAAAGACATGACACCGGAACTGGCGGGTGAAATCGTAAAGGTACTGAATCAACATCCGAAACTGATTTGGAATAACCGCTTGGGTGGCGGCTACAGCGGCGACACGGAGACCCCGGAGCAATACATCCCCGCACAAGGATATCCAGGGCGCGACTGGGAGTCCTGCATGACAATGAACGACACATGGGGATACAAGCAGAATGATACGAATTTCAAGAGCACTGAGACGCTGTTGCGAAACCTCATTGACATTGCCAGCAAGGGAGGGAACTACCTGCTGAATATCGGGCCCATGGCGACGGGTGAAGTGCCATCCCCTGAAGTGGACCGGCTACAAGAGATGGGTAAATGGCTCGCCGTGAATGGTGAGTCGATATACTCCACACAGGCAACGCTGTTTGGCCCAGAGGCGGGCGCATTCTCGGCGACGGAGAAAGACAAGAAGGGCAATCCGAAGTTTGTGCCGAGTTGGAAGTGGAGATCGACAACAGGCGGCCACAAGATTTACATCCACTTATTCGAATGGCCGGGCTCCACGTTCCACCTGGACAAAGTGCCGCGCGGTGTCACCGGTGCGTACTTACTGGCCGACAAGGCGCAAAAGCCGCTGAAGGTGACCAAGACTGCCGAGGGCTTGGACGTGGAGTTGCCGGATCAGGCGCCGGATCCGATTGCAACCGTACTTGTTCTGAAAACTGCATAGCCGGCGCGGTGCCTTCACCTGATGCAAAGGACCCCTCCCTCCACAGAGGATATTGACGGAGGATCTCAGGAGGATTCGTCGTACACTCCGATTTCCGCAATGTGAGGAGTATCGTGGCCGCTCTCGAAGGATAGCCGGATTCTTTGCGTTGTGATGGGCGGAATCCGGTGAATGACCGTCGGAAGGGGAGTTTCTCCCTGCACCAGGCTGATCCACTGGAACCCGCCCAGCACTCAAAATGGCACCTCTTGATTCGGCTCAGCTTGTAATCGTCCCATCTGCCAACCGGTTCCACCATCGACAATACGTTGATACTCCTCTGCTTCAGCAGGCCACCTCTAACCAACCTGATGTGAGCCCTTCATCGAGATGCCGGGAGGATTGAAAGTTTCCGTCATTGGCCTCGTCGGGGCCACTGCCTTCGGGGTACGAACTGGCATGAATCGGCTTGGCCGTTGCAAGATTGGGCGATCGCCGTGGCAGCAGGAGTTCGCCATAACAGAGGAAAGGCGAGTTACATGTCTCGCACCATAGATATATCCCGTAAGGATGCTCAGATATTGCCTGATGGTCAAAAGCTAAGGCTCGCAGAGCCGCCTAGTCTCGTGTCGAAGCTAACGACTTGTTTAACCACCCGGCTATCCACTAAACAGCCGGAACTCAATCAGCCTGAGATGCGCTCTCTTTTGATACTGCCGGAGAGCGCTCGGAGGCCCGTCACGCGCGACGCAATGCCATAGACACTCTACATGCTTAAGCAGTAGAATGTCTACATGGTGATGGAGCCGGAAGGCCATCGCAACCGGATGGAGCTGTTGCAGGGCACGCTGGACATGTTGATTCCACGAACACTGAAGTGGGGCACTGCTCATGGCTACGGAATCGTGCAGGCGCTTCGCAGGCAGAGCGGCGAGGCACTGCAGGTTGAGACGGGATCACTCTACCCAGCTCTGCAACGGCTGGAGCGGCGTGGGTGCGTTCGGAGTGGAAGCAATTCGGAGAGCAATCAGCGCGCACGGTACTACCGGATTACGGCGGTCGGTAAGAGCCAGTTGGCCGATGTGGGCCGGTGGGAGCAGATGGTCGAGGTGATGAGTGCGATTCTCAAAACAGAGGATGGAGGTGAGACGTGAGTTGGCTTCCGAAGTTGTTTGAACGGCGTAAGGACGAACTCGACGAAGAGATTCGCGCACACATCGCGATGGACGTCGCGAACCGGATGGAGCGGGGCGAGTTGCAGGAGCGGGCCGAGGCAGAGGCCATGCGGGAGTTCGGCAACGTCGCTCTCGTGCGCGATGTAACGCATGGTGTCTGGCGCTGGAGGCGGCTCGAACGGCTTGCCGCGAACCTCAGATATGCGGTTCGGGGGCTTCGCCGCTCGCCGGGATTTTCAATCACGGTGATAGCCACGCTTGCGGTGGGCGTGGGAGCAGCTTGCGCAATGTTCACGGTGGTGGATCGCGTGCTGCTGCGGCCAGTGCCGTTTGGTGATGCGGACCGTCTTGTCGAGATTGGTGAGACCCCAAAAGGGAAAAGCGCGTTCTATCCGAGCCCCTTTCTTGACATTCATCGATGGCAAGACCGCAGCCCAAAGCTCCGTGAGATCGCCTTCTTCGGCTCAAACAACAGCAGGGTCTGGTTTCTGGGTGGAAACGGCGATGCGATGCACGTGAGCAGCGCTTCAGTGAGCGCCAACCTGTTTCCGACGCTCGGAGTACATCCTGTGCTGGGACGGGGCTTTGTCGTGGGTGACAGCGGGGGATCGGTTGCGCCAACCGATGCGCACTCGATTCTGCTGAGCGATGCGGCGTGGCGGACGCGTTATGGTGCCGATGAGGCGATCGTGGGAAAAACAGTCGAACTGAATGGAGAGCGTGACACGGTGATCGGAGTCATGCCCAGGGGATTCACGTTTCCCTATGAAGGGATGAATTCGACGGGGCTGCCGATCGTCTGGCAGCCCATCGTCCTGACACCTGCGGACGCTTTGCGCGGCCATCATCAAGCTCCCACGTACCAGTGTCTGGCACGATTGCAAGCGAGTGCGGAACTGGCTTCGGCAGAGGCCGAACTGAACGCGATCCAGCCCACGATAGCGGAGACCTACACAGATCCGCGTGACCGCGAAAATGCAGCTTTGGTCAACCTGCGACGCTACGCGGACACGGCACTCCAGGGGAATGTCCGCATGACGCTTGTGGCGCTGTTGGCTGCGTCGGGGTTGCTTTGGCTGATTGCATGCCTCAATGTGACCAGCCTGATGCTGGCGCGGGCCACGGCGCGACAGCGAGAGATTGCGGTACGGAGAGCACTGGGGGCCGGCCGATGGGAAATCGTGAAACAGTTGCTGATGGAGGGCGTGCTGCTGAGCGGATGCGCGTCACTCGTGGGCCTGGTCCTGGTGATCGGGCTGCTCAGGCTCTTTCAGCATGGACTCGAGACGCAGTTCAACCTGCATGAAAGCTTCACGCCCAATGTGGCTGTGGTGGGCGCATTGCTGTCGTTGACCGTGGCCAGCACCCTTCTCACGTCAGTGTGGCCCGCGTGGGGAGGCACGCGCGCCTCGATCGAACCGGCGTTGCGGCAGGGCGCTCCTCAGCAAGGAATGGGAAGAGCACAGCATCGAGTGCGTACCGTGCTGGTTGTCACTCAAATTGCGCTGTCGTTCACGCTACTCGTTGGGTGTGGTCTGCTGCTGCGAACCATCTACGCACTGAGGCATGTGCAGCTCGGTTTTCGCACGGAGCATATCGTGGTGGCGAACATGACGATCCCGTCCTATAAATACGCTGGGCGCGATATGACCACGACGCTGTATCAACCCCTGGTGGACCGCGCAAAGCACCTGCCCGGCGTTGAAAGCGCGGCGCTGCTGACCGAGGTCCCATTGGGGAAAACATTTCAGATGATTTTCTCGTTTGACGTCTCCGGCGACAGCTCGAGCGCCATCCGGAGGGGCGCGATGCGGGCGCAGTTTCGTGCCGTCGGTCCGGAGATGCAGAAGGTGTTTGGATTCCGGATGCTGCACGGAAGGTTCTTCAATGAGGGCGATACGGCCAGCTCGCAGGCAGTCGTCGTGGTGAATCGCGCCTTCGTCAAGGAGTATTACGGCGACGACAGAGCCCCCGGGAAGATCCTCGGCCAGAGCCTCTTTAGCCTTGAAAAGGGCCGCCCGGCAGTCGTGATTGGGGTTCTTGCCGATGAACGGCAGGTCAATGTAGCTGAACCATCGCAGCCGGAGATGGAAGTATGTCTTCCGCAGGTTACGCCGGTGAGCATGTTTTACAACTTTGCGGAAGGCAGGGCCATGGATGTCGCGGTACGAACCGACCGGAGCCCTGCGACGATGATTCCCGAGTTGCGTGACATTTTGCGCACAGCCAGCCCGGATCTGGCATCCAGCAGCTTCAGCACTATGGATCAAATCGTCGAAGATTCGTTTGGAAGCCAGAATCTGGCCGCGGAGCTGCTTGAAATCTTTGGCTGCTCGGCGCTGCTGCTCTGTCTGACTGGCATCTATGGCCTGCTGGTATACCTCGTGGCGCAGCGACAGCGCGAGATGGGTTTGCGGATAGCACTGGGCGCGCAGCAGTGGAATGTGATGAGCCTGATCCTGAGGCAGGCGGTGTGGATGGTGGCTGCCGGACTGGGCGTCGGACTCGGTGTTGCGTATCTCGCGACGGCGGCATTACGGACATTGCTCTATGGCGTGAAAGCGAATGATCCGTGGTCGATGAGTGCAGCGGTGCTGGTGATACTTCTGGGCGGCCTCGTTGCGGCGCTCGTGCCGGCCCGCCGGGCGGCACGGGTCGATCCAATGGAAGCTCTGCGAGCGGACTGAAGGAGGAATCGGATTTCGAAAGCGTCCGTCCCATCGCTGACTAACGCGCGCATTTTCCCCGGCAAAATCGGAGTGGTGCCCGATTGACCGCTAGCAATTCAAGATTTGGATTTGGCATCCGCCTGCAGCAACGTTGGCCACTTCTCATGCCGATTGCCTCTGGCGAACCAGCGGAGGCGCCGCCACAGAGCTCGTCCATGGCTTGAGAGCAGCGCTACACAATCTGTGCATTTCATTGTTGAGTCAACTTAAGTAGTAGTACGGGTGAAATTCCTTCACTACCTCGTTCTCGATTTCCATCTCGAAACACATCTCGGGGTCGGACCTCGGCGATAAACTGGAGCGGATTTCCTGAAGAGGGGAGCTGCTCCGACCTTCAGTCGAGTGGTCTGCCAGCTGGATAGCCGGCGGTCCGCATACGCTAACTTCAACTAAAGCCGGAGTACGCTATTCATCCGCAGTCCCTTCCTTAACGGTCGTGAAGCGCAACGGGGACAGGTCCAGCCGCTTCGGAATGGAAGAGATATTCGCTCTGTCGAAGAGAGAGGACGAGGTTTTTCCTCGGGAGATTGGGCCGGAGTTTCTCACATGTGCTACCTTTGTCGAACCTCCAAGTACACCTCGCCTCCCATTATTCGAGTCCTCACTTCAGCGTGGTGGTTGAAGATCCAACCCCACGATGACCCTCTCAGTCTTTGAGAGGCTCCCAATGATCTTCTTGACCGGTGGAGGAAGTCTTCTGACCAGAGTCGGTACGGCGATGATCTGATCGCCCTTGGCCAGCTGCGGTCTCAGGAGCAAATCGATGACTTCGATTCGGTATTTGCCCTGCAGCTTGTCCTCGCAAATCTTCTTGAGGTTTGCGATCGCGGCAACCGAATTTGGGGTATGGCCGGCGATGTAAAGGCGCAACAAGAAGAAGTCGCTCCCACCGGTTTTGGCTGGGCGCTTCTTTGCTGAACTCTTCTTGATACGGGTGCTCGTCTTCATGTCCGTGCTCAGTCTCTGGCCCAAATGGGTCAATCTTGCTACGCGGCCCCAGTGACTGTGCTTGGGACTTCGACGGTCGAAGCCAGTGAATGATCCCTCAGCACAATGCCCAATTTCCGGCCTCTCTTACTCACTATGAGTTCCCTCGGGGGACTCCGAATAACTCCCCGGCCAGAGAACCGAATGTTCGGGAAGCCAGAAGTACAACCGCCAACGCCGGGCTTACCATCAGCACCTCCTTTCTCAGCGACGCCTGCCTCATTGGAGTAGAAGTCCGTCACTCAGCCTGGAGTGGCGGACGATTCACTGAAGAGTGGGAAAAGTTTACTTCTCCCAATACTGGATGGTCTGTCGGGAATCCTACAGTGCGTCGAGATGCTTGCGCTATAGACATCTCATTTTGGCCCTGTATAATCTCCCGAGTATTGCGAACAAACGGAGTTTCTGTTTCGCACAGAAAGATGCGTGGGTTCATCCCCGCGTCCGGGAGGGTGTTCTGGTCTATGGCACGCAAAGAGCCCCAAATCGCGCATTCCGGCGAGCGTAGTAATGGCGCCGGGAAGTCCGTCAGCAATATTCTTCTTCTATCAACCTCCGATAGCGACTACAGCTCACTTCGTCCTTATCTCGAATACGTCGACCTGCCCAACCATCTAATCCTTCACGAAGCGGGAAAGGTGACTTTTGTCTATTTCCCCAACCGGGGTTTGATTTCTCTCGTAGTTGTAATGAAAGATGGAAGAACCGCTGAAGCTGGCATAGTTGGGAATAATGGCTTTGCAGGGACACCTGCGGCTGTTGGCCTAAACAGGAGCACGCTTCAAGCGGTGGTACAAATCACGGGGGACGGGTTTCGGGTAGAGGTCGGAGCTTTACAAGGCACTTTGGAATCCACTCCGCACCTTCGATTGATGTTGAGCCGCTACGCGGTAATTCAAGGTATGCAGGTTGCACAAACAGCTGCGTGCAATCGGCTGCACAATGTTGAGCAGCGCCTCGCGCGGTGGTTGTTAATGACACAAGACAGAGTGGATTCGGGGTCGCTGCCCATAACTCATGATTTTCTTGCGACGATGCTAGGGACAGATAGACCTAGCGTGAGCGTGGCGGCTGGTGTTTTGCAGAGGAAGGGGATCATCGAGTACACCCGCGGTGCAGTGAAGGTCGAGAACCGCAAGAAACTTGAAAACGTCGCTTGCGAGTGCTATGCGGTTATCCGAGAGTACGATGGCATGATTGGCTTGAAATAAGTCCGGAAGTAAAGACTCGCCCCGTGTTCATTTGCAACTCGAAAACGTGTTGTTGATAGACCTCTAATGCAAATCTTCAACACGCCAACCGCCGCTTGTCAGGTGTTTCCCGACAAAGCCCCTCATTATTAGAAGCATCCCCTATACCTTGATGATTCCGTTTGCCGCAAACTAGTGCATGGTGCAAGAGTGGAGCTTCCCGCGGGGTCCAGGTCTTCAGCGGGAATGGCGATCGGAGAACAGAGAACAGAGCGATGAGAACGACAAAGAACGATTCCACTTTGCGGTCGACGATCCGCACTAGGCCATATGCCAATGAGTGATGAGAACAGCTCGACATTCGACCCAGCTGCGTTTCTCGCCAGCCAGATTCCGTCTTTTATCTTCAGAGTGGCCGGGCAAGACTCACGGTGGTTTCACAGAGCGGCAAAGAGGCCACGATCACGCTCCTCTCCGCCGGCGATTTTGTCGGAGAGGAGTCTCTGGCCGCGGTGCTTGGAATGCGCCTTGCAACCGCCACTGCTGTAAGTACCTGCTCGGCGCTCAAGATTGGAAGAGATGATTTGAGTCATGCATGAAGAACATGCCTTCCCCGACCTGTTCTTGACGTTTCTGTTGGGCCGCAGCATGCGCATTCAAGCTGATCTTGTCGATCAGCTCTTCAACTCCAGCGAAAAGCGCATCGCCAGGATTCTCCGGTTGATGGCGGAATTCGGCAAGCAGGGCGACCCGGAAACCTTGATTCCCAAGATCTCGCAGGAGACCCTGGCGGAGATGATCGGTACTATACGATCCCGCGTCAGCTTCTTCATGAATCGCTTTCGCAAGCTTGGCTTCGTCAAATACAACGGTCGCATTCGCGTGCATAAGTCCCTGCTGAATGTGATACTGCATGATCAACTGCCCGATGACAACGCCCTTATGCCAGACATTCCTCCCGTCCCGCCGACTCGGTCAACAACGGCCAAGATGCGCCGAACTGTTCAAAACTGAGCAGAATCGCAAAATGATGCAATGGAACACTCACCGTAACCTTCCGGAGGGATTCTGCTGATTGGAGTGATGTGCCAGACAGTAAAGCTTCAATCCTCATCGTTGAAGACGAGGAATCGGTGCGAACGTCCCTTGCCGAAGTTTTCACCTATCTCGGATACCGCGCCCGGTCTGCGACGGACGGTCTCGCGGCGTTAAAGGGGATACGCGAGGAAGTCCCGGACATCCTACTTTCCGACCTCAACATGCCGGAAATGTCAGGCTTTGAATTGCTCTCGATCATTCACCGCCGCTTCCCCGCCATCTACGTGATTGCGATGAGCGGTTTGTTTACTGAGAATCGGATCCCCTCAGGGGTGACTGCCGACGCTTTTTATACAAAGGGCTGCGGTGTGAGTGATTTGTTGAAGATTGTGGAGGCCCGGTCTCTGCAAACGCGCGAGCATCGAGACACGCCGGAGCCGATCTGGGTCGAGAAAAACGGTCACGATGCCTCGGGAGGGGGGTTCGTAACGATTGCCTGCCCGGAGTGTTTCAGAACCTTTCCACAGGCTATCAACGGCACAGCTAACTTGATTCTCGACACAAGCTGCGTCTTTTGCCAGAGCTGCATCCATTACGCAATCGTCGAGCCCCGCAGTCTGGAGTTTCCTCAACCATGGAAGCCAAGTTCGCCAGAGGATCGATCCATTGCTCCGCCTCATTGATCGCTCGCCGAACCACCAGGAGAATCCTGTAACACCAACTGAAGGCCCAACCCAATTCTTGGCCAGGCTGGGTTACCTTCCGGGCGAAGATCTGGCATAGGGACGAGTAGGCCACATCCGCCAAGAACTGTCCCGATGTCGTGCGGGGAGCAACGACTATGTACAACCACTTTCGATCAAACGGCGGTTGCGCACTCTATATTGAGGAAGAAAGGCGGCCTGAAACGCAATTCCTACCGAGCTGAACCGCCCGGCTCACTCTCCAGCGTTTCTGGGGTCAATAGACCCATCTGCACTGCAAAGCGAATCAGCTCGCTACGCGCCCTGAGTCCCAGCTTCTGGGCAAGACGTGAACGATATGTCTCGATAGTCTTCACACCTACAAAGATCTGTTTCGCTATTTCTGCACTGGTGTAGCCCAGCGCCACGAGTCTGAGCACCTGCAACTCACGTCGGCTTAGGATGTTTGCCGGTCGTGTGGAGCCAGTTTTTGTACTTCTCTTCGCTATCACATCCTGGACAAGAACGCTGGCCAAGCGCGGATCCACGAAGATTCCTCCGCGATGCACGGCCCGTATAGCGGCAATCAGCTCTGCATCCACGGCCCTTTTCAACAGATAGCCAGAGGCCCCGGCAGCCAGCGCCGATCTTAAGTAAGCAGGGTCATCATGCATCGTAAGAACGAGCACCCGGATTTTGGGACAGTCTCGCGCCAATTCCTGCAGCGCCTTCATACCTCCAACCCGAGGCATGGTGAGGTCCAGCAATGCCACATCCGGTCTCGTTTCCCGTGCCACTTGAACCGCCTGCTCTCCATCGAGAGCTTCCGAGACAACTTCCATATCGGCCTGGGCGTTGACCAGCATTTTCAGTCCTGCACGGAGAATTGCGTGATCATCCGCGATCATTACTCTGATCTTGTGTGTTCGTCCCGCCATGTCAAACGCTCCCCGGTCCCGCCAGGGGCTGGGTGGCTAGTGGGACTCGCACCAGAATTTTGCTTCCCTTGCGCTGGGAAGTGAAACTAATCGTTCCGCCCAACATTGCCGCTCGCTCACGCATACTCTGAAGCCCCAGGCGATGTGAAGAGACAGCCACGGCCTTGACGTCAAAGCCACATCCGTCATCGACTACCGCTACTTCCACAGCCGTGGCCAAACACGCGAAGTGAATGCCGACCACCTTGGCTCCTGAATGTCTGGCTACGTTGGTCAGGGCTTCC
>Ga0210394_10004475_pt1 | contig 16314 bp, 13 predicted proteins | sample IncBWC12MmetaG_FD_160121 | JGI IMG/M metagenome (GOLD analysis project Ga0210394, IMG submission 160121) | Forest soil microbial communities from Barre Woods Harvard Forest LTER site, Petersham, Massachusetts, United States - Inc-BW-C-12-M | ecosystem: Environmental > Terrestrial > Soil >... | reverse complement strand
ACCAAAGGCGATGGAGCCAGTGCTGCCGGACACGCTGCCGTTGAGCGACAGGCGCGAATTCATGAAACCCAGTGTCAGGTCGATTGGCCATGGCTTATCAAGGGGCGCCAGATCGGTCAGCGCGCCGCCGGTGAATTGCAGTTCGTAGGGATAAGTCTTTTCGATCGTGCCGCGCAAGCTCAGCGTAAACGGTTGCCCGGCTCGAATGTGCGCATCGAGCGACTGCAGTTCGAAAAAATGACTTTCGGCATCGGCTCCGATGAATTCCACGTACAGCTTTTCCAGCGACACGCGCTGGACGTCGAGCCGTGTCAGCAGTTCCTGAGCTTGGCCGTTTGCAGCTTGCTCCGTGGACGGTTCACGCACACTCTGCGGTTTCCGGTCGGGCGGATTGAACGTCCAGTTACTGCTGCCGCTCATAGCTTTTTGCAGGCGTAAATGCACATCGCGGCCAGACAGTTCTTCGATCCGCAGGCGCGAGTGCAACAACGGCCAAAGATCCAGTGCCAGCCGAGCCTCACCCAGACTGGCGAATTCGCCGCCCGTGAAGCCCGCTGCATTTGCAACGTGCAATCCACGAACGACCATGCTCGGATGAGCCGATATCTCGATCTGCAGGCCTTCAAAGCGCACGTCGCGTCCCAGACGTTCCGTGAGCAGCGCGGCGGCCCTGGCGCGCAACCCGGCCGCACTGATGGAGACGCCGATCAGCGCGACATACAAGACACCTGCAAGCAGCACCGCGGCCAGTATGGCCGTGAGGCGCAGTCCAGGATGCGAGCGAAAGAACTCAGCAATACTCTGCATGCAGCAATAGTAATTAGGCTCACTGGCGCGAAGGAGGACCGCCCATGTACCGCAAGATTCGCACGCTGGCCTCGGCCGCCGCCGTTATCCTGAACGCGACGGCTTTCGCCGCCGGCCCTGCGGGCGCCAACCCCTCGGCGGAAGGCGTTCCGGCGGCAAGGTATTGGCCACGCAGGGCTATGCCGTCATCCAGGCTCGCGCGTCGAACCGAGGCGGTGGGGGACGGCGACTAGTGTAAGTCCGGGCAGAGCTGCCGTTCGTGCCGGCTGCCGGAGTTGTCCGTGGAACCGAGGGAAGCCCCAGGAGCCGGGCGGGGAGTGAGGGGGCGGTTGTATGCGTTAGGTGAAGCGTCGAGCCTGCGAAGCAACCCCGACCGCCGGTCGCCCCGACGGCACGTTCACGCCATCCGAGTATGGTGAGCTGGTCCTTTCCACGAGGCTTTCTCGAGCCCATCCGATGAAATCGAAGAACAGTTTTACGCCGGAAGTCATGCGCGCAACTCATGAGCACCATCGCAGTGTCAAGCGCTTCGCCGCCGCAACGCCTTCGAAGCTGAAGAAGAGCGACAAGAGGCTGCGCGCGAGATCGCGATGAGCGACGCGCCGATGCTGACGTCATCTCGGATCCCGCTGACCATGTCGGGCGCGTACACGTTGTCGCGCGAAGGGCGCGTCGTCGCCGACATTCCGCAGGGCGACTGCGAGGTCGAGCAGCAGTCACCGGCGCCCGGATACCGCCTCTTCTGGTTCCTGCCGTCCGGCCGGCTGACGAACGTGCGGCTGTTCCTCGACGAATACGACGCGCTGCGCGACAGCAAGATGCTGCTGCCGCGCGGCGCAGGGCCGGCGCTGTAGGGCGCGGCCCAAGCGACGCGGTGCGCCAGCCGCTCGAACCCCAGGGCCCCTCTGACCACTGGGTTCCCGCTCTTGGCCACGTGCGCGTTTTTCAGCGCGAGCAGGTGATTCCGCCGACGACCGGCAGGGCCGAATCCCTTTGTTTTCGCAACGGACGTTGGGAAGCAGCCGCGCGACGGCCTCAGAGCGCAAGCGCGATTTCGACGCGCTTGTTGTGTTTGCCTTCGCTGCGGATCTTCAGTACGCGGATCGCGCCGATCTCGGCGATGTTCTTCACGTGCGTACCGCCGCAGGGCTGCAGGTCGATGCCGGGGATCTCCAGCAGGCGGACGCGCCCGGCGCCGCGCGGCGGCTGCACGCTCATCGTCTTGACAAGCTCGGGGCGCGCGTCCATTTCCTCGTCGGTGATCCAAACCGTCTTCGTCTCGACCGCGCGTTCGATCAGCGCGTTCGTTTCGTGCTCGATACTGGCCGCGTCGAGCAGGCTGATGTCGATGTTGAAATCGAGGCGAGCCTTGTCGGAGGCGATATTGCCGCCGGTCACCGGCGCAACGATTACGCACGACATTACGTGCAGCGCGGTGTGCAGCCGCATCAGCGCGTAGCGGCGCGGCCAGTCGATTTCCAGTGTCAAGGTCTCGCCGGGCTCGGGCAGAGCCGATCCCAACGCCGGCAGGTGCAGCACGCTGTCGATCGAATCCCCCTTGCGCGTGTCGGCGATAGCGATGCGCTCGCCCTCTGCGCGGATCAGCGCGCCCGTATCTCCCATCTGACCGCCACCCAGCGGATAGAAGATTGTGCGGTCGAGTTCGATGCCGCGTTCGTGCAGCGCAACGACGCGCGCGCTCGTGGTCCTCAGGTAAGCGTCGTCTCTGAACAGCAGTTCGGTCGGCATAGGGACCTTTTCGAGAACCAGCCCCGGTCCGGGCTTGCGCCTCGCCGAGAAGGGGACGGTGGCAGATACATTATCCCGGTAGGGCGCTACCCGGTCGAACTCACCAGGCTTGTACCAGGTCCAAGTGATGAGCGCCGAAAACGACACCCAGGTCATCAGCATCACCAGGACGCCACGGGACACCGATTCGCCCACTCGCCGGACCTCTCGCTCGGCATTTCGGTAGACGATTCAAAGCCGAGACCGTAGTCACGACACCAGTTGCAGCGCGACATTCCAAAGACGCTCGGCGTTCGACGGGTCGATGGCATACGGGGCAACTCCCCCGCTGAAGTCTGTAGGGCGTCGGAAGACAACGGCCGCCTCGTTGCAATCCTCGAAGTAGCGGCCGCCGACTCCATCGAGCAAGGGCGACGTGGCCAACAGCACAGACGTGGCAGCACCTTGCTGCGGTGTCTTACGCAGTTCGGGCGGCGTTCTCAGACCACCCGTGTGCTTCTGCAAATTGGTGGCAATCGCGCCGGGATTTAGAGCGTTTGCGCAAATTCCGTCTGCGGCCCATCGACGGCTGGCTTCCACGGCCAGCAGCGCGCATGCCGTCTTTGACTGTCCATAGGCCACGAACGGCTCATAGGGCAGGAAGTTGAAATGCAAGTCATCAAATATCACGGGTGCTATCAGGTTGCCACTCGAGCTGACCGAAACGATGCGAGCACCTTCGGCAGCCGCCAACGCTTTGTGCAAGCCGACCGTCAGCGCGAAGTGGCCGAGGAAGTTTGTCGCCAACTGCATCTCCCAACCTTCGGCAGTGCGTTCCAATTCGGGGAGCGCCATAATTCCCGCGTTGTTTACCAAGATGTGAAGCGAGCCTTGCCAGTCGGCTAAAAACGCTTTCACGGATGCCATGTTGCTCAGGTCGAGTTGGCTGACCCGAACATTCCGATTGCCAGTCGATGCCCGCATGCTCGCAGCAACTCTTTGTCCAGCATCCAGCCTGCGGACCGCCAGCGTGACCTCGGCGCCCACACCTGCCAATGCACGAGCTGTTTCGATGCCAATACCCGACGAGCCGCCCGTGACGACAGCGCGCTTTCCCGTGAGATCGATACCCTGGAGAACCTCGTCAACCGTGGAGGTGAAGCCGAAAGGGGTTTTGATACGTTCCATTAGGCCCACCGTTATCGAGCGCCGAATATGAAATAGTAATCTTCGAACTTGCGCGCACACGCACCACCAAGCGCCGCGTTGGATACGTTCGGCGCGATTGGTGGTGGTGGGCGGCGGGATCGGCGCAGAAGCGATCAGGCCGTCACGTGGAGCGGGAAATTCACCTCAGCCCAGGTCGAGAACTTGGTCGGCTGCCGGCCTGCGATCTTGTTCGCGAGACCAATTTGGTAGGACGGATTCGACCCGAGGTAGGTATGAGCCTGGAACCAGGCGAACGTCGCCGCGATCTCGGCGGCTCCAGGAAAGGAAGCAGCAAAGATCTCCATCGGGACTTGCTTGAAGGAAAATTCGTGTCCCTGCCGATTCAGCGTGTCGACGATTTCGTTGAAGCTCATGAAATCACCGACCAGGGGCAGGTATTCGCCATTGCCTGCCTCGTCCGGGCGTGCGAATGCACCGGCCACGATGTTTCCGAGTTCGCCGATGTCGCCCATGTGAATGCCGCGCACGGTGGGATCGATGGGAAGCGCCCAGCCTAGGGCTCCGTCTGACTGCTTTTGGGGAGCCATCACACCCAGGACGTTCTGGTAATAGAAGGGCGCGATGACGAACGTATGGTGTGCAAATCCTGCCTGCTTCACGATCCGATCGATCTTCGCCTTGCCGCTGAAGTGGGGAACGTGAAGCTTGCCCCCGCTGATCGCTTCCACATCGGGCAGCGTCGACCAGACAAAGTGTTTGACCCCGGCTGCTTTGGCCGCCTGTACCGCTGCGGTTGCCTGCTTAAGCTCGTCGGTACCCTGCTCCCAAAAATTGGTGACCAGGAAAACGCCATGGGCCCCTGCGAATGCGGCCTCGAGGGTTTCCGGGCGTTCGAAATCCGCTTTGACGACTTGGTCGGCGAGCCCGCGATGCTTGCCTGGGTTGCGGGTCAGCGCGCGTACCTCGAATTGCCCTTGGGCTTGCAGGGCACGCACGACCGAGCCTCCCTGCAGCCCCGTTGCGCCGATCACGGCGATCAGTTTCTTGCGGTTGGATGACATGTGTGCTCCTCGTCTAAGAAAGGGTTGGTGTTCACAGGCGGCCCGCGGCACGAAGCCGCTGGCCAATACGATCGATTTCCGCTTCGCCCTGAGCGAGCGTCGCTTTGCTCGTATGGACCGAGTAGTAGCCCAGCACGAGCGGGTGAGGATGTTTGATCGCGGAGCCCAGGACGAACGATGCGTCACCGTCCGCCTCCAGCTCGATAGGGGCGCCGGATTCTTCGAAAACGGCGAGCTGCCCTTCGCCGATCGGCTCGGGCGAGCGTAAGTCGCCTTCGTCGACCGCGAGCCAGACGGCGGTGTGCCCTTCGGGCGGCGCGTAGCGCCAGCGCTGTCCATTCTTCAGGCGGACGTGGAAGTAGTTGATGCCCGCGGGGGCACGAATCGGGCTGCGGGCCTGGCGGTAGCGTCCGAGAATCACCCGCACGGGTCCCTCGTCCGGCACCGCGTCGGGAGCGATGTACTGGCTTTCCGGTGGAGCGTTCTCCTCCGAGGGCGGCAGGGCCAGCCACAGCTGGAAGGCGCGCAACGGCTCTCCCGGCGTGGGCCCGCCGTCATGCCACACACCGTTTCCGGCTTTCATCCATTCCAATCCACCCGTCGGGACGGATCCCTTCTTTCCGGTTGTGTCCTCATACGCCATCCCTCCGCGAAGGACGACTGTGAGCGTTGCGATGCCCGAGTGCGGATGGATGCCGAAGAGAGGCTCCGGCCTGGGCGCGACTTCGGCGTGATCCAGGAATACAAAGGGCTTGATCAGTTCGCCGATATCGGAGGGGCTGACCAGACGCGTGATGGGCCCGTGCCGGCGACCGCGGGTCCTTAGGGCAATTCCGCGCGCACCGGATATGACTTGCGGCGGAATCTCGACGTCGAAACCAACGCTGGGGCGCTCGACGCCTGCAACTGAGATGCTCATTTCTATCTCGACAAGAGACGATGGAGCAAAGATAAGGACCGGCGTAGCATCTGAGAAGCCTATATATTTCGATGGTAACTATCGCTTAGGACGATGGATATGCTTGATGCAGTCACTCTGGATCAGTTACGAACCTTCATCGCGGCGGTGGACGAGGGAAGCTTCTCCGGCGCGGGTCGCAAGCTGCGCCGCGCCCAATCCGTGGTAAGCCAGACGCTGGCGAATCTGGAAGCGCAGCTGGGCGTAAAGCTCTTCGATCGCTCGGCCCGCTACCCGCGGCTCACCGAGGAGGGGCGAAGCCTCCTGGCGGACGCCCGCTCAGTGGCGGACAACGTCGATGAGTTCAAAGCCAGGGCCCGCGCCATGCGCGAGGGCCTCGAGCCCGAGCTCTCCGTTGCCATGGATGTGATGTACCCGATGGAGGCGCTCACGCGGGCGGCGGTGCACAGCCGAAAGACCTATCCGCATACCCCGCTGCGTCTCTATGTCGAGGCACTCGGCGGGGTCATCAAACCCGTGCTCGATCGCAACTGCAGCATCGGCGTCATCGGCTCGCTGCCGGTCGCGCCGGACGAGCTCCAATCCGAGCCGCTGCTGAGCGTTCTATTCGTGACAGTCGCCAGTCCTTCCCATCCGCTGGCGAAGAGTCGTGGCGTGGTCTCGGCGTCGGCCATCGCCAAGCACGTGCAACTGGTTCTCAGCGACAGGACGGCGTTGTCCCAGGGGCGAGATTTCGGCGTGCTGTCGCCACTGACCTGGCGCCTTGCGGATCTGGGAGCCAAGCACGCGTTCCTCAAGGCTGGCCTGGGATGGGGGCACATGCCCATGCACATGGTGAAGGCCGACCTCGATGGTGGAGCGCTGGTCAAGATCCGGGTCGAAGGCACTCCGCGCGACATGAGCCTTCCGATGAGGGTGGTCTTTCGCAAGGACGCACCGCCGGGGCCGGCGGCCCGCGCCTTCATCGTTCAACTCAAGCGCAAGTGAACGGGTTGCGCCGAGTTCTTTGCCATGTTCACGGCTGGCGAGACAGCGAGAACCCAGTCCCTTTCGCCGACCCTCCAGATGCAAGCTCCGGCGACGATGTCGCCGGAGCTTTAGCGCGTCAACACTGCACGCGTCGCCAAACGCGCGCTGCCATCCTCAGTTTTGTTCTCCTGGCGGAGTGGAGCTGTCCGGGAATGGCCACACGCCGTTTTCAAACTTCAGCATCAGCAGCCCGTTGTCCTGGCACGTGGTCCACAACGTCGCTTCCCTGCCGTGGCGCTCCGAGATGTGCAGGTGCGTCTGCGCCGAACACCAGTCAGGCCCGCCCGCGACCCAGCCGCCCGCGCGTAGGTGATTGGACCCGGGGCTGGCAGTGGTGGCGCCGGCTGGGTTGTAGTAGGCGATTTCCCTCGGGCGCCGTGGGTTGCGGATGTCGAACACCCGGATACCCGAATTGAAGTAACCACAAGCCAGCGTGGTTGCGTGGTGCTTGTTGTCGACGCTGCAGTAATGGCTCCCGTAAGTGAATATCGACAGGCCCACCAGGTCGGGCAGCACTTGCGCGCAGTTGGCCGGGTTGTGCACTTCCAACGCCAGCCGCGACACGATCCTCGGATGCGTCTCGTCCTTGATGTCGATGATGCGCGCCATCGGGAACGGCGCCAGGCCCGCGGCGCACGCCGCTTGCTCCTGGGCTGCACTGCTGATGCCGCCCGAGCCTCCTTCATCGATGAAGATCAGGTAGGGATGGCCATCGATCTTCGCCGGGATCGTGTGCTGCGAAACCGAACCGTCCTTCCAGAACAGAGAACTGATCAGGTGTACCTGTGGATTGGGCTTGCGAGCTTGAATCTCGCTCAGGTCATAGATCACCAGTCCGTTGTTGGCCGGCTTCGTGGGGTCGGTTAGTGCCGTCGGGTCTCTTCCCCCGATCGTTACGAAGTACCCTCGATTGCCATCGTCGCTGATCGACATTCCATGCACGTTCGCACCCACGACGTTGGTGGTCCAAGCCGTGATCAGGGTCGGATGGACCGGATCGGCCGTGTCGACCGCGTAGTACTGCCCTGTCTGCGGCGCGGTCTGGCCGGCAATCGTGTACGTGTAGCGCAGATCCCCACCGTAGTAAGTCAGCCCGTCCGGCGCCCATGCGCCTTCGTGCCCGATCACCGGATGCGCAAGGCCCGTGCTGCCGTCGGGCTTGCCAACCGCTATCGTCGACAGCAGTTGCGGATAGCGGCAGTCTCCCGAAACATCGTAGATATCGACTTCAGGCCCACCTCCACCGTTGTGCCCATTGTCGGCCCCCAGCAGCTGGCGCCGCTCGTTGACCTTCAGCGACTCCCATGGATCCAGCATCGAGGTGGTCGTCAGGTATCCGGTCACGGTCGGATTGCGGGGATTCGTCACGTCGGCCACCGGAACCCCCAGCTGGGTTCGATTCACCGTGCTGAACGAGGTGCCGTGATACGCGCACACGTGCTCCTCGTCACGGAACTCGGCCGTCTGCCAGTTCGCACCATCACCCTTGACCTGGCCGATCAGTTGCAAGTTGCAGTTGAAGCCCTGGAAACCCGACGCGCGCAATGCCGCAGGCACCTGTCCCTGCAAAGCGCTCTCGGGGTGGTCATTGGAGCCGCAGGTGGCCTTGGGCACCGTGCGCAGAGCCGATGAATCGTCCTCGTCGGCCGAAGAGACACTGATGCCCGTCAATGCCAGGCACGAGAGCGCGACGACAGCAAATCCGAGCGACTTAACAACGTACCTACCATGGAATGACCAGAATGTCATGGTTTCTCCTTGTATGTACGGACTGCGTGTGACCTCCTCTATTTCTATCTCTTGACCGGCGCGGGCGTGGACAAGCGCAATGCGCGGGCACCGGGCCTCGACCCTATGCGCGCCGCCGTCCTATGTAAATTAGACCAACGTCGAATGTCGCCGCGTCGCCGAGCGATCGCTTCAAAAACAAAAAGGCTCCGGCGGGGATACCCTCGGACCCTTCGGCGCCGAACCTGTCGCCAGACGCTGACCGTTCCTCTTAGTTCTGTTCGATTACCAGCGCGAGCGCGAAGCCGTCATAACCTTTCGCCCCAACGGTCTGGATCACAGTTGCGCTCACGCGCGGCTCCGACGACATCAGCTCGTTGAGCCTGCGCACGCCCTGCACGCTGGCGTCGCGGCTGCGAGCGTCGATCACCGCGCCGTCGCGCACCACGTTGTCGACGACGATCAGGCTGCCGGGGCGGGTGAGCCGCACGGCCCAGTCGAAATATTCCGAGATGTTCGGCTTGTCGGCGTCGATGAAGACCAGGCCGAAGGGCCCTGCTCCCTCGTCGGCCAGCCGCTGCAGCGAATCGAGCGCGCGGCCCAACCTGACCTCGACGCGCTGCGCCAGGCCGGCACGCGCGAGGTTGGCGCGTGCCACCTCGGCGTGCCTGTCGTCGATCTCCAACGTGACCAGGCGTCCGTCCGGCGGCAGCGCGCGCGCCATCCAGATCGTGCTGTAGCCGCCGAGTGTGCCAACTTCCAGGATCGCTCGCGCGCCGATCGCGCGCGCCAGCAGATTGAGAAGCTTGCCCTGTGTCGGCGATACGTTGATCGGCGGCAATCCCGCCTCGCGGCTCGCCTGCAGCGCGGCCTCCAGCGCTTCATCCTGGCCGACGAACAGGCCGTCGAGGTACTCGTCTACAGCAGTCCAGGTCCGCTGGCTCATTGGAGGATCTCCGACAAGTCGTCGACTCTACGTGATCGTTGAAAAACCGTTCGCTACCGGATCGTCCCTGCCTTAGCGGCTATCGGCCGGGTGGGGTTTCTACGATCGGCGATCAAAGTAGATCGGCGGCGAGCTGCCATTGTCGGTGCCCCCAATAGGGGAATCGGCGAGCGGCAGCCCGATTCCATACTTGTCCGACAGCACATCCGGATGCTCCCGTTCGCCTGCTCGCCAAATCCGTACTCGGTGGCCTTCACCATGAGTACGACCTGGCATCGGTGGGCTTTTGATTCATTGTTTGCAGGCAAGAATGCCGCGCTTGCTGTCTGCGCGTAGCTATCTCAGCCTCCGCCCGGCAGCGTCGCTTGGCCAAGGATGGCGGGCTCTGGAATAGGCGCACTTGCGGTACTTTGGAAACCCCGGTTTGGCCAGTTCCTGCGATCCCCTCTTGCCAAGCCGCAAAGGCTGGTGCCAAATAAACGGTGGGAGGGCGGCCGTTAACAAGAATGCCGCCCAGCGGTGGCAGGGCAAGTGCACGGTCGGGCATTCGTGCTCCGAGCCGCTCGCTAATTCATTCAAGAACCCTCCCGGAAGGCCGTCGAAAGCCCCGATTGACGTCAGATCGGAGGCTGCTGAGATCGTGCTGGTCAGCACGAGTGAGGCGCGATTGGAAGAGTCGCTAACGTATACCGGGACAGGTGCTTCGGGCATCCCGGTCCAGATGGCGAGTTTGCTGCGGTTCTTGGGGCGATGCGGTTCAGAGCGAGTGGGTGACGCGGTGGCGGAATCCGATCGATCGAACCTCGTTGCCTCGATCAGCGTGGGCCTCATCTGCGCGCTTTCGGTTTGCGCGGGTCCGGCACAGGCGAGCTGTGACGATCTGCGCCAGCAAGTCCAAGCGATGCAGGCCGCGGCTCGGGATCAACGCAGCGGTGCCGCGCAGATGCGCAAGGAAGGTTCGTCCACCCCCGGAAAGTCGGCTGACTACATTCAGGCCGCCAAGGACTACGAGGAGGCCGCCCAACACTTCGAGACCGCGGCGGCGCTATATCAACAGCAACTGGCGGCCTGTGCCAGCGCCTCGACGTCCTCCCAAAGCCCCATCGAAACGCCGAGTCGGGCGCCGAGCACAAGCGCGCCTACGATCATCGAGGTGCGTTGGGGTGACACCTTCTCCGGCATCGCGGCGACGATTACGGGGGACGCGCGCAAGTGGCGCGAGTTATACGACCCGCAAAACAGCGGTGTAACAAGTCCGGATCTGATATTTGCCGGCTCGCATTTCGAATTGGTGCGTCAAGCCAACGGGACGCAGTACTTGCGCCTCGTGGAAACCAAGGGGGCATCGCCGGTGGCCGCTGCAGGAGCGGCCGCCACGCGAGCTCCGGCGGCGCCGGCAGCGGCGGCTGCGTTGGCGCAGGCGTCCCGCGACGAACCCGACACGTTGGTCGTCGGAGTGCTTCCAAACATCAGCGCCGAAAAGCTGATGGCCCAGTACGAGCACCTGAAGCACTATTTGGAGGCCAAGAACCCGCAGAAGGTCACGATCCGCACTTCCCCGAACTTCAAGGCTTTCTTCGACAGCACGATGAACGGGGATTTCGACCTGGCGGTCAGCGCGCCGCACTTTGCGCGAGTCGCCCAGCTCGATCGTGGATTGATCCCGCTGGTCATCTACGAGCCGCGCATCAATGCGCTGCTGATCACGCCGGCCGACTCGTCGCTCACCTCGGCCAGGGAACTGCGCGGCAAGGTTGTCGCGTTCGCCAACCCGACATCGCTGGTCGCCATGTACGGGATCACATGGCTGGGACAGCAAGGTCTGCAGTCCGGCAAGGACTTCGAGGTCAGGGCCCCGCGCGCGGACCTTACCGTCGGGCGCATGCTGCTGACCGGCGAGGCCTCCGCGGCCATCATGAGCAATGGCGAATTCCGGGCCCTTCCGCCGGAGGAAAGCGCGCGCCTCAAAATTGCGCAGACGATTGTGCAAATCCCGAATTTCGTGATTATGGCGAATCCTCATTTGAACAAGGCACTCGTCGCAAGGCTCAAGACTCAGCTCAAGGGATTCCTTGCCGACCAGGATGACGGGGTGGCGTTTTCGAGTGCCACCGGCATCAAGGCCATCAGCGACGTAGACGAGGCGCAATTGCGCGAGCTGGACAGCTACGCCGACCAGACGCGACGTGCGATGAGCGTTGCCAAGTGAGCACGATGACGCCCACTCGACGTGCGACTGACTCGCCCGTTACAGAATGGGCACGGTCGGTAGCGGCCGACACATCGCGACCACGTAGCGAGGACTTTCGGGCTGTCGCAGGCGACGCTCCGAGCCCGCTGGGCGGTGACTTCGAAGCCTTCTTCAATCCGTTCGAGTCGAGGAAAGTGCGCGGCGCGCTGATCGATCTGCAGTCGCTCGAGTGCAAAGTGAGCTGGTCGATCGCAGATTCTGCGGTCGTCGCGGAAGATCGGTCGGAGCGTGGATGGAGTACGGCGAGCCCGAGCTTCGGCAGGATGGTCGAGCACCTTTCCGAAACCGCCGTGGGCCAGGTGTCTGTGAAGCAGGTGGGTTTGCATCGGTGTCTGTATTTCTGGCGCATCAGACCGGGGATGATGGTAGTGGCTGAGGTCAGCGGCCTCGGACGATTGCCTGCGTCCGATATCGAGCCGGCCGTCGTAAAAGAGATATGCGGCGCGGCCATGAAAGTGCGCGAGACGGCAGCATTGCGGGGACGCGAAGCGGCCCGTATCGCTTCTTCAAACGCCACTGTTCAGTCTCGCAACGCGCGCCGCATCTGGGCCAAGGCCGGCTGGGCGTCCGTGGCCTCCCTGTTGGCATGCGCCGCGTTCGGCGGCTGGCTTTTCGCAAAAACCTCCTTGGACATATTGCACGTTCGCACCCTGATGGACGCCGCGGTGCTGCGCAGCCTCTCCCTCGCGTTAGCGAAAAGCGACTATGGCGAGGTTCAGGAGATGTTGTCGACGTATGGCGACAGCGGCTACTTCTCGCAGGCAGCGGTGAGCAACGCGAAGCAGCGAGTCATTGCAATCGCCGGCAACTGGCCGAACGTTCAGATTGGGGAGCCCCTGCCCGATCAGATTGCGAGTGCCGCGGAAACTTTTGACTTGCGGCTTGGCCCCGAGAGTTTCGGCCAGCTGCTGATTGCACAGCCGCGCACAACTCCGCCGAGGTTGGTCAGGGGCGGCCTTCATTCGTTACGCGCCGCGAGCGCGTGGTTGTCGAGCCTGGCCTTGATCGCAGCGCTGACGCTGTCCGCGTATCTGCTGCGGATGTCCGTCTTGGCCAGAACTGGAAGGAGCGAGCGGGACGCCGTCGTTGAGTCCAAAAAACAGTGAGGGGGGATTGGCTATGAATCGCGCAGAGCAGAGTCACCGCTGCAAGCTGACGATGGCGGGTCATGCAGAACGAGGGTTGCGACGTTGGGGAATGGTGCTGTTCGGGACGGTTTGGCTGGCGGCGTTCGCCTCCCCCGGCTCCGCGCGTGCGAACGTCGTCATTGATGTCAATAACGCGCTGCTAAACATCATCCAGAACACTTCGGGCGCGCTGGTCGACGGCCCTCCCGAAGCGGCGCGCGAGATCGCGCTGATCGACGGGGCAATGTTCGACGCCGTAAACGCTGCCTCCGGAAGCCCCTTCATGCCAATCGCTTATCAAGGCGGCCGAGTGTTCAACGCCTCCGCCGACGCGGCAGCGCTGCAGGCCGCGCTGACCGTGATGAACAGCCTCTATGGCCCGTCGTCGCTGTATCAACAGTTCCAGGGCGTGACGGGTGCCACCTATTACCCTTCGATTCCGGGCTACAAAAATACCTTGGTCGGGCCGAGCATCGCCCAGATGAACGACGTCAAGGTGCAGATCGGCATGATCAATGCCGAACTCGCGGCGCTCGGCACCACCACCTCGGTCACTGCCGGAATCTCGCTTGGCACCGCCGTAGGCAACGCGATGCTGGCGGTGAGCACCAATGACGGCGGCACGGCCGCAAGCCTGCAGACGTTGACTCAGTTCATCCCCACGAACGAGGGCACCGCAGGGGTCTACGTACCGCCGAGCAACCGCCCGGCGATGACCCCGACCTGGGGCACTGTGCAACCGCTGGGCATCGGCAGCGTGAACCTGGCGGCCCTCGAGGCGACGATCCCGGTCGCCTACGCGGCGACCAACCAAGGCCTTACCTCGCAAGCCTACGCCCTGCAGGTACTGCAGACGGAATGCCAGGGCTCCGGCACCGCCTTACCGAGCAATGTCGCCAGCACCTGCCTCGCCGCGGGTTTCGCCCCGGAGAGCGCCGCCGAAGCGCAGGCGGCGCTGTACTGGAATGACCCCGGTGGGACGTTACAGCCGCCGGGCCACTGGCTGCAGATCGCCGACACCATTGCTATCCAGAAGAATCTCGATCTGCTGGACACCGCGGCCGCGACGGCCACGGTCGGTCTGGCGCTACACGCCGCGGGCATCGGCGCCTGGGCGATCAAATACCAGGAGGTTGCGTGGCGGCCCGTGACTGCCATCCAGGATTGCGCTGCCTGGAGCCCGAACTTCACCAGTTGCGATGCGATCTGGTCGTCGCTGATCGTGACACCGCCCCATCCCGACTATGTCGCCGGCCACCCCGCCTTCAGCGGCGCCGCCGCAACCGCGCTCGCCGCGGTCCTCGGCACCGACAGCGTGACGTTCACTTCTACCTCCGCCACTTACTGCAACGGCGGCACAACGGCGCGCAACAGCCTGGGAAACGTGATGTCCTGCACGCTCAATGGGGTGACCTACTCGATGCCGACCGTTTGCCCCACTGGCGAAACGGCCAGCTATGACGGCGACCCGGTATCGCCCACGCTGATCGGCTGCACGCTTGGCGGCGTCGCCCAGTCGGTCACTGGAGCAGGTTGCAACAATGCGGGCAGCCAACCCGTGCTCAATTCCGGCTACACGGCCAACCCGCTGTATAACGGCAGCCCGCTGATCTGTGTGATCGCCGAGACCTATCCGACCCTGTCACAGGCGTCGGGGGGGTTCCTGGGAGCGGAATTCAGTCGAGTGGTCGGCGGCATTCACACCCCTGCCGCGGTCGTGCAGGCGTTGGCGCTCGGCAATGCCATCGGCACCTCGATGACCGCTCCGATCGCTCTCGACCACACGATCAACGCAACCGGCACGAATGCGACCGTTCTTTCGTGGCCGCACACGATGGGCACTGCCGGCAATGCCCTGCTCCTGGTCGGAATCTCTTGCGGCAACGGCGCTTCGGTCGTCGGCGTGACCTACGGCGGCCAGCCGCTGAAGCGACGCCTCGTGCAGAACGGACCGGGGAACCAGAACCGGATCGAGATCTGGTATCTGCTCGCCCCGCCGTCGGGCACCGCGACCGTCGTTGCGACGCTGTCGAACGCAAGTCACGAGGTCCACGGCTCGGTGTCGTTCACGGGCGTAAACCAGAGTCAGCCCTTCGGGGAATCCGCCTCGGCGAGCGGCCAGAGCACGACGGCCTCCGTCAAGGTATCCGACACTTCGTCCAATCAAGTGGTTTTCAGCGTGGTTGCGGCCAACGAGGGCGCCAATCCGCTCATCGTGACGGGCGGGCAAACCGCGGACTGGAATAACGGCAGCGGGACGGCGAGCAGCGACATCCTCGGCGCCGCCTCCACGGCACCCGGCAACGAGTCGGGGGTGCCCTTTTCGTACGCCCTGGCAACGTCCCAGCCTTGGGCGCTTGGCGCGGTGGCATTGAACCCGGCGGCCATTCGCGTGAGTCGGCACCACTAACCGCGATCTCCTGCAGGCCAACGCGCTGACCTCAAGGCAGTTACACTTGCGCGCTGGCCCAGCGGGGGTATGACTATGAACAGGGGTCGACAAGACCATTGCTTTCCCAATCGTCTGCTGGCGCGAGTGGCATCGCTGCTCGCGCTTGCGTGTTTTGCGGGTGTCGCCCTGGCGGCCGACGGCCTGACAGCGGTGCGCAGCCCCTATAGCGAGCGGGAGACGATGGATCGGTTCGTGAAGGTCGCTCGCAACGCCGGGATGAACATCTTCGCCCGGATCGATCATGCGGCGGGCGCTAAGAAGGTCGGCCGAGCGCTGCGTCCGACCGAGGTGCTCATTTTCGGAAATCCGAAGGGTGGAACGCCCTTTCTCGAATGCAGCCAGACCGTCGGCATCGACCTGCCGATGAAGCTTCTGGTGTGGACCGATGAATCGAAGCAGACCTGGATCGGCTACAACGATCCGGCCTGGATCGGCCGCCGCCACGAGGTGGAGAGTTGTCCTGCGATCAGCAAGCTTTCGCAAGCGCTCGCCAAGATGGTCGAAGGCGCGGTCGCATCGAGCGAAAAGCGTTGAAACGCGCGGCTGGAACCGCTCCGAGCCAGGTACAGATCGGCCCGGCTCGGGTGCGGGGAGCGAGGCGATACGTGCATCCGGCTTCTGCATGATGCGAACCGAGACCTGACGCGGGTGGAGATGGACCGCGCTCTCAGCCCAGTGTGACGATCTCACTCAGCACGTCGAGCGCCTCGTGAGCCGCCGAAATCCCGCATAGTCGCGTGATCCAGCGTGTCTTCCACCATCGAATCGCCGCAACAAGAAACCGCCGTTCTATCGACCGATCGGCAGTACCGAGCGCTGCTGGCGGTTTCGGAAGCAATCGTGTCGCACCGCGATCTGTCGGCGCTGTTCCACGAGCTGGCGCACCGGCTCCATCAAGTGGTGCGATTCGATTACCTCGGCCTGCAGCTGCACGAGGCAGCGAGCAACACCATGCGCACATGCGTTCTGGAGCCGCCCGAAACGACAGCGCCCCCGCCTGCTTGCGGCATTCCCATCGAGGACATCCCAGCGGGCCTGGTCTGGCAGACGCAGCGCCCGCTGATCATCTCGAGCATCAGTCGGGAGACGCGGTGGC
>Ga0210394_10004474_pt1 | contig 16316 bp, 12 predicted proteins | sample IncBWC12MmetaG_FD_160121 | JGI IMG/M metagenome (GOLD analysis project Ga0210394, IMG submission 160121) | Forest soil microbial communities from Barre Woods Harvard Forest LTER site, Petersham, Massachusetts, United States - Inc-BW-C-12-M | ecosystem: Environmental > Terrestrial > Soil >... | reverse complement strand
CTCGACGCGCGACTCACCGCTTTCTTCTTGCGGTGTGGGTTCGTGCTGAGGCTTCCCAAGTGTCGACACGACGTCGCGCACCCTTCGGAGTCTGCCGCTTCTGCCGCCTATAACGTATGACGAACGGGAAACGGAACCTCGGCCATCCGCCGGATCGAGCAATGCGGCCAGAAGTCCATCAAATTCTATTGACAAATCAGCGAGTTATCGCATCGGTTCGGAAGAACGCAGGTTGCCCCAAGGCACCGAACCCCGTCGCTGCTACCCTCGCAGCGATAGGCGGTCGAGCACCTCGGGGTTGACGACGTTGATCGGCCGACCCTGTGCATAGGCGACGACCTGGTCGAAGATGTCGGAGAACTGCAGCTCATACTCGTCGCGCGTGACGTAGCCGATGTGCGGCGTGCACACCACGTTGTCGAGCGCCAGCAAAGGGTCGCTCGGATCGACCAGCGGTTCGACTTCATAGACGTCGACCGCCGCCATCCCGGGATGCCCTGCCCGCAGCGCGGCGACCAGCGCACCCGGTTCGACCAATCCGGCGCGGCTGGTGTTGACCAGCAGCGAGCTGGATTTCATCCGAGCCAGGTCCTCGCCCGTGACGATCGAGCGCGTGGCCGGCACCAGCCGCATGTGCAGCGACAGCACGTCGCACTGCTCGAAAAACGACGCCTTGGAGGAAGCAACCGGCCAACCGTCCTCGCGTGCGCGCTGGCGCGACGCTTCGCGCGCCCACACGACGACGTCCATGCCGAACGCCTTGCCGTAGCCGGCGACCGCGTGGCCGATCCGGCCGTATCCATAAATGCCGAGCGTCTTGCCGCGCAGCGTCTGGCCGACCCCGATCTGCCAGCGCCCCGCGCGCAGCGACGCCATCTGCTGCGGGATCTGGCGTACCGCGGCCAGGACCAATCCCCACGTCAGCTCGGCTGCTGCATACGAAGGCGCCCCCGCATGCATGTTGGACGAGACGATGATCCCGAGGCGGGTGCAGGCGTCGATATCGATGTGCGGATAGACGCTGCGCTGGCTGATCAAACGCAGCGCCGGCAGCTTTTCGAGCAGCGGGGCGCGTATCTGCGTGCGCTCGCGGAACAGCACCAGGACCTCGGCGTCGCGCAGCCGCGACGCCAGAACTTCGACGTCCTCCACGTGGTCATTCCAGATGGTGACCTGGTGGCCGTCGAGCTTGCGGAAACAGTCCAGCGTGCGCAGCGTGTCGAAGATGTCGTCGAGGATCGAGACTTTCATGCGCCATACCCGCGAGTGAAGTTCGGCCGCAGACAGTGTAGATGCGACGGCTGGGAATAAGCCAGGCGCCCTTCCGGTACTGCGAGGGTATGGCCTCGCTCAAGCGACCCGCGGCTCTGGGCGCCTTCGTCGCGCTGATGGTGGCCGTTGTCGCCAGCAGAACGGCCCCGGAGTCCTACGAGACACCATTTCCCAAGCTTTTCTTCAGCGACACGCTGCACCTGAAAGCGTGGCTGACAACGACCGCACTGCTGCTCGCAGTGGCGCAGCTGCTGACGGCGTCGCGCATCTATCAGGTGCTGCACTTCCCGCCGGAGGGCCGCTTCTACGATCTTGTGCATCGCTGGTGCGGGCGAGCCGCCGTCGTGCTCACGCTGCCGGTGGCCTATCACTGCATCTTCCTGCTCGGCTTCGGGACTTACAGTCTGCGAGCGGTCGCCCACTCGCTGTTGGGATCGCTCTTGTATGGGGCCCTGGTGTGCAAGGTTCTGATCGTCCGTTCAAGCGGTTTGCAGGCCTGGGCTTTGCCCGCCGCTGGAGTCGCGCTGTTCTGCATCCTGCTCGGGCTATGGCTGACCTCCGCCCTGTGGTTCTTCAGGACCTTCGGCATCGGCATGTAGTCAGCGCCCGTCATCGGCCAGTAAAACGGCAGGCCAGCGGCGGCTCAACGCGTTGAACGCGCTGCCCCGGGCTGTCGGCTTTCATTCCCGATCTGCGTCTTGGGAAGTGGAGCACATCAACTCGCAACGTCCCAGCGGTTCTTCGTGACGGGCTGGCTCCCGTCCCACGACGAGGAGAGACCTATGAGTATCGGATTGAAGAGTTCCTTTGTCCTGGCCGGCCTGGCCTGGACGCTCGCGGCCGCGCCGGTCAATGCGACTCCGGTCAGGTACACCGGCTGGGCATTTTCGGACGTTTCGCTTGGCGGAACCCTCTACAAGCGCGCCCGGGTCGAATTCACATTCACGGGCGATACCGGCGACCTGGTCTGGTTTGACAGCGGAGTGCAGCCGAGCGGATTCGAGGGTTGTGGCTTTCAAATCCAGAACGGCACCGCCCGCGTGAAGATCACCGCGGGCGGCCAAAGCGTGACGGCAACTTTCAACTCGGGGCAAGTCGGTGTCGCGATGGACCAGTGCAGTGGCGGCGCGGGATTCGTGTCGTATTTCGGCACTCAGCTCGAGCCCGGTTACCCGCTCGTTTTCGATGGATGGTATTCGGACATCGAGGGTGCATCAGGTCTTCAAACGACAGGTACCTGGTCCGGTAATGCGTGGTCCTGCGTCGGATTCCCCGCGTTCGATCTCTACTACTTTTACTCCCCGCCGATAGGCACCGGCCTCTGCGGGGACCCGGCGACCCGCGTGCTGCAAACGGATCGCGGGGCTTTCGAGATATTCCAGCGCTACTCGTATTTCGGCGTGATCCAGACCGGCGTCCTGTACGACGATCTGGCCGGATCCTTAAACATGGGCTTCTTTGCAGTTGATGTGGGTTCAACCGGCGAGGGCGAATAGCGCCTGCGCATTGCCGGTTAGAGGTGACTTGCGCGTCAATCGGATGATCCAAGGCAGGGGGTCGAAATGAAACGGTCTACCAGTGTGTCGGTTGTGCTGTGCGTGTTCCTGGGCGTGGCGGGAACGGCTGCTTTCGGCAAACCGGTCGTCTATACGTTGTACTCGGAATCCAATGCGGTCGGGAGCGTGCAGCTGGGCACCACGACATTGACTGGCCTGATCCGATTCGAGTTCAAGTCGGATACCAGCAACACAACCCAGGCGCAGGAAGGCGGCGTTACCGTGTGGCGCAATGACAGCGGCGACGCATCGTTGACGATCAGCCAGGGCTCGCACACGACGGTTGCCCACATATTGCCCGATCAGGTCTACGTCCGCTATGACCCGACCAACGGCGTCGTCGGTTTCGGTTCGTACGCAGCCGGGAATTTCTACCCGATGACCTTGAATTGTCAGGGCAGTCGGTGCAATGGCTTCAACGGAGGTACCGTTGGAGGACTGGCCGACATCAACGTGAACTCTGCGACAAACTATGCGCCTGATGTCGCGGGACTTGCTACCCAGTTGCAGGGCGCTGCGCTGCTGACAGGTTTCGTGACCTATTGTGTCGGTGGCACATCCACCAGCTGCAGAAGTCCGGCTACCCCTATTCAAACCGACATGGGGCCTCTGCGCATTTTTGCAGCTGGCAATAACGTGGGCAGTGGCGTATTCACGGCGGTTGTCAGCGAGAAAGAGGAAGGCGGCGATTAACCGAGTCGGTCGTGTAATCTAGCTGCCCACTGAAGATGCGCCGCGCGCAACGCGGCGGGGCAATGCATGGGCGACGGCATTACACGACGCGATTTCATCGACGGCGTTACCTGCTCCTTGCTCGCGGGCAGCGGGCTCGTACCGTGCCGCGCAGGCGCTGTCGATCCGGTCGAGTACCCGCCGGCCCTCACCGGCATGCGCGGCAGTCGGAATGAGGATTTAGCCTCGGCCCATGCGCTCAGGGACGGCAAGACCTACCACTTGGAGGATTACCGGATCGGCGAGGAGGTCGACTGCGCCGTGATCGGCGCCGGACTCGGCGGCCTGGCGTCGGCTTATTTCGTCCACAAGGCGCGGCCCCATGCCCGGGTGCTGATTCTGGACAATCACGACGACTTCGGCGGTCACGCGCGCCGCAACGAATTCCGGGTCGACGAGCGCCTGCTGATCGGGTACGGGGGCAGCGAATCGATCCAATCGCCGAAGACACTCTGGAGCCCTGCAGCGCGCGGGTTGCTGTCGGACCTCGGCGTACACCTGGAGCACTTCGAGACGGCGATCAACACCCAGCTGTATCCCGGCCTGGGCATGTCATCGGCGGTCTTCTTCGCGCAAGAGCAGTACGGCCGGGACGTACTGGTCACGGGCGATCCACAGCGGACCTTGCCCAGCGACATTCCGACGCAACTGCACCATGGCCGCTCAATCGAGGAGTTCGCCGCCGCCTGCCCGCTGACGAGCCTTCAACGCCAGAGCTTGATTGCGCTGTTCACGGAGAAGCGGAACTTCCTGGCTGGCCGCAACCAGGAGCAACGGCGCGAACTGTTGGCGTCGATCTCCTACAAATCGTTTCTCGAGCATTACTGGGGTCTGGAAGCCGAAGTCGTGCAGATGTTCATCGGGCGAACGAGCGACCTGTTCGGCGTGCCCGCGTCGCTCGTTCCGGCCCTGTATGCCGCTGCGACCGGGTACCCGGGCTTTCAAGGACTGGACCTGGGAACCAGCCGGGAGGTACGAGCCGAAAACGAGCCGTATATCTATCACTTCCCTGACGGCAACGCGTCGATTGCGCGGCTGCTGGTTCGCAAGCTGATCCCGCGAGCGGCGGCGGGGACGTCGATGGAAGACATCGTTACCGCCGCCTTTTCCTACGACCAGCTCGATCGCGCCGGCAACCCGGTTCGCCTGCGACTGTCGAGCACGGTCGTGCAGATGCGCAACACGGGCTCCGGCGTCGACATCCTTTGCGAGCACAACGGCGGGGTTCTCAGGATCCGCTGCCGCAATGCGATCTACGCCGGCTACTTCGCGATGCTGCCGTACCTGTGCGAGGAACTTCCCGCGCACCAACGAAGTCTTCTCTCGCAGGCGATTCGAGCTCCGCTGGTGTACGTGAACGTGGCCATGCGCAACTGGCGCCCGTGGGCGAAACTGGGCACGCACCTGGTGAACAACCCGACCGGCTTTTACAGTTATTTGAAGCTGGACTATCCGGTCAGCCTCGGGCAATACCGGTTCGCGCGCACACCGGACGAGCCGATCCTGGTCCACCTGACGCACATTCCCCGCTTTGGCCCGGACCCTACGGACCGACGCGAAGCGCTTCGCGACGCGCGGCGGGAACTGTATGTCCGTCCCTTCCACGATTTCGAAGCCGCTCTGCGCGAAGAGCTGACGCGCATCCTCGGGGCCGGCGGGTTCAACGCCGATCAGGACATCGCGGGGATCACCGTCAACCGCTGGGGTCATGGCTACGCCTACGACCCGAACCGTCTGTCCGATCCCAAGTCCACCGGCGGCGAATCTAAAGCGGCGCGGGCACCGGTCGGACGGATCAGCCTTGCCGGCAGCGACGCGGCGTGGGACGCGTACGCACACGCGGCGATCGACGAGGCTCATCGCGCGGCCGCCGAAGTGGTCGCGCGGTCAAGTTGAAACGGCGACCACGTTTCCTCAGTTGTCTATGCCACGCGGCGCTCGGACTCTCATTCCAGCCTGGTCCCGCTGCTGCGGGAAACGCAGAGAGTCTTACCGGTCCAGCGCCGGTGTCGCCTTGCGCCGCTGCGGCGCGAAAAACGGCCGATCCACCGGCCAGGCCCGTTCCATGCGCCGTTCCCACATCAGCTCGCGATGCAGGTAGATGTCGACCCAGAACTGCCGCAGCGTCTCGAAGTAAGGTGCCTCGATCATCGCCAGCGCGATATTTCGCTTGCAGGTCGGCGACCACAGAGCCGACCTGACCTCGCCCACCTGCCGCAGCCCCTTGTGGCGGTCGTAGACGAGCGCGTTGTGAGCCGGCTTGTTGCCGGCGATCTCGATCCCCAGCAAGCGCCGCCGCGACCCACGCGCCTTTTCCTCCAGCAGCGCACGACGCCCGTTGAAATGCCCCTTGTCGAGCGCCACCACCCAATCCAGACCCATCTCGAACGGCGTGGTCTCGCGGTTCAACCGGATCGTGTGCGCAGCCGAGATGAAGTCGACGTTCGGCAGGATGAAGCCGGCCTCAATGCGTGCCATCTCCACCGCGCGGTATCCGATCGCGCGGATCCCACGAGTCGCGCCGGCGGCCATCAGGCCGTCCCATAGAGCCAGCGCACCTTCCGGCGCGATCCACAGCTCGTACCCCAGGTCGCCGGTGAAGCCGGTGCGCGACACCATCAGCGGCTGGTTCGCGAAGCGGAATTGGCGCAACTGGAAGACCTTCAAGGTCTCGACGCCCGCCAGCCCCAACGCCTTGAGCACGGCGCAGGAGGTCGGCCCCTGCAGCGCAAGCGCCGCGATCTGCTCGGTCACCTCCTCGACGAGAACGTCGAACCCGATCGCCGAATCCAGCAGCCAGTCGAGCTGGCGCTCGGCCGTACAAAGGCGAAACTCGTCGGTACCGAACCGGAATACCGTACCGTCGTCGATCAGGTGGCCGAACTCGTTGCACCAGACCGTATAGGCAACGCAATCGACCTTCAACCGGCTCACATCCCGGGTTACGAGTCGATTCAGGTACCGCTCGGCATCGGGCCCGGCGATGCGGTACTTGATCATCGGGGTCAGGTCGAACAGTGACGCCGCGTTGCGGATCGCGAAGTACTCCTGCTCGACCGACGAGTACACGTCCGGCGTCGAGTAGCCGGACCAGGGGACATAGGAGTCCGTCTCGATCAGCAGCCGGCTGCGCTCGAAGAACGGCGTGTTGATCAGCGGCCGCTGGTAGTGCGGACGCACAGGCGGACGGGGAGGGACGTCAGCCAGCATCTCACGCGCCTCCTGCGATGACCTTCAGCGCCGCATTGCGGCCAGCCACTGCCATCACGCCGCCGCCCGGATGGCATCCAGCCCCGCACAGATACAGGCCCGGCAGCGGCGTCGCATACCGGGTCGCTCCAGGCACGGGCCGAGTGATGAAGAACTGGTCTAAAGCGAGCGCGCCATGGTGCCAATGGCCGCCGCTGATCCTGAACTCCCGCTCCAGATCGGCCGGCGTCAGAAGCTCCGAGTCGATAATCCGCTTGCTCAGGCCCGGGCTGTAGCGCTCGAGCGTCTCCAGCACGTTGTTCAACAGTCGCGCCCGCGCGCCGACCGGATCGGCCCCGAGATCGTAGGGCACGAACATCACGTGGATCGACATCACGTGGCGGCCGGCAGGAGCCAGCCCCGGATCGTTGACGGTCGGAACCGTGATCTCCAGTGCGGGGCGCGCCGGCACCTCGCGGTACTTGGAAGGATTGAACGCAAGCTCCAGGTAGTCCAGGCACGGGGAAACGAGCAAGCGGCTGCCCAGCGCCGTGGCCTCGACGCCGTTGAAGCCCGGCAGACCGTCCAACGCCAGGTGCAGCTTGGCCACCAGGCCCTTGGATCGGAAGCGGCTCACCCGGCGAACGAAATCGGTGTCCAGATGCTCGCGGCTCAGCAGATCGAGGAAGGTCGTCTTCGGATCGGCGTTCGAAATGACCGAGCCCGCCTCCACGGTCTCGCCGGAGTCGAGCACAACGCCCGCTGCGCGATCGCCCTGAACCAGAATGCGCTGGACCCGCGCGCCGGTGCGGATGCGAGCCCCTGCCGATTCGGCCGCGCGCGCCATCGCCTGGGTCAACGCACCCATCCCGCCGGCGGGTTGCGCGATTCCCAGCGCCCCGCTGTCGACCTGACCTGCCCAGCGATGCAGCAGCGTCAGCACGGTTCCCGGCGCACGCGCGCCATGCTCGGCGCCGAGCGTCGCATCGAAACCGAGCGTGCCTTTCATCAGGTTCGAATCGAAGGAGTCGCTCACCAGGTCATAGGCGTTCATGGCGGCGATGCGCAGCAGTTGCCTCATATCGCTGCGGCCGAGCGTGCGGATCCGCAATGCCAGCTTCAATGCGTCGATGCGGTCGCGCCAGCTTGCGAACGAGACGCGAAACGGCAGGGTGTCATTCACCCGAGCCAGCAAGCGGGCAAAGCGCGACATCCGGCGGCTGAAGCGCGCGAACTCGGCGGCGTCCTGCGAGCTCACGCCGCGCACAGCGCCGTTCGAGAACACGACCGGCGGGCCCGACTCGTTCAGAGCGACGGTGGCCATGCGGCGCGCCGAGAAGCGCAGCCCGTGCTTTTCCAGATCCAGATCGCGCACGCGCTGCTCGGACAGGCCGTGCAGCAGATGGGCGGCAGCGGAAACCTTGAAGCCGGATGCGAACTCGCGCGTGACCGCAGCGCCACCCACCCGATCGGCCGCCTCGAGCACCAGCACGCTGCGCCCTCGCCTGGCGAGCTCGATGGCGCACGCCAGGCCGTTGTGCCCGGCGCCGACGATCAAGTGGTCAACACGATGGGTCATTGCGGCAGGCCCCGGCGCAGGTCGCCCAGGATCGTGCGCGCCGCGTTGGCGCCGGGAGCCCCCATCACGCCGCCGCCCGGGTGTGTGCTGGAGCCGCACAGGTACAGGCCATCGACCGGGGTGCGATATTGGGCATAGCCGGGGATCGGGCGATTGAACAACAGCTGGTCCATCGTCAGCTCGCCCTGGAAGATGTTGCCCTCGGTCAGCCCGACCTCGTTCTCGATATCCCAGGGCGTCCGGATCTCCGCGTGCACAATCCGATCGCGCAAGCCTGGGCTGTGCCGGGCGATGGCGTCGATCACGGTGTCGCCGAAGGCCTGGCGGCGCTCGCCGTCCCATTGGCCTTCGGCCAGGTGATAGGGGGCATACTGGACGAACACCGACATGTAGTGCTTGCCGTCGGGCGCCATGGTCGGATCGATCAGCGAGGGCAGCAGCATGTCCACGTAGGGCGCGCGCGACCAGTGACCCGCCTTCCAGTCGTCGTAGGCCCTCTCCAGCATATCGATCGTGTCGGTGATATGCAGATCGCCTCGGATGCAAGGCGAGTCGGCAGGGAAAGCCGGGAACGGCGGCAGGCTGTCGAGCGCGATGTTCAACTTGCCCGAGGAGCCGCGGATCTTGAAGTTGCGAACGGCCTGCACGAACTCGGGCGGCAGATGGGCCGCATCGACGGCCTTCAGAAAGGTGCGTCGCACGTCCATGTTGGATACGACGGTTGCCGCCTGGATCTCCTCGCCGCTTTGCAGCGCGACCCCGCAGGCGCGACCGTTGCGCACCAGAACCCGCTCGACATCGGCCCCGGTGCGAACGCTGCCGCCACTGGCTTCGAAGGAGGCCCGCAGGGCGTTGGACACAGCACCCATCCCGCCGCGAGCGAAGCCCCAGGTCCCGACCGCGTCGTCGATGTCGCCCATGTAGTGATGCAGCAGCACATAAGCGGTGCCGGGCGAGCGCGGCCCCAGCGCGGTGCCGATGATCGAGCTGCCCGCCAGGTGCGCCTTGACGACTTCGCTTTCGAAGTACTCGTCCAGAAAATCCGCCGCGCTCATCGTGTAGAAGCGGATCGTGTCCAGCATGCGCGCCTCGCCCATCCGGTGGAAGCGCTGGCCCAGATGAACCAGGTCCATCAGGTCGCGCGGCCGCAACGAAGCCGGATCGGGCGGCGTCTGCATCAGCAGCGGCTTGATGAACTTGCACTGGCGCATCACGTCGCGCGAGTAGCGGTGGTAGGCCTCGGCATCGCGCTTCGAGTGGCGGGCGATCTCGCGGCGAAACGCCTCCGGATGCTGATAGACGGCCAGATGGTCGCCGTTGCTCATCAGGGTGCCGCCGCCCTCGTACGGAATCACCTGCAGACCGTGCCGCGGCAGCTCCAGGGAGCGGATGATTTCCGGGCGCAGCAGGCTGCAGACGTAGGAGCAGTTCGAGTAGGTGAAGTCCTTGTACAACGAGCGGCTCACTGCGGCTCCGCCGACCATGTCGCTGCGCTCCAGCACCTGCACGTTCAACCCGGCGCGCGCCAGGGTGCAGGCCGCCACCAGACCGTTATGGCCGGCGCCGATCACGAGGGCGTCGAGTTTCATGTCGGGTCGATGGTGAGCAGAAAGCGTGGCAGAAGGTGTCGCACAGTCTCGCTATTGTACAATCGTTTAGTAAAATTGTATTGCCGGATCCCGCATTTTGTATTACCGTTCAATAGGGGTGCGAGCACGGCACGCAACGGCATCAGACAGCGGCCCGCCGGGCGGCAGTCGCACGACAGGAGACGGGCATGGCCTACCCACTAGCACCCTCGTCGCTCGAGTGGCAGCGCAAGGCGCGCGAATACGCCGAGAAGGACCTGATCCCTTTCGAGGAGGTCGCCGAGTTCAACGAGGGCGTGGTGCCGCCCGAGATCGCGGCGCGCCACAAGGCGCGCGCGCTCGAGCTCGGCTTCAGCCGGATGGATGCGCCGGTCGAACAGGGAGGGCTGGGCCTTTCCAAGCTCGATCAGGTTCTGGTGTGGGAGCAGCTGGGCCGGGTCACCAATGCGCTGTGCTGGTCGATGTCGGAGGCCCATGAGTGGATGTTCGAGGCCTGCACGCCCGACCAGATCGAGCGCTTCGTCAAGCCCTTGATGACCGGAAAGCGCTGCGAGTGCTATGCCATCACCGAGGCACAGGCCGGATCGGACCCCGAGGCCATCACCACGACAGCCCGCCGCACCGGAGGTGATTACGTCATCAACGGCGAGAAGTGGTTCGTCACCAGCGCCAACAAGGCCGACTTCATGTTCCTGCAGGCGGTCGAGATCGACGCCGGTGGCCAGCGGCAGCATGCCCTGTTCCTGGTCGAGCTCTCCTCGCCCGGGATCGAAATGATCGACAATCCGCTGTTCGGCCACACCTTTGCGTCGCATCATCCGACCTATCGCTTCAAGGACGTCCGGATTCCGGCAGCCAATCGGATCGGGGCCGCCGGCGGTGGCATGAACTACACGCGCAGCTGGTTTCGACGTGAGCGGCTGATGATCGCGGCCCGATGCTGCGGGGCCGCCGCCCGGCTGATCGACCTGGCCGGCGAGTTCGCCAAGACGCGCGTGGTATCCGGGCAGCCGATCGCGGACTACCAGCTGATACAGGCGATGCTGGCCGACAGCCTGACCGAGCTGTGGGGCGCTCGCCTGATGACCTACGAAGCGGCTGCGATGCAGGACCGTGGCGAAGACCTGTCGGTCGTCCATACCCACTGCTCGATGGCCAAACTGACGGCCTCCGAGATGGCCAATCGGGTCGCGGACCGGGCCGTGCAGATATTCGGCGGCCGTGGATACCTGCGAAGCAACCCGGCGCAACGCTTCTACCGCGAGTTGCGGGTCGATCGGATCTGGGAGGGAACCAGCGAAATCCAGCGATTGATCGTTGCGCGCAGCCTGCTCAAGCGCGGCGTCGACGGCCTGATCGGGTAGCGAGCCGCTGGCGATACAGGCTTGCGCCGACGTATCCTCCTGCTTGTTGCATGCCTAACCGACCCACGCCTGCCGATACGCTTCGACCGTCCAGGCCGCCGGCGCCGGACTCCGAGCCGGATTTCGTGCAGCTGATCGACGTCGTCAAGAAGTTCGGCGCAACCACCGCGGTCGATCATGTCAGCCTGTCCGTTCGGAGAAAAGAGCTCTTCGCCCTGCTGGGCAGCTCCGGGTGCGGCAAGTCCACGCTGCTGCGCCTGATGGCCGGACTCGAGACGCCCGATGCCGGGCGGATCGTCGTGGATGGGCAGGACATCACACAATTGCCGCCCTACCAGCGGCCGGTCAACATGATGTTCCAGTCCTACGCCCTGTTTCCGCACATGACGGTCGAGGCCAATGCCGCTTACGGCCTGAAGCGCGAAGGGGCGCCCAGGCAAGAGATCAAGGAGCGGGTTGGCGCCGCGCTGGACCTGGTGCAGATGAGCCAGTACGCGAAGCGCAAGCCGCACCAGCTCTCCGGCGGCCAGCAGCAGCGCGCGGCGCTCGCGCGCAGCCTGGTCAAGCGTCCCAAGCTGCTGCTGCTGGACGAACCGATGTCGGCGCTGGACAAGAAGATCCGCCAGCAGACGCAGTTCGAGCTGGGCAACATCCTGTACTCGGTCGGCGTCACCTGCGTGCTGGTCACGCACGACCAGGAGGAAGCGATGACGATGGCCGATCGACTCGCCGTGATGAACGAGGGGCGCATCATCCAGGTCGGCACGCCGAATGAAGTCTACGAAGCGCCAACCAGCCGATTCGCGGCCGAGTTCATCGGCTCGACCAACCTGTTCGAGGCTTCACTGGCCGGCGACGAGTCGCGCCTGTTCAACTGCAAGGACCTGGAAGTTCCGCTGCAGGTGCACAACCCGATGAACGCGCGGATGAACCTCGCGGTCCAGATATCGCTCAGGCCCGAGCGCATCACGCTGACCTTCGAGCCGGTCGACCAGCCAACCAACTGGGCGGTCGGCACCATCGAGCAGTACGCCTACATGGGCAGCTACACCCTCTATTACGTGCGCCTGAAGAGCGGGCGCGTGATGGCCGTCGACATGTCGCAACTGGCGGTGCGGGCGCTGCCGCGCCCTCCCGACTACGGCGACACGGTGTATCTGAGCTGGGGCTCCGACCACCTGGTGGTGCTCACTCGATGACGATGGGTCCGCGCCCCCTCGCGTGGCTCAAAAGCCGGCTGCCGTCCGGCCGCACGCTGGTGATCGGGACGCCGTTCGTTTTTCTGCTGGTCTTTTTCATGGTCCCGTTCGTGGCGGTGCTGATCATCAGCTTCGCCGATCCGCAGATGAGCGTGCCGCCCTACACGCCGATTGCGGAGTTCAGGGACGGCTATCTGCGGATCACTCTGAGCCTGGAACACTATCGCGCGGTGCTGACCGACTCCCTGTACATCGGCTCCTATCTCTATTCGGTCGAGGTCGCTGCCCTGACAACGGTGCTGTGCCTGCTGATCGGCTACCCGGCCTGCTACCTGATCGCGCGCTCCAGCCCCTCGAAGCGAAACCTGCTGTTGATGGCGGTGATGCTGCCGTTCTGGACCAGCTACCTGATCCGCGTCTACGCCTGGATCGGCCTCTTGAAGAACCAGGGCCTGATCAACCACTTCCTGCACTGGCTGCACCTGATCGACCAGCCGTTGAAGCTGTACCACAACAACGCGGGGTTGCTGATCGGCATGGTCTACAACTACCTGCCGTACCTGATGCTGCCGCTGTACGCCCATTTCGTGAAGCTCGACACGACCTTGCTGGAAGCGGCCCGCGTTCTGGGTGCCCGGCCTTGGCAGGCTTTCTTCACGATCACGGTGCCGATGTCCAAGCGCGCCGTCATCGCCGCCTCGCTGCTGGTGTTCATTCCGGCGGTCGGTGAATACGTGATTCCCGAGATTCTCGGCGGATCCAATTCCCTGATGATCGGCCGCGTCATGTGGGACGACTTCTTCGTCAACACCGACTGGCCGTCGGCGTCTGCCGCCACTGGCGCGATGGTGCTCCTGCTGCTGCTGCCGATGGCGTGGTTCCAGCGCCTTCAAAAGCGCGAGATCGGTTCCCCATGAATCGGATGCAGAAGCTGCTGGGCAGCGGCTACCTGACGCTGGTGTATCTGTTCCTGTACGTGCCGACCGCCTGCGTCGTGTTCTACTCGTTCAACGAGTCCCAGCTCGTGAGCGTATGGAGCGGCTTTTCATTCAAGTGGTACCGGGCGCTGACAACCGACGAGGAGCTGATCTCCGCTGCCTGGACCAGCCTGAAGATCGGCGTTGCCACCGCCTTCGCGTCCGTGTTCGTCGGCACCTGGGCGGGATTCGTGCTGTACCGGTTTCACAGGTTCCGCGGGCTGACGCTGTTCACCGCAATGATCAATGCGCCGCTGGTGATACCGGAGGTCATCCAGGGCATCTCGCTGTTGCTGCTCTTCGTGGCTTTGCAGCAAGCGATCGGCTGGCCCGACCGCGGCTTCTTTACGATCTGGATCGGGCACACGATGTTGTGCGTGTCTTACGTGGCGATCACCGTGCAAGCGCGACTGGCCAGCATGGACGAGTCGCTGCACGAGGCGGCCGCTGACCTGGGTGCGACACCGCTTCGCGTGGTGCTGGACATCACCCTCCCCCTGATTGCACCGGCGCTGCTGTCCGGCTGGCTGCTTTCGTTCACGATCTCGATCGACGACGTTCTGATGACCGCCTTCCTGTCCGGTCCCGACACCACGCTGCTGCCGATCGTGGTGTTCTCGCGTGTGCGGCTGGGACTGAACCCCGAGGTCAACGCGCTCGGCACGCTTTTCATCTTGGCGGTGACAGTCGCGGTGGTGCTGAACAACCACTGGATGCTCAAACGGCAGCGGCGTCGCGAGCTGCAGATCGCACAGGCGCTGCGCCGGGAGGACGCCAGCGGCGTCGAGGTGCGCCATGCCGGTTGAAGCCGCCGGCGCGCCGCTGCCCTCGCCTCGGCGGGCCCGTGCAATCCAGCCCGACCGCCTCGCGCGGCTGGGCAGGATGCTGAATCCTGCGAGCGTTGCCGTGGCGGGCGGTGAAGTGGCCGCCGAGCTGATCCGCCAGTGCCGCAAGATCGGGTTCCGCGGACAGATCTGGCCGATCAATCCGCGCCGGGATCACATCGAAGGCATCCCGACTTACCCCTCGGTCGACGCCCTGCCCGCCCCACCGGATGCGGCCTTCATCGCCGTCAACCGCGACGAGACGATCCCTATGGTCGCCGCGCTGGCACGGCGCGGCGCCAGCGGAGCCGTGTGCTATGCGTCGGGCTTCGCCGAGATCGGTGGCGAAGGGATCGAGCTGCAGAAACGGCTGGTCGAAGCGGCGGGTGACATGGCTCTGCTCGGCCCCAACTGCTATGGCGCGATCAACTATCTGGACGGCTGCGCGCTGTGGCCGGATCGCTTGGGAGGAGGCCGGGTCGAGCGCGGGGTCGCCATCCTGACGCAAAGCGGCAACATCGCGCTGAACCTGACGATGCAGGGGCGACACCTTCCGATCGCTTACGTGATCGTGGTCGGCAACCGGGCCGTGTCCGACATCCACGATTGCATCGCCGCCCTGCTGAATGACGATCGCGTCAGCGCGATCGGCCTGCATCTGGAAGGGCTGACCGATGTGGCGGCCTTCTCCGAAGTCGCCCGCGCGGCGCTGCTGAAAAACGTTCCGATCGTCGTGCTGAAGGCCGGGTCATCCGATCTGGGCGCGCAGCTGACGGCTAGCCATACCAGCAGCCTGGCAGGCCCCGAGGTGCTGTACGCAGCGCTGTTCGACCGTTTCGGCATCGCCCGCGTCGAGGATCCGTGCGAGTTCCTCGAAACACTCAAATTGCTGCACGCCTGTGGCCCGCTGAAGGGAGCGCGGGTCGGCTCGCTGAGCTGCTCGGGCGGCGACGCTGCGATGGTCGCGGACCTGGGCCACTCGCACCGGCTCGACTTTCCGAAGCTGTCGGCGCAGGTCACAACCGAGCTGTCGAACGTGCTGGGGCCCCGGGTTCCGATCAGCAACCCGCTGGACTATCACACGTATATCTGGGGCGACGAACGGGCGCTCGCCGACTGCTTCGGGGCGATGATGAGCGCCGATCACGACGTAACGCTGATCGTTCTGGATTTCCCGCCCCCGGATTTTCCATCATCCGACGGAGCGATCGTCGACGGATGGGAGCAAGTGCTGAGCGGATTCGTCGCCGCCCATCAGCGCCGAGGCGGACCGGCGATCATGGTCAGCTCGATGCCGGAGCTGATGCCACAGGTCGCCGCACAGCGGCTGCTGTCGTCCGGGATCGCGCCGATGCAGGGGCTTCGCGAAACGGTGGTGGCCATCGCGGCCGGCGCCCGAATCGGCGCGCGGCAGCGCGAGGCCAGCCAGATCGAAGCGCTGCCGACGCCGGTCGCGCTGCGCAGCGGTCCGGCGCCTCTGCTGGACGAGATGGCGTCCAAGGCGGCGTTGCAGGCGTTCGGCCTCAGGATTCCGGCGTTCGGACGGGCGGCCGGTGCTGGCGAGGCCGTGTCGCTGGCCGCCGTGTCTCTAGCCGAATCCATCGGCTATCCGGTCGTGGTCAAGGCCGTGTCCGCATCGCTGGCCCACAAGACCGAGCAGGATGCAGTCAAGTTGAACCTCATCAATGCGGACCAGGTCCGCCACGCAATCGGGAGCCTGAGTCAGCGCTTCGATTGCTTCCTGGTGGAGAAGATGATCACCGGAGCGCTGGCCGAGCTGATCGTCGGCGTGACGCGCGATTCGCAGTTCGGTCTGGCGTTGACGATCGGTGCCGGAGGTGTCCTGGTCGAACTGCTGTCCGACTCCGTGACGCTGCTGCTGCCAGCAAGACGAAATGACATCGAGCGAGCGCTGCGCAGCCTGCGCTGCTTCACCCTGCTCGACGGTTATCGCGGCAGGCCGCGAGCCAACCTCGAGCAGGTCATCGGCGCGATCGAGGCGATCGCCTCGTTCGCCTGGGCCCATGCCGACCGG
>Ga0210394_10004473_pt1 | contig 16317 bp, 23 predicted proteins | sample IncBWC12MmetaG_FD_160121 | JGI IMG/M metagenome (GOLD analysis project Ga0210394, IMG submission 160121) | Forest soil microbial communities from Barre Woods Harvard Forest LTER site, Petersham, Massachusetts, United States - Inc-BW-C-12-M | ecosystem: Environmental > Terrestrial > Soil >... | reverse complement strand
CCGCGGCGATCCCCTTTCTGAAATGCGACCTAAGCTATTGATACTATTGTGGCCAAATTTCCCGTCTTTTTCAGAATGTCGATTGATGACTAAAGCAAAATGATCGGATTTTGATTCCGCCATTCGCCTCAGTTTTATTGAAAAATGGGGACCGGAGACTGGCGCGTGAAATTGAGCCGTGGTGGCCTAAAATCCGCGAAATAGGGTTGCAGAGACCGCGCTGCGCTACCCGTGCGCAAGGCGCCACATTGGTGGACACGACTCCTCAGGGGCTCATGCCGGGGCTTTCTGTCGGGAACGCCAAATGACTGACATCTGCGATCGCAACTAAGATCAGCGTGCCGAGCGCCGCCATAGCGAATAGCGTAACTACGACAAGTAACCCGGTATAGACCTTCGACATTTAAGCGCGCCTCAGTTAGCGCGGCTGTGGATAAGGCACTGTGCATCAGATGCACTAAATATAGCGGAATTTTAGCTGGGCTAAACTTCCCGTTTCGTGGACTTTTCCTAAATGTTGGACTCATTTCATTGACATGGAAAGAGAAATTGCCGAGCGCGCGCAGGGCGCTGTTCTTCTGGTGTAGAAGGAACCGCCAGGCCAATTGAATCATGCCGCGTCGGACCCGGGCATTGCCCGAGCGCGCTCCAGGCGCTCCTCCTCAATCTGCCGGATTTGATTGTTGACGAGCCGTCGGCGCTCCATGTCGCGACCGTCGGCCTCGCATTGTGGGAAGCCGTCAACAATCGTTTAGCCCGCTTGCAACTTTCGGGCATGGTAGAGGCTGGCGAACGCTTTGGTGAGCCGCACCTCATTCGTCCTCGCCTCGAACAGGGCGCATTTCGAGTACTCGTGACGGATATCTATCGGCGGCGGCGTGCAGTCACTCTGGAACGGACATTGCCTGCTCTGGAAGCAGCTCATATTCGACCTTATAGCGAAGGGGGCGCGCACGAAGCTCGGAATGGGCTTCTCCTGCGGCGAGACCTCCACAGTCTGTTTGACGCAGGATATGTAACGGTAACGCCCGATCTACGATTTGAGGTGAGCCCACGTATTCGGGAGGAGTTTGAGAACGGCAGGCACTACTACGCACTTCGCGTCAAAAGATCGAACCGCCTTTGGACAAAGGCCATCATCCCGATCACAATGCCTTAGCGGATGCGGAAGCGGCGCTCGTGAGGATCGAATCTGAATTCCATCTTGGTCAAATCCCATTTTCGATACGTTGGGTTTGCAGCCAGCACTCGAGAACTGCGATTTGCCAAAGTTTTGAGTGGCCCTTCGGCGTCAGTTCGCCGTCGGGATCGGCCAACAACCGATCGACATAGTCGCGGTTGAACAGACCGCGCTGACGCGCCACGGGCGCGTCGAGCACATCGCGGACAAAATCGTAAAACGGACCGCGCAGATATTTCAGCGCCGGCACCGGGAAATAGCCTTTCGGCCGGTCGATCACCGCGTCGGGCACGAGGCCGCGCGAAGCTTCCTTGAGAATGTATTTGCCGCCGTCGCGCACCTTGAGCTCGGCTGGGATTCGCGCCGCCAGCTCCACCACTTCGTGATCGAGGAACGGCACGCGGGTTTCCAGGCCCCAGGCCATCGCCATGTTGTCGACGCGCTTGACCGGATCGTCGACCATCATGATTTGGGCATCGAGCTGCAGCGTCTTGTCGATTGCGCTCGTGCTGCGGCAGGAATTGAAAAATTTCTCGACGAATTCGCGGCTGTAGTCGCCGTTCATCAGCGCGGGCGACAGAGCTTCACCCATCTCGTCGTGATCGCGATCGAAATAGACCCGCGCATAGTCCGCGGCCGGATCGTTGGATTGCATCATCGTCTGATGCCAGTGATAGCCGCCGAAAATCTCGTCGGCGCCCTGGCCGCTTTGCGCGACTTTCACGTGCTTGGCGACTTGCTGCGACAGCAGATAGAAGCCGACCGCATCGTGGCTCATCATCGGCTCGGACATTGCGGCGATGGTGCCCGGCAGCGCGTCGATGGCCCGCGACGAGTCGACGGTAATCCGCTCGTGGCGGGTCGCAAAGCGCTGCGCGATCAGATCGGAATAGTAAAACTCGTCGCCCTTGAGCTCGCCGACGGTCTCAAATCCGACGGAGAAAGTTCGCAAATCATTCTGTCCCTGTGCGGCGAGCAAAGCGACGATAATCGAGCTGTCGAGCCCGCCCGACAGCAACACACCGACCGGAACGTCGGCGATGCGCCGCCGCTCGACCGCCTTGCCGAAAGTGAACCGGATCGCTTCCTGCCAATCCGCTTCCGTCAAGTCGTGATCTTCCGGTCGCGCGCCGACTTCGAGCTGCCAGTAAGTTTCCTCGCGGCGGCGGCCATCGGGCTCGATGGTACAGATCGTCGCCGCCGGCAGCTTTTTCACGCCCTTGAGGATGGTTAGCGGCGCCGGCACGACGGCGTGCAGGCTCATATAATGGTGCAGCGCCGCCGAATCGATGCTGGTGTCGATATCGCCGGCGGCGAGCAACGCCGGCAAGGTCGAGGCAAACCGAAACGCGCCGGCGCGCTCGGTGTAATAAAGCGGCTTGATGCCGAGCCGGTCGCGGGCCAGCACGACGCGCCCTGAGTTGCGCTCCCAGATCGCGAACGCGAACATGCCGTTGAAACGCTCGACGCAGCGCGGGCCCCATTCGGCGTAAGCCTTGAGGATGACCTCGGTGTCGCCCTGGGAGAAGAAGCGATAGCCTCTGGACGCGAGCTCGCTGCGCAACTGCCTATAATTGTAGATGCAGCCGTTGAACACAATGGCCAAGCCGAGCTCCGGATCGACCATCGGCTGTTGCGACGCGGCGGCCAGATCGATGATGCTGAGCCGCCGATGGCCGAAGGCGACGCGATCCTGCATGAAGGCGCCGCCCGCGTCCGGCCCGCGCGAGCCCATTCGCTCCGTCATGGCAGCAATGCGACCGCCCGCGGCGCTTCCATCGAAGGTCACTTCACCGCAAATGCCGCACATTTTTCTTCTGGTCCGGAATGAATGCCCCGCGCGGAAACGCCTGTCCAGCACCGCATCAACGCTTACGAGGTCGGGCTGGTTCCGCTATCGCTCCGGCTGGCGATTCGGCGCGACGACAGGCTTGAAAAGCGCAGTCAAAACCGGTTGTTGAAAGCCGGTGACTAAATCCGCGCCAAAAGTGCTGCCAAAAGGTACTGAAATCAGTGCACGTGACGGCAAAAGCTATGTTTCCGGGCTGAAGGCGCATCCGCGCGATGTTTGGATCGCCGGCCGCAAAGTCGGCGATGTCACCGCCGATCCGGTGTTTTGCCGCCCCGTGGCGGCGATGGCTCAGCTCTACGACCGTCAGCCCGACCCCGCGCTGCATTCGACGATGACCTATCTGCCCGACGACGGCGACGGGCCCGCAGACCGCCAAGGCGGGACAGATCGATCTGGTGATCATGGATGTCGGATTGCCCGACATCGACGGCCGCGAAGCCGTGCGCATCTTGCGCAGGAACATGCTCACTGGCCACGACACGGATTCCGACACCATCCTCGGCCTTGAGTCGGGCGCCAATGATTACATCACCAAGCCCTTCCGCTTTGCCGTGCTGCTTGCGCGCATCCGCGCCCAGCTTCGCCAGCACGAGACGAGCGAGGACGCGGTCTTCACGATCGGTCGGACCGCTGCTCTGCGCCGGCTGTTGCGTGCTTTTGCTGCGTCGGCTGCGACGGAAGAAGCACGTGATCGAATGATACTTTCGCAATGCAGTAATTGATGGCCGCGAAGTGCCGCTATGGGTCACGAGCGACTGAATGTAGTCGGCGATGTCGAGCCAACGCCAACCGGAGGGTCGCCTCGGCGCTCCCGCACAGCGAAGGCATCCCCTATAAGCCGCCATGCGGTGTTCCTCCATGACTGCTCCGGTTGTCATTTTGCTGCTTGGCCAACGCCTCTATTTGGCGAGCCTCCAGACTTCGTAGCCGACCTCCTTCGCAATCATTCCGTCGTGGATATGGAAGTCGTGCAGCAAGCGCATCTTCACCTTCGTGCCGATGGGGAATGGGCTATTATCAAAGCCCTCGCCGGAGATGCGAAACGTAGCCCACATGTCATCGGACTCGCGGTCGGGTTCCGCGAGGACCGCGTCGCCGTACAAATTCTCGTCTGCACCCCTAATGGTTATTTTATCGCGATTGTCTGCCATCCATTCTTCGTTTTCGGCGAGCATGAGGTAGCTGCGTTCAAGCCTCCGAAATTCGTGGTCTTCGCCGGGCAAACTCGACACTTTCAGCAGTTCTGAGTATTCGCCCGCTTTCGCGCGATATTGCTCTGCTGTGAACATGAGACGAGCCCTTTCCTCGTCACTCAGTTAGTGGCGATTTTTGGTTCTAATTGTAAGTCGATGAAAGGCGTACATAGTGACGAAGACGCCGATTAGCGAGAGTGGTCGCTTGAATTTAACACTTATCTTCGTTCAATGCGAACAAGCGCCCTGGATGGAACAATTGCGCTCATGATCGACGTCCGGCGTTCGAATGAGCGCTGGATTTCATTTGGACACACCTCGGCTTGAGGTCCCCCAAATCCCGCCGGCGTGCAGCGTGTTCAATGTCCGAGCGGCCAGTGGAAACGCGAATGTTCCGTGGCCCTACGACTCGCTGATAGCAAAGCTCAGAGAGCCTATGCTGCGATGCTCGCCCCGCGTTGTTCGGTGATGCGAACGATGATAAAGTGAGTTTGTGGCGGGACATAATGGCCCCGCTATGCTCAGACTTAAGCCTCGCCGGCCCCCTCCAGCGGGGCCTCTTTTTTGCTGCATCACGCCGGGCCGGCCCGCGCTTGCCCTGCGGCAATTTTGACTATTGCTTCGCACGGTCTGCCTTCGAGTCGGGGGTGCTCCGTGAACTTCTCGCCGCTCTGAGTACCAAGCCGTTCCAGCGCTGTGGGCTGGGCTAGTATCTCAGAGGCCCTTAGCGTGAAGTGCTCAGCATAATCGAAGTGGCCCTCCTGGCGGGCCTTGAGTGCCATGGCGAGTAAGCGCGCAGCCCGACTTCGCAACTGGTCTTGGTCCGACATGCCGACACACCTACCCACTCAGCGACGACGCGCCCCGGCCACCTTGAACGGGGCGTGCAACTAAACTCCAAGGGCATTTGCATCCCCTTTGGATTGACAATGCGCCATTAATACTGCGGTTCCGGCGGCGTATCAGGCGAGAATTAGCCGACATCGAACATCGCCCGCAGTACTTCCGATTCCGACAGCACGGCTTGCGCCTTCGCGATCACGTCCGCGGCTGTGTGCGCTAGGCCGATCATTCGGGCGGGGGCTCGCTTGGTTTCAGCGAGATATTTTTAGTTTTTATGGGGCCGCAGTCCGCGCATTGAAAATTGTGGATTGCAAGGTCGCGGCGACTTGGGTGTGCTTCGACGACGCCCTGCAATAACGGCTTGCGGCACTTAGGGCAGAAGTCACCACTCGACAAGACTAGGGACATGGTGAGTTCCTTTCGCGCTAAGCGAACAGAGGACACTCAAAATGATCACCCTTTATAGGGATGCCTTCTTGGCACGAGTCTGCCCAAGCCGGGACCCAAATTCTGTACGAAATTGCTCACCCTGCTACTTCATCGCTCCCGTCCGGCGTTGTGTTGGTGTTGAAGGGGGACCAGCACTAACAAAGAAGCTTTGGTCGTGCACGGTCGGCGCATTCCTGATAGGCTCCTGGTTGCCGGTAAGCCTAGCGCAAGAATGCGGGAGACTGGCTATGCCGCATTATTGGGTTTTTTGGGATGAGATTGTTGGTTGCATTCGTATTCACAGAGCCAAGTGCGGGGCGTGTAAATACGGTACGGGCATCTATAAGGTGAAAATAACCGAAGGGCCCCAGGCCACCCATGATTGGGAGCCGGCGAACTCATACGCGGGAGCCTGTGAGATTGTGGCCACCCTCAAACATCGTAAGCCGGCCCTCGATAAGTCGGCCCAAACGGATTGCGACTTATGTCATCCCGGACGCCACAAATAAACTGAGACGCGATCATGTCGGCGCCATTTCAAAAGCTTTGCAAGCAGTACAGTAGGCCCAATCCGTCGGACCGATGTAGCATACCGGCACGTTGCGCGTCGGTTTACAGATGGCATGAGCGGCATTGATTGGCCCCGGCGTCCCGGTCGGAGCTTTTTTGTTTGTCCGGCTGCGATGCTCGCATAGTGGGAGGGGCTGGTGCTTTAGCCGTTCTGGCAAGCACCGCCCCTCCATTCTCCCCCGCTGCACCGCCGGGTACGACTGCGGACAGTCCGATGCTGGGTCATGGCGCCGAAGAAATTACGGAAGCGTTATCGGGGCCGGCTGCGATGCTCGCCCCGCGTATAGGCCGCTGTCCTAATTTGCCGATCGCGGTGTCCTAATTAAATAGATTCGCTATTTGTTTGCGATGGGTGCACGCTTCCCGGCTATCAAGGGACGGCCTCAAAGCCCCCGAGACATCAACTCCCGACCGGCACCCAGAAAGGGGACCGTTGCCCCACCGAGTCACAGGGAGCACGCCATGCCTGCGTCTTTATACTCGCAAAAACACCTGCAAGATAACGTCCCGCCCGTTTGCCCTCCTTGCCCGACCTGCGGCGAAGCAATGAGAATGGTATCTGTCACCCCAGCCAAGGAAAGCGTGGTGTACGGATATTAGTGCAGCAGCGATCACGTGTTTGAATTTACGATTCGCGATAGGTAGACCGCCTCAGTTGGCGCGGCAGGGAACAGGAGCCTTAAATGGATCCAGAATCCCAGGAGAACCGCTCGACGGTCGAAGACCGCTTTGCGAGACAAGATGTTCGCAGATATAGCGCTTGGAACCTAGCCGTCAGTTGAATTGTATGATCCGCAGTTTCCGCAGTGAATCACCACGCTATGAACTCGGTTCTCCTCGGCATGCAGCAAGATCGTGCCACATTGGCCGCAGGTGTAATCCACGGATTGGTCGATCTCCTGAAGTATGGGCGGAGCGTCCAAAACCAAGCCGGTTGCCGGCGCGGTTATTACTTTAAGGCTGATCTTACGAGCGGTCATTAAACGCGCTGATCCTTCGCGATGTTCGCGGCAACGCGCCGGGTCATTTTGCTACAATCAATTGGCGGGCAACGGAATGGTGATCTTCGCCCCAGTTGGGATGTGTTCAATGATGATACCGAATCGAGTGCACGCATCATTTCCGCCGCATGTCGCGGAACTCTTTCGGACCTGAGAGCAATCTCCGTTTCCGACTGGCGCGTTCCTCGCCGGATGCAGACTGGTCGCCTAGTCGATCGATCTCGTGGGCCGCCATGTCGGTTGCCTTGCGCCTGCTCCCCTTGCTGCGCTGGCGCGGGGCGATGGTGCCGGCGAGGGCCTTTTCGAGGAGGCGGCGGATCGCCTCCGAAAGCGACGGCTTGTCTTCCCGGCGGTTTGCCCACGCGCCAACTCTCAATTTGAGTTCAGTCGGCAGGCGCACTGCCGTCACTGGAACCTGCCCGGTGGCTGGTCGGTCACGTTGTTTTCTCGCCATATACTCGTAATACATAAAAAGCAGGTTGATAGGAAGCGTTTCGGGTCGATCAGGCGAGCCGTCGCGCGGAGTGAAGTAGTAGTATGGCTACTTACGGCCAAGTGCACCGTGCCACTCGTAATCGACAACACACCCTAGACTAGTGTACAATCTCGGCTTCGAGGGCCTGCTATGAAACGCAAAGCAAAGCTGCCGTTCGATCCCAAAGTATTTCTGTCGAAAATGAACGGCGGCCGAGCCATTTCCGATTATCGGAAGAGTCAAATTGTCTACACGCAGGGCGAACCCGCGGATTCCGTTTTCTACATTCAGAGCGGCAAGGTCAGGAAGACCGTCGTCTCCGAGCAGGGGAAGGAAGCAGTCGTCGCACTTCTGGGAACCGGCGATTTCTTTGGGGAAGGGTGCTTGACCGGACAGCCGCTGCGTCTGGCAACCGTCTCCGCAATGACGGAATGTGTGATCGTGCGAATAGCAAAGGCAGACATCATCCGCGTCATCCACGACGAGCCGACGTTTGCCGAATTATTTATTGCGCATCTCTTGTCTCGTAACAGTCGTGTCGAGGAGGACCTGGTCGATCAATTGTTCAATTCGAGCGAGAAACGGCTGGCGCGGGTCCTTTTGCTTCTAGCGAATTTCGGCAAAGAAGGTCGGCCGGAGCCAATCATAGCGAAAATCAGCCAAGAGACACTGGCAGAAATGATCGGCACGACGCGATCTCGCGTGAGCTTTTTCATGAACAAATTTCGGGAACTGGGTCTTATTGATTACAACGGCAGCATCGAAGTGCACAGTTCCTTGTTGAACGTGGTTCTCCACGATCAACCGCAGATTAGGAGCTGAGGCGTTTGACGTAGGTGCTGAAGGCAGTTGTTAGGCGCTGAGCTTACCCATGAGCTGCTTGAGTGCCATTTTTCCTGCTTTGCTAGCGGCCGTCATGGTCTGAAAAAAGTTTGGCGATTGTCCTATGGCATTCGATCTGCCGGCGCGATAAATCTCCCACCTCCACGGGTTTGGCGGGTCCGCCCTATTCTTTACGACAACGGAATAATCAGTCTCATCGAATTGAAGCTTATTCATGCGCGACTCATTCGCTCGATGACCACCGAACACAACCATCACCAACAGATTCCACGTAAACCGCTCAATAGCGAGACGAAGGACAACTGCCTCATCCCATATTCAGCGTGCTATGGAAAGTCTGGCGCAATTGGCGCTTACGGCAGATTGATACACCTTAATCATTTCACGACTGGCCTCCACGGGTCCACCGGTCAAAAGCGCGTAGGCACCAGCGATGTGCGCGTGCGAATAGGCTGTCTGCTTTTCTGTAATCATACGCCGCACTTCGCGTGGGCTTAACTCGCCTGCCATCATGCGAAAGATGCGTGTCGTCATTACCTGCTGAACGTCTAGACTAAATTGCAAAAATTCGAACACGGTGAACTTGAAAGTCCGTTTGTTCCAATTCCGCTACAGGCCGCATGAAAATACAACCACTCGTCGCTCATCCGGCCATCGGTTGCGCGTGAGCTGTTTTGCTCAGATTCCGGACGGATTAAGGCGCAAACGAATCACAATCGATGCGCCATCCCAAAGCGTTCGGTCTTCAATTTAAGCTGAACCGGAATTTGTCTCAGCGTAGCAGCCATCATGAGGTCCACTTGAGGACGACCGAGCTACGTTTGGCTCGAACGTCCAGACGCGACACAGAGAGACCGAACGATGAATACCTCAAGATGGCTACGGTGCGCTGAATTGTTTGATCGCCAAAACTCGTCGGCGCACTACGGTAGTTCTACAAAACGACATCAAAAACTAACTCGTAGCTGGGCTCACTAACGCCTGGCCAAACAGCGGCTAAATTTAGACGGGGCGATTAGGCGCTCCAACACGAGGAGGGAGACATGGCTGTTGCTCAGTACTTCGTGGAGAGGCTAACCGCCCACAGCGACGTTTGGATGATCAAGTTCGATGACGAAGAATACGGTCCTTACAAGAGCCAATCTGAAGCAGTGCTCTTTGCGATCGACGCTGCCGAAAAGCTCAACGAACACGGCGAGAAGGCCCAGGTCGTGATTATAGGACCCACCTCGACCTACGACCAGGACATCAGCCGCGGGTCGTGGTGAGTGCATCTGGCAATTGCTGCCGTGCCGTTTCGCCAGCCGCACCATAATCTTTCGCAGCCGTGATCCTCTGCACCGCAGATCGCAAGAAGGTGGATTATCCGAGGACTATCGGCGCCATCGTAGCGGCTTAGCGGTCTTGAGGTTGAGTCGCCACCTCCACAGATGACCCGAACCCGACATGCAGCGGATAGCTGACAATAAGCGTTGTCGAACGCTGCCGATACAAGTTGTGGCCGTCACAAAAAGGGATTTGCCATGTACCACGCAATCGTGCGCCGGAAGCTTAGGCGCGTTTTCTCATCGCTCAGCCAAGGCAACTTTGAGCCTGGTCTCGCCGGTCTGGCCTCCCGCTTCGACCATGTCTTTTCGGGCACGCACGCTCTCGGCGGCACGCGTCACACGAAGGCCGGCATGCGCCGATGGTTCGAGCGGCTTTTCCTTCTTTTCCCGAAGCTTGATTTTACGATCAAGCACATCGCCGTCTGCGGCCCGCCTTGGAACACCTACGCCATGGTCGAGTGGCAAGACGCGGCGACGCCTGCTGACGGCGTCCCTTATGTCAACGACGGCACCCACCTCTTACGATTGCGCTGGGGAAAAGTCGTGAGCCTGCATGCGTATCTTGATACCCAGGTGGTCGCCGACACCTGCCGGCGTTTAGCTGAATGGGGCCTCGCGGTCGCGGCAGCGCCGCCAATCGAAGACTGAACCTGACTTTCGGGGAATGTCCGCGAAGAGTCGGAACCGGGCTAGTGACACCGGGTACCAAACGTCAGATTTCATCCGCTGGCGGATCTTTTTGTGATGCGAGGGAACCACGAATACGCTAATGTTTAACGGGGCTGAAGTGGCTTCCAACAAGGGAGTTCTAGGGATGTGTGACTTTAGTCTCCAAAGCGTACGTTCGCGACCCGCGAAGGTCGGCGATAGGCTCGTGACGCGCGACTTCGGCACAGGGACACGCGGCTTCGCCGCCGCGGATGATCCCGGCCTGGCAGTGTGTGTGATGCCGGGAACGGAATTAGCCTTCGCCAGGGAAGTCGCGTGCCTATCGACTGGTCTACTCTGGTGGAAGACGAAGATGACAAACCACCAGACGGCGATCTTTCGACAAATCAACAAGCAGACGTTGGCCGCCCATCACGATGCGCTCGAATTTCCGGGTGGTCAGACCGTGTTGCTCACGTTCTTGTGCGAGGGTCAGGAAGCAACCGTGCTTCAGCTCCCTGTGCAACCAGCGACCGCGGCCGAGGCGCATGCCCAAAAGCGCGTGACCTACGTGGGCTGACGGTTTAGGGCAGACCTGGAGTAGGCCGCCTCGGGAAGCGGCCTATTTTTTTACGAAGCCCTACGTGAGCTTGAATTATTTTTTGCCGTGCGCTTCCAAATGGGCTTTCACCGCCTCTTCAGCGTGTCCTCTGCCGTGAATTACGTGGCCCCTAGCGACGTGAGCATGGTGTGCCGCCTTCTCGTGACTTCCGGCCTCGTGATGCTTAGCCGCTTCCCCGTGGTGGTGAGCGGCATGCGTCAGATGTTCTGCTGCTTTCTTGTGATGCTCCGAAGCTTTCTTTGACATACGTTTTTCTCCCTTTGGGGTATTGCCTAGGTACATGCTGGATGTTTGCTAGAGCTCCGGCCGACAGCTCGTTCCGGACCTTGGCGCAGAGGAATTAGGCTGCTGATTTGGCCCTGTCTGAGCAAAATTGCTCATATCAATTTGTCATATTCACTCACGCGAGGCGAGTTTAACTCGGAAAGAATGCGCTTAAGCGCGGCCGCTTTTCCGCGACCGCTCACGCGCTTATCACGATGAAAGTTGACCGTCCCTCGGATTCTCGAAGTCCCAATCGAGGCATGATCCCACAAGGATTGCGTCGGACCTACCGGTCGCGCGATCTTTCCTTACCAGCCGGTGTCAACTAAGGCGGTCGCGCGATCCAGACCGAATTTTGCCGGACTATCGATGACGAGCAGGTCCGCGAGCAGTTGGCGTGCGCGAGAGACGCGGCTCTTTATCGTCCCTACTGCTACCCCGCAGATCGCGGCCGCCTCGCCATAGGAGAAGCCCGACGCAGCGACTAGAAGCAGCGCCTCGCGCTGAATGTGTGGCAACTTCGCGAGTGCCTCGATGAGCTCCCTGAATTCCAAGCGGCCCAACTGCCCGGGGGGCGCTTTCAGGCTGGCCTCGTAGCTGCCATCCGGGTCTTCGACTTCGCGGCGTCGCTTGCGATATTCCGACCGATGTCGGTTGCGCAGGATGGTGAAAAGCCACGCCGACATATTCGTTCCCGGCGTGAACGAATGGATGCTGGCTATGGCGCGCATCACCGTCTCCTGCACGAGGTCGTCCGCACGGTCAGCGTTCCCACTCAACGACATCGCGAATGCGCGCAAATTCGGAACGGCGGCGAGCATGACCTCCCGAACGGACGGCTGAGGCGTCATCCGTCCGGTCACTTTGTTTGCCGACGGCGATCGCGGCGCATTGACATTTGCCAAGATGATTGGCCCTTTGGCCTTGTGTGTCGCACGGTTCATGTCCATGTGAGACCTTCGACCGGGGTGGCTATAGGATTTCGAAAACCTCGGTCCCCGATTGTCCGCACTTCGGACAATCGAAAGTGCGGCTATCAAATCCCGGCTTGTCGGGAATGAGGTGCGTCAACACCATTGGCGTTGAGCATTTTGGGCAGGCCAAGCGCATAAGAAGGCCCGGTAGCGCAGGTATCGGCTGTGCTGGCATTCGCCGCTCCCCTCTTACAGGCGGGAGCATTATCGAACTCTCAGCCGAAAGGATCGCCTCCTTGGCGTATTGCCAGAACTGATCTGTTTTCGGCATGACACACCTTCCGTGTGCCCCGACACGTCCCAATGTCAGGCTGCCCTGCTAGGCAGTGGCCGTCTGGTCAAAATCGCTCACATCGCCCGGCCTCAAATCCGGTTTTGGCGGACGCGCCGGGACGTCATGCGCCGGAAAAGATCGCTGCCACGTCGCCGGGATCAAGCAGCACCCGAGCGAGCATGGGTGCGGAAAGCCCCGAGGTCGAGTTATTCGACTTATCCACCGTCATTTCAGAGTGAGCTACTTTATACAGATTCGGAAAAGCGCCCGGATCAAAGTCGTCACTACCGGTTGCCTTCTTTGCCCCCAGCTCGAGGCGGCCGGAGTTTGTTGTGCGTACAAGACCCCAGCCGTGCCCCCCGTCCCCGCTGGGGTCTTTTTTCTCATGCTGCCCCCACGACCTCAATCGTCGCGGCTCGCCGAGTTCGGCGGCCGCGGGATGTCCTTCAAGATCTGCCGCGGCACGCTCGGCAGCTTGGCGATGTTTCACCGCGATCAGGAATGCGTCGTCGCGCGTCAGCTTGGCAGCTACGCGCCGGCCAGCCTCATTTTCGCGAAATATATATACGCAAGCGCCCTGCGCGTTGGCGTCGCGCGCAAGGCTGCGCTGGTGCTTTAAGCTGGCTCTCTACTTCCGCTCAAAGAAGATTGTCTTGCATTCTGTCGGGCCGACATTGTGCGCAGTGTGCGAGGCGGTTATGGGCACCGGTGTTACGGCTCCCGCCTTAGGACTGATGTTCGTAGTTTTTCCATCTGATGACGTTAATTGAAGTGTGCAGTCGGTGACCGCATAAGCGACCGATGGCACCGGGTGCGAATGAGGCTTGTCCGTCACGCCGGTTTTCCAGGTTGCCTCGATTACGCGAAAGTTTGCGTCCTCAAAGATGACCTTATAGACGCTCGGATCGGCTTGATATGTCGGTGGCGCGTTTTGTGCTAACGCGGCCGACGCTACCGAAGCAAATGCTGCTGCGCTCAGCGCAATTTTAGAGTAACGGCCCATTTTGCTCTCCCGTGCTGTGGAACACCGCATTTCTGCGGGCAGAACACAGTATGGAAAGCGCTGAGCCAGCGCTAGCGGGATTCGGCTTCCTCGACCGGGGCGGCGGGAATCGGCGCGGTGCGGGCATGGACCGATGATAGCACGGCGTTTTTGATTATCTCGCGGTGCGCATGAGGAATGTTTTCGGGATAGCGAGGCCAAGTCCCTTGGCAGTCGTGGAATTTATGATGAGCTCAAACTCTCGCGGTCTCAGCGCGCCACATCTCGCAACCTTGCCAAAATTGTGCAAAAGGTCGCGCAAATCGTGGCGCATGGAACCGCGGCGACCCTGTTTGTTTCATTCACAAAACATCCCATTAACTAGCTGTGCATCTATCGCCCCAATTGGCGATCACACTGATATAACACTCGCGCAGAGGAAATCGTGCGTCGCTTCGACTCGTCCCTGGGACTGGGGCGTTTTAGGGGAGGCAAAGCAACGATGCCTCATTACTTTTTTCATTTGCTTGACGAAGACAACAACAATCTCGTCAGCGATTCTGTGGGCTGTTCTTTGTCTGATACAGATCAGGCAAAGAAAGAGGCAATTGGCTTAGCACGTGATATTGCAACGCATGGGCTTCACGGAACGGGGTGGCAAGTTATCGTTACTGAAGCGGATGCCGTCGTCCTAACCGTGTCACATTCCGACATTCGCCCACGACGAATGAAACCGTGGCTCGATTTAGCCCGCCGCATTGCGACGTACGAGCCCAGATTCCGACCGCACATTTTCGCTTGGCTGTTAACAGCATTAGTGTTCGCAGCGATTGTGCAGGCGGCGGTGACGACTAGCGTGCTACGGAACAAAGTGCAGGTTACCGGCCCGCTTCATCACGAGTGATGGGAGGCTCCCGGCACGGGGTGCATGATGGGGGAAGCGATTTCAGCCGTCCGTAATGACGCTTGTGTCGCGCGGCTTTGGCGAGATGCTCTAATAAGTCACGTGACTTCCGCTTTTGGCCGCGTTGCGTCAACTTAGTGCGAGGCAGCAAACGGTCGCTTTTGGGGGAGAAGCGGACGTCGCGCGGACATCGCAATTCGGTCGCTTCTCTAATCGGCCGTTTGGGGTCAAGCGCTTTCAGGCTATCCACCGCTGCAGTGTCGATGATGTCGCTCGCGGGCTCGTGCTTCACTTCGGAATCGGCACTACGGCCGTTCCATCATGGGATTCGAGGACGAGGCGGAACAATCTTGTGATCGGCCTTGCCGTCAGACGAATGGCAGGTCCAAGCGACCGAACGAACTCACCTCATCCATCGTCCCGCGAGGGACATCATTCCACCGCTCGGTGGAGTTCGAGTGTTCTCCTATCGTAATTGATCCTGTACGGCCCTCATGCCGCTACGACCTCCCGGGTCCAGCGGAACTCGGTGCCGTCAACCCACAGGCGATGCATGATCACGGCCAACCGGCGTGCCAGCGCCACGATCGCCTTCTTCCTACCGCGGTGCCTGGCGATCTTCATCGCCCAGGCCTTGAGCCAGGACCACTTGCTGGTGCGGGTCAGCATGACCTGGGCCGCTTCGTAGAGCATCACCCGCATCATCTCGTCCCCGCACCGCGATATGCCGCCAGGCCGGTCGCTTTCGCCGGATTGGTGCCGGGACGGCGTCAGTCCAAACGACGCACCGACTGCCTTGGAGTTCTTAAAGCGAGCCGGCACGTCGACGGTGGCACGATAGGTCAGTGCCACCACCGGACCGACACCGGGGACCGTCATCAGGCGCCGGCACACGTCATCGTCCCGAACGATGGTTAGCAAGCGACGGTGTAGGATGACGATCTGCTCATGAAGCACCCGCCGGACAACGAGGAGCGGTTCCACCAACACGGCCAGGTCGGGCAAGTTCTCAACCAACTCCTTGATCCGTCCCTCGAACTTTACCGCCCCAACCATCCCGACCTTGAGGCCGAAGTTGCGCAAAGTGCTGCGCAGGTCGTTCTCGAGGGCGATCGCTTTCGACTGCAGCAGCTTGCGATGGGTCAGCAGCATTCGCAGTTTCTGGCTGCGTAACGTCTTCACATGCACCGGGCGGTAAAGCCCCACCCGCATCATCTGCGCGATGCCGCGTGCATCGTTGCGATCCGTCTTGTTGATCTGCGCCTTCAGCACGGCCCGCATGTGCCGCGTCTCAACACAGATCACCGGCAAGCCCGCTTCGGCGAACGCGCTGTAAAGCCATTGCGACAGCGGCCCAGCTTCCAAGCCAATCCGCTTGAAGTGGCAGGCGGGGTTCCTCAGCACCGCCAGCAGAACTTGCGGCTCGCTCGCCACCTTTACTTCCCGAACGATCTTGCCCGAGTCATCCACAATGCAGACGCTGGTCTCCTTGACCGATACGTCCAGTCCAGCAAAATGGTCCATGCTGCGCTTCTCCTTCTGATGCTTGAGGCCGCTCAACGCGAACCTCGTTTCACCATCAGCCTGAAGCGCAGCACCCACAATCTTCAGCTATCCACAAGCTGGTCGGCCGATTACCCCATCTGGTGACCCAATTCGGAAGTATCAGCCGGCGCTACGAATTTCCGTTGCTAGATCGGGTTTTCAAATGCGCTTGATTCTGAGTTCCTTCGCGGAACCGCACTTCTTACATGCGAGCGTGAGATCCTCGTATTCACCGCCGAACAGGATCGGTGTGATACGGGTAATGACCATTTCTATTCCGCAGACAGGACACGTCGACGAAGCTCCTGCTTCTGGTGGCATTTCTTGACTAGCCACGTGATTTCCTTTCGCCGAAGCGAGGCAACGGATACCCGGGCGGCAGCCTCCTTC
>Ga0210394_10004471_pt1 | contig 16326 bp, 14 predicted proteins | sample IncBWC12MmetaG_FD_160121 | JGI IMG/M metagenome (GOLD analysis project Ga0210394, IMG submission 160121) | Forest soil microbial communities from Barre Woods Harvard Forest LTER site, Petersham, Massachusetts, United States - Inc-BW-C-12-M | ecosystem: Environmental > Terrestrial > Soil >... | reverse complement strand
GGGGCGGTCAAAATCGAGATAGAGCGTGGCACCAGTTTTTTGCGGAGGAACAACGGGGCCGGCCCCACCCTGTGGCGTCGTGGTGGTCGAGGTCTGCACCGGCTGGCCGGGAAGGCCGACGTTAAGTTGCACGTGCTGGCGCCAGGAGCTGTGCCCCCGGCCGCCGCCGTTGAGGTCCACCATGATTTCCCGCCCGGCGAAGTCGAGTTTCGTGATCTGCACGTTGTCGCCGGGGTTCACCGCGGCTCCCGAAGCCCGGATCGCTTTCTGGAGCGCGCTCCGGTCAATCTGCTGGCCGGCTTTAATACGAAAACCCTTCTTGCCGCCGGGTAAGGGCGTCACCATGCGCGCGAATTCGCCGTCAACAAACCGAAGGATCTCCAGGCGTGATTCTTCCTGCAAGGGCCCATCTTTCTTGGCGGCCGGCGGTTCCTGGCTGGATGGTTTGTCAAAGTTCGGCAGGACCGGCACGCTCTGGTCTTGCGGAATTTGCGGCTGGCCCTGGTCCGGGCGCTGCAGCTGCAAGACACCCGTGACGTCTGGGCTCATCAAGAGCCCGGCGGCCGCAACGAGATAGGCGAGGCGGTACATTGGTCAGGCCTCAAGCAGCGAAACCCCATTGTACCCCCAATCCCCTCGTGCAAGAAACCCAGCAGGATTGGGTAGTGGGGTAGCGCCGATGATTAGTCCGCTACCTGAGTGGCGAGGTTCGGGATGCGGCACGGGAGCGATCACCCAAACGGGACGAGGGCGAGCCGAAGCGCGCCCCCGTTCCGTCCGGATTGTCCGTTCATTACTGCACCTGGAGTGCCTGATCGGTTCCGCTGAATTGCACTTGCGTGATTTTGTCGCCGTCAAAAATGACCGTCGAATACTGAGGCTTTTGCGGCAGTTTCACCCACTGTCCCGGCACCGTCGCGAGGACCTTGCCGTTCTGGAGTACTTCGACCTCCTTCTTGTCAGGGTCTGCCGTCAACTGATAGTCGCCGGCCTTCAGTTGCGTGCCGCCGATTGCGGCATTCTTACTGACGGATAAAGGCGCCGTATAGGTGCGCGCCCAAACGGGGATGGTAAGGGTAAGGAATGACAAAATAGCCAAACATTGCGTGACACGATGACGCATTTCTCTATACCTCCGCATGTACATGAGTTCCCCGGAACATCGAGCCCATGGCCGAATTCCTGTGGGTGAGTGTTGCGCCCCCTGTGGCACTCTGAATTGGGCAGCATGCACTCGATATGTTGGACGCACCGTTATCGGGCGGAGTTACAGGTTTTGTGGGAGATGTTTACTGGTTCGAAGCACGCCGCTGCGGCGATCTGCTGGCGCGCGCATGGCTGGAGACGCGCACGCCCTCACGATCGATCCGGTGGCCGAGCACTGTGGCCCCAGCGGCCTCGACGACGGCTTCGACGCGTTTGCGCGCGCCCGGCTCAATCACCAGCGCCACGCAGCCGCCTCCGCCCGCTCCGCATACTTTGCCCCCGAAGGCGCCTTGCCTGCGCGCTCCGGCGATAATGCGATCGATGACCGGCGTCGAGATCGTCGGCAGGTTGCGGCGGCGAAACTCCCATTCCTCGCGGACGAGCCGGCCCACCTCGCTCCAGGCGTTGCGCACCAGCGCCTCGCGAACCTGCCGCGCAACGGCGGCGATTTGCTCGAGGTTGCGCCAAACGCGGCGGTCTCCGTCGATGTGCCGCTTGAACACTTCCCAGTTATTGATGCCGTGCCGACGTGGCTTGCCCGTGTAGCAGAGAACGAGGTGGCGCTCAAGGTCGTCGAGGTCACAGCCGAGCTTCTCCCGCCGTTCGCGGCCCGGTTCAAGATGAATCGCGCTCGCGCCGCCGAATGCCGGCGGGTAATGATCCTGCGTGCCCGTGGGAACGCGGATGACGATGGCTTCGGCATCCCGGCTGATGTGAATCCAATCCTGCAGGCCGCGCCCAGCTCCGGTAATCCGGTCGAGCGCCGCGCAAATCGCCACAGCCATCGCACTCGAACCGCCGATGCCCGCGCCAGCCGGCGCTTCCGAATTCGTCGTGAGCGTTAAGCCGGTGCGCGGACGGAAAAAGCGGACCAGATGCGCGAGGAGCGGCAGTCGGTAGCGGGGCGTGGCTTCCAGAGCCGCGAACGAGGTGAAAGTCTCCCTCCGGCGGGTGTCGAGCGAGATCAGCGTAATGCGCTGCGAACCCCGCGGCGCGGTCTCGATCGCGCAGGAGGCGTAGCGCGTGATCGCGCAGTTCACCGTCAGCGCGCCCGGGTGGAACAGATAGAGCGGCCAAATATCCAGCGTTCCACCCGCCAAGTCGATCCGCGTCGGCGCCCGAGCTTCGATTCGCAACTTTACTTCGCCTCCCGATCTGGATACGGTATTTGGAGCGCGCATGATAGCACCCCGCGAAACACCGAAGGAACATACGATTGCATTATGAGTCGCTCCGCTCGCGAGAGGTCCTCGAACGGTTTTTTCTCGGCTTTTCGGGAACCGCCCTGCCGGAAGAGCTTGCCGGCATGCTATCCGCAGGTCTGGCCGGAGTGGCGATTTACGGGCGCAACTACGAGGACCCGGCCGGCCTCGAAGCGCTCACCGGCTCGATTCGGCGCGCCGCCGGTCAGCCTGTACTGATCGGGGCAGACCAAGAAGGCGGCAAGCGCTTCGCTTTGAAGTCGCCCTTCACCGCCTGGCCCTCTCCCGCCGAGCTCGGCGCGCTCGGAGACGTTGCGCTCGCCGAGCAGCTGGCGCGGGCCATGGCTCGCGAAATGCTGGCCGTAGGGCTCAACCTGGACTTCGCTCCCATGCTCGATCTGGCGACCAATCCGGAGAGCCCGGTCACCTCCGACCGGGCCTTCGGCGCCGACCCGGAGGACGTCGCCCGCATGGGTGTCGCGTTCCTGCGCGGCCTCGCGGCCGAGGGCATTTTGAGTTGCGCCAAGCACTTTCCGGGCCACGGCGACACCGCCGTCGACCCGCACTTCGATTTGCCCAGTTTTGACGGAACGCGCGAGCGCCTGGCGCAGCGCGAAATGGCGCCGTTTGCCGCGGCCATCGAAGCGGGCGTGCCGCTGGTGATGACGGCCCACATTCTGCTCCCACGGGTGGATGCGGATCGCCCGGCTTCGATTTCGCGCTCCGTGCTGGACGGCTTGCTGCGCCAGCAGTTGCACTTCGACGGAGTGATCCTGGCCGACGACCTGGGCATGGGCGCCATCGCCCGGCGCTACGGCCCCGGCGAGAGCGCCGTCAAGACGCTGGAGGCCGGCAGCGATATCGCGATGCTCTGCCACGATAGTTCCGTCGTGCCCGAGGCAACCGCAGCGGTCGCTCGATCCCTTGCGGCGGGGCGCTTTGAGCCCGCCCAATGGTCTGCGGGACGCGCGCGCATTGCGCGGCTGCGCCGGCAGATAAAGACGGCCCAGCGCCCCGCGCCACCGCTCGAAGTCGTGGGTTGCGCCGAACATCGCGCGATGGCAAAGGAGATTCGGGCCCGGCTGGATCACGCACCCAAATAGAGGGACGCATTGAAGAACGGCGCAAAGGCGTGAATAACCGCGATACGGAAGGCTTCCTGGCGCGTGATGAGATTGCACGTGAGCACGCCCCAGGCGCCCTGCGCGTCGCGGATGCCTCGGCCTCCCGCAAAGCGGTCGATTGCGACGGAAAGCTCGACGCCGCGGTCCAACACTTCGGCGGCCAGCGCCTCGGGCAGTAGGACGCCGCCCGCCTGGCCGTAGGCTTCCCGGCCCGCTCCATCGCTCACCAGGGCCCAGCTCTCGAGAAATGTGATCCGGCGGCCGTTCTCGCGCAGAACGTCCAGACCGCCCTCCAAACCGACAAAATAGCGCCACGACTCGCGACGTTCTCGCGCCTGGCGCTCGAGGCCCTCGCAGCGGCCGCGCGCCCCGGCCATCAGCTCCGCACGGCTCCGCGGCGTGTGCCCGACGCCGCTGGCCATCTCGACTCCGACGACGGCGAATTGCGCGTTGCGATGCAGCAGAGGACCGCAAGCTTCAAGAGCCTGCGAGACGGCATTGATCTTCGGTTGTCGGCTGCTGCCGACCGCCACCACGATTTGTTCCATATCGGTTCACCTCGCGGCTGATCCGCTAACGCGCCGAGCGATTCTCGGACCACGCGGCAGGCATGTTCGGGGGATCGAAAGATCGAAGGAGAATGGAGCGGCCGAGGGGACTCGAACCCCCGCCTGCAGCTTGGCAAGCTGCCGTACTACCCCTATACTACGGCCGCCCTGACGATCAATTTTATAGCACGGCGTCCGGCACGCGACAAGCGTCCCCGCGCACACCCCTAGAGCATCGCGCGCGGCGTCTCTGGCGCGCCTGTTGCTGTGCCAAGGTCGCGCTAGCTGATCCGGACGACACGCGCTGTCTTGACGACGGGAGACTTCTTCTGGCGCTCGGCAAAGCTGGCAGCTTTCGCGCGATCCGTGTAGACGCGAGCGAACCTCTCGCCGTCACGGTAAACCACGGTGACTTGCCAGTGGCGGTGCTTACGCCGTTTGTCTTTGCCGAACGCAGTGCGTTTTTTGCGTTGCATCAAGCTTGGTTTCCAATCAGGGGCCAACGCAATATCTCAAGATTAGCGACCGCAACGCAAGCACAAATTATGCGGCGCGCTCACCGGGCTGTGTTAACGAACACGTTAACTGCCTCGACGCCTCCGGTCAGAACAGGCTCGCGCCGGTGTTATCCGATTGGCGCTGGGGCCGCAACCTTTTGTACATTCCCGCGTCTAATTGGGTAGGCGTGCTGATAAGCTGTGTGAGCGTCGAATCGAGGAGAAAGATCGTGTTTGCCATCGGGCAGGAACCGCGCATAGAAAACCTCCGGGATTATCCCGTTGAAGCCGTGGAAAAGCTGCGCAGTCTGCTGCGCTCCGGCGCGGAGCCGCGCGCGGATGCCAACCGGCCCAATTTCTTCGAGGTGGAAGATGGCAATCAGGTCTTTTACATCCATGTCTCGCCGGCGACCGGCAAGGTTCTGTTTCTAGCCACCTGGGCTCTGCGGCGCCAAGCCGCGTGCGTGGCGGATTAGTTCGCCCGAGAGTCTCTCGCCCGTATACCCGCGCCGTAAGTAACGAGCAGGCTGCTCTTTCGAACCATTTAAGCCGGCACTTCTTCGCTCCGGCGCTGGTGCAGTTTTGACTCCGGCGGTGCGGAAACTCGCTAGGCGAAGCTCTGCAAAGCCTCTACCATGACGGGCGTGTCCCAAGCGAGCGTCCATCGCCGCGTCTTTGCCTCGACGGCCATCGTCATGGCCGGCATTTTGCTCAGCCGCATTCTCGGTTTCTTCCGCGAGTGGACGGTGGCGCGCGAAGTGGGCGCGAACGCCGCAACCTCCGCCTATTACGCTGCATTCCGATTGCCTGATTTCCTGAACTATCTGGTGGCCGGCGCGTCGCTCAGCGTCACGTTTATTCCCGTCTTCAACAAGTACGTCGCCGAAAACCGCGAAGACGAGGGCTGGCGGGTCTTCTCAACGGTGGTCACTTTCATGAGCGTCCTGCTGATCGCGCTAGTGGCCGCCGGCGAGATCTTTGCGCCGCAACTCGCGGAGGTGATCGCTCCGGGATTCCAGCCGCAGGAAAAAGCGCGCATGATCTTCCTGACGCGGCTCATGCTGCCGGCCCAGTTTTGCTTCATTCTGGGCAGCATCCTGAGCGCGGTGCAATACGCCAAGGGACGTTTCCTGATTCCCTCGCTTGGCCCGGTCGTTTACAACGCAATGATCATTGTCGGCGGGCTGCTGCTGGCATCGCGCATCGGCATGACCGGGTTCGCCGTCGGCGTGCTGGCGGGCGCGATCGTCGGGATTCTGCTGCTGCAGGTTTACGGCGCGTTTCAGGTGAAGGCGCGTTTCAAACCTAACCTCAATCTCAATCACCCGGGCTTTCGAATGTTCCTGCGCCTGGCCATCCCCATCATGGTGGCCCTCGGGCTGCCGTTCATGGACAACATCATCATCGTCCGGTTTGGCTCCTATTTGCAGCCGGCGGCGATCACCTGGCTAAACTATGCCAAGACGCTGATGCAAGTCCCGCTCGGCGTGGTCGGACAAGGCGTCGGCGTCGCTTCATTTCCCTTCCTCTCTCAACTTTACTCCGAAGGGAAATTTGACGATCTGAACCGGCTGCTGAACTCGACTTTCAAGGGGATCATCGCGCTGCTCGTGCCCATTTCGGCCCTCACGATCGCGCAAAGCGCTCCGCTCGTCTATCTGGTTTTGCCGCACAGAAGGATGAGCGGTCCGGATCTCGACGCCACGGCGGCAACGCTCGTCTTTTTCTCCTTGGGGATGTTCGCCTGGGGCGCGCAAAACATATTGGCGCGCGGCTTCTATGCCACCCGAAGCACGCTGGCGCCGGCGATTGTTGGCACTGTGTTGACCTTCGCCAGCCTGCCCCTCTACTGGCTGCTGGCGCGCCGCTGGCAGCACTTGGGGCTGGCGCTGGCAAGCTCGTTGGCCATGATGGTCTACTCCGTGGTGCTGTTTTTCCTGCTCAACCGCCGCACGCATAACCGCTCCGGAAGCGCCATGGTTCTCTTTTTTGGGAAGGTCTGCGCCGCTTCCGCCGCCGTGGCCTGGATTTGCCACCAGCTCCAGCTAATCCTCGAACCGCACATCGCCTGGCACAGGTTTGCCGGCGCGCTGCTGCTACTGGTGATGGTAACGTCGGCGGGCGTTGTGCTGCTGATTGCGCTGGGGAAGCTGCTGCGGATTCGGGAACTCGACGAGCAGGTCGCCCGCTTGTGGGCGCTCGCTTCCGGCAGTCGTCCGGGGACGGCCGCCTGAGCTACGCTGTGTGAAGCTTGGCTTTCTCGACGAGCTTTTGGATTCGCGCCCGGACGTGGCCGGTGAATTGCGACCCGCTTACCGTCGTGCAACCCGGCGCGGCGATGTCGACGGTGCGAATGCCCTCGGTCAGCACGTCGTCCACAGCACGCTCGATCGCGGCCCCGGCCTCCGGCAAACCGAACCTCTCGCGCAGAAGCAAGCTCATGCACAAAATGGTGGCCGAGGGATTGGCCACGTCCTTGCCGACCAGCTGCGGCGCGGTGCCATGAATCGGCTCCACCAAGGGCGGGCCGTCGCCTGCGCTCCAGGAAGGAACCATGCCGATCGAGCCGACCAGCGCCGCCGCCTCATCGCTCAGGATATCGCCAAAAAGATTCGAGGTGAGCAGGACGTCGAACTGCTCGGGGCGCAGGATGATTTGCATCGAGGCGTTATCGACGTACAGGTGATCGAGAGTCAGGTCGGGCGCGTCGGCCGCCATCCGCGAGACCGTCTGGCGCCACAGCGTCGAAGTCGCCAGAATGTTGGCTTTGTCCACCGAAGTCACCCGGCGCGAGCGGCGCCTGGCCCTCTCAAACGCAAAGCGAGTGATCCGTTCGATTTCGGGGACGCTGTACGTCGCGACGTCCGAAGCGCGCTCGTTGGCGCCGCGGCCCTCGATCGTGTGCGTGCCGAAATAGATATCGCCGACCAGCTCGCGAATAATTTCGAAATTGACGATCGTGTTGGGACCGAGACGCAAGGGGGAAAGCGGGCGCAGCGCTTCGCTCAGCCGGATCGGGCGGACGTTGGCGTAAACCCCCAGCGTCCGCCGCAGCGCAAGCAGGCCGGCCTCGGGCCTGCGGTCGAGCGGCAGGGAGTCCCAGCGCGGGCCGCCGACAGCACCCAGCAGCACGGCGTCGGCCTTCAGGCAGGCATTGACGGTTTCCGGCGGGAAGGGCTGCCCGTGGTTGTCGATGGCCACGCCGCCGAAGGGCAGCTCCATGAATTCGACGCCGAAGCCAAATTCACGCGCGCAATCCTGAAGAACGGAAACCGCGGCGCGCGTGACCTCAGGACCAATCCCGTCGCCCGGCAGGACCGCTATGTTCCACTGCTTCCGGCTCACGTGCGATTCCCCGGCGCGACCCCTGTAGCCAGGGCGCCGTCCGAAGCGTCTCGCCCGCCTTCCGCTTCGCGCGCCAGGCGCAGCAGGTCGGCATCGTTGACGTCCTTCTTCACATCGGCCAGGGTCATTGCCAGCCCGTAGCAGCGGGCCAGCTCCTCGTCGGAAAGCGTGACTCCCAGATCGGCGAGCCGCGAGCGCAGCGCGTTGCGCCCCGAATGCTTGCCCAGCACCAGCCGGTGCGCCGACACGCCCACCGCTTCGGGCGAAATCACCTGATAGGTCAACGGATTCTTCAGGATGCCGTCCTGATGGATACCGGCCTCGTGGGCGAAGGCGTTCGCGCCGACAACCGCTTTGTTCGGCGGCACGGGAACGCGCGTGATCTCTGAAAGCAGGCGGCTGGTGGCGCACAGCTCCTTCAAATTCAGGCCGGTCTCGGCTTGGTAGTGATCCCGGCGCACGGCCAGCGCCACGGCGATCTCCTCGAGCGCCGCGTTGCCCGCGCGTTCGCCGATGCCGTTCACGGCGCATTCCACCTGCCGCGCCCCCGCCGCTACGGCGGCCAGCGAGTTGGCCACTCCGAGCCCCAGATCGTCGTGGCAGTGAGCGCTCCAGACCAGTCCCGGGCGGTCACCCAAGTGCGCGCGCAGACCGCGAAACAGCGCGCCGTACTCTTCCGGCGTCGCGTAGCCGACCGTGTCCGGAACGTTCAGCACCGTTGCGCCCGCGTCGGCGGCAATCGAGAACGCCTGCGCCAGGAACTCCGGATCGCTGCGGCTGGCGTCCTCCGCCGAAAACTCGATCTCCGGACAGCGCGAACGCGCGAATGCCACCATCGTGCCGATGGATTCGAGCGCTTCCTCGCGCGTGATGCGCAGCTTGTATTTCAGATGGAGATCGGAAGTGGCCAGAAAGACGTGTACCCGGGGACGGGCCGCCGATTCCAGCGCACCCAGCGCGGCCTCGATATCCTCGCGCTTGGCCCGGGCCAGCCCCGCCACCGCCGAATCGCGAATCTCACCGGCGACGGCGCGAACCGCCTCAAAATCGCCCTTCGAGGCGATGGGGAACCCCGCCTCGATGACGTCCACGCCCAGTTTCTCGAGCTGCCGCGCCAGGCGAAGCTTTTCGCCCGTGTTCATGGAGAATCCCGGCGCCTGCTCGCCGTCGCGCAACGTCGTGTCGAAGATGCGTACCGTGTCGATGGCCATGGTGCCCCCTGGCTATTCTAGTACAACGCGAAACCGCCCGCCTGTCCAATTTATAGTTCTTGCGTCCTCTATAATCGCTCCTTATAGTGCTTCTGTCGAGGTTTTCCCGTGGATCTCGCCGAACTGAACGTCTTCCTCACCGTCGCCCGCGAACGCAGCTTCTCCCGCGCCGCGGTGAAGCTGTACCGCACCCAACCGGCCGTCAGCATCGCCGTCCGCAGGCTCGAGGATTGGGTCGGCGAGCCCCTTTTCGCTCGCGGCGCCCGCGCCGGGCAGCTCACCGACGCCGGCAAATTGCTCGCCGGATACGCCGAGCGCATGCTGAACCTGCGGCAGGAGATCAAGCGCGCCATGGAGGACCTGCGCAGCGGCGGGCGCGGCGAACTGTCGCTCGGCGTGAACGAAAGCTCGATCCACGCGCTGCTGCCGGCGCTGGTGCGCTACCGGCGCCTCTACCCCGACGTGCGGCTGGCTGTGCGCCGCACGTTTTCGCGCGACATTCCCTCGGAGCTTCTAAACTATCGCCTGGACCTGGGCGTCGCCTCGTTCGTTCCGCAGGAGCGCCAGCTTGCCTCGCTCAAGATTTTCCGCGACGAGCTCGCCTTCGTGGTGTCGCCCAGGCACAGGCTCGCCAAGCGCGGCCGCGTGGACATCGCGGATTTAGGCGAAGAGGTCTTCGTCGCCCACATCGTCGAATCGCCCTTTCGCAGCCGGGTCCTTCAACTCTTCGCCAAACACCACGTGCCTCTCGAAATGCGTATCGAGCTGCCCACCGTCGAAAGCATCAAGCGCTTCGTCCAGATGGATATGGGCGTGGCCATCGTTCCGCGCATGTGCGTGCGCTGGGAAGTCGAGCAAGGTTTGCTGGTCGAGGTGAAAATTCGCCAGTTGCGCATGCCGCGAGACCTCTACCTGCTCTACCGCAAGCGCGGGCCGCTCTCGCACGCGGCCACTGCGATGCTCCGCCTGCTGCGCCCGCGAGCCCTCCCGGCCGGTCGCGAAGCTGCCGACGACGACGCGGCGCGGAATCCCTGAAATTCCCCTCCGTTCAAGTGCGCCCCGTGGCTTAGGTCAGGCGATGGCTTCCCCGAGCGGGAATGTCCCTCCATTCAAAGCGTTCAGCTCAGCGAGCCCAAAGAAAAACGGCGGGCGGCTCGAGGAAAGCTGCCCGCCGTTCTCATTCATTTCTGCAAACAATACTACGGCAATTCTTACTGGCTGGTTCCCGGAGTGAAAGAAACGCCGCGCAGAACTTCGCCAAAACCGGCCGTTCGAACCGTCGAAAAGCTTTCGGCCGGAAGACTCGTGTCGCTCAGCGTGTCCGTGATCATGACGAGTTTGTTCGGATCAGCGCCCTGGTCGCCGCTCCCGCTGATGGTGGAGGTGATGGCGTAGATGGTTACGGTGGTCCCATCGCCATTCACGACGCCGGTGATGTTGCGGAGGCCGTCGGTGGCCGGTGCCCAGGGGAATCCGCTCCCTCCGGGTCCGGAGTTGTTCCCGACCGGATACACGCCGCCGCGTGGAGAATTGGGAACGGCGTACGGCATCCCGAGGTCCAAGCCACTCGTCAAGGTGTAGGCCAGGTTCCACTTGCCCGCGACGGGAGTGCCGAAGATCCACTTCTGCAATCCGGCCGTCGGGTTATTCGCAGTCGTCGCCGGACTGTAGAAGTTCGCAACCGTCGAGCCGACCGCGCCGCTGCCTTCGTCCGCCACGTACAGCACCGTCGGGCTCGCAAACCAGATGCCGAACGGAAAGTTGATGACGGCTTTTTTCGTGTTCGCAAGTATTGTGGGGAAGCCTTTTAGTATACACATATTGAATGGCTTCACGCCCTCCGTCTGCACCACCGTCGCGTCGAACGAAATTCCTGTGGTGGGCAGGGCTGCGCCGGGCTGCGGAAGACCAATACCGTTCTCATTGGTGCACTCAGTCCCGGTCGAATCGAGGAAGTAAACAGTATTGACGCCGTTGCTCCCGCTGCCCTTCGTGTAGTAGAGCACATCATCGTGTATCGCCAGGCCGCGGAAGTTCGTATCTTTCCCGATTTTATCGGCTGTGTCGCCAAGTTGCGAAATGTTGAAGCTTCCGACAATTGAGGGCGTTCCAGGGGATTGCGCAACCTCCGCTTTGACCTCGGGGCTCATGATCTGCGTGCCTGTCCCGATAATGATGCCGGTGGGCTGGGTCTTGACGCCGTCTACAATTAACGTGGCGCCATTGCCGGCGTTCCCGGCTGTGTAGAGTAGATTCGCGGCGCTATTTAGGATGGCCGCGCGCCCGTTATTGCCGCTGTAGGCGTTGGTCAGCGTATAGCGAAACTTCCCGTGTTGATCGACCTGCGCCACGACGCGGGAGATCGACTCGCCGACAGGATTGGTCGGATCGACCGCTCCTGCCGTATTGGCATTCGACACATCAATTGCGCCAATCGGCGCCAGGTAGCCCATGAAGCTCAGAGAGTTGCCGTCGGTGGACAGGTTGAGCGCCATTTCCGATTTCGAGGAGAAGCTCGTGACCATTTGATCCTTGGTCGGTGGGACTCCGTTCTGGGAGCTATTAGGCACCTCGAGCGAGGTGACGAGCGTGCCGGCAGTGGTCATCTGGTCGAGAAAGATCTTCGAGGTGACGCCGAAGCTGCTATCCACCGTGTCGTTGTTAAAAACGAACGGATATGTGCTGTCGGTGACTGCGGTCGCAGGGACTGGGCAATTGGCTACTGAGCAGTCCGGCGGCAGGACCGTTGTCCCAGCTGTGATGCTGCCGGTGTCCACATATACGCTGCGGCTGACCACTATATTCCCCGGCGTAAAATACGCGCTGCCGTTTTGGGCAAACGTTGGGCCACTTACCAGAAGAAAAATCACCAGCATTAGGACGAGTTGCCGTGTGAACGCGGACGTGACGCTTTGCTTTCCTGGTTGGGTCATTCAGAGTTTCTCCTTGAGTTTTCACTTCCAACGCACCGCGTGATGCTGACCCCGCAACATTGCCGGGATATTACGGCCCAATAAAAGTTCCGCCTCTTTCAGCGTCAGCACGTGAGAGCCAAGCACTTCCGGGCCGTCCTGACATCGAAAGGTGGGCCTAGACCCTTTCTGTTCCCAAGCTTTGAGTTTCCGCGCTACAATGCGCCTCACCTGTTAGGGGGAGTTTCCCCATAGAATCCTGCCGGAAGCGTTTGCCGAAAGGAGACATGCTCATGAGATTTACCAGGCGGCATCCCATTCTCGTCGCAGTCGCTGCCCTCGCCGTTTCCCTCCTCGCGCCGCATCCGGCGACGCAAGCCCAGACCGCCAGGAGCGCCGAGCACTGGGTCGGCACCTGGACCACCTCCGACGTTGGGCGGCCCCAGGCTCCGGCTCCGCCGGCCGCGCCGGCGCCCGTGGCGGCGCCTGCGCCGGGCCAGCCCCCGTCCCCCCCGCCCGCGCTTCCCGCGCCATTCCTCCACTTCAACAATCAGACCCTGCGTCAGATCGTGCACACCAGCATCGGCGGCAATCGAGCGCGCGTCGCGCTCAGCAACCGGTTCGGGACGGCGCCGCTGACCGTCGCCGCGGCCCATCTGGCCTTGCGCGATAAAGAGGCGACGATTGTTCCCGAATCTGATCGCGAGTTGACCTTCAGCGGGCGGCCCACGATCACCATTCCGGCGGGTGCCACGGTCTATAGCGATCCCGTCGACATCAACGTTCCGCCGATGGCCGATTTGGCCGTCGACCTCTACTTGCCCGGCGACACCAACACCTCGTCGCCGCTTACGATGCACAACGGCGCGTTCCAGACGAGCTACGTGTCCCAGACCGGCAATCACGCGGGAAAGGTCGCCCTGCCGGTCGTGGCCACGACGCTGTCGTGGTTCCTCCTCTCGCGCGTGGAAGTCATGGCGCCCGAATCGGTCGGAGCCGTTGTCGCTTTTGGCGACTCCATCACCGACGGCACCCGCTCGACGCCGGATACCAACGACCGTTGGCCGGATCTCCTGGCCAGGCGCCTGATGGCGCAGCCGGGTGGCGGGAAGACCGCTGTGCTCAACGCCGGCATCGCTGGCAATCGTGTTTTGAGCGACGGAGCGTTCAACGCTGGGCGCAACGCGCTGGCGCGGTTCGAAAGCGACGTTCTGGACCAGACCGGCGTCGCGCAGGTGATCGTCATGGAAGGCATCAACGACATCGGGGGCGCCCGGCAGAATCCGACGCCGACTGCCGAGGACATCATCGCCGGCCATAAGCAACTCATCGAGCTGGCCCACACCAAGGGGCTGAAGATTTACGGAGCGACGCTGACGCCGTTCGAGGGAGCCGCCTACTTCACGAAGGAGGGCGAGGCCAAGCGCGCGGCCCTCAACGAATGGATACGGACCAGCAAGGCCTACGACGGGGTGATCGACTTCGACGCCGCCACGCGCGATCCCGCCAGCCCGACGAAATACATGCCGCTGTACGATTCGGGAGACCACCTGCACCCGAACGACGCGGGTTATAAGGCCATGGCCGATGCCGTCGACCTCGCTCTGTTCAAGGCCGCTCCGGCTTCTGCGCGAACCGGCCATTAGACCTGCGCGTAGACCGCTCTGCGGAATCGAGGCCCGCGTGCGCGCGTTCGATAGGCGCGCGGGCCGTTCATTCGAACGGCCGCGCCCCGGCGCGCTCGAAACAAATACCACACAGTAACCTATTGACACCCATATAGAATTATGCTAATCTAGGACGTGACCCTCGAACCCCGTTCTTCTTTCGCGGCATTTCCCGGCGCTCCCCCCTCCTCGCGCCCCTCCGGGCCTCGGACCTCCCGCTCTCGAATCCCCAGCCACCTGAGCCGTCTTGTTAGCTACGTTCCCCTCATTTTCAGCAACTTACGCACTCTTGCGCGCTCTCTTTGCGCTCTTCAAAATCTCAACCTGCTTATTTTCAAGCCTTTGCGCACTCTTCGCACAAAATACCCGGGGGTGGGGGCACGACCTACCGCTCCAGCAGGCGTTCGCTTTGCTTTGCTCGCCGGGGTTGTGAGAACCTAGCTGTTCGTTCGCAAGTGGGAGCATGACGAAACTTATGGGCGCCTCGAAAAACGCGGCAGCGGCAGACCCAGACGGGACGCTTCCGCCGGCCGGACCTTCCCTGGCCATTCAAACATTCGACCTCACTCGGCGCTTCGCCGAGTTGACCGCCGTCGATCGCCTCAATCTTCAAGTTCCCCACGGCTCGATCTTTGGCCTCCTGGGACCCAACGGGGCCGGCAAAAGCACCACGATCAAGATGCTCACGACGCTGCTGGACCCCTCTTCCGGCACGGCCAGCGTCGCGGGATTCGACATTCTCAAGTCACCGGCCCAGGTGCGCCGGCGCATCGGCTACGTTTCCCAGTTGGTTTCCGCCGATGGCGCCCTGACCGGCTACGAAAATTTGGACTTCTCCGGCCGGCTCTACGGAATCCGCCGCGCCGAACGCAAGCGCCGGATTGCGGAAGCTCTCGAGTTCGTGGGCCTGACGCAACCGGCCCACAAGCTGGTCAAGACCTATTCGGGCGGCATGATCCGCAGGCTCGAGATCGCCCAAGCCATGCTGCACCGGCCCGCCGTTCTGATCCTGGACGAACCCACCATCGGTCTCGACCCCGTCGCCCGCCGCGCCGTCTGGGAACGCCTGCTGGAGTTGCGGCAAACCTACCAGATGACGGTCCTGATCAGCACGCACGGCATGGACGAAGCCGACGAGCTCTGCGACGAGCTGGCGATTCTACACTTGGGGAAGATAGCGACGGTAGGGGATCCGGAAAAACTCAAAGCGACCGTCGGCCCCGACGCCACGCTCGACGATGTCTTCGCGCACTACAGCGGCGGCGCCATTCAAGAGGGAGGAACCTATCGTGACGTACGCCAGACCCGACGCACAGCAAGTCGCATGGGGTGATTCGCCTTTCGTCCTGGACTTTGTCGAGCAGACCTACGCCGTCATGCGGATCGAACTCAAGAAGATGTTCCGCGATCCTACCGAGCTCCTGAGCCGCGCGGTGCAACCGATTCTGTGGCTGGTGATTTTTGGGCAGGTTTTCAGCCGCGTTCGCGGCATTCCCACCGGCAACTTGAGCTATCTCGCGTTCATGACGCCGGGCATCCTGGCGCAAAGCGTGCTCTTCGTCGCCATCTTCTACGGCATCGCGGTCATTTGGGAACGCGATCTCGGAATCGTCCAGAAACTTCTGGTCAGTCCCGCTTACCGCGCGGCTTTCGTTTACGGAAAAGCGGCTTCGGCCGGCTTCCGCGGGATGGTGCAAACCGTCATCATTTACGGGGTTGCCGTCGCGCTGCGAATCGAGCTGCAATGGAACCTGTGGTCGATCTTGGGCGTTCTGCTCGCGGCCCTGTTGGGCTCGGCGATCTTCGCGACGTTCTCGTTCATCATCGCCTGCCTGGTCAAGTCTCGCGAGCGCTTCATGGGTATCGGCCAGCTGATGACCATGCCCCTGTTCTTCGCCAGCAACGCGATCTATCCTCTGGCGCTCATGCCAGGCTGGCTCAAAGTCGTCGCGCTTCTTAATCCGCTCACTTACCTGGTGGACGCGCTGCGCGGCCTCATGGTGCAAAACGGGCAAAGCGTCCACAGCCTGCCCGTGGATTTCGCCGTCATCACGGTCAGTTTCGTGGTTCTCGCAGCCATCGCGGCGAGGTTATTTCCCGGGTTGGCACAGTAGGAGCAACACTTCAGTCGGCGGCCGCGACTCGGCACACGCGGTCGAGCGATTCGCCAATCACGTCATGGACGCGATGCAACTCCTCGGCGGAAATCACGTAGGGCGGAAGAACGTACACGACGTTTCCAAGCGGACGAAGCAAGACTCCCTTGCTCAGGTAAAAGTCATACAGAGCCGGCCGCAACTGAGAAAAATATCCGGGGTCGCTGGCTGCAAGCTCGACGGCCAGAACCGTCCCGATGATTCGCACGTCCCCTACCGCGGGATGTCCCTTCCAAGCCGCCGCTCGCGCCTGGTGAATCCTCTCGATCTCAGCGATCCGATCGAGAACGGGTTCCGACTCGAAAATCTTCAAGCTGGCGATGGCCGCCGCGCAGCCCAGCGGATTCGCCGTGTAGGAGTGCCCGTGAAAGAACGTGCGGCTCCGGTCGGGCGCGCGAAACGTGTCGTGAATCCTGCCGGTGCACACGGTCGCGCCCATCGGCAGGAAGCCGCCGGTG
>Ga0210394_10004470_pt1 | contig 16329 bp, 10 predicted proteins | sample IncBWC12MmetaG_FD_160121 | JGI IMG/M metagenome (GOLD analysis project Ga0210394, IMG submission 160121) | Forest soil microbial communities from Barre Woods Harvard Forest LTER site, Petersham, Massachusetts, United States - Inc-BW-C-12-M | ecosystem: Environmental > Terrestrial > Soil >... | reverse complement strand
TCATGATGGATTGCGACACCACCGGCATCGAACCCGATCTCGCGCTGGTGAAGCAGAAAAGGCTCGTTGGTGGCGGCGTCATCAAGATCGTCAACAACACCGTTCCGCAGGCCCTGATGAATCTCGGTTATCCCACCGAACAGGTCGCCCAAATCGTGGACTACATTGACGCCAACGCGAAAATCGAAGGCGCGCCCGGCCTGAAAGACGAGCATCTTGCTGTTTTCGATTGCTCGCTTGCTCCCATGGGCGGCGGCCGTTCCATCGCCTGGCGCGGTCACCTCCGCATGATGGCGGCGGCCCAGCCCTTTCTTTCCGGCGCGATCAGCAAGACCATCAACATGCCGGAAGAATCCACCGTGGAAGACATCATGCAGGCCTACATCGAATCCTGGAAGTACGGCCTGAAAGCCGTGGCCATCTACCGCGACAATTCCAAACGCTCGCAGCCGCTTTCCGCTGCCAGCAAGAAGGAAGACGAGAAGCCAGCCGCGGTGCCGGTTGCAGAAGTTGCCGCCGCAGCCGTCGCGTCCGCGCCGCAGCAGGAGGAGCTTTTCGCGCGTGGCGCCAGCCGCCGCAAGCTTCCCAACGAGCGCAGTTCCATCACCCACAAGTTTTCCATCGGCGGCCACGAAGGCTACCTCACCGTTGGAAAATACGAAGATGGCGCGCCCGGCGAAATCTTCATCAAGATGGCCAAGGAAGGATCCACGCTTTCCGGCATCATGGACGCCTTCGCTCTGTCCGTCTCGATCGCGCTGCAGTACGGCGTGCCGCTCCGCGCGCTGGTGGATAAATTCGTCAACTCGCGCTTCGAACCTTCGGGCTACACCGGCAATCCCAATATCCGCTACGCAAAATCGGTGGTGGATTACATCGGACGCTGGCTCGGCGCGAAATTCATCTCACCCGATTACCTCGATATCGACGCCACCGCCGAATCCGACGCTCCGGCCAGCACGGCTGCGGCGATGGCACACGCGGTAGCTCCCGCAACCGCCGCAAAGTATGCCGACCCGGACGCTTCTACGCGCCAGCGCGCCACGATCGATGACGCGCCATCGTGCTCGGAATGCGGCATGTTGATGACTCCCAACGGCAGCTGCTACAAATGCTCGAACTGCGGCGGCACCTCCGGCTGCAGCTAGAAACGGGGGTACAGGCAGCGAGGTTGTCAGGAACCTAAAACAACCGAGAGTTTGCTCGAAGGTCTTGTAGGGGCGGGTCTCAGACCCGCCCCGAACTCTCTGGGCACCTGCCAAGCGCAGGAACTCACGCTTCCGGCACCCCTGCCGACTTCCGCAACGAGCGCATCGCGGCATACCCAATCAGCAGCACCGCCGCCAGCAACACCAGCCAAAGAAAAATGTCATGGGTCTCGGTCCACGGCCGCGGATCCACCCAATCCGTGTTCACTTCTTCCGGCCCCAACCCTCCCGCCTCCGCCGATGCCAACTGCGCGGCGTTCACGCGCCGGACTAAATCGTACTGCGCGTCCTGCGCGCGTTCCTGCCCGTAAATCAGCCGGTAACTCCGCCCCGCTTGCCGCTCGAACGCGATGCGCTGCGGCGTGATGTACGGCTTCGGCGCCGCCACAGCCAGAGGTGCGTCACTGCCGTTCACAATTTCCACGCGCAGGTAACGCGATTGCCCGCGACTGACGTTGACGACTACCGCCAGCTGTTCCTGCTGCGCGTCACCGCGCCTGTAACGATAGATTTCCGCGGACTGGAGGGAATCCCAATCCTTGCCATCGACGCTCGACGATATATCCACCGAGCGAATAAATTCCGGCGGCTCGCTCGCGTCGAATCGCACCTCTGTCACCAGCGGGATAGCCGCGCCCAACTCCGCGCTCCACACGCTGCGCCCGGCAGGCTGCTGCGCGTCAGCGGTCAGCGCCATTTCCAATGGCACGCGCTCGGCCGGCTCCGTCGTCTGGTGCAATATTTCCGCGCTGGTCACTGGAAATTTCTTGTCGCCGTCCAGGATGCGCACGCGCAAATACTGCGCGTTGTTTTCCGAGTAGTGCAGCACCTGCGTGCCTTCGTGGGCATTCTTGCGGAACCGGAATATCGGCGCGCGTTCTTCCACCGTCCTCCACACATGCCCGTCGTCGCTCGCCTCCACCTCGACCCATTCGATGAAGTCCGGCTCGCCAGTTTCGATCCGCACACTGTTGTGAAACGGCGCGTGAGGTCCGGCATCCAGCACCAATTGCGTAAACGCTCCCGCGCTGAAGCTGTTTTCGCGCAGAGTGGTCGGCAGTGAAGCGGATTTCGAGCTGCCAAGACGCTGGAAAATCACGTAGGGAATTTCCGCGCCCTGATCATCAATCACTCGCAGGTCGGCCAGCCCCGTAGCGGTATGTGCGTACAAATCAGGAGGCGCAGCCACGCCCGCGAGCCGCCCCCTACCGGTCGTCGTGCCCGCCGTCGCATCGAGCGGCGCCAGCTCGATCGCGCGCGAATAGTGCCAGTGCTTCCAAGCCGCAGGCAGCGGCGTATCCGCCAGCGCCGCAAATGCTGCCAGCAACACCGCGCAAGCCGCGCCCATCACCACAACGCCGCGTCGGATTCGCGCAGGCAAGTGGAGGCGCGCGCTCACGCCTTTCTCGCGTCCTTCCGCACCAGCAATTGCCGTTGGTAGTAGAACGAAATCAGCATCAGCGCCAGGCCGAGCAGCAGGAACGAAACGATGCGGTAAAATTTCTCGAGGAACGAAAGGTCGAACAGAAAAACCTTCACGATCACCACGCCCAGCAGCACCAGCGCCTGCCAGCGGATCGTCTGCGACTTCTTCCACAATCCCGCGCCCAGCAGTCCCAGCGCCCACACCAGCCACAGCATCGAAAGCGCGAGCTCCTGCGCGTGCCCGCGGTCAATTCCCAGCGAAGGCATGCGCCAGAACACATCCCACACTTCCAGTGACAACGCCGCGATCGCCAGAATATTCGCCACCATAGCCGTGATCACGAAGTTCATGCTTTCCTGCTCGCCCAACTCCTCGTCGCTGGTCGCCGCGAAATAGCAGGAGAGCGCCATGCAGCCCACGCAAATCACAAAGGTCGCGAACCGCGGGTTGAACAAAAAAGTGTCGGCGGGAATCGAAATCAGCGCCAGTCGCCCCGCCACAATCGCAAACAGCACCAAGCCCGCCCAGCGCATCGCCGCAAACCGCACCCGCAATCCGCTCCAGATCAGCACCGCGCCCTGCACCGCCCAGGCGATCGTGATCCATCTCCCGTCCAGCCGGATCGGAATCGCCAGCGTCACAAACGTCAACGCCAGCCCCGCGTACAAAATCCGCGCCAAGCGCACATCGCTTCCGCGTTTTTCCGGCAGCAGGCGCTCCGCAGCCAAATGAGCTGCGGCCAGCGCCAGCACCGCCACCGTCAAAGCCCAGCGATTATCCGGCCACAGCATCTGGTGCAGCGCCGCAAGGTAAGCCAGCGAATTCACCAGCACGATCGTGGCTTCCAGTCCGGAGAGTTCGCCATCGCGCCAACTGCGTATCATTGGTAACGCCGCGAACAAAACGAAAAACATCGTCGCGAACAACACGGTCGTCGCAAGCTCATCCGCCCTGTAAAATTCGCTGTACCAGCCCCAGAAATAAATCAGTGTCGCCAGAAATTGCACGGGCGGCAGCGATTTCCAATCGCGTACCCAGGCGATCCCCAACACGCCCACGCCCAGAATCGTCAGATACGTGAACAGCGAAACTTCGTGATTCTCGCCGGTACTCACGAGCATTGGCGTAATCAGCCCGCCCACAAGTGCCAAGAAGGCAATCCGCTCGGAGTTGCGCCCCACCGCTACCACCAGCGTCGTCGCCGTCACCACGATCATCAGCGCGAACGCCGTGGACTGCGGAAAAATATGGTAGTAGTGCCAGCCCGCCCACAGCGAGAGATACAGCACCGCGGCGCCCAGCCCCGCAATTCCCTCCGAAAAATATTTGTAGCCGCGCGCGAGCAGGTGGTGACTCCACGGATACAGCACGCTTCCCGCAAGCAGTCCAATCCCCACTCTGCCGCGCGGGCCCACCCAATTATTGTCGAACGCATATTTCAGGAAGAACGTCACCGCAAAGAGCAGCGCCAGGATGCCCACGTAATTCAGCCAGCGCCCCGCAACCACGGCCTCGAAATTTCCCTCGCCACTGTCGCTCGCCGCCGTTGTGCTGAAAATGGGAGACGAAAATGCCGGCGCCTGTGCACGGATGGGCGCAGGCATATGCGGAGTTGAGGAAGGCGCGGAAACTACCGAGGGCCGTGCAGGCTGCGAATGGAAAGGTACAGACGCGGCGGGCACCGCCGGACCAGGCGGATGCACAACAGCCGCAGGCGTCTCGGAGGCTTCCCGCTGCGGAACCGTGGCCGCCGGAGCAGGCAGCGCCGATAGCCCCTTCTCGATCTGCGTCAGCCGCTGCTCGAGCGCATAGATCCGGCGGATCAACTGCGCCGCTTCGGTCTCGACGCCGCGCTTCAGCGTGTTCACCCGCACGTAGGCAGCAATGGCCAGCACGGGGACACCAATCACGAAGAGGGCGGCGATCAGAATAGACAGTGCGGCGCCAGCTGGCATATTGAGAGGGTGCGCGAAAACTGAAGGCATTACATCACAGGTGATATAGAGGGGCAATCTACTTGCGGGCCGCTGGCGTCCAAGCTGTCAACACAAAAAAATAGGGGGCCCCGTCGGGCCCCCTTTATGCTCTACCCCTAGTTCCGGTTCCAGCGCGGCGAAACCGGCCCACCCCGGGATAAGAGACAGCCACTGTGTAGTTTGCACGCCGGTTGCCAGCCCGCTAGACATTCCCCAGCCAGTTCTATGTGTTGTGCCCGCAGGGTTTAGCTTACGTGAAACCAGAAACGCCTATGGATTTGCGGTATGAACCTCCACTTTATGAAAGCGCTGCGCCATTTTTCTATGTTCTTTGGAAGAAAACAGATTTTACTCTTGCGCGCGCGCCCTGAATCGTTTCCATGCAAACCACCCGGGAAGCAGCAAAATCGCCAGCCAGAACAGGAGCGAAGGCCCGTAGGCGAACAGGAAAACCAGTAGAGCAACCGCGCCCTCTTCGAGATTGCTGAACCCCTCCACCAGCGCGTTCCGGATCTTCGTGCCCGTCGAAACCGTCCCCGTCCCCAAAACCTGCCGGTATTCTTCGCTCAGGTCCACCTCGACGGTTGCGTAGTTCACCCGGTGCACCAGCATCGCGCTCTGCCCCTGCATGCTCTCGATCTCTCCGCGGATGCGCGCCAGCTCGCGTTCTGCCTCCAGCACATCCTGAAGCTTCCCCGTGCGCGTGCCCAGCAATTCGATCAGCCGTTGCTCGGTCGCCCGCGCGCTTTTTAGCCGTGCTTGCAGGTCCACATACTGGTTGCTCACTTCTTCGTTGGAACGCGTTTCCTCCTCGACGTGCCCCAGCTTGCGCAGATCGGCAAGAAAACCATCGAGCTGCTTGGTCGGAATGCGCAGCGACGCGGTGAGTCCCCGCGCGTTCCCGATCTGCGCCTTGGCGTCCAGCTTCTCCACGTAGCCGCCGTGCGCCGCAGCCAGCTTTTCGACCGCCCCGCTGGCCTCGTCGTAATTCGTCGCCAAAATATTCAGCGACGCCGTCTGCACGATCATCGGGCCGACAGTTTCGGGAGCGTGAAGTTCATCGCTGACAGCCTGTCCGTCACCCGAAATCACCTCTTCCGAGCCATTGCCGAGGCCGTGCAACAGGCCCTTGTCATGCGCTACAGGCGACGAAGGTGGCGCTCCCACCGGCGCTGCCAGGTGCGCTGCGCTCGTTTCAGTCGCGACCTCTTGGTTCCTGCTTTGTAATGTCGAGCCTGCAGGTTCTGTCAAGGCGTAGGACTGCGGCCTGGCGGGGGCACGCATGTCTTCGGGCCGAAGCCTGGTTCTCAACACGTTAGGAATAACGAGCACAATGATCGCCGCCGCAATTAAAGCAGTCGCAGCGATCCAAGCATAGGGCTTTGCAAACACACGACGTCGCTCCCACCACCGCTTTTGGTCGGAAGCATCCGGAATCATTTCCCTGGAAGGTTTACGCGAATCCAGCCCCGCGAGCACCACTTCGCTCATCCGTGCAGAAGGCACCTCCCGTTCCAAGCCAAGCATCTTCTCGGAAAGCGCGCGAAAACCCTGCGCAACTTCCTGGCACTCGCCGCAGTGTTCCAGATGCGCGGCCAGCGCCGCGGCTCGTTGCGCTTCCAGCTCGCCGTCGAGATAAGCCATCACCTCTTCGGCATCAAACGCGTGTTGTGCATGTCGTTCCATAAAGTTCCTCGGCCTCAATCCTTCACCGGCAGCAATTGATTTTTCAGCGCCGTGCGCGCCCGGAACAAACGCGATCGTACCGTATTCACCGGCATGCGCAGCACCGCCGCGATTTCGCCGTAACTGAGTTGTTCGTACTCGCGTAACATCAAAATTTCCCGCTCGCTCTGTTCCAGATGTCCCAAAGCCTTGCGCACCCAGATTCCCGCGTCGCGATTTTCCGTGGCGTTTCCTTCCATCGCCCGGCTATCCAATTTTTCGTTCTCCGCAACTTCGCGCCCCGCCTTCCGCCGCTCCGCCGCCACCAGATGAATCGCGATCCCGTACAAATAGCTGCGAAAACTCGCCCGCGGCTCATACCGCTGCACGTTCTGCAAAAGCGCCAGAAAACATTCCTGCGCCAGCTCCTCCGCCCGCGCCGGATGGTCCAGTCTCCGCCGGAAAAATCCATAGATAGGCTCGCGATAACGCTCGAACAACTCCACAAACGCCTCGCGCGCCCCCTGCTGGAACTCCAATATGAGCTGGTCGTCGCTGTTCATAAAAATACGCCGCGTTGCTTTCGATCGAAGGCTGTGAAGTTGTAGCGGCCACCTTCAGGACGCCTTGGACTTAGCCGTTGTGCATCGCACCGCACGGCGATTCATCCTGAGATCCCGTCGTGCGGGATCCAAGGGTACGGCGCACTGCAGCGCTCCCTCTACCGCACGCCACCCACCAATGATTGCCTGAAGATCGCCGCCTCAAAGGCTTCCGTGCTTCCATCCCGCGCCGCTCACTACTTAGAATGTCGCCAGCGCAGAAAAAGTTCCCGAAAGATTCGTCTATTTGGAAATAATGCGGGGAAAGCTTGGCAGCGGCGGACGGCAAGGGCGCAGGGGGTCAGCTCAGGGTGAATACGACGCTTATCGTGGTGTCCACTTCGACCGGTTCACCTCGCAATAGAGTGGGCGAGTAGCGCCCGTGCTTTACGGCAGCCAGGGCCGGCTCGGCGAGCAGCCATACCCCTCGACTATATAGGTCTCGCGAATCGAACCGTCCTTGGCCATGATCGCGCGAATCGTCACATTCCCCTGAATCCGCGCGTCCTTCGCTTCTTGCCGGCACTAAGGGACTTCCTGATGCGCGGCTGGGGTCGGCGAAGCGGTTGGCGCGTTCTGTCCAAAGCAAGAGGAAGCGGGAAGCAGAATGCAAAGGGAGAGCAACACGTTTCGCAATGGATGCATAGCAGCCTTCAGAACAGCGCGCGTGAGGTAACTCGCAGACGAGTGACACACGAAGCAATGCATCGAAGCAATCGAGAATTCAGGGCGCAAAGATTCGGACGAATCCCAACTCCGCCTAGGCCCCGATCGCTTCGCGCAGCGCCTGCGCCAGCTTCTCCGTCCAGCGCGTCACGTCATCCTCGTGCTCCGCCTCTACCATCACTCGTGCCAGCGGCTCGGTCCCCGAATAACGCAGCACCACGCGCCCCGATTTACCCAGCGCCGTCTCCGCCTCCGCCAAACCGCGCGCAACTTCCGGCAGGGAATCCAGCGGAGGTTTCGACTTCACGCGCACATTCACGATCTTCTGCGGGAAAATTTTCAGATCGGCAATCAATTCGTCCAGGGGCCCGCTCCGTGCAATGATTGACGCGAGCTTGATCGCCGTCAGCATCCCGTCCCCGGTGGTAGCGTCGTCCAAAAACAAAATATGCCCCGACTGTTCCCCGCCCAGGTTCGCTCCCGTGCGCAACATTTCTTCCAGCACGTAACGGTCGCCCACGTCGGTGCGCATCAGCTGCAATCCGGATTCCTCCAGCGCGCGTTCCAATCCCAGGTTCGCCATCGTCGTACCGACGATCACATCGCCCTTCAGCTTCCCGGCGGATTTCATGTAACGCCCCGCGACCAGCAGCACGCCGTCGCCATCCACCAGCCGTCCCGAACCGCTTGCGAAAATCGCGCGATCCGCGTCGCCATCAAAAGCCACGCCCAGCGCCGCGCCCGATTTCAGCACGCGCTCCTGCATCGCCTGCGGATGCAGCGACCCGCAGTTCGCATTGATATTCCGTCCGTTGGGGCTGTCGTGGATGGCGATCAATTGGGCGCCGAGCGAACGGAATAATCTCGGTCCCAGCTTGCTGGCAGCGCCGTTTGCGCAGTCCATCACGATTTTCATCCCCGCGAACTGCGCGCCCGGCAGCACCGCGGCGCGCAGCCCGTCCAGATAGTCGTCGTCAATTTTCTCGTTGTCGCGCAGCTGCATTTCGCCGCGCGATTCCGGCGATTCGCTGGACGCCAGGATGAATCGCTCCAGTTCGGCTTCCACCGCGTCCGGAAATTTCATCCCTGTCGAGGAAATCAGTTTCACTCCGTTGTCGTGATACGGATTGTGTGAAGCGGAAATTACCACGCCCGCCGCGAATCCCTCGTGATGCACCAGCCACGCCACCCCAGGAGTCGTCAGCACCCCGGCGGAAACAGCTTCCACGCCTGCCGCCGCCAACCCGCGCGCGATGCGATCGGCGATGTGCGGCCCGGATTCGCGCGTGTCCCGCCCGATCAGCACGCGCGCCCGCCCGTCCGGCGAGCGCCCGTGCGAGCTCACGTATTCACCAAGCGCCAGGCCCACGCGGTCGAGCGTAGCATCATCCAGCGGAACTTCGCCGGGTACGCCTCGAATGCCGTCCGTTCCGAAAAGTTGTTTGGTCATGGAATTGATGTTTCGTGCCAAAAAATCAGGCACGCGATTCTATCATTGCGCCGCTCGCCGAGTCCCGCCGCAGCCGCACTCGCCGTCGAAAGCAGCACTGCCGCGGCGCCCGTCCGCAGGGCCAGTATACGCACGAGCACAGCGTTATTTGCGCGGCGCAGGCTGTGTTATCGTACCGCCATGCCTCTTGAGGAAGAGAAAATCGCCTCGCCCAGCTCCGCCAGTGGAAAGATCATCGCCGCCGGAATCGTGATCGCCTTTTGTTACTGGGCGTCTTCGATCCTGGTTACGCTGTTGGTCGCGGTGCTGCTTGCGTATTTCCTCGACCCGGTCGTCAACTGGCTGGAGGATTGGCACGTCCCGCGAGCGCTGGGCTCGCTGCTGGTGGTCCTGTTCACCATCGCCGCCGTGCTCGTAGTCGCCTGGAACATGGTCGAGCGCGTGGACCAGTTCGGCCGCGACTGGCCTCTCTACCGCAAGCCGTTGCATCAGGTCGCGACGGTCATTGAACAAAAGATGGCGAACTTTGAAGAACACGTCTCCGAAATTGAGCCGGGGACAACTCCCGGCGAGCACATCGTCTCCGTCGCCGATTCGCACCCCGTGCGCGCCGCACTGCTCTCGCGCTTGAGTTCCTTGTACGAAGTCGTCGTGGCCGCGACGTTCGTGCCCTTCCTGCTTTTCTTCATGCTCGCCGCCAAACGCCAGGTCTGGCACGCCACCATGCAGTTATTTCCCGCCACGCGCCGCACGGAAGTAAAGGAAACTCTGGCGGACGTCACCATGGTGCTGCGCAGCTATGTGGTGGGCACCGCGCTGGTCGGCCTGATCCTTGTCGTCTTCAGTTGGCTTTTCTTCTGGGGCATGGGTCTGGACTTTCCATTCTTGCTCGGCTTGCTTTCCGGCCTGCTGAATCTGATTCCGTATCTCGGCGTGGTTCTTTCCTGGATTCCGCCGATTCTCATCGGCATCAAGCAGTTTCACACTCCCGGCCCGTTTATCGGCATCTTCACGATACTCACGCTGTTTCACTTTATCGCCAACAACTTGCTGGTTCCCGCGCTGGTGGGCTGGCGCGTCCGCCTGAACGCCCTGGCGTTGACCGTATCGTTGCTCTTCTTCGGCTTCTTGTGGGGCGCGATGGGCCTGCTGCTCGCCATTCCCGTCACCGCCGTAATCAAAGTCATCTGCGACCACATCGAAGAGCTGCAACCCATTGGCCGCTGGCTCAGCGGTTAACACCTCGCCGCTCCTTCGTTTTTCATGTCATCCCGAGCGCAGCGAGGGGTCCGCTTTTCCGCACGGAGCGTAGTTCACCGAGTCTCCGCATTTCTCTCGTGCGTGACTATGATTCTGAGAATCATTGTGGGTCGTGGCTTTAGCCACGACATAAGCCGTGCAAAGAACGGCGGCTTTGGCGGCGGAAGTTCCGCCTTGGCGGTTGCCTCGGAAATTGGTCTCGCCGCTAACTTAGTGCGCGTAACCGTTCGATCAGATCCTTCATCGCCCCGGCGTCCCGCGCCTCCTGAAACATACGAATCGCCGCAATCCCCGCAGCACCTGCACAAATGCACTCCCCCGCGTTTCGCTCGCTCACTCCGCCGATCGCCACCACCGGAATCTTGACGCTGCGGCAAATCTCTCCCAACTGCGCGACACTCTGCGGCTCGCCCATCCCCCGCTTCGACGGCGTATCGAAAACAGGCCCAAAAAAAATGTAGCTCGCGCCAGCGCGCTCCGCTTCGCGCGCATCTTCCAAGCTGTGGCACGAAACGCCAACCAGAAATTCTGCTGGAGCGTTCCTGCTCCGGCACCAGCGCACCACGTCGCGCGCACCCAGCGATTCTCCCCCCAGATGCACGCCCGCTGCGCCCGCCGCGAGCGCCACGTCCAACCTGTCGTTCACAATCACTCGCGCCACGCCTCGCCCAGCGATGGCTTCTTGTACGAGCTCGAGCAACTCGCGCCCGGATAAATCCTTCTCGCGTATTTGCACCCAATCCACGCCCGCCGCAGTCGCCGCACGAATTTTCCCGAGCACACCTTCGCCACCCTCGCCCCCTCCGAGCGATTTCCGGTCGGTCACGTAGCAAACAGTCGGCTTCTTAGGTGCGGGTGACAACGGTGGCAGTCCGGCGGCGAAACGCTTCGAGCGCAAACAGCACGTTCATCACTCCCAGCCCTGAAATCATTCCGCGCAAATAGGGATTCTTCACAAAAATCGCCAGGGCCGGATACTGATACAGAAAATAGTTCACGTCCCAAACCTCGGACCACGGCATCAGGATCAACAGCAGTCCTAGTTCCAGCCACAATAACAGCAGCACAACGCGCAGAATCCGAGTCAGCATGATTGGGCTACGATTATGGGAGATTATCGCCAGAGTCGCAACCGCTCCGAACGTTTTATGAATCGCGCCACAGCGCGATTCGCCCTTCGATCCCGCCGCGCGGGATCGAAGGGTCGCGCCGTCCCTCACGGGAGCCCGGTTGACGTTGCCTTTGGATTCGTGGGGGGCATCCTACCTGTTGTCATTTTCGTGCCCTATTGGACAGAAACGCTCAACCGCGCACCATCGGCTGCGCCGAAACCCGATAAAATTGTCGTGAAATGAAATATTGCGCGCGCGCGAGAGACTGCGCCGAAATCACGAACAGTCGCCGCCACGAGCGATCGCTGCGCATATTCCTCACGCTCCTACTCACCCTGCTCCACGCCTCGACGGTTTCGTCAGCCGTCGCGCAAAACTGCACCGTGACACCCGTGGCAATCTCCCTAGGCCAAACCGTCCGCCTCTCCTGCCAAGTCCCGGCAAGCAGCGCGAAACTGAACGACCGCACGGTCCGCCTCTTCCCGCAATCAAATGGCGGCTGGCAAGGCCTGATGCCCATCGCCGTCGCGGACGCCCCGGGCGCCTACTCCGTCGAGTTTCTCGCCGAGGATGGCACGTCGGTTGCCTCCGCAAAGCTAACAATTCGCGCGACCATTTTTCCCACGCAAAACGTCGTTCTGGCGCCGCAAATCGAAGCGCTGCATTCGACGCCGGAAGACATCGCAACGCTGACCGAGTTTCGCAACACCGTCTCCGACGTAAAATATTGGGAAGATCCTCTCACCGCTCCCGTTCCCGGCTGCGTCCTGTCGCCCTTCGGAGTGAAACGCCTCCACAACGGAAAGCCCACGGGCGAATTTCACGCTGGCATTGACCAGCGCGCCCCCGCCGGACAACCCGTTCACGCGGTAGCGGGCGGCATCGTGAAAATCGCACAACCGTTCGCCGTGCTCGGCGGCACCGTAGCCATTGACCACGGCCAGGGCCTCGAAACCATGTACCTGCACATGTCCAAATTGCTGGTCGAACCAGGCGCGCGCGTGAAGAGGGGCGAAGTGATCGGCTACGTAGGCGCGACAGGCCGCGCCAACGGCCCTCATCTGCATTGGGTGGTTGATGTCAACGGCGTCCCAGTTAATCCGCAGCAATGGGTAGCCCTGAAATCCTGCAGCTCCGCGAAGGCTAAGCCCAGCACGAAGTAGCGAGGAGTTTTCAGCAATATGCATACAGCTCTATCAAAGATGGCTGCGATTTGCCTGGTAGCAGCGGCTACTCATGGTTCACGACCGCTGACTCCCATGGGGCAAGAGGCCGATACGCAGCGGCCCGCAACGCAACCAAGCAGTCCGGAAACGACGCCGCAAGTCGAGATGAAATTCGATCTCGTCAAGATGTCCCACGGGTTTACCAAGGATGGCTTCCTCATTAGCGGCCGGACATATAAAACTGCGAATCAAGTAATCGTTTACGTCGCAATAGTGCATCTGGTTTCTCGCGAAGGCGCGAAGAAGGAATACGACGACCGGCTAAAGGAAGCACTGAGAATTATCGAACAAGGAAAAGTCGATGATAAACCTGCCACGAAACCCGCGACGACCGAAGACCGCGCTGTTATCGTTGTGCCGAGCACTGAAAAGGACTGCAAGGAGATGTTCAGTATTTTAGCCACCGCGGGAACCGTGCTCCGCATTCAACAGTCCTGCTCTCTTGACGCCGTTGTCGCATGGGAGAAATTGGCTCGGCGCAATGAGAGCGTTCATGACCGATTTGTATCCCGGTAAACAGCAACACGCTGCCCAAGTCCTGATCAACGCTGCGGGCTCATTACTCACATATTTACAGCTGGATGGAAGGTACTGCCGATGAAGGTTAATGCTTCTGTAGGGTAGCAATGCGATCAGCCACATCTCGATAATCAATGTTCGCCGCGTAAACCTGCCGGAAACTATCGAGCGCCGCATCCGATTCGCCCGCGGATTCCAGCGCCAGTCCCAGATCGTAGCGCAGCGCCAGGGCCGATTCCTCTTCGAGTCCCGGCACTTGCAACGCGCGCTGATACCACAGCGAAGCCACTTTCGGCTCGCCCTTGTCCATGAACGAAAGCCCCAGCATCACCGAGCAATTCATTTCGTAGCGGAAAGGCTTGCCCTTCTGCACGGCCTTCGCCACCTTCTGGAATTCCCCGATGGCCTCATCCAGCAATCCCATTTCCCGGTAGGCGATGCCCAGATTGTAGTGCGTCTCCAGGTCCTCATCCTCTTCGCCCATTTCTCCCAGCTCGCTGCGGAATTCCTGAAATACTTCCGCCAGCTGGTTCAGATTTTCCAGCGTGCCGGGTGTCGCGGCAGGCTCGGCCGCAACGTTCTTGTGGGTGGACCCGTTCGTGGGCGGCGGCGTGATGGCAGCCAGCGGGGTGGCATTCGCTTCGGCGAACACTTGTTCCAAACTTGCGTGCGTGTCTTTTGGCGAAGATGCAGACAGCGTCGCCGGCTCGCGCACCTGTTCGGCGGTGGGAGCTTCCAGGTCGTCCAGCTCCGCCACGAGTTCGCTGATGAAGTCCTCGGTCGTCGCGGCCCCGGCGTGCTCGCGCGGAGAAGCTGTCTCGGGCGTGAGCTCCAGCTCGAATTCGGCGCCGCTCGATGCAGCGGCCTCCGCCGCAATAGGTTCGTCCACAATCTCCAGCACGGCCTCCGGAATCGCTTCCGCGGGCGACTCCTGTTCCGCCGCTGTCTCAATAATTTCGATTTCAGGTTCCGCCGCCGCTTCGACTGGCGCTTCAACCTCTGGCGGATGCGCCGTCATATCCGATTGCGGCGTGTTCGCCTCGATGTGGAACTGCGGGGCTTTCGCGTCATGGTCGGGCTCTTCATCCGAGAGCGCGCTCACATCGAACACCGCCTCGAGCGCTCGATTCGTATCGGTCGCCGCCGGAGCCTCAGCCGCAACCGGTTCCGGATCTACTATGGGATCCAGCTCCACGCTTGCCGCTTCCATTTCGTTTGCGACCGGCGCATCGGCGGTCTCGGTGGTTTCCGCCGCAATCGCCTCCCATTCGTCGGAAAGATCTAGTTCCTCCCCAATCCCGGCCAGTTGGACTGGCGCTTCTTCCTGCGTCGCGGATGCGGCCACTTCCTCCGGCGCAATTGCGATCGGCGCTTGCGGTGGAGGCGCCTCTGGCTCCAACCCAGCCAAAGGAATTTCAAACTCGATGGGCGCCGAATCAGGCGCAGGAGCCTGGGCAACCTGCGCAGGTTCCGGCGCAATCTCAAAGGCTGGAGCTTCCAGCGGCGCAGCAGCAGAAGCCTGCATGGAAATCGTCTCGGCCGCTCCCGAAGAGGAAGTCACCGGCTCCGGCGCAGCGACGACGGTCGGCGCCGCCGGCATATCTTTTTCCGTAAGCCCCGCGACCTTCGAGAATCTCGTCCGCAGCTCAGCGAAGCGGTCGGCATTGATGCTGTCGTTCCGCTCGCGATGAATCTGTTCCAGCTGTGCCGCCAGTTCCGCCGTGCGGCGATCATTCCCGGCGCCCAAATGCAAATCGAGCAAGCGCTCGAGCGTCGGCGTATGCCGAGGCGCGCGTTGCAGCACGTTTTCCAGCAGGTGCGTGGCCTTCTGCGTCAGCCCATAACTTGAAAACAGGTCCACGTCCGTCAGCGCCTGCGCGATATAGCGTTGCGTCTCGTCGTCGAGCGACTCCTCGGAGATCGTCGGCGGCGCAGGAGGAACCAGCTTGTTTTGCTCTTCGGCCGCGCTTTCTCGCAGACCTGGGCTGGCTGCGCCTGCCGTGGCGCTGTCCGCGCTTGTGCCCCCAGCGACCGGCGCTCCGCCCGTCCGCGCGCGCAGCTGATTCAGCCGGTCCACCAGCCGTTCGTCGTTCTTGTTGCGGTCCACCAGCTCCACCAGCAATTCTTCGGCGCGCGGGAAGTTTCCTTGCGCGGCATAGGCGTCGGAAAGCTGGCCGAGCGCCGCGTTCAGCCGGAAAGGATCGCTGGTGGTTCTGCAGAAATCGGCAAGCGTTTCCAGCGGCTCGGTGCGCCCCGGCAGCCGTTCGCAGGCGGTCGTAAGCAACTTCAAAAATTGATCCTGCGCGCCTGCTTCAATCATTGGCGCGCGCAATTCGGCCAGAATCGGCAGCGCGCGATCCGGTTGCGCGCCTTCGATCATCCCTTCGGCAACCTTGTAAAGCAGTCCGTAGTGCGCGTGCCCGCGCGCCAGCTGCCGTCGCGCGCGCTCCGCGGCCTGGTCCGCGTGCCCCGCACGCAGCTCATACTCCACCAGCAGCTTGGTTACGTCGCCATCCGTTTCTGCCTCTGGATGCTTGCTCAGAATCGCGATCGCTTGATCGGTCTTCTCGCTGGCGTTCAGCGTTTTCGCTTTCAGCAGAATCGCAGCCGCGTTGCCAGGGTCCACTTCCAGCGCGCGCTCCACCAGCTTTTCCGCTTCTTCAGTTTCTCCGCGGTCAAAGAGCCGGTGCGCGTACGCCTGATACGTCAGCGCCGCTTCCTTTTTCTGCCCCATCATGCCGTAGAGTTCGGCCAGCCGCATTTGCACGCGCTGATTTTCCGGCTCCACTTCCAGCAAACGGTGCAGCACTTCCACGGCCTTTTGCGAATGATTGGACTTCAGGTGGGCTTCGGCAATCTGCAGGAATAAAGGACGCGCCTCGCTCAGCACCCCCTGCTGCACGTACAAATCCGCGAGGCGCTCCAGCGGCGCCAGCTCATTCGGCGCCAGCTTGGCAATCTTCTTGTATATCGCGATGGCCTTGCTGTTGAACCCGTCGTTCAGATAGACCTGCGCGAGCCTCTCGAAATACTCGATGGCCTGCGTCATGTCTCCCTGGCGGGCGAACAAATCGCCCACCGTCATTAATGTGGCTTGATCCTTCGGGTCTGCGCGCAGAATTAGCTGGTATTCGCCGATGGCCTGGGCGACCTTGCCCTGGTTGAGGAACTTCAGCGCATTTTCCAGCGCTTTGCTTTTGTTGAAGGCCATGGATGATT
>Ga0210394_10004469_pt1 | contig 16333 bp, 15 predicted proteins | sample IncBWC12MmetaG_FD_160121 | JGI IMG/M metagenome (GOLD analysis project Ga0210394, IMG submission 160121) | Forest soil microbial communities from Barre Woods Harvard Forest LTER site, Petersham, Massachusetts, United States - Inc-BW-C-12-M | ecosystem: Environmental > Terrestrial > Soil >... | reverse complement strand
ACCTTCGGGCAGGAATGCCGGGACGACCGGCTTTGCGAGCCTGAACCACTCGCCCGGCGCGAGCGTGAACAGGCCGAGCACCTGGCCGAGCGAGGTGAGCTCGGCGGCAAGCTCGGCGGCGCGGCGCTGATCGCCCGAATCCCTGGCCGAATTCGCCTCGCGCGCCAGGGTCTGCAGCACGGCGAGCGCTTCGGGTGTGTTGAAATCATCATCCATGCTCGCCAGGAAGCGCTCGCGGTGCGGGCTGGCGGCTGCCACCGCAACCGGCGGCAGGTCGCGCAGCGCGGTGTACAGGCGGCCGAGCGCGGCGTCGGCCTGCTCGAGCTGCGCCGGGGCGTAGTTGATCGGTCCGCGATAGTGGCTCGCGAGCATGAAGTAGCGCAGCACTTCCGGATGACGCAGCGTGGGCAACACTTCGCGCAGCGTGAAGAAGTTGCCGAGCGACTTGGACATCTTCTCCTCGTCGACGTTGACGAAGCCATTGTGCATCCACAGGTTCACGAAGCGGTCGCCGGTCGCGGCGCACGACTGGGCAATCTCGTTCTCGTGGTGCGGGAACTTCAGATCGAGCCCTCCGCCGTGCAGGTCGAAGTGCGTGCCGAGGAGCGTCGTGGCCATGGCGGAGCATTCGATGTGCCAGCCCGGGCGGCCCCGGCCCCACGGCGACTCCCAGGACGGCTCGCCGGGCTTCGCCTGCTTCCACAGCACGAAGTCGAGCGGGTCGCGCTTGGACTCCTCCACTTCCACCCGCGCACCGGCGCGCAGATCCGCCAGGCGCTTGCCGGAGAGCCTGCCGTAGCCGGCAAAGCGCGCCACCGCGTACAGCACGTCGCCGTTCGCGGCCACATAGGCGTAGCCGCGCTCGAGCAGCCGGCTCACCATGTCGATGATCTGCGGCAGGTACTCGGTGGCGCGCGGCTCGTGATCCGGGCGCGCAATGCCGAGCCGCTCGCAGTCCTCGTTCATGGCATCAATGAAGCGCTGCGTCAGCGCCCCGATCGGCTCGCCGTTCTCCGCAGCGCGGCGGATGATCTTGTCGTCGATGTCGGTGATGTTGCGCACGTAGGTGAGGCGCAGGCCCCGGTGCCGCAGGTAGCGCGTCACCGTGTCGAACACCAGCAGCATGCGCGCATGGCCGATGTGCACGTAGTCGTACACGGTGAGGCCGCACACGTACATGCGCAGCTCCCCGGGCGTGATCGGCTGCAGCGGCTCCTTGGCGCCGCTGAGTGAATTGTGAATGCGGATCATGCGAAGCGCGCCAGGCGTTCGCGCACCCTGTCGGCCGACATGGCACGCAGCAGCGGCGCGAGCTCCGGTCCATGCGAGCGACCGGTGAGCGCGAGGCGCAGCGGCATGTAGAGATCCGCGCCCTTGCGCCCGGTGGCCGCGCGCACCGCGCCGGCGATCGCCGCCAGGTCGTGGCCGTCCCGGCTCGCCGCCTCCGCCGCCACCGCGAAATAGCCCGCCCCGGCCTGGCGCACCAGCTCGGCCGCGGCAGGCTCGAGCGGCGGCGGTCCGCCGAACACAATGTCGACCCAGGCCCGGGCGTCCTCGGGGAGCACCAGGTTCGGCAGCAGCGCCGCGACGAAGTCGCCGGCGGCGCGCTCTTCGAGCCCCGGCGGCAGGATCGGCGCCAGCCAGCGGCGCGCCTGCGGCACGCTCAGCCGGTGCACCGCCTCCTTCTGCCAGACCTGCAGCTGCTGCTCGTCGAAGCGCGCCGGCGCTCGGCCCAGGTGGGCCGGCGCGAAAGCGCGCGCCATCTCGGCCAGGTCGAGCAGGCCATGAAGCGGCGTCGAATGTCCGAGGCGGAACAGGTGATTCACGACGGCCTCGGGGAGGTAGCCGCGTTCGCGGTACTCGCGCACGCTCACCGCGCCGTGGCGCTTCGAGAGCGGCGCCCCGTCGGCCCCCACGATCAGCGCCACGTGCCCGTAGCGCGGCGCGGGCAGCCCTAGAGCGGCCAGCAGCAGCAGCTGTCGCGGCGTGTTCGCCAGGTGATCCTCGCCGCGCAGCGCATGCGTCACCCCCATGCAGGCATCGTCCACCGCGTTCGCGAAGAAAAAGGCCGCGGTGCCGTCGGCGCGGCGCACCACGAAGTCGCCGATGTCGTCGCTCAGGAAGCTCTGCGGGCCGTGCACCAGGTCGTCGAAGACGATGCGCGCGCCGGCCGGCACGCGGAACCGCAGCGTCGCCGGCACACCCTGCGCCACACGCTGCGCGCGCTGCGCCGCGGACAGCTCGCGGCAGGTGCCGGCATAACGCGGCGCCGTCCCGGCCGTGAGCTGCGCGCGGCGCGACAGCGACAGCTCGAGCGGCGTGCAGAAGCACGCGTAGACCTGCCCCGCCTGCTCGAGCTGGCCGAAGTAGCGGGCATAGAGCGGCCCGCGCTGTGACTGCCGGTACGGTCCGCGCTCGTCTTCGCGGTCCGGGCCGGCATCCCACTCGAGTCCGAGCCAGCGCAGGTCTGCCAGCAGCGCGGCGCCATGCTCCTCACGGCTGCGCTCGCTGTCGGTGTCCTCGATGCGCAGCAGAAAGCGGCCCCCGGCATGGCGCGCGAGCAGCTGGTTGAACAGTGCGGTACGCGCATTTCCGAGGTGCAGCTCGCCGGTGGGACTCGGGGCGAAGCGGGTGATGACCGGGGCACTCGCACTCATGCGCGCATGTTACGGGAGCGGGCGAGCCTCAACCAAGGCGCGGCGCACGCCGCGTGCTATAGAATTCGCCAAAGCTGCCGCAGCGGAGGATCGATGCGCATTCACTCCCGGACCCGGATCGCCCTGCTCGCCGGGGTGCTGCTCACCGCTCTGCTGCCCGGCGGCGCGCTGCGGGCGGAGGACCCGACCACGCAGGTCCGGGTCACCACCAGCATGGGCGAGTTCGTGATCGAGGTGCGCAACGACCGCGCGCCCCTCACCGCGGCCAACTTCCTGCGCTACGTGCGCGAGGGCTTCTACAACAACACCCTGTTCCACCGGGTCATCGCCAACTTCGTCATCCAGGGCGGCGGTCACGACGCCACCAGCCTGAATCTGAAGCCCGCCCACGACAGCGTCTTCAACGAGTCCGGCGACGGGCTGCAGAACAAGCGCGGCACCGTGGGACTGGCGCGCGGCGACTCGCCGCATTCGGGTAATGCGCAGTTCTACGTCAACCTGGTCGACAACCCCGACCTCGACCCGGTGCCCACCCGCTGGGGCTACGCGGTGTTCGGCCGCGTGGTCCAGGGCATGGACGTGATCGACCGCATCGGCGAGACGCCCACCGGGTCGGTCGGGCAGTGGAAATCCGACGCGCCACTGAAGGCGGTCGTCATCCAGAAGATGGAGATCCTCGCACCGGGTGCGGCCACCAGTGCTCCGCCGGTGACCCCGATCGCGACGCCGCAGCAGAACACCATTCTCTCGCCCAAGTGAGCCGATGGCGCGGCTGTTCGTCTCGGATGTGCACCTGGACGCCGGCCGTGCCGCAGCCACCGGGCAGTTCCTGGAGTTTCTCGCCGGCGAAGCGCGCGCAGCGCAGGCGCTCTACATCCTCGGCGATCTGTTCGAGGCGTGGGTCGGCGACGATGACCGCGAGCCGGGCAACGAGCAGGTCTGCCAGGCGCTGCGGGCGCTCGCGGCGCGCGGGGTGGCGTGCTTTGCGCTGCACGGCAACCGCGACTTCCTGCTCGGTGCGGGATTCTGCCAGCGCAGCGGCTGCCACCTGCTTCCCGATCCGGTGATCGCGCAGCTCGAAGGCGAGCGCGTGCTGCTCACCCATGGCGATGCGCTGTGCACCGACGATCACGCCTACCAGGAGCTGCGCACCATCGTGCGCTCGCCCGTGTGGCAGCGGCGCTTCCTCGCGCTGCCGCGCGCGCACCGCGAGCTGCTGGCGGACGAGGTACGCGCCGGCAGCCGGCGGCATACCGCGCGCACCGTCCCCTACATCATGGATGTGAACGCCGCGGCGGTCAGCGCCGCTTTTCGCGCCGCACGCGTGCGCCGCATGATCCACGGGCACACGCACCGTCCGGGCGTGCACGACACTACGGTCGATGGCACGCCGGTGCAGCGCATCGTGCTGGGCGCGTGGTACGAACAGGGAAGCTATCTGCGCTTCGAGCGCGGCAGCTACCAGCTGCGCGAGCTGCCGCGCTGAGGCGCGCGCGGCACAAGGGCCCCGAGCCGCAGCTCGGTCGCTCAGCTCTGCGCCGGCGGCGCCGCGGCCGCGGCCTTGGGACCGTGGTGGTGGTGCGGGTGCATCGACTGCTGAATGATCTGGAACTTCTTCAGCTGCAGCGCCGAGAGCACCGGCGTCAGCTTCTGCAGCGTCTCCTGCTGCATCTGCTGATGCAGCGCCTTCATCTGGGCGAAGTCCGGCTTGCTGCCGGAGCCCCTGGCCTGCTCGAAGGCCTGGCGCATCTTCGCGTGCTCTTCCCCGAGGACGGCCTGCACCTGCACCTTCTGCGCGTCGGTCAGGTCGAGCAGCGTGGCGAGATTGTTCATGTGCTGCGCTGCGCGCGCGGACATCGCCGCCGTGGTGGCGCTCGCCGATGTGGATGGGGTCTGCGCGAACGCCGCGCCGCTACACAGCAGCGACAGTGCGAGAACGGTGGCTTTCATCGAATTCTCCTCGCGGCCTTAAGGTCCAAAAGCGGCCACGTTGCAGCGTGTGACCCTACCGGTGCCGGTACTGCGCCGTGGTGAACAATCGTTAAGGAGTGTGCGGGCGGACGATGCGTGGCACCGCCGCTGCGCCAGCTCACCTCAGGCCCGCCGTGGCAGCTGTAACGTTGCCTCCAGCCCGCCGCCGGGCAGATTGGCAAGGGTGAGCGTGCCGGCGTGGGCCTGCGCGATGTCGCGCGCGATCGACAGTCCGAGTCCGGTGCCGCCGCTGTCGCGGTTGCGCGAGGACTCCACGCGGTAGAACGGCTCGAACACCCGCTCGAGCTCACCTTCCGGGATCCCCGCGCCGCGGTCGCGCACCCGTATCAGCAGCTCCTGCTCGCTGTCCGCGACGCTGACGTCGGCGCGGGTGCCGAACTTGATGGCATTGGCGATGAGATTGGTGAGGCAGCGCTTGAGCGCCTGCGCCCGGCCGGTGAAGGGGCGCAGCGCGCCTCCGCTGACCGTCACCTCTCCGCCCATGTCCGCGAACTCGCCGCGCAGCTGGGTGAGCAGCGCGTTGACATCGACCGCGACGGGTGCTTCGCCGTCGTCGAGCCCACGGAACAGCGACAGCGCCTCGTGCACCATGCTCTCCATCTCGTCTAGCTCGCGGGAGATGCGCGCCTGCAGCGCCGCGTCCTCGAGCGTCTCCACCTGCAGCCGCAGCCGCGTCAGCGGCGTCTTGAGATCGTGGGACATGGCGGCCAGCACGCGCGTGCGGCTGTCGAGATAGCGGCGCAGGCGATCCTGCATGGTGTTGAAGGCGTGCGCCGCGTCGCGCAGCTCGCGCGCCCCGCGTTCCTGCAGTTGCGCCGGACGCACCTGGCGGCCGACGCTGTCCGCGGCGCGCGCCAGATCCGACAGCGGCCGGGTGATGTTGCGCGCCGCCGCGTACAGCACCACCACCAGCAGCAGTACCAGCAGCGTCAGGTTGAGGAACAGGTTGCGCGGCAGCGGGGCTCCGCCGGCCATGCGGGTCACGCGGTAGGTGACGCTGTCGCCGTCGGCGAAGCGCACCGTGACGTCGAAGCGCTGCGCACTCGACTGGTGCGCGGCCAGCTCATGGGCCTCGTAGAACGGCACCGGCACACTGATCGCCGGCGGCGGCGGTTGCGGCGTGGCGCTGACCTCGACGCCGTAGCCCGGACCGAGCGCGCTGCGCAGCTGCTCCTTGAGAGTCTGTTCGAAGTCCGTCAGCAGCGGCAGTCGCACGAAGCCGCGCCCCCCCTCGCGCGTGCCGCCGTGACCGTGCGGCATGACCGCGAGGCGATGGTCACCGTCCGGCGCGGTCAGCTCCGCGACTGCCTGGGCGCGCTCGGCCGCGGGCAGCGGCTGCAGCATCAGGGTGGTCTCGACGATGCGGCGCGTCCATTCGCGCACGCTGCCCTGCAGCACGAAGCGCTCGCGCTCCTGCGCGATCAGCAGCAGCGCGGCCGCCTGCGCCACCAGCACCGCGACCACGGTCGCCGCCAGCAGGCGGCCGAACAGCGATTGCGGCCACAGCGACAGGCGCATCGGGCCCGCCCGCTTCAGTCGCTGACCACGTTGACACCGATGACGTAGCCCTCGCCATAGACTGTCTTGATGACCTGCGGCGCGCGGGCGTCGTCGCCGAGGATCTGGCGCAGGCGGCTCACGCGCACGTCGATGCTGCGGTCGAAGGGGTCGGCATCGCGCCCGCGCAGCAGCTCGGTGAGCTGCGCGCGCGTCAGCACGCGGTTGCCGGAGGCCAGCAGCACCGCCAGCAGGCGGTACTCGGCGCCGCTCAGGGGCACTTCCTTGCCGGCGCTGTCGGTGAGGGTGCGGGTGATGGTGTCGAGCCGCCAGCCGCCGAAGGCGAAGCCGCGCACATTCTCGGGGCTCGGGTCGCGCGGCGCGTGCGCCGAGCGGCGCAGGATCGCCTTGATGCGTCCGAGCAGCTCGCGCGGATTGAAGGGCTTGGCGACGTAGTCATCGGCGCCGAGCTCGAGGCCGATGATGCGGTCGACGTCCTCGCCGCGCGCGGTGAGCATGATGATTGGCAGCTGCGAGCGGCCGCGCAGCTCGCGGCATAACGACAGCCCGTCCTCCCCCGGCAACATCAGATCGAGCACCAGCAGATCGACGTGCGAGCGCTCGAGCACGCGCCGCATCTCCTTGCCGTCGGGGACCGCGGTGGTGCGGAACTCATGTTTTTCCAGGTACTGCGCCAACAGGCCGCGGATCTCGCGGTCGTCGTCGACGATCAACAGGTGGGGTCGTTCGCTCATTTCCGGTCCTGCCGCAACACTGCGAGGATACTTCGGCCAACAGACACCTGGCGGCGCATTTGGTGCCGCCCGGCGGGCCGCCGTGCTGCTGAGGAAGCGCGCGGTACTTGTAACTAACTGTTGGCGAGCGGGCCGGAATGGAAGCGCAGCACCCGCCCCGGGGCGGTCGCCAGCTGCGCTTCGCGCGCGGCGAGCTCCTGCAGCCGCCCCTGCCACTCGCGCGGCGCGCACGTACGGGCGAAGCCGGTGTACAGCTCGAAATGGCGCGCCTCCGCGCTGGCGAGGTTGGCATACAGACGCGCCAGCGGCGCGCCCAGGTGCGGCAGCAGCAGCCCGAAGCGCTCGGCAGAGCGGGCCTCGATCAGCGCGCTCACCAGCAGCAGATCGAGCTTGCGCCCCGGCTCGCGACTGCGCACGGCCCGGCGCAACTCGAGTGCGTAACGGCCCGGGGGCAGCCGCGCAAACGGCACACCGAGCGTACGCATGACGCGCGCCACCTGTCCGTAGTGGCGCAGCTCCTCGCGGGCCAGCTGGGCGAGTGCGAGGCTGAGCGGCAGATCCTCGGGATAGGTGAACATCAGCGCCAGCGCGGTGGAGGCGGCCTTCTTCTCGCAGTTGGCGTGATCGAGCAGCAGCGCGTCGCGATGCTCGAGTGCCGCCGCGACCCACGCGCGCGGTGTCACTGCGCGCAGGATCCCCGCAGCACCCTGAGCCGCGGCACCCTGAGCCGCCGCACCCTGCGCCGCAGCGGCGTGAGCGGCGCGCGTCACGGCTGCGTCCCGCGCGCCAGCCAGACGGACAGCGTCTCCTGCAGCGCCGCGGCCGCCTGCAGCGCGTCCGGGTAGCGGTCGGCGGGACTCTTGGCGAGCAAGCGCTCGAGCACCGGCTGCACCGCGGCGAACTGCGCCGGCAATTGCGGCAGCGGCTCCTTGCGGTGCTTGTAGACGATCGCCATCGGGTTGTCGGCGCGATAGGGCTTCTCCCCGGTCAGCATCTCGAACACGATGACGCCGAGGCTGTAGAGATCGCTGCGCGCATCGACCCCTTCCGCATGCCCCTGCTCCGGGCTCATGTAGTGCGGCGTGCCGAAGATGGTGCCGGTGTCGGTCACGTCGAGCGCCAGCGCCGCATCCTTGGACAGCCCGAAGTCGATGAGCGCGATGCTGCCGTCGGCGCGCAGCATGACGTTGCCGGGCTTGAGGTCGCGGTGCAGGACCCCGGCGGCGTGCACCGCGGCGAGCGACTGGGCGATCGCGACCGCCAGCCGCAGCGCCTCGCGCGGCACGAGGCCCGCGCGCATGCGCCGGCGCAGGTCGCCGTGCGGAAAGTATTCCATCACCAGCCAGGCGTGCTCGTCGCTTACGCCCAGATCGTGCAGCCGCACCACCGCCGGGCTGTCGATGCGCTGCGCGATCTCGTACTCCTGCAGGAAGCGGCGGAACGCGTCCACGGGCTGATCCTCATCCTGGCGGTCGCGCGCCACCTTGAGCGCCACCAGCGTCCCGGCACGCTCGCTTTCGCCCACGTACAGGTCGCTGGTGACCCCGGCCGCCAGGCGGCGGATGCAGCGGTAGCCGCGGATGAAGGCATCGCCGAAGCGCTGCGTATCGCGGCCCGCGGAGCTGCTGCGCCAGATGGCGCGCGCGTGCGCCTGGCGCCGCTCGGCCGCCGCCAGCACGTGCGCGAACGCCTCGCGCTCGAGATCCTCGGGGCTGACGAAAAATGCCCCGAGCACGCCGAGCTCGCGCGCCAGACTCTCGTCGCGCCCCGCACACAGCAGCACGATCGGTGCAAAGCCCGCCCGGCCCGCAAGCTCGCGCGCCCAGTGCAGTCCGCGCCCCCCGGGCCACTCATCGGCCAGCAGCACCGCGTCGAACCCCTGCGCCAGGAAATCCGCCGCCAGTGCGCCCTGGGAGACGGGGCTGTGCACCACCAGCTGCGCGTGCGGCCGCCACGCGGCCAGCCGCCGGCGGATGTGAGCGCAGCGCTCTCCGTCCTCGTCGATCAACAGCAGGCGCATCTGGCCAGCTTACAGCACGCGCGTGGCGCCGCCGCCGGGCGGCTCGGCCAGCACGCCGCTGCGCTGCGCCAACTCGGTGGCGTCCGCCAGCGGCAGCTTCAGTCCGATCACCACATCGCCGACGTTGGTTCCGGTCGGACCGGTGTGCACCAGGTCGCCGCTGGCGGCGAGCGCGCGGCCGGAGTCCGCCTCACGCAGGCAGCGGTCGGCGTCGAGCGAGTCGAGTGCCAGCCGCGCGCAGGTGTCGGCGTCGACCAGCGCGCCGGCATCCACGCTGACACCGTCGCTGCCGTCGGTGCCGGCCGCCAGCAGCAGCAGCTCGCTGTGTCCGGCGATGAGGCGCGCCACGGCGAGCGCCAGATGCTGGTTGCGGCCGCCGTGACCGGGGTGCGGCGGCAGCTGCACGGTCGACTCCCCGCCCCACACGCACAGCTGCGCCGGATTGAGCAGCAGCTCGTGGGCAAAGCGCGCTGCGAGGCGCGTGGCTTCGCCGGCGAAGCGTGCGGCCGGTGCGTGCACCGTGAGTCCCCACTGAGCGGCGCGCGCGGCGATCGCGCTGCGCGCATGGTCGACGCTCGCGACCACGCGCCGCTCGATGTGGTCGCCCCCCGCTGCCGGTCCCATCAGACCCGAGCCGATGACCGCCGGATCGTCGTGCGGGACATCGGAGACGAACAACGCCTGCGCCGCGCGCCCGCCGAGCCGCGCCGCCAGCCGGCCGCCCTTGATGCGCGAGATCGCGGTGCGGCGGGCGTTGAACTCGCCGATGGCGACGTCGGCGGCGAGCGCGGCGCGGGTCAGCGCCTGGAGATCAGCGAGCGTTGCGCCCGGCTGCAGCACCTCGACCAGCGCCGAGGAGCCGCCGGAGACCAGGAACAGGGGATGGGCGTGCGGCGGCAGCTCCTCCACCCACGCGAGCAGGCGCTGTCCGGCGGCGAGCGAGCGCTCATCGGGCACCGGATGCGCGCCCACCCACACCTCCGGACGCATGGCCGGCGGCAGCGCGTCGCGGCCGTGCGTGTCGCGGGTGATGATCAGCGTGCGCTCGAGCGCCGTGCCGAGCGCCTGGTAGGCACCGTGCGCCATGGCGATGGCGGCCTTGCCGACGGCCGCGACCCACACCGGCGCGTCGGGGGCGCTCTGCTCGAGCGCCGCGCGCACGCAGCGCCGCCCGTCGACGCGCTGCAGCCCGGTCTGCAGCAGCGCCAGCAGCAGCTCGCGGCGGGGGTCGCTGGCGTTCGCTCGTTAGCTCCCGTGCACGACTTTCAGCTTGCCGCGGCGCTCACGGCGCGCAAGCTTGGCGGCATCCGAGCGCTCGAGCTGCAGCCGCTCGAGATACTCCGGGGTGATGTCCCCGGTGACGTAGACGCCCGAGAAGCATGAGGTGTCGAACTCCTCGATGCGCGCATCCTCGTGCTTGCAGGCGGCGATCAGGTCCTCGAGATCCTGGTAGATGAGCCAGTCCGCGCCGATCAGGCGCGTCACTTCCTCCACCGTGCGACCGCTCGCGACCAGCTCGCTGGTCGCCGGCATGTCGATGCCGTAGACGTTGGGGAAGCGCACCGGCGGCGCCGCGGAAGCGAAGTAGACCTTGGCGGCGCCGGCCTCGCGCGCCAGCTCGATGATCTGCGCCGAGGTGGTGCCGCGCACGATCGAGTCGTCCACCAGCAGCACCGTCTTGCCGCGGAATTCCAGGTCGATGGCGTTGAGCTTGCGGCGCACCGATTTCTCGCGCTCGTCCTGGCCGGGCATGATGAAGGTCCGGCCGATGTAGCGGTTCTTGATGAAGCCTTCGCGGTACTTGAGGCCGAGCCGCTGCGCCAGCTGCAGCGCGCTGGTGCGGCTGGTGTCGGGAATCGGGATCACCACCTCGATGTCGTGCGCCGGGCGCTCGCGCAGGATCTTGTCCGCCAGGCGGTCACCCATGCGCATGCGGGCGCGGTACACCGAGATGTTGTCGATCTTGGAGTCGGGGCGCGCGAAGTACACGTACTCGAAGATGCACGGCGTGTGGCGCGCGGTGGCGACGCACTGCTGCGTGTGCAGCCGCCCCTGTTCGTCGATGAACACCGCCTCCCCGGGGGCGACGTCGCGCACCAGGCGGAACGACAGGCTGTCGAGCGCCACGCTCTCGGAGGCCAGCATCCATTCGGTGCCGCGCGGCGTGCGCCGCTCGCCGAGCACCAGCGGGCGGATGCCGTGCGGGTCGCGAAAGCCGAGCACCCCGTGCCCGATGATCATGGCGACCACCGCATAGCCGCCGCGGCAGCGGCGGTAGAGCGAGCTCAGCGCTGCGAACACGTCGGCGGGCGTGATGCGCGCCGTGCCGACGCGCTGCAACTCGGAAGCGAACACGTTCAGCAGCACCTCCGAGTCGGAGGTGGTGTTCAGGTGGCGGCGGTCCTCGCGGATCAGGATCTCGGCCAGCTCCGCGGCGTTGGTGAGGTTGCCGTTGTGGCCGAGACAGATGCCGTAGGGCGCATTGACGTAGAACGGCTGGGCCTCGGAGGCGCCATCGCAGCCGGCGGTCGGATAGCGCACGTGGCCGATGCCGATGTTGCCCTTGAGCTCGAGCATGTGATGCTGCTGGAACACGTCGCGCACCAGGCCGCTGCCCTTGCGCACGCACAGCTCCGCCTCGCCCGAGGAGGTGGCGATACCGGCGGCGTCCTGGCCACGGTGCTGCAGCACCGTGAGCGCGTCGTAGAGCCGCTGATTCACCGCGCTGGTCCCGACGATGCCGACGATGCCGCACATGGGTCTGTCAGCTCCTCATACGTGTACGCCCGGACGCACGCGCTCCTCGCCCACCAGCGCGCGCAAGCCGTTGGCCACCGATTCGCCGTAGGGAATGAGCAGCGATTGCCGCCACCAGCGCTCCCCCTGCAGCTGCAGCAGCTGCCCGAGAATGACGAACACCCCGAGCAGCACCAGGCCGCGCAGCAGCCCGAACAGGAAGCCGAGCAAGCGGTCCACGCCGCTGAAAATCGACAGCCGTACGAAGTGCCCGAGGCTGGCGCCCACCAGGGCGCCGAGCAGCAGCACCAGCAGCACGATGAGGATCCGCGCCGCCCACGGCGCGACCTCGGCCTCCGCCAGCAGCCCACCGAGGTGCGGCGCCACCAGCGTCGAGAAGTGCCAGGCGAGGAACAGCGCGATGATCCACGAGGCGAACGCCACCGCTTCGCGCAGGAAACCGCGGGTCACGCCGACCAGCGCGGAAATCACGATCGCGGCAATCACCACGTAGTCGGTCGTGTTCATCGCAGCTCGTCGTCATCGCGGTCATTTACGCGCGGCGCGGATTGTACAAGAGCACCGCCCGCGCTGCCTGGGGAGCCGGTCATACGCAGCGGCGCAGCTACTGCGGCACGATCGCGCCGTTGTGCCCCGCCGCGCGCAGGCGCTGTGCGAGCTGCGCTGCCGCCGGGCGATCGGCCACCGGACCGACGCGCACCCGGTACAGGCGCCGCCCGCCACTGCCCTGCGACACGCTCGCCGAGAAACCCTGTGCGTGCACCTGTCGCGCCAGATGCGCGGCGTTCGCGTGGCTCACGAAGCTGCCGAGCTGCACCACCCAGCCCGCTCCGGCTGTCAGCGGCGCGGACTTCGCGCCGGCGCCGGTCGCGGCAGCCGCGCTGCCGCCTGCAGGCGCTGCCGTGCCGCGCTCCGGCGGCTCCGGCTGCGCGCGCGTCGCTGCGGCACTGGGCGTCGCTACGGCACTGGGCGTCGCTACGGCACTGGGCGCTGCCGCGGGCGCTGCGGCGGTGGCCGGGGGATCTGCCGCTGCGGTCGGCGGCAGCGGTGTGGGCGGCGCCGGACCACTCGTCGCCTGAGCCGCGCTGCGGGCGCGGGCATCCTCCGACAGGTTGATGGTGTAGGAGCGTAATGGCGGTTCCTCGGCGGACGACGCGGCTGCGGCCCGCGTGGTGGCGCGGATCGGTCCTGTCAGCAGCTCGGGCACCAACAATACGATCAGAGCCACGAGAATGATCGCGCCGGTCAGCCGTTCTTTCACCTTGAGCACCGACGATGGGGGCAAGTGCGCGAAAGCCAAGCGCGGCGGACGCCGCGCTGGCTGCGGCCTAGTATATCCGAAGCCACCGCAGCGCCGGTCCGACCGTATGTACGGAGCCGCACACCACCACGCGGTCTCCCGGGCGCGCGGCGCCATGCGCGCGTTCGCAGCCGGCCGCCACCGAATCGGCCAGCTCGAAGCTGCCGGCGGAGAGCGCCAGGCGCGCGGCGAGCTGCGCCGCGCTTGCGCCGCGCTCGCCCGGCAGTGTGCACACGATCCAGCGGTCGATGAGGGGGCCGAGCGCCGCGGCAATGGCCGCCGCATCCTTGTCCCTGAGCACGCCGATCACCGCGAACGTCACTCCGTGCCCGCCCTGCGGGCGCGGCGGCAGCGGCCGCTGCGCCAGCTGCGCCGCCAGCACGCGCGCCGCCGGCTCGTTGTGCGCAATATCGAGGATCCATTCCACGGCGCCGGGCACTACCTGGAAGCGCCCCGGGAGCTGCACGCGCTCGAGCCCCGCCGCGGTGGTGCGCGCATCGAGTGCGCCGAGGCGCCCGCGCAGCCGCGCGAGCGCCGCCCCGGCCGCTCCACGGCCGAGCAACTCCAGCGCCGCAAGCGCGGTGGCGGCGTTGCGATACTGGATGGCGCCGGCGAGCGCCGGCGGCGGCAGGTCGGTCAGCGTGACCTCGAGGCCCTGATAGTCCCAGGTCGCCCCGCGCAGCCGCCAGTGGAAGTCGCGCTCGGCCACCACCGCCCGCGCGCCCACGGCCTGCAGCGTGGCAAACACCGTGGCCGGCATGTCGGCGCTGCCGAGGACCGCGGGGCGGCCGCTGCGGAAGATGCCGGCCTTCTCGGCGCCGATCTGCTCGAGTGTGTCGCCCAGCCAGTCGCGATGATCGAACCCGACCGAGGCGAGCACCGCCACGTCGGCGTCCACCAGGTTGGTGGCGTCGAGCCGCCCGCCGAGCCCGACCTCGAGCACCGCCACATCCACCCGCCGGTCCGCGAAGATGAGCAGTGCGGCCAGCGTGTTGTATTCAAAAAAGGTCAGCGTGGTGGTGCCGCGCGCGGCCTCGATGCGCTCGAAGGCGCCGATGAGCTCGGGGTCCGCGACCTCGCGGCCGTCGATGTGGATGCGCTCGTTGTAGCGCAGCAGGTGCGGCGAGGTGAATATGCCGGTGCGGGCGCCGCGGGCGCCGAGCAGCGCCGCAAGGTGCGCGACCACCGAGCCCTTGCCGTTGGTGCCGCCGACGGTGATCACCGCGAACCCCGGCGCGGCCACCCCGAGGGTGCGGGCGACGCTGCCGACGCGCTCGAGCCCCATGTCGATGCTGCGCGGATGCACCGACTCCTGCAGCCTCAGCCACTCGGCGAGCGTGCGCATCGGCGCGGGTCGGCGCGAAAACGCGGCGCGCGTCAGGCGGCGGCCGCGGGTAGCTTCAGCAGCAGCCGCAGCGCTGCCGCGATGCGATCGCCCATCTCGCGGCGGTCGACGATCATGTCGATGGCGCCGTGATCGAGCAGGAACTCGCTGCGCTGGAACCCTTCAGGCAGCGTCTCGCGCACCGTCTGCTGGATGACGCGCGGCCCGGCAAACCCGATGAGCGCGCGCGGCTCGGCGAGGTTCAGGTCCCCGAGCAACGCCAGGCTGGCCGAGACGCCGCCCATCGTCGGGTCGGTCAGCACCGAGATGAACGGCAGATGCGCCTGCGCCAGGCGCGACAGCGCCGCCGCCGTCTTGGCCATCTGCAGCAACGAGTACAGCGCCTCCTGCATGCGCGCCCCACCGCTCGCGGAGAAACACACGAACGGGCGGCGCTCCTGGATGCAGTAGTCAACGCCGCGCCGGAAGCGCTCGCCGACCACCGAGCCCATCGAGCCGCCGAGGAACTGGAACTCGAACGCGCAGGCCACTACCGGCAGTCCGTGCAGGCTGCCGGCGAGCACGATCAGCGCATCGCTCTCGCCGGTCGCCTTCTGCGCCTGGGCGAGGCGGTCGCGATAACGCTTGCTGTCGCGGAACTTGAGCGGGTCCTCCGGTGAGATGCCCGCCCCGATCTCCTCCCCGGAGTCCGTATCGAGAAAGCGCTCGAGCCGCTCGCGCCCGCCCATGCGCATGTGATGGCTGCACTTGGGGCAGACATAGAGGTTGCGCTCGAGCTCCGCGCGATACAGCACCGCATCGCACGCCGGGCACTTGATCCACAGCCCCTCCGGGACCGAGCGCGTACGCCGCTCGGTCTTGATGCGGGAGGGCATGATTTTCTCGAACCAGGACATCGCCGATCCGCGCGTGAGTACCGGGGTTCCGATCATAGCCGATCGGTCAAGGGGGCTTCCGCCGCGCGCCGCACCGGCAGCCCGAAGGCCGCCGGGTAGCGTACCGACCACAGGTACAGCCCGCAGGCCGGGGCGGTGGCGGCGCTGCGGGTGCGGTCGCGTCCGGCAAGCACCTCGTGTGCCCACTCGGGCGGGGCCTTGCCCTTGCCGACGGCAATGAGCAGTCCGGCGATGTTGCGCACCATGTGGTGCAGGAAGGCGTTGGCCGTCGCCTCGATGACGATGCGCTCCTGGTACCGCTCGACGCTCAGGCTCTCCAGGCGCCGCACCGGGGTTCGGGCCTGGCATTCGGCGGCACGAAAGGCGCTGAAGTCGTGCTCGCCCACCAGAGCGCGTGCCGCCTGCGCCATGCGCTCCTGATCGAGCGGACGGTGCACCCAAGCGGCACGCTGCTGCAGCAGTGCCGGCCGGGCGAGGCGATTCACGATGACATAGCGGTAGGTGCGCGCCTCGGCGCAGAAGCGCGCGTGAAAATGCGCCGCTACCGGCAGCGCCCACGACACGCTGACATCGCCCGGCAGCGCGCTGTTGGCGCCGAGCACCCAGCTGCGCATGCTGCGCGCGGCATGGGTGTCAAAGTGCGCCACCTGGCCTGCCGCATGTACGCCGGCGTCGGTGCGGCCGGCGCAGGTGAGGTGCACGCCTTCCGCGGCTACGGCTGCGAGGGCCTTCTCGGTGACACGCTGCAGGGTGCGCAGCGTCGGCTGGCCCTGCCAGCCGGCATACGCGCTGCCGTCGTACTCGATGCCAACGGCGATCCTGACCACGCCTGCGCCGGCGCGTGCTATCCGGGCAGCGACTCCATCAGCCGCTGGGCTTCCTGTTTCTGCGCCGCCGAGCCTTCATTCAGCACTTCCTCGAGGATGTTGCGCGCGCCGTCCGGATCACCCATGTCCATGTAGGCCCGCGCAAGATCGAGCTTGGTGCCCACCTCGCTCATGGTCACGGGCTCAAGATCAGGCAGTGCCAGGTCATCCGCCGACAGCTTCTGTGTCGCCGCGAAAGCCGTGTCGGGCACGGTCGCGGTGCCGACGTCGAGGTCGCGCCCGCCGCG
>Ga0210394_10004465_pt1 | contig 16344 bp, 13 predicted proteins | sample IncBWC12MmetaG_FD_160121 | JGI IMG/M metagenome (GOLD analysis project Ga0210394, IMG submission 160121) | Forest soil microbial communities from Barre Woods Harvard Forest LTER site, Petersham, Massachusetts, United States - Inc-BW-C-12-M | ecosystem: Environmental > Terrestrial > Soil >... | reverse complement strand
GCTGAGCGATGCCGTGGCCGATTTCAACATCGCGGTGAAGGTGAAGGGGAACAAGGAAATTCAGGCGACGCAGTTCTTTTTGTCGCCCGATCCGAACGTGACGTATTCGGCCTGTCTGGCCAGCAAAATCGAGCAGATGATCATGACGGGCGTGGCGCCGTATCCGGCGGAGAGGACGCTGCTGGTAAGCGGCATGCTGGAAGCGTGCCTGGATTCTCGGGTGAAGGGGCACCAGAGGATCGAGACGCCGCATTTGGACGTTGTGTATCAGGCTCCTCGGGAATCGCAATACATGCGGACTTAAAGCCCCATGCGTCAGCTTGGGGCTACTTCCATGCCCGCACTAGCCCCAAGCTGACGCATGGGGCTCGACCGCTGCGGCAGGTTGAGATGGGCCGATTGCCAATCGGCCGCAGGCTGCCAGCCTGCCCCACAGAGCACAGGCTGGTTTAACAGGGCTTAGAACTGGAGCTTCAGGGCGAACTGGATCACTCGGTTGCCGCCCGTTATGCCGGTGATGTTGCCGAACGACGACGTGTTGACGGTCGCCGACGGATTGGCGAAGTTGGTGTGGTTGAACAGGGCGAATGTCTCCATGCGGAACTGGAGCTTCAGGCGCTCCTTGAGTGGAAAATTCTTGAATATGGAGAAGTTGACCGTTTCCGCGCCCGGTCCGTGGAGCAGGTTGCGGCCGGCGTTTCCGTAGGCGTAGTTGGTGGGCGTAATCGGATACAGATCGTTGACCGTGAACGCAGTGGCGTCGATACATCCGATCAGGCTTCCGCGTCCGCAGGTGTCGGTGGCTTTATGAACCAGATCGGGCCGGTAGGTGCCGCTGGAGCCGGTGTTGGCGGTATCGGTTCCGGTGACGACGTTGAATGGAAGGCCGGTTTGGATGGTAATAATGCCGTTGGCCTGCCACTTGGTCAACGCGGCCTTCAAAATCGGATTGCCGACCTGGAAGAACGGAATATCGTAGACAAAGCTGGCGACAAAGCGGTGGCGGATGTCCCAGTTGGAGTTGCCGTAATCGTCTTTCCACGTATAGGGAATCAGCGGCGTGCCTCCGCCGTTTGAATCCGTAGTCACGTCCAGGGTGTGCGACCAGGTATAGTTGGCGTTCATCTGCAGGCCGTGCGTCAGGCGCTGGCGGAAGACGACGGTCATGCTCTCGTAGTTGGCGATCTCGTCGTCGTTAATGGTGCGGATGGAGCCGAACAACGGATTGGGCCGGCGCGAATTGACGGAACCGGGGCCGGGTTGGAGAGGCGTGTTGTTATAGAAACTGCGGTCCAGGTGATAGGAATGCGAGCCCAGGTACTGAACTTCCAGGCCGCCTCCGCTCCAGAGCTGGCGCTGCAGACTGGCGCTCCACTGATTCATGCGGGGCGTGGGCTGGTGCCAAGGGTCGGTGACGATGGTGCCGGCGGTGGCCGCGGTGGGACACACTCCCGTGGCGAAGGGATTGCCCAGAGTGGGCAGGCCGTCTCCGACGGAATAGTTGCAGGTCAGAATCGTCGTGTAGGGAGGGTTGGTGTTGAGGAACGTATAGCTATTGGTCTGGTTCGGGTTGTAATAAATTCCGCCGCCGGCGCGGAACACGGTCTTTTCGGTGATGCGGTACGCAAAGCCGACTCGCGGCGCCCAGTCGGAATGATTCGGCGCGGTGAAGTGATAGCCAGGTGTTCCGCCGACGAGCGCGGTCTGGGTCGGATTGAGCTCGGTGGCGACGCCGTTGATGGTGTAGGCTACGGTGGGCAGCTCATAGCGGATGCCATAGTCGACGGTCAATTTGCGGGTGACCTGCCATTTATCGGTGACGAAGAAACCGTCGCGCCATTCGGCGGTGCGACCGCGCACCTCGGGTCCGGGAGTGGTGAAGCCCGAAGGAATTCCGAGAATGAAATCGGCCGGCGCGTAGCCGGTGAGCGTTCCATTGAACGTGAAGCCGCCGCGAGCGCTGTTGACGGCGGCGCGGCCGGTGGCCAGGCGGCGGAATTCCATACCGGCCTGGATGTTATGCGAATGGTGGTTCCAGCTGAGCTGTTCAGAAAGCTGGGTGGTCGAATCGTTCTGATACCAGTTGGTGGAGGCGTTGCTCAATCCGTTAAAACCGGTGATGCTGAAATCGGGGATGCCGGGGTTGTTGTAAGTGGTATCCCCGTTGAAGCCCGGGATTCCTAGGGCCGTGCCGGCGCTGGCATTGCCGGCGACGGAGAAGGGGTTGAGAGTCGCCGTTGAGAAGAAGTTGCGGCCGACGCGGAGGTCGTTCACCAGGTTGGGGGTGAAAGTTTGCGTGTAGCCGACAGTGTAGTTGGAGATGGTGACCGGCGTGGTGGAGGCGTTGGTGGGGATCGCGCTGCCGCCAAACACATGCTCATATTGATCGTCGGCGCGGGCATACAAACGGACTTTGTCGCCGATGTTCTGATCGATGCGATCGACGGTCTGGTTGGTCTTGATGGTGGTCGGCACCGGCACGGAGTAGTTGCTGGCCAGGCCCGGCAGGTCGGTTGCCGGATAGTATGCCTGGAGCTTGAGCGTTACCGGCGAGATGCGCGCGGTTGGGATGATATTCCCAGGGAACGGAATATTGCCGTTCGCGGGATCCTTGATCGCGCCGCCGGTGATGCTGCCCGTGGGAACGCCGGAAAAATTCCCGGTGAAAAAAGCCGCCGGCATGGAAGTGGACAGTGAGGTCGCCGACGAGATCTGCTGATAGCCGCCGAACGACGCCATGAAGAAGGTCTTGTTCCTGCCATTATAGAGTTTGGGAATCACGACCGGGCCGTCGACTTCGACGCCGTACTGGTTCTGGCGTAAAGGAGGTTTCGCGGCGGTGGGGTTGGCAGGCGTCGGCAACGTGAAGTAGGTCCGTGCGTTCAAAACCTGGTTGTTCAGGAATTCGAAAAGCGAGCCATGAAGCTGATTGGTTCCGGACTTGGTCACCATGTTGATGTGCACGCCGAGATAGGAGCCGTACTGGGCGGAGTAAGTGCCGGTCTGGATTTCGACTTCCTGAATCGCCTCGATCATGGGCTGCACGGGCGTGGTGGTGATGAGGTTGTTCATGATGCTGATGCCGTCGATGGACATCTCGTTCTGAATTTCGCGCGTGCCTGCGCCGTTGAAATCCTCACCGGGGGGCGTGCCGGTGGCGGACGATTTGGTTCCCAGGAGCACGCCGGGAGTGGTGACGGCCAGGCTCATGGCGTCGCGACCGTTCAGGGGGAGTTCTGCAACGCTGCGCAGGGAGAGAATTTCCGACACCGAGGCGTCGTCGGTCTTGATGGCGGATACTAGCGCTTCCACCGTCACCGATTGGGACACGGCGCCCACAGATAGAGCGATGTCGGTACGGACAGTCTGATCGATATCGACGATGATGCCGGTCTTGGTGATCTTCTGAAAGCCGGGCATCTCCACCGTGACGCTGTAGACGCCGACGCGGACGAATTCGAAGGTGTAATTGCCTTGTCCGTTGGTGGTGGCGTTGTACACGTCATGCGTGCCCTGCTCCGTGGCGGTTACCTTCGCGCCGGGGATGATCTTGCCGCTTGAATCGGTGACGGTGCCCACCAGCGAGGTGGTGGTGGCGAGCTGTGCATGAGCCGAGATCGCGAAAAACACCGCGAGAAGAATTCCAGCGAAGGAACGCAGATTCATTTTTAAATACCCCTTTTGAAGCGCGAGTTCCCATCGGGGGGACACGAGCCCGTAACGTGTTTCCAACCATGCTGCCACAAATCTTATCGCAACGCTAGGACAAATGCCCTATCATCCCGTCGCGGAAAAATGGCCGATGCGTCAGAGTCTGTGTTAAAAGTCAGCTTGGACCGCTCCTGATAGTCGCGGTTCTTTCCCCAGCCTTGAGAACCGCGACCACCGGGAGCGGTCAACGCCCGGGTTTACCGCCGCGTAAGCATGCGGACAGACGTGGGTGCTAAATCCCCACCATCCGCCGCGCCCGATTCCGCCGCACGCCGATGTTGTCCTGATCCGGCGTCGCATCGAACTCGACTTCAATCACCGATACCATCGGATCGGGCGGCGCGGCGGGCAGCCCCGTCAAGCGCAGCCGGAAATCGGTCTGCTCGAACTTGACCGGCGTTGACGTTCCGTACAACTTTGCCGAAACGGCCTTGGGCTTCAAGCCGCCGATGGAAACATCGCTGCCGGGCCAGAACTGAACCATGATATAAAGCTTGTTCCCACGCACGATGAAATCGGAAAACTGCCCGCGCTTCACCTTGCACACATCGACAGGCGTGCGGATCAGCTCCGCGTGCGTGTCCATCCAGCGCCCGACCTCGGTCAGAATATTTACAGATTCCAGTGGGATGGTCCCGTCCGGTTTGGGGCCGATATTGAGCAGATAATTTCCGTTGTCACGCGTGCAGCGGATCAGGTTGCGCACGATATTTTTGGGCGCCTTCCAGTTGTCGTCCGCGCGTTGATAGCCCCAGCTGTCGTTCATGGTCATGCAGGATTCCCAGGGCTCGGCCGAAGCCTGGATCCGCTGCTCCGGCGTCGTGAAATCCTCCGGAATTCCGATGCGATTGTTGATCAGAATGTCGGGTTGCAACTGGCGCACCAGCGTGTTGATCTTCACCGCCTCCCAGCCATCCGGTTTCAGGGGCCAGCTCACGTCGTACCAGAGAATGTCGATTTTTCCGTAGTTGGTGCAAAGTTCGCGCACCTGCCCGTGGATATAATCGACGAAACGCCGCCGCGCGGCTTCGTCGGTGGCGCACAGCGCACCGTCCGGATGGTGCCAGTCCATCAGCGAATAATAGAAACCGACGCGCATCCCTTCGGCTCGCGCCGCATCCACGTACTCACGCACCAGGTCGCGTCCGCACGCGGTTTTGGGAGCGGTGTAATTGGTCAGCTTCGAATCGAAGTGGCAGAATCCTTCGTGATGCTTGGTGGTCATCACCATGTACTTCATGCCGGCGCGTTTGGCGAGGCGCGCCCAGGCGCGCGCGGCGTTCGGCTCCGGGTTGAACCGTTTGGCGGCCTCTTCGTACTCGGCGACGGGGATGCCTTCGTTCTCCATCACCCATTCGTGACGCCCGTAGACGCTATAGAGCCCCCAGTGAATGAACATGCCGAAGCGGGCCTCGCGCCACCATTTCAGGCGCCGTGCCCGATCCTCGGGCGTCGAAGTGGTGGGACCTTTCGGCTCCGGCACGCCGGCCGGCGGCGGAGGAGGAGCATTCAGAACCTGAGCGGAGAGAGGCAGCAGGGACGTTCCTGCGCCGATGGCCTGCATCGCAGCGCGGCGAGTGAATCGGTTATTCATAACGAAGGACATCATATCACTTTAGCGGTGCAGTAGCGGCATTGCGGGGCGGCTGCTCCGCTTCCTGCGGTCGCGGCTTGGAAGATCATTGAGCCGCGACCAGGGAGTGGGGTAAAAAGCGTTATATTCTACGTCATGCGGAACTTCTTCCTGATCGCGCTCGTCGCCACGCTCTGCCTCTCGCAGGATGCGCCTAACCCCTGGACGAAATCCGAAGTCCTGGATACCGCCACGCTGGCGACATTAATCAAAGGATCGAACCCGCCGACGGTTCTGTGCGTCGCGTTCCCGGTGCTCTATCACCTCAAGCACATCTCGCACGCCGGCTTCGCGGGCCCGGGGTCGAAACCCGAGGGAATTGAGATGTTGAAGAAAGCCGTCGCCAATCTGCCCAAGGACGCCGACCTGGTCATCTATTGCGGCTGCTGCCCGATGGTGAAATGCCCCAACATCCGTCCCGCGTACAAGGCCCTGAAGGAGATGGGCTTCACGCACTTCCGCATCCTGGACGTTCCGACCAACATGAACACCGATTGGTACGCGAAGAATTACCCATCGGAAGAGGGGTCCGCGGCCGAGCAGAAGTAGAGGTCTTCGGGTTCATTTGGGTTCGTTTTTTTGCAATTTTTATTGCAACCAAACGACTTCTTGGGTTCGTTTCGTAATTTTGGGTCGCGCGTCAAAGGCCGCCTTCCGTCGCAACAGGCTCTAAATCCTGTTGTCAGCGTCCAACGGTTGCGGCGAAAGGGAGCAGGGGTGTAAGCCCCTAGATCATAGTTGCCGACAAGTTCTGCAGCGTTCAGGCGATGGACGGGTTGCTGAGGTTAAGTCGAGCGTTCTACTCCTTAGGGCCGGGAATCGATCCAAACATCGCCTCATAGCTCTTGAGTTGATCTACGAGCATCAGCGTCAAGCGCTTGGCGATCTGTACTGACATTCGGACTTCGCCAAGTTGGGTTACGGTCAGGACCGGTTTGTCAGTTATCATCAGAACATCTTCGACTTGCCCTAAGACTATACGAATGTCCCAAGGCGATGTGCTGACCTGCATGTCATTCGTGTAAATGGAAAAAAAACTCGGAGCCCTGGTGACCTTTCTTTCGCCGCCACGCATATCGATTGGAACGTTTTCAGGAATCAGAGATTTTGTAGATGGTAGGTGTTTTTTAGCCATGTTATTTTGACCACTGCCAAGCACTTGTATTACCATCCGAAAGCAATCCTGCGGCCCCGGTTAGTGTATTAGTGTTAGCTGATGCGATACCGGCACGTTCGAGACCAACGATTACTTGATCTGAGGTTATGGTTCTACGACTCGCCACGCCGACAAGGTTCCAAGGGGGATAGATTGACGATGCGACAGTCTCCCACCATGGACGGGCTTGAAGAGGTGCACATTCCGGCGGATGAATCGAGACGTAAAAGCGCCCCTCCAGACCCATCACAAGGCGCTGAAGCGTATCGAGCGTGATATTTTCTTGACCGCTTTCGATGCGAGCAACAGCAGATTGACTCGTTCCAATTTTGTCTCCCAGCTTCAACTGCGACATTCCGCGATACCGGCGCAGGTGCAGTAGATTCTGAGCGATGTGAAACTTCACCTCGTTGGCCCACTCGTTCCGAAAGGCCTCTGTTTTGTATAGCTCAGTCAGCCGGGAACTCGAAGGGCGTGATAGCACTACCGCCATGGCGGATGCCGTCAAAGACGCTTCGGGCCTTTGCTGCGTCACTTGGATCTTCGTCGCTCCTTTTCTTGCAGACCGCGTGGACGAAGATGATCCGCTTTTCTTTTTCATTTTCTTTCCCGTTCTCCCAGACATTAAAATAGAGCCTCCAGCAGCTAGGCTTGCATTTCAGGAGCCATATAGCCTCGTCCTTTTTTACCACCAGCGGATGGCCGTGGCGATCCTTGAGAGACCGCTTAGCTTGTGGCCAGCCAAGGGTTTGGAGCATTCGCATTTTTGTGACGGCCTGCGTTGGTAATGTTCCAGAAGAGGCCAACGCGTCAGAAAACGGGGTGACACTGTAGCTTCCGTCGGCCGCCCGCTGATAAACCTCATACGTTGTCCATCCTGACGAAAGATCGGGTGAGCCCGCCATTGTTCATGCTGTAGACAGTATATTTGATAGTAGCATGGCCACGCAATCCCCCAAAACTACGTAGGGAAGGGCGGTTCTATACTGCATAGAGCGTACATGAGCCTGCGGCACAAGCACATTTTATAACAGGCTAAATGCAGCCAATCAGCGGCGGTGGGCCTTAGTTGAGGGCTCCGCGCCGTGCCGCGGATGACGGACGCAAATTGAGCCACTACCCCTCCAAGCGGCTCCTGGCTGATAAACTAAATCTGCGGGCGCGTAGCTCAGTTGGTTAGAGCACCTCGTTTACACCGAGGGGGTCCGGGGTTCGAGTCCCTGCGCGCCCACCACCGTATGCTCAACACTTCGGATCAAGCTCTCGCGGAACTGCTCGATCGCCTCAAGTTTTCTGCTAACCCGGACGAGGTCCGTCAATTGTCGAGCGAACTCGAACAGCTAATCTTTCACAAACAGAGGCCGAGCGCCGAAACTGAGGAGTGATCTTGCGCTGACCGCTCCCGGTGGTCGCGGCTCCATTGGACTCTTTGCGGGCTTTGCGGCTTTGCGTGAAAAGAGTTTTTCAAGTCTGCTACACTTCCTCCCAGGAGAAGCCTTCCAGGCCGCGTACGCTATGGCAAACTACAACTTCACTCGACGACACTTTTTCTTCGGCTCCCTGCTTGCTGGGGCCGTTCCCGCCGCCGGCTTCGGCAGCTCGCCCAACCTCAAGATGCTCGGCTTCAAATCGCCGAACGAAAAGTTGAACATCGCCTCCATCGGGGCCGGCGGGAAGGCCCGCTCCAGCATTCAGATCTGCAACAACGCCAAGGAAAACATTGTCGCTCTATGCGATCCCGATGGCGCCAGCGCCAAGCAGATGTTCGAAAAGTTCGACAAAGCGCCGAAATATACCGACTTCCGCCGCATGTTCGACAAGGAAGAAAAGAACATCGACGCCGTCATCGTCGCCACGCCTGACTTCATGCACGCCATCGCCTCCACCTGGGCGATGGAGCGCGGCAAGCACGTCTATTGTCAGAAACCTCTCACGCGCACCATCTGGGAAGCGCGCCTGCTGACGCATCTGGCGGCGAAATACAGGGTCGCCACGCAGATGGGCAATCAGGGATACTCGAACGAAGGCACGCGCCAGTGCGCCGAGATGATCTGGAACGGCGAGATCGGCAATGTCACCGAAGTGCGCGCCTGGACCAATCGTCCCATCTGGCCGCAGGGTCTGACCGTCGAACCCGCCGCTCAGCCCGTCCCCGCGACCATGGATTGGGAAGCCTGGACCGGCGTCTCTACTGCCGGCCGTCCTTATAGCAAGGAGATCGCTCCTTTCAACTGGCGCGGATATTACGATTACGGCTGCGGAGCTCTGGGCGACATGGCCTGCCACATTCTCGGCGCGCCGAACATGGCGCTGATGCTGGGCGCGCCGACCAGCGTCGAATGCATCATGCAGGAAGGCAAATCGAGCTTCATGTTCCCCAAGAAATCGATCATCCGCTTCGATTTCCCGCAACGCGGCAACATGCCTCCGGTGAAAATTTTCTGGCACGACGGCATGAGCGAGCCCGTTGCCGCTCCCGACGGTCTTTCGCCGGATGAAATTCTGGGCGACCTGCCGCGGGCTCCGCGCGAAGGCCAGCCCGCGCCGGAGCGCAAGGGACGTATTTCATATAACGGCAGCCTGTTCATCGGCGATAAAGGATTCATCACCACGGGCACTTATGGCGAAGGCACGCGGCTGGTGCCGTCGGACCGGATGAAGGATTACAAAATGCCGACACCAATCCTAAAGCGCGCTCCTGCATCGAGCGAAATCGGCCATCACGCCGATTGGATTCACGCCGCGAAGACGGGTGAGCCGGCCAACTCCAATTTCGCGATCGCGGGTCCGTTCACCGAATGGATTCTGCTCGGTACACTGGCGCTACGATTCGAAGGCAAGATCGAATGGGATAGCGAGAAGATGAGGACCAATAACGCGGAAGCGAACAAACTGATCAAGCCGTTGTTCCGCAAGGGGTGGGTGTTGGGCAAAGCCTAACAGCGCAATCGCCACCTGCTGAAAAACGCCGCTACTGCATTCAGCCCCATGCGTCAGCTTGGGGCTTTGTTCCGCAACCGAAATAGCCCCAAGCTGACGCATGGGGCTGAAACGCCCGGTTGTTTCGAAAGTATCGAGACAATCACTCTACTAGCAGTGCCCGGTCGAACACTACATCCAGGCTCGACCCTTGCCGCAACTCGACTTCTTTGCCGCGCGTGAATAACGTGGTGGCGAGGCCCACTGCGCTGCCTGCTCCCGCGCCGATTCCCGCGCCCGTCCAGCTACGGTCCGCGAGCCCACCGAGGCCCGCGCCCGACCCGGCCAGAATCGCGATCCTCTCCACATCCTTCCCTACCGTGCTGCCCTGCTGGATCTTCCCCTCGTCGTTGACGACCTTCTGCGTTGTCTCGCCGTCATCGACGCCGCTCACGTGAGGAGAAAACTTCAACGTCCTCCCGCCCGGCAGCGTCAGCACCTCCAGGCGAATCGCCAGCTCCGCGCGCCCCGAGACTTTTCCGCTCCGCTTCGCCACCAACACCGTGCCCTGCACGTACGATCCCACCGGCACGATGATCTGCATCCCGTCCGAGATAGGCGAGGCAGTCCGCATGTAGACCTGCGTGCCCTCTATCGCCGTCCTGGTGCTGATGGAGTTGACCATCTTCAACAGCACGTGCGTATTTTTAGGAATCTCCGCCGCCGGAGTGAGCGGAATTAGGAAAGCCAACAGAGAGAGGAAACTCGCTGGTCTCATATCCCGATGATAGCTCCGCTTTCGCGGCGGTATCCGTCTTTTTGGTCTTCCAGGTGAGCTGCACGACCATCAGGAAGATCAATCCGCATCCGCCGACAAAGAAGCTGGCCGGCTCCGGGCCGGGGGCCGATCCGATCGCCGAAGCCGACAGAGGCAGCGTCAATAGAAGCAAACTGAAATAGCGTGTCATAGTAGTTCCATCGTCCGTTTTTCCTGAGGGTTCAGACCAAAACATGCTTTCAGATCAACGAATTACGGGTACTAAGTGCTAATAGTCACGGCCCAGAACTCTGGTTCCAGGACTGGCGATTCAGAGGCCCCAAGGGGTTCTGCTTACTTTGCCACGGGCAAAAGCTTGCGGCTATCGATAATGCGGTCGATCAGCCCGTACTGCAGCGCCTGGTCCGGCTCCAGAATGTAGTCGCGATCCACGTCGCGCGCGATCTTGTCGACAGGCTGCCCCGACGCATTGGCCAGAATCTCGTTGAGAGTCTCGCGCATGCGCAGGATTTCCTTGGCGTAGATGTCGATATCGGTGGCCTGCCCGGCCAGTCCGCTCATCGACGGCTGATGGATCAGGATCCGCGAATGAGGCAGGCTGAACCGCTTGCCCTTGCTCCCGCAAGCCAGCAGCACGGCCGCCATGGAGGCGGCTTGCCCGACGCAATACGTGACAATTTCCGGCTCCACGAGCCGCATCGTGTCCAAGATGGCCAACCCCGCGGTAATCGAACCGCCCGGCGAATTGATATACAGCGAAATATCCTTCTCCGGATCCTCGGCGGCCAGAAACAGCATCTGCGCAATCACCAGATTCGCGACGTTATCGTCGATCGGCGTACCCAGGAAAATAATGTTCTCTTTGAGCAGCCGCGAATAGATGTCGAACGCCCTCTCTCCGCGCGACGTCTGCTCCACCACCATGGGCACAAGAACCGAATTCTGCATTGTCTTTCTCCAATCCCTCACTGCACTTAAATTGTCCCACGATCCGTGGTGCGAAACCCCGCTCCCTGTGGTCGCGGCTCAGAATCGGAGTGTCCGCATGCTTACGCATGGCGGTTCAACGGAGCCGCTTACTAGCGCCCTGCCGCGATCACGCCCATAAACCGCCCCATCCAGTACGGCAAAAGAAAGAACGCCCCGTCGTCCTCCGAAAACCCTCCGTTCCCGCCATTCACCACAAAAGGATTGCCGTTCCACTTCATCACCGGGCGCTCATCTGGAGGCAGCCATGTCTGCGCCTGCCTCTCATTCGCGCGGTCGAGCTCTTTATCCATCGTGACGTCTTTCCGATCTGAATTGACGACCTTCCATGAAATCAGATCCATCGGAATCCGATCGAGCGTCTTGATCGCGCCGTCCAGATCCACCTTCGACTCCTGCCTCGCGGCAAGATATATATACGTCCACAGCGGATTCTTCTCCCGCCGGCAATTCGCCCACCACTGATCGAGCCCCCTCCGCACCGAGGCACCTTTCGCATACCGGAAGAACGGATAAAACGACAGCATCGCCAGTTCCTCGTCCGAGTAATTGATCTCCACTCGGAGTTCCAGATACCGCGCCGCCTGCTCGGCATACTTCATCTGAACCGCGACCTTTTTATATTCCGCCGCATAACGGGCGTCGTCAGTCATGTGCTCCGTGACCTTCAGAAAACTCAGCAGCTCCAGGGCATTCAGAGCGCTATCCGACTTCCCTTTTCCGGAGAAATATTCGGGCGACCATTTTCCCCAAGTCGTCGGCTTGCCCGTCACGTCGACCAGATTGTAACCGTGCGAAATGATGTAATCCATCATCTTTCGCGCCGCTTCCGCCATTCGAGCCTTCAGCGCGAGGTCGTCCAAGAAGTCGTACGCAATGCTCAAAACGAAAAAATGCCCGACAATCTCGTCCGAGCTCGTATCGCCCTTCCATTGAATCTGCCTGCCCGCCGTCCAGTGCCAAACCCCGTCTTTAGGACGAGGATCTCCCGCCTTCACATAAGACCGCGCCGGCAGACCCGGCACGCCGGTCACCGTTTCCAGAAACAAAACCGCCTCAATCGCCCCCCGGGCCCGAGCCAGCGCATCCGGATCCTTCGTCACGGCGTAGCGAAAACACTCGGCCGCGCCATACATCGCCGTCCATAATCCATCGTTGTCGCTCGACTCCAGAACGTTCGTCGACAAATCGCCGGCCTTCGCCAGATGCGAATCCGCGACCATCCCGTAGCGGTCGTGCCGCAGCCGCACTCGATCCTCAAACGCCGCCGCCTTCTGCGCCAGCGTCATCTCCCGAAGCTCAATGTGCGAAACCCCGGTCCGCGTCCGCACCCACATCCCGCGCGACGCATCGGGCATTAGTCCGAGCACCTCATCGTCCGGCAAGTATCTCTTGCCCGCGAAATATTCGCTGGAGTTGCGATACAACCCGCGTGCGGCCGCCGTCCACTCCACTCCATCGGACGCCTTCGCTGTTTTCGCGCCGGGCACTTTCACTTCCTCCAGTGAATAAAACGTCCGGAATTTCTGTAGCGATTGCCCCGCCATCACGGCCGCGCACAGCGCTGCGACGATCCCCGCACTGACGAGTGTGTGTGAAAACCCGGGCGCTGACCGCTCCCGATGGTCGCGGTTCTGTTTATCTCGATGAATCTCCCGACTCGAAAAAAGAACCGCGACCATCGGGAGTGGTCTGAGAGGGGTTATAAAACCTTGGCGTATGCCCGGGGATTTCATCAGAATAATTTGAGCCATGACTCCAGCATCCTGTTGGCCGACGCCCGTGGATCGTGCAGCCGGGCATCGATGGGAGCACTCAAAGTCGCCACATCCCCGCAGTTCACCGGCTGCCCGCACCAGTCCTCGATCATCTCCGCGGTAATTTCGGGGTGAAACTGAATCCCGTAAACTCTGCGCCCATATCGATAGGCCTGGTGCCGGCATTTTTTCGAATAAGCCAGCCACTCCGCGCCCTGGGGCAGATCGAACGTCTCTCCATGCCAGTGGAAAAAGGTCTCGGGCGACGGAAGCCCGCCCAACACCGGATCGTCTTTCGCGGTGCCGGTCAGCCACACTGGCTCCCATCCGATTTCAAGCTCGGCATTTCGAAAAACTTTCGCCCCAAGGGCCCTGGCAATCAACTGCGAGCCCAGACAAATTCCCAGCATCGGCACGTCGTCATGGAGGGCTTTCTCGATTAAAGCCAATTCATCCTTGAGTCCCGGCCAATTGTCATTGGCGGACATAGGGCCGCCCATAATAATTAAACCGGAGTGGCTCTCTTCAGGCAGAGGCTCGCCCAGATCATGATAAACATAGTCCTCGAGTAAATCCGCAAAATGCCCCAGATGTTCAAACGGCTCATGCCGCAGAATCAGCACCATTCCGTCACTGTACGCTAACCGTCCGTGTGCAGGGAGCCCCAGGCGTCAGAGTCTGTGTGAAAAGTCAGTTTAGACCGCTCCCCTGAGAAACCCGCCTTGTCTTCGCCCGATATTCGCAAAGAATTCGCCCGCGGCGGGTTTTTCATCACCATCGGTGAGCAGCAGGCTCATGCGGACTCCTGCTAGTCGCGGCTCCGTTTCGAGGCCCGGGGATTCATCGAGATAAGGTCAGCACCGGGGTTCCGGCCGCAACCACGGGGATTAACCCCTTCGCGAAACTTGTCAATACGTGGACTGAGTGTCGCTATAATCAAAGGAAAGGTGTCGATTCTGGAATCATGCGGATTCTAATTGCCGATGACAGTATTGTCTCGCGGCATCTGCTTGACGCCACTCTGCGGAAATGGGGCTACGAGGTCGTAGTCGCCTGCGATGGCGTCGAAGCCTGGAACTACCTGCAAGCCGAAGACGCGCCCAAGCTCGCCATACTCGATTGGGTCATGCCCGGGCTCACCGGTCCCGAAGTGTGCCGCCGCGTGCGCGAATATGCTCACGACCGCGAACGCTCCCAGGATAAGGACGCCTACACTTATATCCTGCTGTTGACTTCAAAAGGCCTGCGCGAGGACCTGATTGAAGGCATGGAATCCGGCGCCGACGACTACCTGACCAAGCCCTTCGACCAGCATGAACTGAAGGTCCGCCTCCGCGCCGGAACCCGCATTATCGACCTCCAGCGCGAACTGGTCGCGGCGCGCGAGGAGCTGCGCGAGCAGGCCACCAAGGATTTTCTCACTCGCATCTGGAACCGCTCCTCCATCCTCGATATCTTCCAGCGGGAGCTCTCCCGGGGCGCCCGTGAAAACCGTCCCGTCGGACTGGTGCTGGCCGACCTCGATCACTTCAAGAACGTCAACGATACATACGGCCACTTCGCCGGCGACGCCGTTCTGCGCGAATTCGCCCGCCGCATGCAAGCCGCCACCCGCCCCTACGACGCCGTCGGACGCTACGGCGGCGAGGAATTCCTCATCATCCTTCCCGGTTGCGATCAGAATTGCACCTCCAGCCAGGCCGAGCGCATGCGCGCCGCGCTCGCCACTGAATCCATGTCCATCAACGACTGCCCGCACGTGGTCACGTGCAGCTTCGGCGCCACCTGTTGGCGGCCGGGCATGGACCCTTCGGCCGAAACGCTGATCCGCCTCGCCGACAACGCTCTGTATATGGCCAAAGGCCAAGGCCGCGACCGGGTCGTGTACCTGCCCTGAAGCCTTGTGAAAAGTCAGTTTTGACCGGCTGCTAGTGGAGTGCGTCACACAGAATCGACATTATGTAAATTTTGAATTCTGTCGTGGCGCACGCCCGCGGCGTGCCGCGTCGACACTCGTGTCGATGCCTGGCCTATTGTTTCTATCACTCGAGGGACGGGCGTCGAGATGAGTCTCGACGCGGCACGCACGAGTGCGTGCGCCACATAACTGCCAGGATTTGCGACGCACTACACTAGTACGTCGTCCGGAAAATCCCTTAATGAATGCGGGACCTCTGAGCCGCCATGCGCAGCATGCGGATTGCGTGATTCCGCGGGGAATCCGCATGCTGCGCATGGCGGCTCGGAAGTGTTTTCTTCCAATTCCCACCTATTGCGGCTCTATTCTTACGCCACCGATGCATATGGCTGGATTGTGGCGGGCAATCCTGCCGGCAGCCTGCTTCTAAGCAGGCTCGTTCGTCGCTGTCATAGGTCACGAGCGGAGCGTTGCCAGAAATTCCTTCGCCTCAGCTATGCGCGAAACACCCAGCGACAGCTCGATCGCGCGCTTCATTTCGATACTTCGTTCCATCCGCCACCGGGCGATCAGCGTTTCGACGGCGAGTAAATCCGGGCATTCCCCCATTGCTGCCGCGGCTTCGAAGCGCAAGTCTTCATTGGTTGACGTCAGGAAGCGCGCGACGAACGGGATAGACGCGCGCGGGTCGATTCCAAGCAGCGACAGAAAACATTGGCCGATGACGGCGGGCTCCTTATCGCCGGCCTGCGCTTTGACGCGCAGCATCAGGATGGCATCCGGACCCGGGAGTTGCGCGATGGCCCTCGCCGCGTCGATGCGGACGCGCATCTCCGGATCGGCGAGAATGTCAGCCAGATGAAGCAGTATAGTTTCGCGAGGCAGCGAACACTGGACCAGCGCCAGCGCGCAGGCGCCGCGCAGAGTGCTTTCGGCATCGATAAACGTCTGCCGGTGGGCAATCCCGCGAAGAAACACCGCCGGATCGTCATGACCCAGATCCTTCAGCGCCTTCACAATGGCAATCTTCGCCCAGCACTGCGGGTCGGTTTTGGCCGGGTCTTTCAAGAAGCGATCGAAGGCGTCAATCAAATCGGGAATTGTCTCGCGCAGCAGCAGATCGCCCGCCAGCTTGGCGGCTTTCGAGCAAATGAAGTTGTTGCGATCGCGCAGAGCCTTGCGAGTCGGCTCCAAAGCGCTCTGCGGAGCCGACCGCAGCGATTCGATGGCCGCCAGCTTTTCCTCGAAGGACTGCTTGGTCACTTGGCGAACGTGAACCGCAGTCCGGTGGTGAACAGAATGTCGTTGGTTTTGCGGCCCGGGAGCGGGTCGCTTAAGTACCGGTCGCTGGCCGAGAGTTGGAACGACATCCATTTTTTGATCGCCGCGACCGCCGCAATATCGAAATTCATGCGGTAATTTCCGATGCTGCTGACGTTTGGAAAGAACACCAGATTTTCGTGCATCGAGATGGTCTTGGTGAAC
>Ga0210394_10004464_pt1 | contig 16349 bp, 14 predicted proteins | sample IncBWC12MmetaG_FD_160121 | JGI IMG/M metagenome (GOLD analysis project Ga0210394, IMG submission 160121) | Forest soil microbial communities from Barre Woods Harvard Forest LTER site, Petersham, Massachusetts, United States - Inc-BW-C-12-M | ecosystem: Environmental > Terrestrial > Soil >... | reverse complement strand
CGTTCAACCACAGCTTGCCCCTGCGCAGGTCGATGCGATTGCTGCCGATCCACGCGTCCTCGTTGCGATAGTGACCGGGATAGCGATGCCACTCCACGGGAACCGTGAACTCCCGCGGACCCGAGTAGCGCGCCGTGACGAACCAATCTTCGCCCCACCCCACCTCGACGGCCGGACCTTTGCGCCCGGTGCCCGCACGCCCGAACAGCAGCGGGTAGTGGGCGAAATCGGAATGCGGCACGATGAACGCATCCTCCGGCTCGGTGGCCGGCTCGAGCGGCACCCGCACATCTTTATGTATCAGAAACAGCCGGTCTCCGTCGGCGACGATATCCAGCGCGCGGCCGCCGGCACCCGCGTAGTGGCCTGCATAGTCGCCCGCGGACTCCACGCGCAGCGGAGACTTACGCGCCGGGACATCCGGCAACGCGGTCCCTTCTCGGCAGGCGCGCATCAGTCGCAGCGCATATTCGGCGACGGGCCGGGGGCGGTAGCCCTGCATGGCATTGATGGATGCGAACGCACCGACACCGGCATCGACGTGGATCTCGATAGCCGAAGCGAAGGACAGCATCCCGCCGGTGTGCCGCAATCGCGCGTGCCCATCGAGCCGATCGATCGCAATGCCATAACCATACGAAGCACCCGGTCCGAAATGTTCCGCCGGCATGTGGCGTTGGGTGAAAAGGGCAAATCCGGACTCCGATGCCACGCGGCCCGCAGCCGCCGCGCCGCGATTGATGAGCATGGTCAAGTACATGCCCATGTCCCGCGCCGTCGAGGCGATGCAGCCGGCGGCGGCCGATGTGGCGATGGGCGGACTTTGCGAGAGACGCCCCAAGCGCGGGAACGGCCGATCGTTGTAGGTCGCCTGATAGCTGGTGGCGATGCGCTCGAACACATCCAGCGTGATCGCGGGCTCAGTGGCGGTCATGCCCAGGGGTCCGAGAATTCTGGCACGAAAGGACTCCGCCAGCGCCCGTCCATCCAGCTGCGAAAGTAGTAGTCCCAGCGCCTCGTAGCCCATGTTGCAGTAGTGAAAGAGTGTCCCCGGCGCGGCCGTCGCGCGATGGCGGAACGCGGGGTCGGCGGGAAAGAGCGCGCCGTCGGGCAACGCCGCCGAATGGGTGAGGAGATCGTGAGCCGTGATGGGCCGCGTTGCCGGATCGAAGCGCAGCCAGGGCAGATACTCGCCGATCGGCCGGTGCAGGTCGAGCTTGCCCTCGTCGCGCAGCTGCAGCAGGCATAGGCCCAGGAACGATTTGGTGATCGATCCTATGTGGAAGAGCTCATCCACATTGAGGGGCACCCGCCGAGCAAGATCGTCGAGTCCGTATGCGCATACCCGCTGCACGCCGCTCGCATCGGCGAGCGCCAGCGTCAGGCCGGGAGCGTTCATGTCTCGCAGATACTGCTCGACAAAGCGGTCGAGCAGCGCGAAGGCCGGGGCGTAGCGGCTTTGCGCGTCCGCCGCCCGGACTTCGTTCAGCAGAAAAGCACCGGCGGATACGCCGGCGGCAATCTCGACCCCGTAGCTCAACAATTCGCGTCGATTCATCCGACTCTCCCAGGATACGACCGTGCGTCACAGTCCGCTTCGTTGCCGGCTAACTACACTCAGTCGAGCCGTTTGTATAAATAATGTCGATCATGTTTGCCGCTGAAACCACTAAGCCGGCCAAATTCGGCGTAACCCAGTTTCTTATAAAATCCCAAGGCTTGAAAGCTCAGGGTATCAACGAGGACGTGCTCGCAGCCTCGTGCACGCGCTTCATTCTCGGCGGCATGCATAAGTCCGGACCCCAAGTCTTGACCCCGCACTTTCTCGCTGACCCAAAGAAACGCAATGTCCAGATACCGCCAATAAGTCCTGGCCGTCAATCCACCTACAATGCTTCCAGATTCATCGCGAACAAAAACGCAGAGGCGCTTGACGTCGTTCTCCGCAAACGCCTCGTTGTACGCACGCGTTTGAGCAATGACGAATGCTTCGTCCTCTTCGCGCGGATGGTTGGTTACGTCAAATCGCATGACATGCCCCCACGACTATTGAGGTACCTCGGTTAGCGCGATACTTCTGTCTTTCGTCCGGATTGACGGGCGCGCCGAGAATGCAAGCCGGCTACCATCCGGCGACCAAACCGGATGATCTGCATTAAGGTCTTGATCAGTGATTTGGGTAAGCCCTGTTCCATCACGATTGATTAGAAATATCGCGTACAACCCGACGGAGCTTCCTCGATTTGATTCAAACGCCAAACGTTTTCCATCGGGCGACCAGGTAGGTGCTCTCCCTTGACCCGGATTTGCTTCGACGGGACGCGCAACGCCGCTTTCATCTGCGATCCAGATGATGTTTTGGGTCTGATCGTATTTTTGACCATGGTATTCCTGTCCCGCAAAAGCAATCCATGCCCCATTTGGCGAGACGCTTGGCATTCCGGTTAGCACTTTATTGCGATCGGTAATGGTCGTGACGACGCCTGTATGTATATCAAGTCGTTTAATCACCATTTCCTGGGCGTCCATCGCGGCGATTTGTTCCCCCGAGGGGAACCATGATGGATAGAACATTTGGTCCGATAAACCGTTCAATACCAATTCGCGTGGATTGGTACCATCACCGTTAATAATCCAGATTCTACTTTCCCCCTTCTGGGACGTTCCAGTAAAGGCCACTGAGTTGGTTCGGACTGACCAGTTCGCTCGCGTCGCCGAAACCGATAGCGGTACCCGGGTGAGCAGTTGGGGTGGGCCACCCGAAAGCGGGACCACAAACAGCTTCCACGTTTCCCCTTCGCGGCGGCTGAAAAGAATATGGGTGCCGTCTGGCGAGAAGCACGGCCAGAAATCCTGAGCGCCGGACGTGAGAAACTTTGCTGGCGAAGGTGCGTGAGACGTGGGATCGCTGGTAGCGGTTAACATGGGGATGGCAACCAGAACGCAAATCCACAACAGTGAATATTGCCGCACTCGCCTCATCGTGACCTCGATAAATAAGCTGCAGGTTGCAAACGGCCGCTATCTGATCGCGTTTCTAACATTTTTCGAAACCAAATAGCGGTAGCATCAAACTACCGCGGCCTCGTCCAAGGCGGCAATCTGCGGCCGGTAGAGCTTCTGCGCGAGCATCAGCGCGGCGGCCAGCACGAGAGCGACCGCAACGACCCGAAATCCAGCCTCGAAGCTCCCCGTTCTCTTCGCAATCGATCCGATGATCGATAGAGAAAAGAAGGATCCGAGACTGCCGAAGGAGTTGATGAACGCGAGCGCGGACGCGGCCGAGCGCCCACAAAGAAATTCGCCGGGGCAGGCCCAGAATGGACCGAGATAGCTGGCTATTCCGGACGCCACCGCGCACCAAAGGACGACGCGCACTGTCAGAGACGGCGTCGTGCCGACGAAGTACAGACCCGCGGCGGCGACCAACAGGGAAATGGCGGCATGGAAGTACCTCTCACGCCTGCGGTCCGAGCTTCGCGACACCATTACCATCGCCAGCAAGCTAACGGCGCTCGGGATCATCACGAGAATGCCGATGGCGGTGTTCGAATAGCCCCCCGCTACGGCCTTGATCGACTGAGGCATCCAAAAGCCCGTGAGGTACAGGCCCATCAGAAACAGGAAGTGAATCGCGGTGAGATGCAGAATGCGGGGATGGGTCAGCGACTTGAAAAGGGTCAGCTGCCCGCGTCCCGGCTTGGCGGCTGCTTCGGCCGCGAGCACGTCTTGGATCTGCGCCTTTTCTTCGGCGGAGAGAAAACTCGCGTCTGCCGGACGGTCGGGAAGAAGCCGCAATGTCAGAAGTCCGCAGGCGATGGCCGGCAACGCCTCGAGAATCAAGAGCCACCGCCAGCCGGCGAGCCCAAAGCCGTGCACGTGGTCCATGATCCAGCCCGACAAAGGGCCGCCGATGATGCTGGCCGTGGGCAGAGCCGTCAAAAAGAGTCCGACCGCCTGAGCCTGTTCCCGCTGGCGAAACCAGTAAGAGAAGTAGTACAGGATTCCCGGATAGAATCCGGCCTCCGCGACGCCGAGCAAGAAGCGCGCCGCATAGAGCTGCGGTGCGTTCTGCACGAAACCGGTCAGCATCGCGACCAACCCCCACGTCAGCAGAATGCGCGCGAACCAGATGCGGGCACCGACCCGATGCAATATCAGATTGCTCGGAATTTCGAACAGGAAGTAGCCGCAGAAGAATATCCCCGACAGCAGCCCGTATTGCTCGCTGGACAGGGCGAGCTCGCGATCCATGTCGAGCGCCGCGAACCCCACGTTGATTCGGTCCAGGTAGGCGACGACGTACAAGAGGAACAACAGGGGGAGCAGATGCCGGCGCACCTTGCGCGCGAGGCCATCGTCCGAGCTCTCGGATGGCGAATTGCCCGAACCGACCGTCATTCCGACAGTCTGCATACTCACGCCTGCAGCAAGACGATATCCCACTGGAATTTCAAAACGCCCGCCTCGTGCGACTCGACCGGCTGGCAGATCGCCAGCGCGGGATCGCGGTGCCGCGCGGGCATCGTCGACAACAGAATGTCCTTTTCATTGAGTGCTTCGCCCGGAAAATACATTTGGGCGGCGAGACGATAGTCGTCGGAAGTGATGTCAAAATGGATGTGAGGCGTGCGCATGCCACCGCTCGGGTCGGGATATGCCCCGGGTTTTATCGTCAGAATGCGATATCGCCCCTCCTCCGTGGTGTGCAGCAGCGCCGCTCCCTGGAAATTCGGATCGAGAGGAGCGGGGTTCTTGTCGATCGGATTGGCGTAGCGGCCCGCCGCGTTCGCCTGCCAGATCTCCATGGCGGCGCCCATAACCCGTGAGCCGTCCGTCCGTAGGACGCGCCCCGAAATCTCGATGACCTGGCCCATGGCGCGGCCCGGGTGGCCCGGTATTCGCGTGAGATCAAAGTCGTGGTTCCGGGGCGTATGGACCGGAAAGAAAGGACCAAAGGTCTCCTGCGGAGTCGGTCGCAGCAGCTCGGCAGAGTCAGTCGATCGAATGGCGAGCGCCCCGGCCCCCAAACCGATGACGACTTTCCTGCGCGAGATGGTCATGGTTGTTGTCCTTCTGGAGCCGTAGCCTAGCAGGTCCCACGCATATAGATCACTGCCGCGGGTGCCCATTCGGTCATTGCACCGGAACTCCCCGTCCTGCATTCTAAGGTCCTAAATAGCATGGAGAACAATAATAAAGAACCCCAGTGACCCGGCTTTGGGATGCCCCCGCTCTTGACTGAGTCCAGCAACGCGGTGTTTCTAAGTTACGCCGCCGAGGACGCAGCGGCGGCGCAGCGAATCTGTGCGGCCCTGCGTGCCGGCTCCATCGAGGTGTGGTTCGATCAAAGTGAGCTGCGCGGCGGAGACTCCTGGGATGCCACCATCCGCACGCAGATCAAGGCCTGCGCTTTGTTCATCCCGGTCATCTCGATGCACTCTCGCGCGCGCATCGAAGGCTACTTTCGGCTGGAGTGGAAGCTCGCCGTCGACCGCTCGCACTTGATGGCTGCGGAAAAGCCGTTCTTGGTTCCAGTGGTGATAGATGGCATCAACGAAGCCGATGCCCGCGTTCCGGACAGGTTCCGCGAGGTCCAGTGGACGCGCCTTCCTGACGGTGAGACACCGCCGGATTTCGTGGATCGCATACGCCGCCTGCTCGCGCCGGTCGACGACGGCCTCGGCCCGAGTACTTCCCGTCCGGCACCGGTACGGCTGAGTCCTTCATCGGATCCCGGCGCCTCGTCGAGCAGCCCTTCACCGCCCCGGCACCCGGCGTACCTGCCGTTCGTCGCGGCGGCGCTGCTGCTTGGGGCGCTCGCCTTTCTAGGCTGGAACAAACGATCCACGCCGGAGCGAGCCGAGGCTCCTCCCGTGGCGCCGCCGGCCGTACGGGTAACGGACTCGTCGGCCGTATCGGATAAGTCGATTGCGGTGCTTCCGTTCACCGATATGAGCGAAAAAAAGGACCAGGAATACTTCTCGGACGGCCTGTCCGAAGAGCTGATCGACCTGCTTGCGCAGATTCCGGAGCTCAAGGTCACGGCGCGAACATCCTCGTTCTCGTTTCGAGGGCGGCCCGTGACGGTCGCCGACATAGGGCAGGCGCTGAAAGTGGCAAACATACTCGAGGGCAGTGTTCGCAAGGCCGGCAACACTGTTCGCATCACGGCGCAGCTCGTGCGCGCCGACAACGGCTACCACCTGTGGAGCGAAACGTACGACCGGGATCTGAAGGACGTGTTCAAAGTGCAGGATGACATCGCCCGCGTGGTCGTCGACAAACTGAAGCTTACCCTCACCGGAACCTTGCCGAGCACCGCGACCCGGACGGATAACACGGAGGCGCACAACCTCCTTCTTCAGGGACTGTTCGCCCTGCAAAGCGATACCGACGAGAGTACGGCGCAGGCCCTCAAAGCGTTTCAGCGCGCGCTCACCATCGACCCCCGCTACGCCCCCGCCTGGAATGAGCTCGGGTGGGCGAAATTCCGCCGCGGAGTCAACGGCTACGAACCGGTGCTCGACGCCGTCAAGAGCGCTGAGAACTCCATAACGCGCGCCATCGAACTCGATCCCAAGTTGGCAGCTGCCTATGGAAATCTCGCGTCGATCCGGCTGGTCCAATTGGACTGGCGCGCATCCGCGGAGGCAGTCGACAAGGCGCTGCAGCTTGACCCCGGGGATTCCGGAGCCCTCTTCACTCGCGCGATACACACACAGGCCACGGGCAGCGCGGCCGAGTCGGTGGCAGCGATGCAAAAGGCTCTGGACCGGGATCCGCTCAACCAACTGAGGCGGCGCTATGCTGCCCGCATTCTTTATTACTCCGGCGGGCTCACCCAGGCCGAGGCGCTGCTGCGCCAAATTCTGGCGGCCAGCCCGGCGTTTTCGGCCGCCCACTACGAACTCGGACGCGTCCTGCTCGCTCGGGGCGATGTCCCCACGGCAGTCGCCGAATTCGAGGCGGAAAGCAATCCGGTCTGGCGGGTCAACGGCCTGCCGCTGGGCTACCACGCGGCGCATCGCCAAGCAGATAAGGAGGCGGCACTCCGGAATCTGCTGCGGAACTCAGACGGTGCGGAGTTTCAGGTCGCCGAGGCGTACGCCTACTTTGGCGACAACGACCACGCATTCGAGTGGCTCAACCGCGCGGTCAAGTCGGATCCCGGCATCATCTGGCTTCGCAACGATCCGCTGTGCGCAGGACTTACACACGATCCCCGCTACCCGGGGATTCTCAAGCGGATGAACCTGCCTGTCCCGGAGAATTGAGCTCCTTTGATTCGAATACTAGGTAGCGTATCGTCATGGCTTGCGGCACGCAGATCGCCGACAAGGGGTGGCTCGTGGAAGAGAACGTTTATGCACCACCCAAAGCGGTGGTGGCCGACGTAGCCTCGATCAGAAACAACGCGGAAGTGCGCTTTTTCGCGGTATCGCCCGTCAAACTGGTCGTGATGTCGGCCTGTACTTTGGGCCTCTACCAAATCTATTGGTTCTACAAGCACTGGGTTCTGATCAAGGAGCGCTCCGAACCGCATATCATTCCCTGGGGCCGCGCCTTTTTCGGTATCTTTTGGTGCTACAGCTGTTTCGAATTCATCAGGAACGAAGAGCGGCAGCTCGGCGTCGAGCCTACATTGCTCGCGGGACCTTTGGCCGCCGGATGGATTGCCGTGTCGCTGACCTGGCGGTTGCCAGAGCCGTATTTTGTGATCGGATTTCTGGCACCGCTGCTGCTGGTACCGGCGCAACTGCACGTCAATCGTATCAATGCGGTGGTGGCGCCCGATCACGATAAGAACACCCGCTTCAGTGGCTGGAATTGGCTGACAGTGGTGGTGGGCGGAATCTTCCTTGGGCTGGTCGTGCTCGGTTTGGCGGAGAAAGTGAAGGGCGCGTGACCAAGCAGGCCGGGGCGAAACACCCGCGCCTGTGAAGTCGCGCACAGGACCTCAAATCGCTTGTCGCCGCTTCCCACCATCGGGTTATCATGTGAATTCGACCATCGCAAGGAGCGAGCATGGCAACGGAAACGAGCAACCAATATGCTCCCCCGAAGAGCGCGGTCAAAGACGTTGCCGGCGACGAAGCAACCGAATTGGCGTCCAGGGCGGCGCGCTTGGTGGCCGTTATGCTCGATGGCCTTCTAGGTTTCGTCTGGTTCGTTCCGTCCTACGTTACGAATCTTGCGATGATTGCTCAACAGGCGCGCGGCAACCCGGCGATGGTCTGGATCAACCTCGCAAAAACCGGTGGTTGGTTCTATCTCGGCCTTCTCGGCGCGCTGATCATTCTCGCCATCGATCTCGCCTTGCTGGCACGGAATGGTCAGACGATCGGTAAGAAGCTGCTGGGGATCAAGGTGGTACGCGTCGACGGATCGCCGGTATCGCTATTCCGAGTCTTTTTTCTGCGCTATGTCTGCAATACCCTTCTGACGTTCATTCCGCTCTTCGGTACGCTTTATTCTTTAGCTGACTGTCTAATGATATTCAGCGAGTCGCGACGAACGGTGCACGACCGCTTCGCCGATACCATCGTCATCAAAGCTTGATCCCGCCTATCGACACGGTCATTACTGCGGAAACGCCCGAGGGCATCGCGATTTCAATGCGCGCCGCAGGTTATCCGGTGCGGAGCATGGCCTTTCTGATCGACGCCTTGATACGCTACACAATCGTCTCCGGCGTGGCCACAACCCTCGGGGCCGGCGGCCGTGTGGGCGTTGGCGTACTGCTGATCGTCGCTTTTCTGATTTTGTGGCTTTACCCCGTCATCTTTGAGTTGACGCCCGCCGCGGCCACACCGGGAAAGCGCGCCATGGGTATTCAGGTGATGATGGCCAACGGCTTGCCCCTGACCCCCGCGGGTTGCTTGATCCGCAATTTGATGCGCACGGTCGACATGCTGCCGCTCATGTATGGCTTCGCGATCGTGTCCATGCTGATGCGCCGCGACGCCCGCCGCCTCGGCGACTTAGCGGCCGGCACTGTCGTCGTGTATCGCGATCGGGCGTCCCCGACTGGTGATTTCGGGCCCGGCGACCCTCTGCCGCCACCTGTGCCCTTGACCATCCGTCAGCAGACCGCCATCGCCGCGTTTGGCTGGCGCGTCAATCGACTCACGCCGGAACGAGCCGAGGAAATCGCGGTTTTGGCGGCCGACGCGGTGCCGGGCGCCAAAGATTCGGCCGTCGCTGCGCGTTTGGTCGGAATTGCGCGCTGGCAGCACGGTCAGCGGCTTTTCATGCCGCGGAGCCCGGCCGAGGGGCAGACGTGACGCCGTTCGATTTCCAAACCGCAAACCAAGGCAGCTGGAAAGAACTCGAAAACGTACTTGGACAACGACAGCGCGATCTCGATCCCGACCGGTTCTTGGCCCTGTACCGGCTCTGCTGTGAACATCTGGCCCTCGCCCGTTCGCGTGGATTTCCGCTGCACGTCATCGAACGCCTCTCCTCGATCACCTCTCGCGCGCACCAAATCATCTATCGCCAGAGCGATGTCGGCCTCGCACGCGTCGCTCGAGTATTGCTCGAGGATTTTCCCGCCACGGTGCGCAGGCTCTGGGCCTACAGCGCCGTCGCAGCGGCGCTGCTCATGATTCCGACGATCGCGATAGCGATCGCGACCTACCTCAACCCGGACTTGATCCTCTCCATCGTGGATCGCAGGACCGCCGAGGAGTTCGAGCAGATGTACAGTCCGGCAGCGCAGGCCATCGGCCGGCCACGCGATATCGCGAGCGACTGGATGATGTTCGGTTTCTACATCAAGAACAACATCGGCATTGCCTTTCAATGCTATGCCACGGGAGTGGTGTTCGGCTTGGGGTCCTTGTTTTTCCTGCTGGCCAACGGAGTCTTTGGCGGCGGTATCGCCGGTTACGTCGCTTCGTTCGGCTACAGCAGCACATTCTTTCCCTTCGTTGCCACGCATTCGGCATTCGAATTGACGGCGATCATACTGTGCGGAGGGGCCGGTCTGCGCATCGGCCAATCCGTGTTGCTGCCGGGGCGGCTGACGCGGGTCGCGGCATTGGAATTCGCCGCACGGGAAACCAGCCTGATCGTGTTCGGCGCCGCGGTAATGCTGGTAATCGCAGCGGCCATCGAGGCATTCTGGTCATCTGCTCCGTGGGTGACATCCACCGCAAAGTACGTTTGCGCGGGGTTTTGCTGGATTCTGGTGCTCTCCTTCTTCTTGCGGCGGCCCCGTGCAAAGTGACGCAGTGGACGTGGTGTGGCGGCCCCGCACCACCTGGGAGGGGTGCGATCTGGGCATTCGGCTCCTGCAATCCTGGCTGCGTCCGGTATTCACCTGCTACCTGGCGGTCGCGGTGCCCTTGTTCTGCATCTTCGCCGCGACTGGTCCGGCTGTCTCATGGTTGCCGATCCTGTTGATTTGGCTCTCGAAGCCCTGGCTCGACCGTACGATCTTGTTCGTGCTGTCGCGCGCACTGTTCGGCCGGACAACCTCGCCGCTCGATGTGTGGCGCGCGCGCACGGAGGTGTGGTGGCACCAGCTGGCCGCCACCCTCACGCTGCGCCGCTTGACGGCGTCCAGGTCCTTCACGCAACCCATCGTTCAGCTCGAGGGCCTTCGCGGGTCCGAATTGCGCGCTCGGATCAGTCGGCTTGCCGCACGGCATCGCGGCGGCGCGCGAGGGGCTACGCAGGCTTTCGGAATGGCGGAGTTCGCGTTGTTCGCAAGCATGTTTTTTCTGCAAGTATGGCTTGCGCCGCACACGGACGCCGAGCCTTGGAGTGACTTGCAGTCGATGTGGCGGCCCGCTCACGCATGGGTCAGCACAGTTGAATACGCGGCCATCGTGTGTTTTCTCGAGCCGTTTTACGTCGCCGCCGGCTTTGGAATGTATCTGAATCGGCGCGTGGAACTCGAGGCATGGGATATCGAACAGGAGTTTCGTCGTGCGTTCTCGCGCTAAAGCCGTTGCGCTCGCCGCGCTGATCGGTCTGCTATCGCCGCCCGCGCCGGCCGATGACGCAGTCAAGTCACCGCCTACGAACACCGCAATTTCCCCGGCCTCCATGCAGGCCGCCGTCGCCCGGCTGCGCCTTGACCCAAACCTCGGCGGCCAAACCAAGATCCGTACGCTACGCTGGGTTACCCAGTCGCAGCCGCGGCCTCCGTCGACGTCGCCCAATTGGATAGTCGGCATGTTCAACTATGTCGGTCAATTTGGCGGATTGTTGCTGTGGATTGCAGGCGCCGGAGCGGCGGCGTTCGCCGCGGTATGGATTTTTCGGCTGCTGAAATCAGTGGAACCGCGCACCGTTCCCACCCAACCCGACGCCGACGACCGCCGGGTGCTCGATCTCGATATCCGCCCCGACTCGCTGCCCGACGATGTCAGCGCTGCGGCGATCGAGCTTCTGCGCGCGGGGCGTCTGCGCGACGCCTTGTCGCTCTTGTACCGCGCGTCGCTCTCGTCCGCGGTGCATCGCTATGGGGTGGCGCTCGGCACTCACCAGACCGAGCGCGAAGTGCTCAGAACGGTGAAGGGCGTGCTCGACGAAGGCCGCGCGCACTACTTCGCCGACCTGGTGGCGATCCGGCAAAGGGTCGTGTATGCCGGAGAGGCCATGGCAGAGGACGCCGTCCTGCCGCTCTGCACCGGGTTCTCCGCTTATTTCGATCCGCCGCCGCCATGAACGGAAAGCGCCCCTTGCAATTGCTGGTGGCCGCGGTTCTGGCGGCCCTGGCCGTCTGGATTGCCATGAACACCTATTGGGACTACGCCATGGTGGACAACCCGCCGCGCGGCGAGGCTCTACGCAATCGCTACTACTCGTTCGAGCACCTGGCGCAGGGGTTCGCCATTCACACCAGCCAAGTTCCCACTTTACGGACACTGCCCGCGGCCGACCGTGTGCTGATCGTCGATGATCTGCGGGGGACTCAGCTGTACATCGACGCGCTCGAGAAATGGGTGGCCAGCGGCGGTCGGCTGCTGTTGTCGCGCAGTGCGCTGCTGGCCAATCCCAAGCTGCAATCTTGGAGTGGCTTAGGCATGGCAAGGCCGCGAATCGGCGACGAGGATGACGCCGCTCGCTTCTCTTCGCGCCCGGCGGCTCCCGATGCCGACTGCGCATCCTACACAGAGCGCCTTGCCGGCCGCGAAAGCGGAAGGAGCCTTCGCGCCTGTCTAGGGTCGATGCGCGTGGCGTTCTCGAGCATGCACACCCCCGCGTGGTCGTTGTCGAACGGATATGGTTTTCAGATGCTGCGTATCGATATCGGCAAGGGCAGTGTCGCCGTAATTGCGTGCGAATGCCTGATGGGCAACAAAAGCCTGCTGCGAGGCGACCACGCGCGCATCGTATTCGAATCGATTCCCTTGAAGGCCGGAGATCGTGTGGACATCCTCAATCCCGTCAGCGCCGAAAACCTGCTGGCATTGTTGTGGCGTCTCGCCGCGGCCGCGATCGTCTGCGCTCTGGCCGCCATCGGACTGACGATCTGGCGCAAGCTGCCGCGCTTTGGGCCGATTGCTCCGTCGCCGCCGCTGCTGCGTCGCTCGCTGGCCGAACAGCTTCGCGCCAGCGCACGCTTTGCCTGGCGCACTCGACGCCTCGCCTCCCTGCGGCGGGCCGAGTGCCAGGCGCTCACCGAGTCGGCATTCCGGACGCTCGCGTTCTATGAACGGATGGACGCCGCGCAGCGCATCGGTGCGTTGGCGGAGCGCACGGGCCTCGACTCCGGCGCTCTGCGGGCCGCACTGGGCGAAAATCTCGATGGCGGCGCGGAATCGCAACGGGCGGCCATCGTGCTGCTCGAGAAGGCGCGGCGGCAATTGAATAATTAAATTCTCAAACCCAAGGTGCGCGAGCATGAACGATGAATCCAATACCATTGTGCGGGCCGGCGAATTGCTGGCGAAACTGCGCGCCAGCGTCGGTAAAGCCCTCGTCGGGCAGACCGCGGTCGTCGACCAAACCATCATCGCCCTCTGCGTGTCGGGGCATGTGCTGGTCGAGGGCGTACCGGGTCTCGGCAAGACATTGCTGGTCCGCGCTCTGGCGCAAGCAATGTCCCTGAACGTGGCGCGGATACAATTCACGCCCGATCTCATGCCATCGGACATCACGGGTCACGCCGTCCTCGACGGCGCGACGCGCGAGCTGCGCATCGTGCGCGGCCCGGTGTTCACGAACTTGCTGTTGGCCGACGAAATCAACCGTGCGCCGGCCAAGACGCAGAGCGCACTGCTCGAGGTCATGCAGGAATACCAGGTGACCCTGGAAGGCCAATCCCTGCAACTGCCCAAACCCTTCATGGTGCTGGCGACCCAGAATCCCGTCGAAACCGAGGGCACCTATCCCTTGCCCGAGGCCCAGTTGGACCGCTTCCTGTTGAAGATCGTCATGAACTATCCGAGCGAGACGGAAGAGGTGGATGTGGTACTTCGCACCACCACGGGCCAATCCGGAGATCAACTCCCGCTCTCAGGGGTGACGCCCGTCTTGAACGAAAGGGCAGTCCTCGCCTTGCAGAATCTTACCGCCCGCCAGCATGTCGATCAGGCGGTTGTCGACTATGCGGTACGCATTGCCCGCGCCACGCGTGAGTGGCCCGGCATCGCGTTGGGCGCCGGTTCACGCGGCCCGATTGCACTGGTGCGGGCCGCCAAAGCGGTCGCGCTGATGGAGGCACGCTCATTCGTGATTCCGGACGACATCAAGTCGGTGGCGCTCGGGGTGATGCGTCACCGCATCCTGCTGTCCGCCGACGCACAACTGGACGGTCGCCGGATAGACGATCTGCTCCGCGGCATTCTCGAGTCGACGGCCGCACCTCGCGTGTAAACCGATCCGATGTTTACCGCCGTCATTCCATCGAGACTGCTCATCGCCATTGTTGCGGGCGGCGCTGTGGTCTGCATAGCGCTGGCTTTTACATCGATTGAATCTGTCGTCGTCGAAGGCGCCACCCTGGCAGCCGGTGTGCTCTTGCTCGCACTGTGCGGCGCCGACCTAGTGCTGAGCGTCCTGGATTGGCGGCGCGCACCCCTGGAAATGGGCCGTCATCTGCCCCACGCCTTTGCCATCGGAGTGCCGGTGACGGTGCAGGTGAGCCTCGACAACCAGGGCGGTTCGCGCCGACTCGGCCGATATCAGGAATATGCCGATCCCACGCTCGTGATGCCTCGACTGCCGCTGCCTTTCGATGTGGGTCCGCAGCAGCGCGAACTGCTGAACATCGATGTGACCCCCACCGCACGCGGATTGCATCGCTTCGACGCCAGTCGGATCCGCCTGCGCTCGCGCCTTGGCCTGCTGGACCTGGATCTGCGGATCGGGACGAGTGAGTCGCGCCGGGTGTTCCCAAACTTTGAGGAACAGGCCCGCTTTGCCTGGCTGGCCGGCGACCGTCGCGTGCAATCGGCGGGGCTGAAGTCTGTGCATCGGCGCGGCTCCGGCACGGACTTCGATCAATTGGTCGAGTATCGGGCCGGTGATCCGATCCGTCACATCGACTGGAAGGCCACAGAGAAGCATGACCGGCCGATTGTCCGCACGTTTCAGGACGAACGCGATCAGGATGTAACCATATTGCTCGACTGCGGCCGCCGCATGCGCGCCGACGATACGCAGCATGGAATCGGTGCGACGTATTTCGATCAGTGTCTGAACGCCTTGATGTTGCTAGCGTTCGTGGCCTTGAGCCATGGCGATGCGGTCGGCGCGATGACCTTCGGCGTCGCCGACGGGGCGCAAAAGCGCTTCGCACCCCGCAAAGGACGGCAAACCCTCAACGCCTTGATGGCGGCTCTTGTCGATGTTGAGGCCACGGCGACGTTTTCCGATTACGAACAGATAGCGGCCGAATGCCTATCGCAACGGCGAAAGCGCGGGTTGGTGGTAATGATCACCAACAGCCGCAATGAGGACGCGCCGCAACTCGGAGCCGCCCTCAAGCTGCTGCGTACGCGGCACATCGTCATTCTCGCCAATCTGCGGGAAGAGGTGGTGGCACTGATTGGAGGACAAGCCTTGACGAATCCGGAAAGCGCACTCGAGTGCGCGACCGCGCTGGAATATGCGCACGCGCGCGATCGGCTGCTCAAACGGCTGGCAAACGATGGCGTGCGCACCATCGATTGCGAACCCCGTCGTCTGGGTGTGGAACTCGTGAATCGTTACCGGGCGCTCAAGCGATCGAGATCGATTTGAGGGCAACGCGGATTTGCTGGCGCCGAAATATATTTTGGTTTAGGTTGAGCCATGAAACAACCACTTCTTGCCCTCACCGGGCTGCTTCTGCTCGCCGGCTCTGCCTACGCCCAATCCGCCGGCACCGTTTCGGCCGAGGTCGATGCCGTATACCCCAAGGCCGAGGCGCTGTACTTGGATCTGCACCGGCATCCGGAGCTTTCAGGGCACGAGGTGCAGACGGCGGCCAAACTGGCGGCGGAACTGCGCACGCTGGGCTTCGCGGTGACGACCGGGGTCGGGGGTACGGGGGTCGTCGGCATCCTAAAGAATGGCGATGGGCCGGTGGTGATGCTGCGCACTGAATTGGACGCCTTACCGGTGGAGGAGAAGACGGGCCTGCCCTATGCAAGCACCGTGCGCACCAAGGACGACCGAGGCGCAGACGTCGGTGTGATGCATGCCTGCGGTCATGACATCCACATGGCGTCGTGGATGGGCACGGCGCGGATCATGGCGGACACGCGCAACCGCTGGCGCGGCACGCTGATGCTGATTGGACAGCCGGCCGAGGAGGCCGGTGCAGGTGCCACGGGGATGCTTGCCGATGGCTTGTTCACCCGTTTTGCGCGCCCTAATTACGCCCTGGCGGTCCACGATGACGCCCGATATCCCGCGGGCATGGTTGGCTTTCACGCGGGCCCGATCTTGAGCAACGTGAACTCGGTCAAGATCACCATTTTCGGTCGGGGCGGTCATGGTGCCCGTCCCGAGTCGACCGTGGATCCCATCGTGATTGCCGCGCGGACCGTGATGGCATTGCAGACCATTGTCTCGCGGGAAAACTCGCCCTTTGATCCCGCCGTGGTGACGGTCGGGTCCATCCACGGCGGCACCCGACCCAACATCATTCCCTCCGAAGTGACTCTCGAGCTGTCGGTCCGCTCACTGAGCGACGATGTGCGCAAGCATCTCCTGAGTTCCATTGTCCGCATCACCAAGGCAGAGGCGCTGGCGGCCGGCGCGCCGCGGGAGCCTCAGATAGAGACGACCGAAGGGGGCTACGCCCTGGTGAATGACGCAGCCATGACGAAACGCGTGTCGGCCGCGCTGCTGCGCGAGCTCGGCGCACGGCAGGTGATGGATATGCCCCCCGAAATGGCGAG
>Ga0210394_10004462_pt1 | contig 16359 bp, 8 predicted proteins | sample IncBWC12MmetaG_FD_160121 | JGI IMG/M metagenome (GOLD analysis project Ga0210394, IMG submission 160121) | Forest soil microbial communities from Barre Woods Harvard Forest LTER site, Petersham, Massachusetts, United States - Inc-BW-C-12-M | ecosystem: Environmental > Terrestrial > Soil >... | reverse complement strand
TGCAGCGCGGCCACGCCCGTCGGCGTTGCTGGTCTCCTGACATGTGAGGCGGTTCCCGGCGGGGCCGTGACGTACACGGTGACGGCCGCCATGGGCACTGCGGGCACGCACGCCTACTACAGCGGCACCCAACCGGACTTGCAGATCGAGATGGGTCTGTTCGGCGCGGTGATTGTTACGCCCGCGACCACGCCCAGCAACTGTACCGTGACGGAGCCCGGCCGAGTCGACTGGCGGCAAGCACCGTCCGCCTACGATCATCCCTCGACGTGCTATGACCGCGAGTACCTGGTCCAGTGGTCCGAGATGGATCCCAAGATCCACCAGCAAGTATCGGATCAATTGAAGCAAATCGCCGCGTGCGCGACCGGTGGCCAGTTCAACTGCACGACCGCGCTCAATGTGGTGACCGAGCCTTACCATCCGAACTATTTCATGATCAACGGACGCTCCATGCCGGACAACATGGATACCGACTACGCGCCGAACTACCCGAACCAGCCGTACAACGCCAATCCCCACATGCACCCGGGCGATCTGGTGTTGGTGCGCTATATCGGTCAAGGACATTGGCAGCATCCCTTCCATGAGCATGGCAACCACGTGCGCGTCCTCGCGCGCGATGCACACTTGCTCGTCAGCCAAACCAATCCGCTGCTGTTGGCGGGACGGATGGAATTCGACACCGACACGACCCCCGGCCAGGCCGCTGACGGAATCTTTTACTGGTCGGGCAAAGGCCTCGGCTGGGACATCTTCGGTCACACGCCCACGAACGCGGGAAATCCACCGTGCTATCCCGACGTCAACGGCTACTACACGGCGCTGAGCAGCCCGCCCGCGGTGATCCCAGGCTATACGGCCGGCGTCATGACGAGCGGCACGCCGAACTACTATGAGTGGTGCGCTGATCACAACCTGCCCCTCGAGGTGAATCCTGTTGGCGCAGTCGGAAGCGGCGGCCCCATGACGCTGCCCGACCCACTCATTGTCACCAACGGCCTTTGGTACAACGGTACGCCTTACTTGGGTCCAGACGCGGTCCTAAGGTCCCGCGGAGCCACGCCATTGCCGCCGGGCAGTGCCCTGCAGAACGCCGTTGCGGAATCCGGCATCGCGTTCATGTGGCATTCCCACAACGAGCGCGAGATCACCACCAACGACGTATTCCCGGGCGGCATGCTGATGATGATGCTGGTGGACCCCTATGTTTGGAACATCGACGAATCGCTGTGAGCCAGGAGTGAAAACCATGCGCAAACCTAAGAAAGCTCTGAGCACCGCGATCCTTGCCGGAACGGCTCTCCTACTGATTGCAGGGCTCGCTTCCGCCCAAGCCGTGGTGAATTTGACCGCGTCCCAGCAGAGCACCATTCTTCCGGACGGCAACAGCGTTCCGATGTGGGGATGGACCTGCGGCACGGGCACTGCGGCAGCAGTCGGTGCCACGTGCACCTCGCTCAACTATTCGAACGGTGCCCTCGCTCCGCAGATTGGCGGCGCAGCCTGGCAGCCGCCGCTGATTGTGGTTCCCTACGTGGCCGGCAGCACCAGCTTGACCATCAATTTGACGAACGCTCTGCCGGTTGAGACTTCGCTGGTGATTCTCGGTCAGGCGGGCGGCGGCCTGGGTGCACCGGTGCGAGAAGCCGGGCCTCGCACGGATGGTGCGCATGGCGGGCAGACTGCAACGACCTGGACCACGGTTGTTCCCGGCTCGTTCGTACCGCCCACACAAGGCAACCGCGTACGCTCGTTTACTTCAATTGAGGTTCCCGGTGTTGCGACGTTCGGCGCGACGCCCGTTACGACTGGAACGGCAGGTGCACCGCCGTCTTACTCTTGGACCAATTTAAGTCCAGGAACGTATCTGATCCGCTCGGGAACGTACCCCTCGATCCAAGGTCCCATGGGCCTGTACGGCGTCCTGGTCGTGACCACGGCGCCGGTTGCAGGGACCGGAGGAGCGGCGGGGACCCCGGGAATTGCGTATCCGGTGGCGGGCGCGTCCGTGGGCGGCGTCACCTACGATTCGGACGTCGTGGCGCTCGAGAGTGAACTTGATCCACGGCAGAACAATATGGTCGCGGCCCTGTTCCCCGTCGGCGGCGCTGCGGGCAGCTCCACGGCAAATGCAGGGTTCAGCGAGACCATGAAGTGGACGGCGCAGTGCGGCGCCGCCATCAACAGTCTCCTCACGAGCACCGGAGTCGCCCCGACCTGCTACCCGCCGGCCGTGGACTACACGCCGCTGTACTTCTTCATCAATGGCTTGACATTCAGCAAGGATGCCCGGCAAGCCTCGGCGCTGTCGGTTCCCGCGGCGGGCAGCACGGGTAATGTCCTGATTCGGTATGTGAACGCCGGTTCGCACATGCATGTGCCGACGGTGACCGGACTCAACATGTTGCTGGTCGCGGAGGACGGCCATGTGCTCCCCGACGTCGCACTGGCTCTGGCACCCCCCGCACCCACCGTGGCCAAAACACTGACGGCAAAGACACTGGCCTCGCCGCTCGGTCTGCAGCTTCGCAACGAAGTGTTCCAAGCGGCCGGCAAGGTGTACGACGTTCTCGTGAGTCCGCCGCAGACGGTGGCCGGAACCTACGACACCAATACTTACGGCATTTTCGATCGGTCGCTGGCTTTGTCCACTAACAGCCAGCGTGACGGCGGCATGCAAGCCATCCTCGACGTGAATGACGCCGGGGCGGCCGCGGTGCTCGCGACGAATTCCGTCGCCAGCGTCAACAATGTCTCCTACAGCTACGCGCCTGGCGTGACCCTGACTGTTACCGACCCGAGCAAGGGTGTGCTCGGGAATGCCATCAACGCCTATGGCGTTCAACTGGTGGCAGGGGGCACGCATTCCGGCGCTCTGACCCTGTACCCGAATGGAACCTTCACGTACCTGAATTCCGCGACCAATGCGACGGACGTCTATACGTTCAGTGTGAACGGCGCTGCTTTGGTGACTGGCACGATCACCTTTACCCAATCCAAAACGGTTGGGACCGGGCCCGTGGCCAACAACGATAGCTTCTCCAGCACCGTGCAATCCGTTATCAGATCGCCGGCGCCGGGGGTGTTGCTCAACGACGTTGATCCGAACGCGTTCCAGATGACGGCGAAATACCTCAGCAAGGCGCAAGCGTTCTTGACGGTGCGCCTGAATCCTGACGGGTCTTTCACTGCTACCAAACCAGCAACGTCGGCGTGCCCCGCAGCGGGTTGTACGTTCACCTACCAGGCAGTGAACTCGCAAAATTCAAGCAGCAACACTGCGACGGTGACGCTGAACTTCTTGCCTGCCAGTAATCTCAAGGTCACGGTGCAGGATGCGCCATGCGTGGCGGCCGGCGGAGGCGCGAACTGCGTAATCACTGACTACAAGTGGATCATCGAGCAGGATCTCACCATCCAAGTCAATCCCGCGTGCCAACAAAACGGCCCCGGCGGCACCAAGCCGGCGAGCTGCCCCACGGGCGTACCCCTTACCCTCGCCACCAACTTCCACACCAGCTACATGCCGGTCGTAGCGGAAGGCTGCACGGGCCCGCAGAGCTGCGAGAAGGGACAGACGGTGTACGACGGTAATCCGAGTTCCCCGACCTATCAACAGCACGTTCTGGCGGCTTGCGATGGTTACGGAATCTGTGTTCCCGGACTCTCACAGCTGCCGGTAGCGCTGCCGAGTCAGGCCAATCTGTCGGCCCTCAATCCCGACGGAAGCCCGGCCTCGTACTACATCTCGATACTGCCGGGCGACTCCTCGAATGCATTCGGTTATGCGAATACCAAGGACCCGACGGTTGCGGGCAATTGCACCCCCGGCGCGAACGGCAATCCCTCGACCCAGCCCACGGGAATCGCAGAGCCATCGGCGTGCGGGCACCAGATGGGCGGATCTCCGATTCCCGCGCCCGCGGTGGCGGGCGGGGTGGCGACGTTTGCTCCGGTGGTCGTGAACCTGGAACCGGAGCCGCTCAAGACGGCGACGGTCACTGCCTGGGTTTTCGAGGATGACTACCCGCTCAACGGGGAACCGGACGGTGGCGGTGGGGTCGACGTCTTGGCGAACCAGGAACCGGGTCTGGGTGATTTCCAGATCATCATTTGGGACTCCGCGGGCGGGATCGGCGACGACACCGGGCAGATGACCTACGACATGTTCAACGTGCCGCTGACCAACGCGTTGAACGGCACGCCGGATCCGAATACGGGGCTGAACGCCTGCCCGCTTTCCAACACTCAGCCGGGCGTGGGTATGGGTGTGATCATCGTGTGCCCGGTGTACGAGTCAGACGGCAAAACGCTCTCGCCGCTCGCGGGCCAAGTGGTCGTCAGGAACCTCATGCAGGGTAAATTCGCCCTGATTGCCCACCCCGGAGCCACTCGCGAAGCGAACGGCGAGGAATGGCTGCAGACCAACTCGTTGGACGGCGGTCCCTTCCTGGATTCGTTCATCAAGTCGGGGGAACCGGCCTATTTCCAGGAATACGGACCGGGCGGCTATCACGTGTTCTTTGCAATGGCGAACCCCAAGATCATCAACGATCGCTTGAAGGCTCTTTGCAGCGGAACGAGCACAGACACCAATATCACCTCAGTGTATGGTCCGCCATGCCGCAATACGATCAACGGCCAGGTCACGAACCTGCATTCGCCGCGCTCGCCGAGCGAGACCCTTTACGGCAGCGGCGTCTTTGCGCAAGGCGATCCGCGCAATTACGCGCCGCTGGCGTATACCAATTGTTTCGCCGCCATCGGCGATACCGACGGCGCGACGATCGCCTTCGCCAAGTGTGACCCGAACGGCAACTTCTCGGTGAGCGGGCTTCCCGACGGCAACTATGGAGTGGTGATATTCGACCAGTGGGATGATTTCATCCTGGACGGATCGAGCAGGCCAGCAAACGTGCACGGCGGGCCGCTTCCCACAGACCCGGGTCAGACGCTCAATCTGGAATTCCCGACATTTACCTGGCAGACGCACCTGTGGACCAACACCTACATGGATGTAAACGGGGACGGCGTACAGGATAACGGCGAGCCCGGACTCATTCAGGTTCCGGTGCGGATCCGTCAAGTCAACGGCAAACCTCTCAACACCGAGTTCAGCGAACTCGATGGCGCAGCCGCCTTCGACGAAACCTTTCCGGCATTTGCCTGGTACGCCGTGGAATCGGACAACACACGTTACCGCAGCACCGGCGTGCATGCGGTTAACGATGCGGGCGGACAGCTCGACGGACCCACGACGTTCGGCGGAAACGGCAACACCAACTCGGCGTATCAAGCAATTCTGAATTCGACCGAGACCTTCTCTCTGCCGCCATCGTTGCAGTATCCAGGCACGATCTACTGTGCCGCGGGTGATCCGCAGTGCTCTCTGAACAACCGCATCGCCGGCGGCGGCGTGAGCGCCCCCGTCAACTGCACCACTAACCCCGATGGTGTGACGTCGACCTGCACCGGCTTGTCCACTGGACGCATCGATCCGAGCAGCGTGGAAGTGGAAGGCTGGCAGGGCGGCGTCAGCGAGTACAACATCCTCGACTTCGGCAAGACGCCATACATCGCCGGTGAAACCGGTGGCATCCGCGGCCATGTGGTTAACGCCACGACACGGCCGTTCAACGACCCACAGATGCTGTTTCAGAATCTCTGGGAACCGCTGGTGCCCAATGTCACCATCAATCTTTATGTAGAGGGCACCGCGCCGGACGGTACGACGAGTCTCACGCTGGTGGACTCGACCACGAGTTCCAGTTTCGATGCATGGGCGCAGGGCTTCAGAGCTGACGGCGTGACGCCCAACATGAGCTGCCCGGGCCAGGATCCCATCCAAGATCCTTTCTTCGGCTATACATTGGCGGGTACGCGCAACTATCTGACCCCGGGTACCCCGCTTCCCTACAATTCGCAGTACAAGTGCTTTGAGGGTTATCACAACCTCAATCAGATGCAGCCGGCGCCGTACGATGGCTTGTTCGAGTTCCCGAGCGCCACTTGCCTGACAGCGGGCGCAACCTTCGGCGTCCCCGGAAGCACCAAGGCTTATCAGTGCGCCACGGTCACCAATCCTGCTTATGGCCAACCTGGTGCGACAGGAGCCGGCGCCAAACCGGCAGTCCTGCCGGCCGGCAAGTACGTGACCGAAGTCATCACCCCGCAGGGCTGGGAGTTGGTCAAGGAGGAGGACCTCAACCTCCTCATCGGCGATCAATACATCGCTCCGGCGGTTGCTCAGTTTGGCGGCGCCGGGCTCGGCAACATTTTCATCGTGCCCGACCAGGCCAGCATCGATGCGGCCAATCCCTCCTATACCGGTCCCTACACGGCGGCGAATCCTTACAACCAGCCGTTCGCCGGTGGAGGCTGCACCGCGGGGACGAGCTGCTCGACGACCAACAACGGCTCGCCGAGCAACAATTTAGGACGAACCACCTACGGAAACTTCGGACCCGGTGGGCTCACCACGCAAAGTGCACCCTGCGTCGGGATGATGAGAATCGTCCCAGACTATTTGAGCATCGCGCCGGAATCAGGTGAAGTCGCGCCGTTCGCCGGCACGACGCGCGCGCTGTGCGACCGCAAGGAGATCACCCTCAACGATTCGATGCAGGCGGACGTGGACTTCTACATCTATACGATGACGCCCAAGTCGTCCACCTACACCGGCTTCATCTCGGACGATTTCTCTTCCGAATTTGACCCCGCCTCGCCCGCGTACGGCGAGAAGTTTGCGATCCCCAACGTGCCGGTCTCCAACAAGGACTTCAACGGCGTGGAGATTTCCCGCGTGTATTCGGACCAGTGGGGCAATTTCAACGGACTGGTGTATTCGACCTGGGAAGTCGATCCGCCGAATATCACCGGCTATTCGCCCAACATGCTGGTCAACTGCATGAACGATCCGGGTCCCATCCTCGATACCCGCGTCGGTTCTCCGACGTTCGGTCAGATGATCACGGATCCTTATTTCAATCCGGCCTATAGCATCTTTTGCTACGAGGACCCGTTCATGCCGGGCGACACGGAGTACATGGACGTCCCGGTGGTTCCGGTGTCGGCCTTTGCTGACGGCTATAACCCGCCGGATTGCGCCTACCCGGATGCCACGCCGTCGATCGCGAGCGTGGTGAGCCAGGACATCGCAGGACCGTGGGTGAGCGCCGCGGGCCATACGTTGACGGTCAAGGCTTTAGGGTTGACCACTGTGCCCAACAATGCGTATTCGGGACCGGCGGCGAGTACGCCCCCGTACAACTTGAAAACCATTACCCGCAACTACCACTTCGGATCCGCCACCGGTACGGTCACCATCGGCGGCGTGCCGGCGACGACCGTCTGGGGTGACACGGTACTCACGGTGACCGTGCCTTCGGGTATTCCGGCCTGCCCCGTCCAGCAGCAGGGCTACACGGGAGCCAAGTGCGGTGAACTCGTCATCACCACCGCGCCCTCGGCGAACTTCCCCAATGGTCAGCAGTCGATTGACACGGTCACGGTCACCGTTGGTGGCAAGACACCGACCGTGCTGGTGACGACCACCACGCCGCCGCAGACCATCCAGTCGGCCATTGACGCTGCGACGCCCGGCGACATGATCATCGTACCGCCCGGCATCTATAATGAAATGTTATTGATGTGGAAGCCGGTGCGCCTGCAGGGCGTCGGCGCGGCCTCCTCGGTCGTCAATGCCAACATCGCCCCGGCCGGCAAGCTGCTCGACCCCTGGCGCAGGAAAGTGAACTGCCTGTTTGGCTTGGCATTGAACGGCGGCGTTGCCAGTGCCACCAACCCGTACGATCCGACGGGCCAATTCACCTGCCCGGCAACTCAATACAATATGGTGCAGCCGATCCCGCTCGAAGGCATCGTCGGATGGGATGCCAGCCTGAACGGAAATTTGGCGGAACTCCTGCAAGAGCCCAGTCTGATGGGAGCGTATGAAGGTGCGGCCATCACCGTCCTCGGGCAGGGTGTCTACATTCCTCCGGGGCAGGTAACCACAGAAGGCGCGTTCCCGACGGGTACCCGTCTGCTGACAAGTAGCGCCGCGGATTGTGCCGCCTACCAGGGCAACTTCCTTTGCAACCCATCGAGCCTCGATGGCCTGACCTTTACCAACAGTTCTCAAGGCGGCGGCGGTATCTGGCTGCATGCCTGGAACCACTACATGCAAATCGCGAACAACCGCGTTTACAACAACGGCGGAACGCTCTCGGGCGGCATCACCGTTGGCCAGCCGGAGGCACCGGACGCGGTCGACGGAGCGGTGGACGGCAGCTCATTGATCGATGCGAACGGCAACGAGCAACCGTACCTGTATAACCAGCATGTGAACGTGCATAACAATGCCCTCACATTGAACGCCTCTTACGGTGATGAACTGGGCTCGAACACTCCCGCGTCCGCCGGAGGCATCACCTTCTGCACCGGTGCCGACTACTACAAGTTCAACTACAACTGGGTGTGCGGCAACCTGAGCAGCGGCAACGGCGGTGGCTTCGCGCAGTTCGGGTTCGACTGGATGGGGGACATTGAGCACAACACGATCATCTTCAACCAGAGCGTCAATCCGACGCTGACCACCTATGGCGGCGGAATGATCATCCAAGGTCAGGGCCCGGATGGCACCTTCAATGTCAACGGCGTTGCGACCGAATGCGGCTCCACGAACGACGCCGATTGCCCGCCAGGGCTCAGCGATGGCACAGGTCCCGGGCTCGTGATCAACGCCAACCTGTTCCAAGGAAACACGGCCGAGGAAGGCAGCGGCGGCGGTCTTGAGCTGCAGCATGTCAACGGCAGCGACGTGGCGCGCAACCCCGGCACGCCGTCGCGCTGGTACGGCATCGAGATTACTAACAACATTTTCGCGAATAACGTCGCGGGTTGGGACGGAGGCGGAGTCTCGCTGCACGATGCGGTGAAGGTCGACTTCATCAACAACACCGTGGTGTCGAACGACAGTACCGCCACCGCGGGAGTACTGTTCGACACCGTCAACGCCCCGGGTGCCAATCAGCCCCCGAATGGCTGCGATCCGGTCCTGAATCCAAACTGCGTCGGCTTCCAAGTCACGACGTCGAACTTCCTGCCGGCCGGGTTGTCGACCGAGTCGCACACCGCCAACTTCTTGGCGGCGTTCTCTGGCGGCGTGGTCTGCCCCGCAGGCCATCCGCAGTGCGCGCAGTTCTCGAACCCGGTGCTCTCCAACAACCTGTTCTTCCAGAACCGTTCGTTCCGCATCACTGCGCCAACCCCGCCGGCGGTGGGTCCGGTACAGCTGCTTCCTTCGTTGAGTCAAAGCGCCACGGGCTCCTGCCCGGCCACGGGTGCGTTCTACTGGGATATCGGTGTCTATAACGATACGTCCCCGACCAACCATGGTTCGGGATTCACGCTCAATCCGACTTACTCGATGTTGACCAGCATCACCGGGACGGGTTACGCGAGCACCAATATCGCGCCGGCGTCCGCAGGTGTTGTCGGTCAGTACTGCAACGGTTCGCGTGTGCCTCCGGAAATTGCTTCGCAACTGTGCGCCGGGCCCAACGGCCAAGCGAATGCTCCGGGCTGCATACAGCCGGGCACGGTTGGACTCGGAATCACGGTGCCCTCCGGCGTTCCGGATTCCACGCCCCCGCCGCTCGCGCAGTTCACCCTGACCCCGGCGGCGACCGTGGATGAAGGCAGCAACTGGATCAACATGTTCTACGGTCCGTTGTCGCTCGTGAATCCGACGATTCTATCGGGCGCCGCTGGATACGGTGCGCCGATCGGTAACTACGCCCTCGCGGCGGGTTCCGCGGCGATCGATGTGATCCCGGCCAGCGTCTCGCACCCGTCGACGGACTACTTTGGCAACCCGAGACCGGATCACAACAGCGACGCCCATTTCGATATCGGCGCGGTTGAATATCTTGCGCCCGCAGCGCCCGCGGCTGCCAACGTCACGGGTGGACCCCTGACGTTCAGCGCGGCGGTCGGTACCACCAGCACGGCGCAGACGCTGACTCTGCACAATACCGGCGGCTCAACGCTGACGGGTATTACGGTCGCGGTCACGGCCCCGTTCGCGCGGCCGGCGGCGGCGGCAGGCGGGACTTGCGGCGCAACCCTGGCGGCAGCGACCACCTGTACGATCAACGTGGCGTTCTCGCCGACGGTGCTGGGACCGGTGACTGGCTCGGCGACCATCGCAGCCAGTGTTGCCGTCACCGGCTCGCCGGTGACGCTCTCGGGCACAGGGGTCGCCCCTGTGCGGAGTGCAAGCCTCACTCCGGCGACGTGGACTGTCTCCCATGGACGCTTCTGCCCGGGCACGACTCTCATCCAGATGATCGAGTGCATGCTGGATCCAATCCAGCCCTTCACGCTGACCAACACGGGGAACGTCCCGCTGAGCGGCGTTAGCGCCGGAGTCCTAGGAGGGACCGCCGCCAATGTTGCTAACTATGCCATCGTAGGGTTCCTGTCGAATTGCGGTAACGCGACTCACACTACCTTGGCTCCGGGGGCCACCTGCGCTGTCGCCGTACAGTTCAAACCGCTGACAGCTCAGGGTGCCGGACTCAAGGCCGCAACGCTATCAGTCACGGACTCGGTGGGTACGCAGACGTCAACCCTGAACGGTACGGCACAGTAATGCCGCGCGGACCAACTGGAAACCCAAAGTCAATGCAGCTCGCGAGTCTCGCGCGAGCAGCATTGACCCGGCTCGCAGAGATAAAGCGAGGTATGGATATGAAAATTAATTGCGTCCTATTTGTGTGTGCGGCGATCTCTATTCCACAACTTGCCGTGGCGAAACTCCCGTTCTCGAATGATGAATTCGGCAAGGTAGAGCGCACGCTCAGTGTCTGCTCCGAGTTCACACCGGAGTCGGCCGCCAAGTATCAAGAGATAGCGAAACGTTATGTCGGGGACGCGCCTGAGAAAGAATTGGCGGAAGCCCGCAAGACGCCTGAATACCAAGAGGCATTTGAATCGAGCGGCGCTCTGCTTGCAGATATGCCAAAAGAACGCGTCATCGAGGTTTGCAAAGCGTTTCTGAAAACGAAGGATTTGCGGTGACCTATCGAAACTTGCAGCCGGCTGGCGTCCGCCCGCCAATTTGGACGAGAGAGAGCGACAATGTCTAACATTTTACTGCGCGCCCCAACGCGGATGCTGATCAGCTGCGCTCTCGTCGGCATGCTCACTATCCCGGCTTCTGCTGAATCGACGCAGGCACCATTGAGATATAACTCCGTGAAAAATGATCGTGAGGCGTTGCTGTTGCGACGGCTCTGGGGGATCGACGCCGTCCATGTTCGCTCAACCGCCTCGGGCTCCCTGGTGCAATTCAGTTATCGCGTAGTCAATGCCGACAAGGCCAAAATACTGAACTCCAAGGACGCGACGCCATATCTTGTCGATGAACAGCATGGCCTCGCGCTTCAAGTCCCGGTGATGGAGCAGGTCGGACAGCTCCGCCAAGTGGCCGCGCCGCAAAACGGCCGCGACTACTGGATGGCGTTCTCGAACAAAGGCAAATACCTGAAGCCGGGCAACCACGTGACGCTGATCGTGGGCAATTTGCGGATCAGCGGCTTGGTGGTGGAGTAGCGTCGAAGTTAGCCTCAAAGGATCCGTCAGGAGTGTTTCGTCCCATGCTGAGAAGAACTTTTTTGATTCGCATCGCACTGCCCGTTTGCATCGCCTCGAGCTTGCTCGGGGCGGCAAGCACGCTGGCGCTAGGGAGTCTTTCGGCTGCGCAGCTGATCGATAGGAATGTTGCCGCCAAGGGCGGGCTGCAAGCCTGGCGCGCGGTCCAAACCATCACCTTCTCTGGCAAGATGGATGCGGGCGGCAAGAGCAAGACCCAACTGCCGTTTGTGCTGGAGAAGAAGCGGCCGCGGAAGACGCGGGTGGAATTGGCATTTAAAAATGATACCGCCGTACAGGTCTATGACGGTGTCAACGGCTGGAAGCTGCGACCGTATCTGGGACGCAAAACCGTGGAGCCGTACTCGGCCGATGAGCTCAAGGCGGCAGGATTCGAATCAGAGCTTGATGGTCCGCTGGTGGACTATGCCGCCAAAGGCAACAAGGTTGAGCTCGAGAGTATCGACAAGGTCGAGAACCACGATGCCTACAAGCTCAAGGTCACCCTGAAGGGCGGCCAGGTTCAGCACATCTGGCTCGATGCCGAGAACTTCCTCGAAGTCAAGCTCGAGGGCACGCCACGGCGCATGGACAACAAGATGCGGCCGGTCGCGATTTATCTGCGCGACTACAAGTCAGTGAGTGGCTTGAAGGTTCCCTACGTCATCGAGACCGCCGTGGAGGGCAACAAGGACACGCACAAAATCTTCATCGAAAGCGTCGCAGTGAACGCGAAGTTGGACGATGCAAAATTCGCGAAACCAATCGTCAAGTAAGCATTGGCGCAGCAGCGGGACGACGCTCAAGTGAGGTACTCATGAAGTTGAATCGATTGGCAGGACGGGTGACGGCTGTCGCCGAGTTCCTTTTGCTATCCGCGGTGCCGGGGCTCGCCTACGCTGTGGACTCTCAAGCCGCAGTGTCGCAACCTCCTCGCATGCTCGCTCCCGCGGCTCGGCCCATGCGCGACCCGCGCTCCGCGGACGAATTTGCCGGATTGAAGTTCACCGATGAGCAGAAAGCAAAAATTGACGAGATTCATCGGCGTATGGCGGCGCGCAAGGAGGTCGTGGTCAAGAGTGAGAAGTTAGTCGCGGATCAGAAAGACGCCATGATCGCGGGGCTTGGGCGCATGGAGCGCGGCGAGATTGTGAGACTGTTGACGCCGGAACAGCAGAAGGAAGTTCTCAAGGCGCGCGCCGCGCAAGCGGCAGCGCCGGCGGAGAAGAAGCGTACATCGCAGTGAGATGCATGTTCTGGTGGCTGTGCGCGGCAGCGTGCTTGGCGATGCTGACGGCGGGGGCGAGCGGCGCGGCGCCGCGACTGTCACCTGCTGCCGCCGAGCAACTTCAAAACGGAGAGCGGCTCTATCGGCAGGGAGTGCTGCCGTCGGGCAAACCGCTGGTTGCCGAACGCGAGGGCGCCGACCCCATCCAGGGTCAAGTTGCCGCATGTATGAACTGCCACTTGCGCAGCGGTCTCGGCACCCTCGAGGGGCGGATCTTGATTCCACCGATTACCGCCAAGTATTTGTTCCGGCCGGTGAGCACCAGCGCGGCGAGCATTGCGCAGCCACCGACAAACGCGCGCGGCCCGATGCGCAGCCGCTATACCGCGGCCACGTTGGCGCGCGCCATTCGCGAGGGGGTCGATCCGGACGGGCGCAAGTTCGACTACTTGATGCCGCGCTATGCGCTCGATGAGGCATCGATGAGCGCGACGCTCGACTATCTGCGGCAATTTGGGCGCGGACCGGTGCCCGGTGTTGGCGGCGAAACGCTCGACTTTGCCACTGTCATTACGCCGGATGCGGATGCGACCGAGCGCCAAGGCATGCTCGATGTTCTCGGGCATTGCTTTGGCGCGAACGATGTGTCCCAAGCAGGTGAAGGTTCGATGCAACGTGCGCCCGGGATGCGAATCCCGGCGGGGCATAGCTGGCGCCTGCACGTCTGGCAATTGACAGGGCCGTCGGAGGGCTGGGAGCAGCAACTGCTTCAGCATTTCGCAGCGCAGCCGGTGTTTGCGCTGATTTCCGGACTGGGGCGGGAAAACTGGGCTCCGGTGCATCTTTTTTGTCAAGAACACTCCGTTCCCTGTCTGCTGCCCAATGTAGATCTGCCGGTGGTCGAGGAAGACGATTTCTATCCCGTGTACTTCTCGAAGGGAGTGTTGCTGGAGGCGCAAATTTTCGCGAGCCGTTTACAGCCGCAGGCGGAATCAGCAGCGCGCCGTGTGATTCAAGTGTTCCGCTCCAATGACATCGGCAGCGCGGGCGCCGCAGCCTTGCAGCAGGCGAGCGGCACGAGCGGCCCGCAGTGGCTGGAGCGCCCACTCAAACCCGATGCGCCGGCGAGTCAGCTTGTTCAAGTGTTGAACGAAGCGGAGCCCAAGGATGCCATCGTGCTCTGGCTTCGCCCTCAGGATCTCAGGGAGTTGCCTCAATCCCCGCCGCCCGACGCGGCGGTATTCATTTCCGGACTCATGGCCGACTTAGAGCAGGCGCCGCTGCCGGCCGCTTGGCGGAGTGTGGCCCGGATGAGCTATCCCCTCGAACTGCCGGCTCTGCGCGCGCTCGGCATGGGCTTCGCGCAGGGCTGGTTCAGCTATTACCGTATTCCGGTCGTCGCCGAGCGCGTGCAGACCGATACCTATCTCGCGTGCGAAATTCTGGCCGAAGCCGCGGGCCATATGGTGAACAACTGGGTGCCCGACCGGCTGGTAGAACTCGTTGAAATCGAGCTGGGTCATCGTTTGGTGAATGGATACTACCCGCGGCTCGGGCTCGCACCGGGCCAACGCTTTGCCTCCAAGGGCGGGTACTTGGCTCGCTACGAGGGCGCTAGCGGCACGCGCCTGATCGCTGATGGCGATTGGATCGTGCCGTGAGCGAAGTGAAATGCCAGAGAGCGCTCGCATTTGCGACCGCACGTGTAATCTCGGAATCGATATGGCTCGCGCCGACCGGCATCGAGCAATGCAGGAGAAAACCATGATAGTGGCGCAATCTCGTTCACGCAAACCTTGGCCAACTCGCAGGAGCCTACTGCGTGCGTCCGTGTGCGCGATCAGTATGCTATGCGCGCTGCCCGCCGTGGACGTGCAGAGTGCAGTGGCCGTTCAAGCGCAGATGCCGGCGAGCAGCGCCGCTGCGCCGTCGATGAAACATGTTGCTCACAATCAAAAAGAGGAACTGTATTTCGAACGGCGCTACGGTATCGGCCAGCTACGCGTGCACGCGCTCTCGGCGGGCGCGTCGCTCGAGTTCCGATGCCAAGTGCAGGATGCCGCCAAGGCAAGCGCGCTCAAGGACAATCGTGCAGCTCCCGTGATGATCGATCGCAAGACGGGCAAGAAATTGTCCGTGCCCGCCGCTGACGGCAAGCCTCATCAGACCGCGGTCCCCGAAGCGGGACAGGAATATTGGGTGGTATTTGCTAATCGCGACAAGACCGTCAAGCCGGGCAATATGGTTGACGTGGTAGTCGGCACTGTTCACATGTCAGGCCTGATCGTGGAATGACCTACCGAACACCCATCACAAAGATGCCACCATGTCCCAACGCGCCCGCACAGCCTGTCTGATTCTCGCTCTCGCCGCCTCAGGCCCCGCAGCGGCCGTGCCTGCAACAACGGCCCATCATTTGACGGCCAAGCAGATCGTCGCGAACAACGTCAAGGCGCGCGGGGGGCTTGAAGCCTGGCGCAAGATCGACACCATGATCTCGATCGGGCAAATCGAAACGGGCAACCCGACAATGCCACGGGTGCCATTCGTTCTGCAGCAGGCGCGCCCGAACAAAACACGTTTTGAAGTCCACGTACGCGACAAGACCTCGGTGCGCGTGTTCAACGGCGTCGAGGGCTGGAAGCTGCACCAATCGCACAATGGGAGCCCCGAGGTGCTCGCATACACTGCGGAAGAGGTGGCGGCGGCGCGCGATGCGCTGGGGATGGATGGACCGCTGATTGACTATCAGGCCAAGGGCATTGGCATAGATTTCGACGGCGTCGAGGAGGTCGGGGGCAATCAGACCTACCGCTTGGTCGTAAAGCTGCCGTCGGGAGCCACCCGGCGATGGTGGATCGACGCTGCGACCTTCCTTGACTTGAAGTACGAGCGCGAGTCCCGGACGTCGACGGGTCAATCGGCCATAGTTACTGTGAGCTTCGCCGACTACAAAAGCGTCGACGGTCTGCTGATTCCGCATTCGACCATCACTGGTCAGGAGAACGGAAAGGCTGTGGAAGCGATGTTAGTTGAACAGGTATTCCTCAACCGGCCGCTGGGCGAGAAGGTTTTTTCAGAGCCTCGCGCGCCGGCGCACATGAAATCTGTAAATCCTCGCCCGTCGGCTCATTGAGGCGGATTAAAGGACCCATTCCATGAGACAGCTTCTCACGATCAGAACCGGGATCTATGTGTCATTGTTCATCGCGGCCGCGGCGCTGGCAGACCCCCCCACATCCGCGAGCCGCGACGTGCATCGTCTGGAAGCCACCTACGCCATCCCGGCGGTCGATCTGGTGCGCGACGACGGTAAGACGGTGTCACTTGCGGCAGAACTGGATGACGGCCGGCCGGTTGTGCTCAATTTCATTTACACAAGCTGCTCTACGATCTGCCCCTTAAGCAGCCAAGTGTTCGCACAATTTCAGCGCGCGTTGGGGGCCAACCACGAGTCGGTACACTTGATA
>Ga0210394_10004461_pt1 | contig 16360 bp, 12 predicted proteins | sample IncBWC12MmetaG_FD_160121 | JGI IMG/M metagenome (GOLD analysis project Ga0210394, IMG submission 160121) | Forest soil microbial communities from Barre Woods Harvard Forest LTER site, Petersham, Massachusetts, United States - Inc-BW-C-12-M | ecosystem: Environmental > Terrestrial > Soil >... | reverse complement strand
CCACGTACAGCTCGTTGCCGTCGCGGCGGATGAGCAGCATCGGCCGGACCGATTTGATCGGACGGATGCGCCGGATCGCCACCGACAGCGGGTTCTCCAGCGGCTCGCAGGTCTCCTCGTGGAACGCGCGGAAGATCTCCTCCACCGGGCGGCCCATGGCGTCTTCCAGGCGCCAGCCGGTCAGCTCTTCGGCGACCGGGTTGATGTAGTCGATGGTCGAGTTGGCATCGGTGGTGATGACGCCGTCGCCAATCGACTGCAGCGTGATCTGCGCACTCTCCTTCTCGCGAAACAGCGCCTCCTCGTAGAGCTTGCGCTCGGTGATGTCGAGCTCGACGCCCACCAGGCGCAGCAGGCGGCCGTGCTTGTCGACGCGCGCGGTAGCGCGGCTGATGACCCAGCGCCATTCACCGTTGCGGTGGCGCATGCGATGGGTGCTCTCGAAGATCGGCGTCTTGCCGGCGACGTGATCGCGGATCGCCGCCTGCACCCGCGACAGGTCGTCGGGATGCACCAGGCTGCGCCAGTCGGGCGAGCCGCGCATGTCGTCGTCGCCGTAGCCGAGCATCGCCTTCCAGCGCGGCGAGAAGTACACCTCGTTGCTCTCGACGTCGAAGTCCCACATACCGTCGTTGGCGGCGGCCTGAAACAGATTAGTGCGCTCCTCGAGCTTGGCGAGGCGCGCCTCGATGCGGATGCGCTCGAGCCCGGTGGCGAGGCTGGTGCCGATGAGCTTCATCAACAGCTGCAGGTTCACGTCCCAGGCGCCGCGCGGCATGGCCTGCGCCAGGGCGAGGAAGCCGGCGGGTTTGCCCTGCGTGTGCAGCGCGACCATGAGCGCGGAGCCGATGTGCAGCTCGGCGAAGCGCGCCGCCTCGGCGGCCTGCTCCTTGCGCGGCGAGCTGGTATCGCGCAACTCCGAGAGCCGCAGGTGATCGAGGCGCCCCTTCAGCCACGGGAGACTGTCGAGCGTCAGCCCCGCCAGACCTTCCGGCCGGCATTGGGCGAAGGCGCTGCGCGCCAGCTGCACGTCCGCGATGCTCGCGTCTTCGGGGTTCAGCGAAGTGAGGAACGCGCAGTCGCATCCGGTGGCGCCGCGCAGCAGCTCGAGATTGCGCCGCACGCACTCGTCCACGGTGTCGCGCCGCATGTTCTGAAAATCGACCGCGATCTTGGTGCAGACGACGTCGACGCCTACCACGGGTTTGACGGCCCGACCGGTCCAGGCATCGGCGGAAAGAATGTCAGACGCGGTAAAGTCCGCCGGCTTATCCGGCGGTGGAGTCGTCATGTGAACCTCGAACCCTCCCGCTAACCCCAGGAATGCAGCGTAACCAACCGTTCCCCCTTCGGGCGTGACGTAACGTCACGGACTCGAGGTTTCCCTGCTTCGATATTCCAGGTAGTTGCAGGGGATTCTCGCACACTGCTGCAGGAACACAAGCTAACGCACTGTTCAGGCAGCGATTCGTGACTTAACAGAATCCCTCGCGATCCTCAGCGATCGCGCAGCGCGGCGCGCGCGACCCCGTAAAGGCGCTTGAGCTCCTGCTCCATCTGCCGCTGCAGGCCGGCGAGCGCAGCGGCATCGGTGACGCGCGGGACATAGACCGGCGGTCCGATCGCGAGCGCGATGCGCGAGAACGGCATCGGGATCACGAACCGGTCCCACTTGATCAGCCAGGCATGCGAGGCGGCGTAGGACATCGGCAGGATCGGCCGTCCCGACATCTGCGCCAGCAGCAGCGCGCCGGGCTTGAACTTGAACCGCGGGCCGCGCGGACCGTCCGGCGTGATGGCCGGGCAGATATTGTCCTTCACCAGTGCCTGGTAGTAGTCGCGCAGCGCCCGCGCGCCGGTGTGCGTGGAGGAGCCGCGGATCACCGCCGCACCAAAGCGGCGCACCATCATCGCGCCGAGCTCGCCATCCACGGAGGGACTGATGAGCCAGCCGACGACCAGGCCGCGGGCGCGTTGCTCGACCAGGTACTTGCCGCAGTAGAGCTGGTGCTGATGCCAGTAGCACGGCACCAGTGAAGGGGCGCGCGCGAGCGCCGCATCCAGATGCTCGCTGCCCTCCACGCGCACCACGCGACACAGCGCCCACCAGGCGCGGATGATGCCGAGAGCCAGCGGCACGGTGAGCGCATACAGCAGCCGACGCGCCGGCGTCATGCGGCGGCTGGAGCGCGTGATGGTGCGGTACAGGGTGTTGCGCAGTCTGCCGTCGTCGTCGTCCGCGCTCATGGCGCAAACAACTCCGCCAGTGCAACGGCATGCGCCTCGAGCGCGTGCACCGGCAGGCTGGCCACCACGGCGGCGGCGGCGCCGGGGAAGAGCTCCAGCCACCGCACCTGCCAGTGCTGTCCGCGCCATAGTGCACCGTCCGCGCGCAACTGCGGCTCGGCGGCGGCGCGCACGCCGCGCAGTCCCTCGCCGGTCGCCTTGAGCGCCGCCTCGTGCAGCACCCACCGCGCCACGCGCGGCTGCGTACCCACCTCGACGTCGAAGCCGACCTGGCCGCGGGCCACCGCAACGCAGCCGACGTAGTTGCCGGCGTGCGAAATGCTGAAATCGGGTGCAGCGTCGGCAGCGTGCGCCGCGAGCCGTGGCTTGCGGTGCGCGCCGAACTGCAGCTCGCCGGCGCTCACGCGGCGTCCGAGCACCTGCCCGAGCGCGCGCAGGGCGAGCGCGATGCCCGCGAGGCTCGCGCGATCGGCGTCGCGCGAGGTGCGCAGCGCCAGGCGGCGCTGGTATGGCAGCCGCGCAGCGAACGCGCGCCCGGCGGCTTCCGGCCACTCACCGCACAGGTCGCTGTGATATAAGATTAAGGTTTCCCTTTCAACAGCTTGCATGACTGCCGCCGCACCCGCGAACCGCGCGCCTCCCGAGGCCGAGCTGCAATTCGATGTCGGCTCCACGGACGATTCCCTGGAGCGCATGATTGCCTTATTCGCCCGCCACGGGGACACCTACCGGGTGTTCGTGCCCGCAAGGCGATCTTATACCTATGTCATCCATCACCCGGACGACGTGAAGCGGGTGCTGGTCTCCAATCACCGCAACTACACCAAGGGCGTCGGTCTGGATCGGGTCCGCATCCTGCTCGGCAAGGGCATCATGACCAGCGAAGGCGAGCTGTGGAAGCGCCAGCGCTACATGATGCAGCCGGCGTTCCACCGCCGTGTCATCACCCAGTTCGCGGGCGTCATCGCGGCGGCGAACGAGCGGCTCATCGGCCGCTGGGACACGCTCGCGCGCCGCGGCGAAGCGGTGAACCTCACCGACGAGATGAGCGAGCTCACTCTCGACATCGTGCTGCGCGCGATCTTCGGGCGCGATCTCGATCGGCTCACGCAGCAGCTCGGCGGCAATCCGTTCGCGGTGGTGACGCGCGAGCAGTCGCGCGACCTGCAGTTCGCCTACAAGTTCCGCTCGCTCACCAAGCTCGTGGCCCAGCTCATCGCCCGCCGCCGCACCGAGCCCGAGGAGCAGCTGGACTTCGTGGCCATGCTCATGCAGGCACGCGATAAGGACAGCGGCGCGCCGATGGGCGAGCGCGAGCTGATCGACGAGATCATGACGCTCATCGTCGCCGGTCACGAAACCACTGCCAGCGGGCTCAACTGGACGTGGTACCTGCTGTCGCAGCACCCTGAGGCCGAGGCGCGGCTGCACGCGGAGATCGACGCCGCCGACGACCGCAGCGCCCCGGGGCTGGCGCAGATGGAGACTCTCGCCTACACCCAGCAGGTGGTGAACGAGGCATTGCGGCTGTATCCGCCGGGGTGGGTGCTGTCACGTCGCACCGTGGACGCCGACGTGCTCGGCGGCTACCCGGTCCCGCCCGGCACCAACGTGCTGCTGCCGCTCTACCTGCTGCACCGCCACCCGCGGTTCTGGAAGGACCCGGAAGCCTTCCGGCCGGAGCGCTTTGCGCCGGAGCACGAGGCCGAGCGGGCGCGCTTCGCCTACATGCCGTTCGCCGCCGGCCCGCGTCACTGCATCGGCGAGACTTTCGCGCTCTACGAGATGCTCATGCACCTGTTCAAGGTCGCGCGGCGCTACCGCCTGAGCTACCTGCCGGACAAGCCGCTCGAGCTCGACGCGCAGATCAATCTGCGCACGCGCCATCCGCTGCACATGCGGCTGGAAGCCCGCTGATGGCCAAAGTCACGACGCTCGCGGAGATCATCGAGAACAACCACAGGATCGCGCGCCGCCTCACCTATCTGGAAGGCGAGCACGAGGCGCGCGATGTCTCCTTTGAGGAGCTCTACCAGCGCGCGCTCGGCATCCTCTGGCACCTGCAGCGCATCGGCGCGCGCCGCGGCGACAAGCTGATCCTGTTCCTCAACAACAACGAGCAGTTCATCGACGCCTTCTGGGCAGCGGTCCTCGGCGGCATCGTGCCGGTGCCGGTGGCGCTCGGCATCAGCGACGAGCACCGCCACAAGCTGCTGCGCATCGCGCGCCGCCTCGGCCAGCCCTTCATTTACACCGAGCGCCGCTCGCTCGAGCGCATCGGCGCCTTCGCCGCGCAGGTGGACGAGAGCCGCACCTTCGAGAACCTGCGCCGCCGGGCGTTCCTGGTCGATGATCTCGATGACATTTCGCGGGCCGGCAGCGTGCAGCGGGTGAGCGCCGCCGATACTGCCTTCATCCAGTTCTCCTCCGGCTCCACCAGCGAACCGAAGGGGGTGGTGCTGACCCACGGCAACATCCTCGCCAACGTCTACGGTTCCACCGAGGCGGCGGGCTTCAGTGAGGCCGACGTGAGCCTGTCGTGGATGCCGCTGACTCACGATATGGGCCTGATCGGCTTCCACCTCGTCATGTTCTTCAACCGCGTGCACGCGCACCTGATGCCCACGGAGCTGTTCGTGCGCCGCCCGCTGTTGTGGCTGACGCTGGCGGCCCGGGTGCGGGCCAGCATCCTGTGCTCGCCGAATTTCGGCTACAAGCACTATCTCAAGGTGCTCGGCGAACGTGCGGTCGACGCGCTCGATCTGTCCGCAGTGCGGCTGATCTTCAACGGCGCGGAGCCGATCTCGGTGGAGCTGTGCGAGGAGTTCCTGACGCGGCTGGCGCCGGCGCGGCTCAGACGCACCGCGATGTACCCGGTGTACGGCCTGGCGGAAGCGACCCTGGCGGTGAGCTTCCCGGCCGTGGATGCGCCGCTGCGCACCCTCAGGCTCAATCGCCATCGCCTGAGTGTCGGCAGCCCGGTGGAGGCGGTGAGCGCGTCCGACCGCGACGGCGTGCAGCTGGTCTGCGAAGGGCGCGCGATCCCCTACTGCCGCGTACGCATCGCCGACGCTGAGGACCGCGAGCTGCCCGCCGACCGCATCGGCAACATCCACATCAGCGGCGACAACGTCACGCGCGGCTACTTCGAGGACCCCGCGGCGAACACCGCCGCCTTCAGCGCCGACGGTTGGCTGCGCACCGGGGATCTCGGCCTGATGCATGCGGGCGAGCTGTACGTCTCCGGGCGCGCCAAGGAGATCATTTTCGTCAACGGGCAGAATTACTACCCGCACGACCTCGAGGCGATCGCGCAGCGCGCCCCGGGCCTGGAGCTCGGCAAGGTGGTGGCCGCGGGCGTACGCCCGCGCGGCGCGGAGGTCGAGCAGCTGGTGGTGTTCGTGCTGCACCGGGGCGGCGCGGCGGAGTTTCTGCCCGTGGCCGTGCAGGTGGCACGACTCATCAACGAGCAGACCGGACTGGAGGTCGCCGAGGTCGTGCCGGTAAAGCGCATCCCCAAGACCACCAGCGGCAAGATCCAGCGCCACGTGCTCGAGGACGCTTACCTGGACGGCGAATTCCACAGCGAGCTCGCCGAGCTCGCCGCGCTGCGCGCGGCGCAGCACGGCCCCGCAAGCCGCTCGCGCACCGAGATCGAGGACAAGCTCAAGACGATCTGCGATGCGGCGCTCGAGGGTAAGCGCATCGACATCCACGACAACCTGTTCGAAGTGGGAGCCAGCTCGCTGAAGCTGATCGAGATCCACGAGCAGATCGACCGCGAATATCCGGGCAAAGTGGAGCTCACCGAGCTGTTCGATTTCCCCACCATCGCCGAGCTCGCGCGCCACCTGGAGAGCAAGCTGGCGTAGCGGCGCGCGGACCTTGGGCTCTCAGGCGGGACGGCGCGCCAGCGACAGCCAGATGCCCGCCGCGATCAATGTCAGTCCCGAGGCGCGGCCGAGGGCGCGCGCGCGGCGCGCCGTGAGGAACCACGCGCGCCCAAGCCCTGCGGCAATCGCCCAGCAGGAGTCGCTCACCGCGGCGAGCAGCACCGCGACGGCGCACATCACCGCCAGCTGCCGCCCGGCGGGCAGTGCCGGATCCACGAACTGCGGCAGAAACGCCGTGAAGAAGGCGATGGTCTTGGGATTGGAGAGCGCGACGGCAAAGCCGCGCCAGAAGTGCACGCGCGCGCCCGGAGCGACGGTTTGCCTCTGTCCGGCGCTGCGCCAGGCGCGCACCCCGAGCCATAGCAGGTAAGCCGCGCCGATCCAGCGCAGCCCCTCGAAGAGATAGAGGGCATGCGCCAGCACCCAGCTCAGTCCCGCTGCGATCGCCGCGACCAGCACGGCATTGCCCGAGGAAGTGCCCGCGACCGTGACCAACCCGGCGCGCACCCCGTGGGTGGCGCCGGTCGAGATCACCAGCGTCACGATCGGCCCCGGCACCAGTACCAGCACCAGGGTGACCGCGAGGAATCCCGCAAACAGCTGCCAGTTCACCCCATCCTCCTCTTCCAGGCGCCGCCCGCTATCCTGAGCACGCCACGCCCTTCAGCCACACACCGCAAGCGCCGGCCTGCAATCGTGAATGCGCGGCCTTTTGTCCCTATAATGCAGCGATCATGGAGCTCAACGCCCCCGCGGGTGCCGCTGGCGCCCCCATCGGCTGCGAGCGCCGGCTGGCGGAGTGTGGCATCCGCCCCACGGCGCAGAGGGTGCGCATCGCGACCCTGCTGCTGTCGGCGCCTCAGCATCTTTCCGCCGAGCAGATCCTGGCGCAGTTGCGGGCCGCCGGCGCACGCGTCTCGAAGGCGACCGTCTACAACACGCTCAACCTGTTTGCCTCGCGCGGCCTGATCCGGCAGCTGTCCGTGGACGGCTCCCGCGCCTGGTTCGATTCGAACGTCGATGCGCACTATCACTTCCACGACCTTTCGAGCGGCGCCCTGATCGACGTGCCCATTCCCGCCGTGGAATTCAGTCGCCTGCCGCCGCCCCCGCCCGGCACCGAAGTCGACGGCATCGATCTGGTGATTCGGCTCCGCAAAAAAATGTAAAATGTGCGGCTTCGCGTGGTGGGCGCCGGGATAGCTCAGTTGGTAGAGCAGCGCATTCGTAATGCGCGGGTCGTAGGTTCGAATCCTATTCCCGGCAAATCCCCCCGCTGCGCCCGCGGGCGGCGCAGCGATCGCCGACGGAGCCGCAGTCAGTAATTCGCAGCCGCGCGCAGCTGCCGACGCCGCCCCAGTCCCACGGCGGCAAGGCCGAGACTCATCAGGCCGAACACGGCGGGTTCGGGCACTGCCGTGCCACCGCCGCCAGTCGTCGCACAGCCAGCCGTGTTGACGCATTGAACGGCGACGTTGTCGAGTCCGATGTAGTTGAAGCCTGCCTCACCGAGCAACGAGATCGTCGTACTCGTCCCCGCGGCCGTGAACGGCAGGTTCTCAAGCGTCCAGGTGGAGCTGCTGGTGGCTGAGCCGTTGGTAAAGAGCTCACTCGTGCCACCCGCCGCGGCGGTGATGGAGACCGGCGGACCGCCCCAAACGGCCGTGTAGCTGCCGAGATAAAAACTCAGGTCGTACTGCTTGCCAGGCGTGGTCGCGATCGTCTGCGTCACACCCCCGAACGGGGCGCCGGCGTGGTACCCGGTGAGGTCGAGGAAGTAGCTTCCATCCTGGGCGGAGAGGCTGAAAGGATTGGTAGCCCCGATCCACGAGACAAAGTTGCCCGTGGTCGTCCACCCGGTCATGACCGTCGAGCCGGCGGTGAACGTCTCGGTGTCTTGTCCCTGGTTGGTGAAGGTGCCGAGCTCGAAGCTGCCGTTGGTCAGTAAGTTGGTGCTGGCGTGCGCAGAGGCGACAGCGCCAACCCACATCAGCGCCACACAAGCACGCACTGCCGTCCGTGTCCTGTTCATCTTGGTGTGCTCCTGACTTGGCCGCGCGAAGCTGCGCGGCGACCGATCTCTAATTTACAGCAACAAGTGTGCCCTGCGCGCGCCTCCGGAACGATCGCGGGCGCCCTGCAGATGGGCTGCGTCAATGTAAAGGAACCCGACACTCACCCGCGCAGCTTGCGATATCGATCCTCGTGGTGTCGGGGTAAAGTGCTCGGCCCGTCGCCCGGCCGCGTCCCCCTGGCGCTTCCGTCGCTGGCGGGGCCGCGGCGGGCCTTAAACTGCGCGCCACTCGCCGGGTCGAAAGGCCCGGGGAGCCCGCGGCGGCGGCCCGGATCGAAGGAACTTAGCGTGGCTACGAAACCGGAACACATCATGACCACTCCTGAAGCCCAGGACGAGCCGCTGGCCTGGATCGGGCGTGAGCGCTCCTTCGAGCGCGTTCCGGAGTGGACCGTCGAAAAGCACCCCGAGGTGGCGCCGGCACAGGCGGTGGCAGGCCGCTGGAAGTGGACGACCGTGGGCGCGGTTATTGCCGCGCTCCTCATTGCGTTTGCGGCCTGGAAGCTCCTGAGCGGCGGAGCTGCGAAACCCGCCAGTACGCTCGCCGACCGGGGCGGCGTGCCCCTGGTGAGCGTGCTCGTGCCCCGCCGTCAGGCCGTCACCTCGAATGTGACCTTCACCGGAGCGATTGCCGCACGCTACGACATGCCGATCGCGAACGACGGCGACACCGGTCGCATCGTCGCGGTTTATGCGGAAGCCGGCGACCACGTCAAACGCGGCCAGCTGCTCGCCAAGATCGATGACGCGGTCACCGTGCAGCAGGTCAACCGTCTCGAGGCCTCGCTCGAGCAGGCCCGCGCCCAGGCGGCGCTTTCGGCGGCCGAGTACCGCCGTGCCCAGGGGGTGGAAGCCGCCGGCGCGCTGTCCGCGGAAGACATCGAAAAGCGTCGCGCGACGGCGCTCACCGATGCCGCCAACGTCAAGGTGGTCGCCGCGCAGCTCGCCGAAGCGCAGGCGCGCCTCGCGCGCAGTCGCATTACCGCGCCCGTCGAAGGCACGGTGCTCACCCGCCACGCCGAGGTCGGGCAGATCGCCAACCCGGGCGGCGACGCCCTGTTCCGCGTGGCCAGCGGCGGGGAAGTCGAGATGCGCGGGCAGATCGCCGAGCAGGATCTTGCGCAGGTCAAGACCGGCGAGGCCGCCACGGTGTACCTGACGGGCATCGATCGGCCCTTTAGCGGTGAGGTGCGGCTGCTCGGCGCCATCATCGATCCGACCAGCCGACTCGGGGATATCCGTATCCAGCTCAAGCCCGACCCGGCGCTGCGACCGGGTGCGTTCGCGCGCGCCGTGGTTGCGGTCGACAAGGCGCAACGGCCGGTGCTGCCGCAGACGGCGGTAATGGCCGATGCCAGCGGCAGCTACGTATTCATCATCGACTCCGCCGGCAGGGTCGAGCGTCGCGCGGTGCGCGTCTCCGGCACGACCGACACCGGTGTGATCATCGCTGCGGGCCTTGCGGGCGATGAGCGCGTGGTCGCCACCGCGGGCGGCTTCCTGCGCGAGGGTGAGACCGTCAAGGTCGCTGCCGAGCCCGCCGGCGCCAGCTGAGAGTGCCGTCATGAAGAATATTTCTGCGTGGGCGATCCGCCACCCGGTCACCCCGGTGGTGCTGTTCGTCGTGCTGCTGTTCATGGGACTGGTCGCGTTCCTGCGGCTGCCGGTAACACTCAACCCCGATGTCACCTTCCCGGTGGTGCTGGTGCAGGTCTTCCAGCCCGGCGCTTCGCCGCAGGAGATCGAGACCCAGATCATGCAGAAGGTCGAGGGTGCGGTGGCCGGTGTAGGCAACATCGACAACATCACCTCGCTCGCGATCGAGGGTCAGTCGCGCGTCTTCGTGCAATTCAACATCGGCACGCCCATCGACCGCGCGGTGGCCGACGTACGCGATGCGGTCGCCAAGGTGCGGGTCGATCTGCCCCAGGGGATCCAGGAACCGACCGTCACGCGGGTCGATATCGACGGCAATGAGATCGTCGCCTACGCGGTGAGCTCGAGCGCGCTGTCCAACGAGGATCTGTCCTGGTTCGTGGACAACACCATCAGCAAGCGCCTGCTTGCCGTGCTGGGGGTGTCCCAGGTCACACGCGGCGGTGGCGTCAGCCGTGAGATCCGCGTCGAGCTCGACCCGGCGCGCATGCAGGCCCTCGGCGTCACCGCAGCTCAGGTCAACCTGCAACTGCGTACCCTCAACCTCGATTCCCCCGGCGGGCGCGCGCAGCTCGGCGGCGGCGAGCAGGCGATCCGCGTGCTCGGGGAAGCGCATACCGCCAGGGCCCTCGGCGACACTCAGATCATGCTGCCGGGCGGTCGGTTTGCACGGCTATCGGACCTGGCGGACGTCAAGGATAGCGTGGGTGAGATCCGCGCCCTGGCGCGCCTCAACGGCCGGCCGGCGACGATCTTCAGCGTCTTCAAGGCCAAGGGCACCTCCGACGTCAACGTACTGAAGGCGGTGGAGGAGGAACTCGCCAAGATCAAGAAGCAAAATCCACGCGTCACGATCTCGCAGGTCTACACCTCGGTCGACTACACCAAGGCGACCTACCACTCCGCCATGAGTGCGTTGCTGGAAGGCTCGGTCCTCGCGGTGCTGGTGGTGTTCCTGTTCCTGCGCAACCTGCGCGCCACGCTGATCTCGGCACTCGCCATACCGCTGTCGGCGATCCCGGCATTCGCCTTCATGCAATGGATGGACTTCACGCTCAACTCGATCAGCCTGCTGGCGCTGTCGCTGGTCGCCGGTGTGCTGGTGGACGATGCGATCGTCGAGATCGAGAACATCGTGCGTCACATGCGCATGGGCAAGAGCGGCTTCCAGGCCGCGCTCGATGCCGCCGATGAGATCGGTCTCGCCGTGGTGGCCTGCTCCGCCACCATCATTGCCGTGTTCCTGCCGGTAAGCTTCATGGGCGGCATCACCGGGCAGTACTTCAAGCAATTCGGCCTCACGGTCGCCGCGGCGGTGTTCTTTTCGCTGCTGGTGGCGCGCCTCATCACGCCGGTGCTGGCCGCTTACACGCTCAAGTCCGACATGATCGCCTCACATACCGACGGACCGGTCATGGCGTGGTATCAGCGCGTGCTGCGCTGGAGCACGCGCCACCGCTGGAAGACCCTGGCGGCAGGCGCGGCTTTCTTCGCGCTGTCCATCGTGGGGCTCCTGATGGTTCCCACGGAGTTCATCCCCGCATCCGACGACAGCTGGACGCAGTTGAACGTCGAACTGCCGGCCGGCGCGCGCCTCGAAGACACCGCGGCGGTGTCCGCGGCCGCCTATCGCATCATCGCGCGCCAGCCCGAGGTCGAATCGGTGGTTGAAGTCGTCGGCGGGGATGAATTCGGCGAGGTGCGCACTGCGAACCTGGACATCACGCTGGTAAAGCCGAACCACCGCAAGGTGACGCAGCGGCAATGGGAAGATCGGGTGATCAAGGACCTCGCCGTGATCCCCGACGCCCGCATTCACTTCAACCGCAACGGCAACGGGCGCGACGTCAACCTCTACATCACGGGCGACAATCCGCAGCTGGTCGAGACCAGCGCGCGCCGGCTGGTGGAGGAGATGCGCCAGCTGCCGATGCTGCGCGACGCCGGCATCGACGGTGACATGCCGCGCCCGGAGATCCTCATCCGCCCGCACCTGGATCTGGCGTCACAGCTCGGCGTCACGGTCGCCTCCCTGAGCGAGACGATCCGCATTGCGACCATGGGTGAGCTCGATCAGAACAGCGCCAAGTTCTCGCTCGCGGACCGCCAGGTGCCGATCCGCGTGAGCCTCGCCGAGAGCACCCGCCGCGACCTGTCGACGCTCGAGAACCTGCCGGTGCCCACCGCCGGCGGCGGCGCGGTGCCGCTCAAGGCGGTCGCCGACATCAGCTTTGGCCAGGGCCCCACCCGCGTCCGCCGCTACAACCAGGCGCGGCGCCTGTCGATCGTGGCAGACCTCAACGGCGTCAAATTCGGCCCCGCCATGGAGAAGATCAAGGCGCTGCCCGCACTCAAGAACCTCCCGCCGGGCGTACACCAGGTCGACGTCGGCGATGCCAAGTACATGGCCGAGCTGGTCACGAACTTCCTGATCGCCATGGTCACCGGCATCCTCATGGTGTTCGCGGTGCTGGTATTGCTGTTTGCGCGCGTGCTGCAGCCGATCACCATTCTCGGCTCGCTGCTGCTGTCGTTTGGCGGCGCGGTGGCCGCGCTCATGCTCACCGGCAACGCCCTGTCGCTCGGCGCCATGATCGGCTTTCTCATGCTCATGGGCATCGTCGCCAAGAACGCGATCCTGCTGGTGGATTTCGCCATCGAGGAAATGCGCGCCGGCAAGGATCGCCTCACGGCCATCCTCGAGGCCGGCCACAAGCGCGCCCGCCCGATCGTCATGACGACCGTCGCCATGATCGCCGGCATGCTGCCGGTGGCCATCGGCCTCGGCGGTGACACCTCGTTCCGCCAGCCGATGGCGGTCGCGGTGATCGGCGGACTGATCACCTCGACCGCGCTGACGCTGGTGATCGTGCCGGCCGCATTCACGCTGGTCGACGACATCGAGCGCTGGCTGGCGCCGAAGTTCGGCCGGGTGCTGACCGCCCAGCCGCCACCGGCAGGAGGGCCGCCACACCCGCATCCGGTAAACTGACGGGGAATGCCCCGCGACCTCCCGCCGCCGCTCCGCCACAATTCCGCCGCGGCACCTTCCGCGGACGCCCCAGCGGCGCGGTTCGGCTGGTGGGTACGGCTGCTGACACGCATCCCGCTGCCGCTGCTCTATGGTGTGGCCGCGGTCCTCGGCTGGCTGACGTTTCACCTCTACCCCTACCGCGTGCACGTGGTGCGCGAGAACCTCGGCAAGGCCTTTCCACAGCTCGACGAGAGGCAGCTGCGCTCGGTCATCCGCCGCTACTACGCGGGCTTTGCGCAGATGCTGGCGGAGGTCATCAAGTCGGTGTCGATCGCGCCGGCGGAGCTGCGCCGGCGCGTGCGCATGGTGAACGTCGAGGCGGTGCGCGCGCTGCTGGGGCGCGGCCAGTCGGTGCTGCTGGTGGCGGCACACCAGTGCAACTGGGAATGGCTGCTGCTCGCCCTGTCACTCGAGCTCGGCTACCCGCTCGATGCCGCCTACAAGCCGCTTGTCGACCACTGGGCGGAGCGCGCCATGAAGAAAGTGCGCACGCGCTTCGGCAGCCGCCTGGTGCCGGCTCAGGAGCTGCTGGCGGACATCATCCGCCACCGCGACGTGGTACGCGCGGTAGCGATGGTAGCCGACCAGGAGCCGACGATGAGCGAGCACAAGTACTGGACGCGCTTTCTGAACCGCGACACCGCCTTCTACATGGGACCGGAGGAAATCGCGCGCGTCACGCGCTTCCCGGTGTTCTTCCTGTCGCTGCGGCGCATCGCCCGCGGCTACTACGAGGTCGAGTTTCAGCTGCTCGCCGCCGGCGGCGAGACGCGCCCCTCCGGGGCGCTCACCGAGGCCTACGCGCGGCTGGTGGAGGCGCAGATCCACGCCGCACCTCCCGACTGGCCGTGGTCGCACAAGCGCTGGAAGCTGAAGAAGTCGCTCTACCAGAATCGCGGCGGCGCCGCGGCCTAAAGGCCGCTTCGGTCCGCGCCGGCAGGCGCGTACCGGCGCTTCATTGGCCCGCTGCGCTGATGCGTGCGTGCAGCGCGCCCTTCACCTCGACCGGCGTGGCGATGCTCACGTGCCAGTTGCCGGCCTCGAAGTGCGCGACGTCAGCGGCGCTGATGGGAGCAAGCTCTGTCGACCAGTGCCCCATCTCGACAGGGTCCTTGCCCAGCACCGCGAGTTTGCGCCCGATGACCGCGCTGTCCACCTCGGCCGCATCGGCGTCGTCCACGCCCGTGGAGTTGACGTGAATGCTGAGCGTGTGCGCGCTCCTATCCACCGTCGTGGCGACCACGCCGCCGGCCGCAGTGCCGAGCGAGCGCGCCCGCGGGTCGGGAGCCATGGTCGAGAACGTGACGGCGACGTTGTCGGGGGTGATCTGCCCGCGGATCTCCCCGCGCGGATTGGCCGCAGACGTTGCGATCACGTAGAGCTTGCCCTGCGAGAGCGCGGTCAGCTGCTCGGCGGTGAGCAAGGCATTGGCGGGAGCCTGCCACTCAGCGGGGTTGCCGGCAGCGGGCGTGAGCCTGATGAGGACGGCTCCGGTTGCGCCGGCGAAGGCTTCGTTGATGGTCACCGCCGTGGCGCTGAGGCCCTCAAGCTTCACCGTGCCGCGCGTCGCGCCGCTATCCAGCTTCACCGTCAGGTCGGCCCTGCCGGCGGCGTGGGACATCGGCGCGGGGAAGATCTGCGCCGGTGTCATGGCGATGGCGGCGGCCGTCATGCCGGTCGTGTTGATCATGATGGCCGGCGTTATCGCGGTGCCGCCCACGCTGTCGGTCACCTTGGCGGTGAGCGAGTGGCTGCCTGCGGTTACCGCCGTGCTGTTCCACATGAACGTGTAGGGTGAGCTGGTCACTGTTCCCACCATCGTGCCGTCGATCAGGAATTCGACGCTCATGACCGTAAGGCCGTAGGTCGACGAGGCACTTGCCGTCGCGGTCAGCGCAACCGTACCGCTCACGGTCGCTCCCGCTGCCGGGGCGCTCAGGGTGATGGTCGGCGCAGGGCAGGCAGCCGCGTAGCCGCTGCCGCAGGTTATGGTGCCGCCGCCACCACCCCCGCCGCCGCCGTAGCCTCCGCCGCAGGCAGTGAGGATCGCGAGCGCCGCAAGGGCGGGCGTGAAAGCCAGAGTGCGTTTCATGGTGAGACCCCCGGTATCCCCGTGTGCCGTGGGTGTCGGCGGACCGCGCCGCGGTTTCCGGTGCGGCTCGAAAATGTTCCCCCGGGAACGGACAAAAGAGCCGGCCCGCACATCCCTGTGCGGGCCGACCGGGGGAAGGCCGTGCTCTGCGGCCGGGATCAGTTGTTGAGCGCGCCGGCGTTGATCCAGGCCTCCAGCTGGTTGATCTGCGTCTGGCTCAGGTACGGACCGCCGAAGGGCATGCGCGCACCGGTGATCGTGGGGGCGCCCTCGAGCTTCTGCACCACATAGCTGTTGGCCGGATCGTGGGGCTTCACGCGCAGCAGGGTCGGCTGCTCAACGCTCGGCACGTTGACGATCGAGGCGTAGATATGCCCGGGCGTCAGGTTCATCGACGCGGGCAGCGAGGCACCCCCGCCGGTGTGACAGGCGCCGCACACCTGGAACACGGTGGTGGTGAGCTGCGTCAGCGTCGGCGCAGCGGGCGGCGGCGCCGGCGGCGTGGCGCTGGCGTCGATCTGCCCGCGGACCTCGCCCGCCGGATCAGCGGTGGTCAGCACGTTCACGTACCACATGTTGGCCTTGAAGTTGCTGACGTCCGTGGCAGTGATCTTGGCAAGCTCCGCCGACCAGTGAGCCGGGTTGGCGTTGTCCTGGGTGAACGCGACCAGCTTCGGTCCCGTGGCCCCGGACGCCGCCGTGTACAGCCCGGCGCCGGTCGCATCGGTAATGCCGGTGTCGTGCAGGTGCACGGTCACGGTGTCGGCGTTGGCATCGACCGTGACGGCCGCGGCGCCCGCGGCAGTGGTCGTCACCGCTGGCACTTCCTGCGAGCCGGCCAGACTGGCGAACACCACCGTCACGTTGGCCGGGGTGATCTGCCCGCGGATCTCACCGCCGGCATTCGCCGCCGACGTGACCAGCACGTACAGCTTGCCCTGCAGCAGTGCGGTGATCTGATCCGCCGTGAGCGTTGCGCCTGCGGGCACGTCCCACTCGCCGGCGGTTCCGGCGTTGGCGGTGAGCGTGACGAGACTCGCGCCGGTGTTGCCGGCGAAGGCCTCATTGATGGTGACGCCGGTGGCGGTGACGCCGCTGACCGCGACCTTGCCACTCGCGGCACCGTTGGCCAGCTTCACCGTGAGACTGGCGGTAGCGGTGGCGGTGGAGGTCGGCGCGGGAAAGATCTGCTTCGGAGACAGCGTCACACTGAAAGCGGGGTTGTTGTCCACCGTGACGGTGAGCGGCTGTGTGGTGGTCGTCTGGTTCATGCTGTCGGTCACCGAGGCGGTGACCATGTGCTGCCCATCACTCACTGTAGTGGTGTCCCAGCTCACCGAGTAGGGTGCGGCGCTCGCCGTTCC